>JAAIGE0101038103.1_pt1 | contig 54568 bp, 42 predicted proteins | sample 6487951 | NCBI WGS metagenome assembly JAAIGE01 (sample SAMN13974128, study PRJNA590717) | phyllosphere metagenome | biome: tomato field; feature: multiple bacterial spot infested tomato fields; material: tomato leaves; isolation source: leaves from tomato fields | host: Solanum lycopersicum ...
ATCACGGCAGCGCGGATGTCCGCACCGGCCGCGCCGGCCGACTGGTAGGCGGGAAGCTCGATGCCTTCGGCATGGGGCAGGCGGCGAATGCCGATCCGGGGAGATGTGCTCATGGCTCGCCGCTTGCCGTGAGTCGGCGGGCGATGTCCAGCGCGAGCCGATCCGCCACGTCCCTCTTCGACAACGTCGGCCTGGGCCAGTCCACCTGCATCGGCATCGGTGGTGACCCGATCAACGGCCTGAACTTCGTCGACTGCCTGAAGCTGTTCAACGAAGATCCGCAGACCGAAGGCATCATCATGGTTGGCGAAATCGGCGGTGACGCCGAGGAAGCCGGTGCCGAGTACATCAAGAACCACGTGAAGAAGCCGGTCGTCGGTTTCATCGCCGGTGCGTCGGCTCCGGCCGGCAAGCGCATGGGCCACGCCGGTGCGATCGCCTCGGGCGGCAAGGGCACTGCAGAAGGCAAGTTCGCTGCCATGGAAGCCGCTGGCGTCGTCACCGTGCGTTCGCCGGGCGACCTGGGCGCTGCCATCGCCAAGCTGGTGAAATAAGATCGACTGCCTCCGGCAGACGATTCTGTAGAGCCGGCCGCTGGCCGGCTGCTTGAAACAGAAAGGCCGCCTCCGGGCGGCCTTTCTGCGTCTGGAATGGGATCAGATCCATTTTGCTGCGCAAAAGGGATCTGACCCCGGCGTTACAATGGCCGCATTGCAACCACAGGCTGGATTCCCATGGCTTCGATCCGCATCGCGATGGCGCAGTTCGACTTCCCGGTCGGCGATGTCGCCGGCAACACCGAGCGCATCATCGAGATGATCGGCCAGGCGCGCGACGAGTACGGCGCCGAGCTGGTGATGTTCCCCGAGCTGGCCGTGAGCGGTTATCCGCCGGAGGACCTGCTGCTGCGCCCCGGTTTCCTGTACGAATGCGAGCAGGCGATGACCCGCATCGCAACCGCCTGCCGTGGCATCACCGCCGTGGTCGGCTGGCCGCAGGCAGCAGGTGCGGTGGTCTACAACGCCGCCAGCGTGCTGCGCGATGGTCTGGTCGAGCAGACCTACCGCAAGCGCGAACTGCCCAACTACGCGGTGTTCGACGAGCGTCGCTACTTCGATGTCGATCCGGATGGCGGCAGCTGCGTGTTCGAGGTCAACGGCATTCCGGTGGGCCTGCTGATCTGCGAAGACCTGTGGTTCGCCGAGCCGCTGGCCGACACCGTGCGCGAAGGTGCGCAGCTGGTGGTGGTGCCCAATGCTTCACCGTACGAGCGCGGCAAGCACGCCCAGCGCGATGCCGTGCTGGCCGCGCGTACCCGCGAGAGCGGGGCGGCGATCGCCTATCTCAATGTGGTCGGTGGCCAGGACGCGCTGGTATTCGATGGTGCTTCGGTGGTGGCCGACGGCGACGGTACCGTGCATCCGGCCGCGGCGGCCTTCGTCGACCAGTGGCTGGTGGTGGAGTACGACGGTGAAACCCGCCGCTTCATGCCGCACGTGTGGATGGACGATGGCGACGAGAGCATGGACGCGCTGGCCTGGCGTGCAGTGACCCGTGGCATCCAGGACTACTGCCGCAAGAACGGCTTCAGGAAGGTGTGGCTGGGCCTGTCCGGTGGCATCGACTCGGCGCTGGTGCTGGCGATGGCCGTGGATGCAATGGGTGCCGAAAACGTCACCGCAGTGCGACTGCCGTCGCGCTACACCGCTGGCCTGTCCAATGATCTGGCCGCCGAACAGTGCCAGGCGCTGGGCGTGAAGCTGGAAGCGGTGTCGATCGAGCCAGCATTCAAGGGCCTGATGGAATCGCTGGCGCCGATGTTCGAAGGCACCACCCCGGACGTGACCGAGGAGAACCTGCAGTCGCGCAGCCGTGGCGTGATCCTGATGGCGCTGGCCAACAAGTTCGGCGGCCTGCTGCTGACCACCGGCAACAAGAGCGAGTACGCGGTGGGTTACGCCACGATCTACGGCGACATGTGCGGTGGCTACGCGCCGCTGAAGGACCTGTACAAGACCGAAGTGTTCGGTCTGTCGAAGTGGCGCAACACCGTGGGCGGTGCGCCGGTGATCCCGCCGGCGGTGATCAGCCGCCCGCCTTCGGCCGAACTGCGCGAGAACCAGCTGGACCAGGATTCGCTGCCGGCCTATGACGTGCTGGACGGCATCCTGTACCGCTACATCGACCAGGAGCAGTCGCGCACGGAGATCGTTGCGGCCGGTTACGACGCGGCCGTGGTCGACCGCGTGCTGCGCCTGGTGCGCATCAGTGAGTGGAAGCGGCACCAGGCCGCGCCGGGGCCGAAGGTCTCGCGGCGTGCGTTCGGCCGTGAGCGCCGCTACCCGATCAGCAACGGCTACAAGGGCTGAGCGCAGGTCGCCGGGCAGGGCCAGGCGCTACCAGGTAGTGCCGGCCGCTGGCCGGCAATCCCGTAGACCACGTATCCACGCATGGCGTGAATCTACCGGGCCTGGTAGAGCAGCTGTTCGAAGCCGGCGGTTTCGGTGGCTTCGTCGAACGGGCTGTCCCCCAGCCGCGCACGCACGAACGCCAGGCCATCCGCAGCCGCCGCATCCAGCGTGCCGCGGTGGTCGACCGGATAGCGCCGGAATGCCACGGGCTCTCCACGCAGGACCAGCCCCGCGGCATACAGCAGGGTGGTCATGTACGGCACGTCGCGGTCCTCGCTGCCATGGCCCAGCATGAGCGGCTGGCTGAAACCGCGGCGCGGCACGCCCAGGTAGTCGTGCAGCAAGGTCCAGATGCCCGCCACGTCGGTCAGCGGTGAGATGAACATCGCGCCGGTATCGGCGCCTTCCAGCGTGGCGGCCAGTTCGCCCAGGCATTGCCCGCGCGCCAGCGCGACCCGTGCACGCCCCTCATCGCTGAGCACGCGGTCGATCTGCGGGGCGACCTGCAGCAGGCCATCCAGCAGATAGGCGTGATAGGCGTTGAGCGCGCCGGGATTGGCGGTGCGGTTGTCCGGTTTCATCACCAGCGCGGTCAGTTCGACGGCGGTGGGCGTGCCGGTGGTGAAGCTGCCGCGGTACCGCAGTGATGGTCCGCCGTAAGCATCCGCGATGTGGCCGGCAGCAAGCGCGGCGGCACCGCCCTGCGAATGGCCAACCGAGACCCAGCGCGGCGACAGCGTGGTGCGGCCGAGGTACTGATGGCTGGCCTTGACCAGATCGATGGCGTTGCGTGCGGCGGTGCGCACGTGCAGGTAGGCGTGGTCACCGGGGCTGCCGAGGCCCTGGTAGTCGGCGGCGACGACGGCATAGCCCTGTGCCAGGAACAGGTCGAGGAAACGCCCGTCGCGTTCAGGCTGGTAGGGGCCGGACACGGAGGGGGCGCAGCGATCGGCGATGCCCTGGGTGCCGTGTGCCCACGACACCACCGGCCAGCCACCGACCGGAGCCGCGCCGGCCGGCAGGTACAGCAGGCCGGTGCCTTCGGCCAACTGGCCACGGTGGTCTGGGGTGCGGTAGTGCAGCTTGTAGGCCTGGGCGGCCGCAGACGGCACCCAGCTGGCGCGATAGGGCGCGGCGGAGAGCAGGTCGCCGGGGGCGGCCGGGGTGGCGCCCAGCGGGCCGGAGGCCAGCGCCAGCACGGCCGAAGCGATCAGGGTGGTCAGGTGCCGCAAACGGCGGGGCGGTGGTGTCATGGGGCGCTCCTTGCCGGCCAGGATGGCCGTTGCGCCGCAGTGTGGAGGGCCTTGCCCGCGCCGATTGGGACCGGCGTCGCATCCACCGGGGATTCGGAGAATTCCTAGGCGGCACCCGGGAAGCCGTCGCGCGTGGAGCGTCCTGCTGAGAGCAGTCGAGCACGGCTCGACTCTACAGAAAGAAGAAAGGCCCCTCGCGGGGCCTTTTTCTTACTTCTTTTCCAGTCGCGCGTTGCGCTGGCCGGTGCTGGCGGACTTCTCGCCGGCGAACGGGTTCAGCTTGCGGACCATCCACGGGTACTTCGGCCACTTGCCTTCCAGCCACGGGTGGTCCGGCTGGTTCAGCTGCAGGACGCGGCGGGCGTCGTCGGCCAGGGTCTTGTTGCCCAGGTGGGTGTAGGAATCGGCCAGGACGGCGACGGCGTCGTACTGGAAAGCGCTCTGCGGGTAGGTTTCCAGCAGGTAGTTGGCGCGGCCCGCGGCCGAGACCCAGGCGCCGCGGCGCATGTAGTACAGGGCGTTGTCCAGCTCGTGCTGGGCGAACACGTCACGCAGCTCCAGCATGCGCTGGCGCGCATCGGCGGCGTAGCGGCTGTTCGGGTAGCGGTCTACCACGATGTTGAAGTCCGAGTACGCCTGGTGCGGCGTGGACAGGTCGCGGCGGCTTGCATCCAGGGACCATACGCGGCGAAGGAAAACCGTACTGCGGTTGGAGTTGGCCAGGCCGCGCAGGTAGTACAGGTAGGCGATGTTGCGGTGGGTCGGGTAGGTACGGATGAAGCGGTCGATGCTGGACACCGCGTCATCGTGCTTGCCGGCCTTGTACTGGGCATAGGCGGTTTCGATCATCGCCTGTTCGGTGTACGGGCCGTACGGATACTGGGCCACCAGGCGGCGGAAGCTGCCTTCGGCGCCGCTCCAGTTGCCACCCTGCATCAGCTTGTGGCTCTTCTCGTACAACTGTTCGACCGGCGTCCCTTCATCGGGGCGATCACCCTTCTTGGCACCACGATGGCAACCGGTGGCGGCGATGACCAGCACCAGCAACAGGGCGGTGAGGCGGACGGGCGCAGAGAGCATGACGGAGCGTCGGATCATGAGGTCGAGGCGGGACGCGGCTGGAATACGAAGGGTCGATGATAGCCTAGTGTCCTGTCCAGCGACTGAAACCGGCCGCCGGGACCCCAAAATTTCAAAGAATGCCCCCTGCCATGTCTGAACAACCCTCTGAATCGGCCCGCCAGGCCATCGTCCCCGACACCTCTGCCGGCCGCCGTTTCGACGCGGTCGTGGCCGAATTGTTCCCCGAATACTCGCGTTCGCGCCTGACCGAGTGGATCAAGACCGGCGATGTCCTGCTGGACGGCGCCCAGGCCCGCCCGCGCGATCCGCTGCGCGGCGGCGAGGTGGTCACCCTCACCGTGGTGCTTGAAACCCAGACCGACGCCCAGCCGGAGGACATCCCGCTGGACGTGCTGTTCGAGGACGAGTACCTGCTGGTGATCAACAAGCCGGTCGGCCTGGTGGTGCACCCCGGCGCCGGCAACCACAGCGGCACCCTGGTCAACGCCCTGCTGTTCCGCGACCCGTCGGTTGCGGTGCTGCCGCGCGCGGGCATCGTGCATCGCCTGGATAAGGACACCAGCGGCGTGATGGTGGTGGCCAAGACTCTGGAGGCACAGACCGCGCTGGTCGAGCAGCTGGCCGCACGCGACGTGCACCGCCAGTACCTGGCCATCGTGATGGGCGCCCTGGTGGCTGGCGGCACTGCCGATGCGCCGATCGACCGCCACCCGCGCGACCGCCTGAAGATGGGCGTGCGCGAGGATGGCAAGGAAGCGGTGACCCATTACCGCCTGCGCGAGCGTTTCCGTGCACATACCGCCCTGGAATGCCGCCTGGAAACCGGCCGTACCCACCAGATCCGCGTGCACATGGCACACATCCGCCATCCGATCGTGGGCGATCCGCTGTACGGCGGCGCGCTGAAGCTGCCCAAGGGCGCCAGCGACGAGCTGGTGGCCGCGCTGCGCGGCTTCAAGCGCCAGGCGCTGCATGCCGAGACGCTGGAGTTCGTGCACCCGATCACCGGTGAGACGGTGCGCAACACTGCGCCGGTGCCGGCCGACATGCTGCACCTGCTGAAGGTGCTGCGCGAAGACAGCGACGCCTTCGCCGCACGCGAGCGGGACCGCTGGTGATGGCTGCCGCGCTGCCATTGCTGCAGGCGGACTGGCCGGCGCCTGCGGGCGTCCACGCGCTGACCACGCGGCGGCATGGTGCCGGCATCTCGCCGGCGCCGTTCGCGCAGTTCAACCTGGGCAACCGGCACGCGGCCGATGGTGACACCCCGGCCAACGTCGAGCACAACCGCCAGCTGCTGCAGCAGGGGTTGGCGCTGCCGTCGGCGCCGCATTGGCTGCGCCAGGTGCACAGCAGCACCGTACTGCGCTTCAACGCGCCGCCAGTGGCCGGTGCCAGCGAACCGGTCGCCGACGCCGCGGTGACCTCGGTGCCGGGCGTGGTGCTGGCGATCCTGACTGCTGACTGCCTGCCGGTGGTGTTCGCCGCCGTCGATGGCAGCGAGGTGGGCGCTGCGCACGCTGGCTGGCGTGGATTGGCCGACGGCATGCTGGAGGCCACCGTGGCCGCCATGCAGACGCCACCGGCGCAGCTGTGCGCCTGGCTGGGCCCGGCGGCCGGACCGGCCGATTACGAGATCGGCGAGGAGGTCTATCACTCCTTCGTCGGCCACGATCCGGCCGCCGAGGCTGCATTCGTGGCAACCCGTGCTGGCCACTGGAAGGTGGACCTGTTCGCCCTGGCCCGGCAGCGCCTGCAGGCGGCGGGGATGGACCCGGCGCAGATTCACGGCGGTACGGTGTCGACCATGGCCGATCCGGACCTGTATTCGCACCGGCGCGATCGTCGTACCGGACGCATGGCAACCCTGGCCTGGATCGCGCCCTGAGCGTGCCGCTGTTCGCGCGCGTGCTGGGGCCGGCCTTCGCCACCCTGGCCGCACCGGTGCAGGCACTGCATGCCGCGCCGCTGCCCTGCCGCTACGTGGGCCAGGCGCGGATCGAGCGCGGCCGGCACTGGCTGGTGCCGCTGCTGGCGGCGCTGGCGCGGTTGCCCAGGGATGGCGAGGCGCTGCCGACCGGGGTGGCGTTCAGCGCACACGGGCAGGGTGAACGCTGGGCACGACGCTTCGGCCGCTGGCCGATGGTATCGAGGCTGTGGGCGCACGAAGGGTATCTGCACGAGCAGTTGGGTGCGGTGCGTTTTGAGTTCGACCTGCAGGCCCGCGACGGTGGCATCGACTGGTCGGTGCGGCGGGTCTGGGCATTTGGCCTGCTGCCGCTGCCGACGCGCTGGTTTGGTGGCGTACGTTGCCGCGAGGCCTGGGACGACCAGCGCTACACTTTTCTGGTCGATGTGACCTTGCCCTGGGCAGGAGCCCTGATCCGCTATGAAGGCTGGCTCGAACCGCAGTGAAGCCGCCACCGACGCGGGCGGCGCGGTGATCGTGTTCGATGGTGTCTGCGCACTGTGCAACCGCTGGGTGCGCTTCCTGCTGCGCTTTGATCGCAAGGGACGCTATCGCTTCGCGGCAATGCAGGGTGCGCAGGGCAGCGCCCTGCTGCGCGCGCACGGGCTGGATCCGCAGGACCCGATGTCGTTCCTGTTGCTGGACGAACAGGGCGCCTGGACCGATACCGATGCGATCCTGCGCGTGCTGGCAGGACTCGGTGGTGGCTGGCGCCTCACTGGTGCATTGCGCGTGCTGCCGCGCAGCTGGCGCGACGCGGCGTACCGCGTGCTCGCCCGAAACCGCTATCGCTGGTTCGGGCGGCATGACGGCTGCTATCTGCCGGCACCGGAGCAGGCCGCACGGTTCCTGGATTGAAGAAAAAAGGGGACGGAGGGGATTAAGTCGTTTGTGCACAAACGACTTAATCCCCTCCGTCCCCTTTTTCCCTCAGCCCTCCAGCGCGTCGAGGTAGCTGCGTCGCCAGTGGTTGATGTCGTAGGTGCGCAGGTGCTCCATCATCGCGTGCCAGCGCTCCTTGCGCCGGTGCAGTGACATCGTCGCCGCGGTGGCGATGGCATCGGCGACGCCGTCCAGGTCATGCGGGTTCACCAGCAGCGCCTGCTTGAGTTCGTCGGCGGCGCCGGCCAGCAACGACAGCACCAGTACGCCGGGATCTTCCGGATCCTGCGAGGCCACGTACTCCTTGGCCACCAGGTTCATGCCATCGCGCAGCGGGGTGACCAGGCCCACTGCGGCAGCGCGGTAGAAGCCGGTCAGGGTGGCATGGGTGAAGTTCTGGTTGACGTAGCGCAGCGGGGTCCAGTCGGGTGCGGCGTGGCCGCCATTGATGTGCCCGGCGATCTGTTCCAGCTGGCTGCGCAGCTGGCGGTACTCGGTGACATCGCCGCGCGAGACCGGGGCGATCTGCAGGTAGGTCAGCGAGCCGTGCTGGTCCGGATGCCGTTCCAGGTAACGCTCGAAGCCGAGGAAGCGTTCGGGCAGGCCCTTGGAATAGTCCAGGCGGTCCACGCCGATCGCCAGCTGGCGGTCGCGCAGGCTGGCGCGCAGGTTCTTCACCGCGGCCTTGGTGGCAGCGGTACCGGCCTGGCGGGCGATCAGTTCGGTATCGATGCCGATCGGGAAGGCGGCCGCACGGAAGCGGCGGCCGCCCGGCGCTTCCAGTTCACCGTTCTCGAGCACCTTGCCACCGCCGAACAGGCGCAGGTAGGTCTGGAAACGGTCGGCGTCTCGCTGGGTCTGGAAGCCGACCAGGTCGTAGGCATACAGCGCCGAGAACAACCGCAGATGGTCGGGCATCGCCTGCAGCAGGTCGGCCGAGGGCATCGGGATGTGCAGGAAGAAACCGATGCGGCAGCCGATGCCCCGTTCGCGCAGCATCGCGCCCAGCGGGATCAGGTGGTAGTCGTGGATCCAGACGATGTCGTCCTCGCGCAGCAACGGCGCGAGCTTGTCGGCGAACAGCGCGTTGACCTTGTGGTAGGTCTCGCGGGTGCCGCGATCGTAATCGACCAGGTCCAGGCGGAAATGCAGCAGTGGCCACAACGTGCGGTTGGCGAAGCCGTTGTAGTAGCCATCGACCTCGCGCTTGCTCAGGTCCAGGGTGACGAACTCGATGTCGCCATCCTTCTGCGTGTGCAGCGTGCCACTGCCATCGCGCACGCTCTTGCCGCTCCAGCCGAACCACAGGCCGCCGCGTTCCTTCAGTGCGGCCAGCAGGCCGACCGCGAGGCCGCCGGCGCGGTTTTCACCCGGCACGGCCACACGGTTTGAAACCACGACAAGACGACTCACGATGCCTCCTGCCAGGACCGCGACAGGCGCATCGCGGCGGTGATCAGGCCGACGTGCGAATAGGTCTGCGGGAAATTGCCCCAGGCCTCGCCGCTGTCGAAGGCCAGATCCTCCGACAGCAGGCCCAGGTGGTTGCGCTGCTTCAACAGCAGCTCGAACATCTCGCGCGCTTCTTCCATGCGACCAATCGCGGCCAGCGCATCGATGTACCAGAACGTGCAGATGGTGAAGCTGGTTTCCGGTTCACCGAAGTCATCCGGGGCGACATAGCGGTACAGCGAGTTGCCATGCTTGAGGTCACGGCCGATGGCCTCGACGGTGGCGACGAAGCGGGCGTCCATTGCGTCGATGAAGCCGATGTCGGCCAGCAACAGCAACGACGCATCCAGGCGATGGCCGCCGAAAGTATCGGTGAAGTGGCCTCGTTCCTCGCTCCAGGCTTCGGCCATGATGCGGGCGTGGATGGTGTCGGCGCGCTCGCGCCAGTAGCGTGCGCGGTCGTCGCGTTTAAGGCGCACGGCGATCTTGCACAGACGATCGCAGGCGGCCCAGCACATCGCGCTGGTGTAGGTGTGCACTTCGGTGCGGCCGCGGAACTCCCACAGGCCGGCATCGGGCACGTCATGCAGAGCGAAGGCCTGTTCGCCCAGGGGCTCCAGCCGCGCGAAGGTATGCGCATCCCCCGGATCCTGCAGGCGGCGATCAAAGAACAACTGGGTGGAAGCCAGTACCACGCTGCCATACACATCATGCTGGCGCTGCACCCAGGCCAGGTTGCCGCGGCGCACCGGGCCCATGCCGCGGTAACCGGACAGGCTGGGTACTTCGTCCTCGTCCAGCTTGGCTTCGAAGCCGATGCCATACAGCGGCTGCAGCGTGCCATCGTTGCTGGCCAGGTTGAAGATGTAGCCGAGGAACTGTTCCATCGTGCGCGTCGCGCCGAGGCGGTTCAGCGCACGCACCACGAACGCGGCATCGCGCAGCCAGCAGTAACGGTAGTCCCAGTTGCGCACGCTGCCGGGCGCTTCGGGAATGGAGGTGGTCATCGCCGCGATGATCGCGCCGCTGTCCTCGTACTGGCACAGCTTGAGGGTGATCGCACTGCGGATCACTGCGTCCTGCCATTCCAGCGGAATGGACAGGTAGCGCACCCATTCGCGCCAGTAGTCGCGGGTGCGCTGGAAGGCGTCCTGCACGTAGCCGCTGATCGAGCGGTCGAGCGATTCGTCCACGCCCAGAATCAGGTGGACCGGATGGTTGAGCACGAAGGGGAGGCCATCGCGCACCAGCCGCACCGGCACATCGGTGGTCAGCCGCAGTACGTGCTCAGGCAGGATCCAGCGCACGTGGTTGCTGCCCCAGGTGGACTCGGGCACGCGTGCGCCCCAGTCGGCCAGCGGCCGCGCGCGTACGGTGATGCGCGGGCAGCCCGCCAGTGGACGCACCTGGCGGATCAGGCTCACCGGGCGGTAGAAGCGATCGTTCTGGCGCCAGCGCGGAGCGAAGTCGAGAATTTCCAGCGAGCCGCCGTGGCTGTCGTGCAGCACGGTGCGGAGTATCGCGGTGTTGGTCAGGTACTCCTGTTCGCTGCTGCTGAAATCCTCCAGCTCGATGGCGAAGTCGCCGCCGTTCTGCTGGTTGGGGCTGAGCAGGGCGCAGAAGGTGGGGTCGCCGTCGAAGGTGGGCAGGCAGCTCCAGACTACGCGGGCATGTTTGTCGACCAGGGCGCCGAAGCTGCCGTTGCCGACCACGCCCAGATCAAGATCGGGTTGGGTCATCACGTGCTACATCTCGGTTGCGGCCGTGGGGGTTGGCCGGGTCAATAGGCATTCTCACGCAGCCAGGCGTGCACGCTGCGTATGTCGGGCAGTGCGAACACCGCCGCGCTGGGTTCGCGTTCACCCACCAGCACACTCCAGCCGTGCTGGCCGTTGGCGGCGTCAAAGCCGAACTCATCGGTGAGGTCGTCACCCATGAACACGGGCAGGCGGCCACGGAACGGCAGGTACTGCATCATCCGCCGCACCGCGCGACCCTTGTCGGAGCCGACCGGCACGAACTCCACCACATGATCGCCGGGCTGCAGGCGATGGCTGCTGCGACCGCGCAGGTGGCGGTCGGCAAAGGCGCGCACATCGGCTGCTGCGTTCGGTGCGCCGCGCCAGTGCAGGGCCAGGCCGACGCCCTTGTCTTCCACCAGCACGCCAGGATGTCCATGCGCGAAACGCATCGCCTGCTGGTGCAGCGCGTGCAGCCAGTCGGCGGTGTCGTCATCATGTGCGTCGCGCAGCACGCGACCATCCTCGCCACGCAGTTCGTGGCCATGCAGGCCGGCGGCGGGAAGCTGCAGGGGAGCGAACAACTGGTCCAGTTGCTCGAGCGGGCGACCACTGACCAGTGCCACGGCACCTTCCAGGCGGTCGCTGATGCGGCCGATGGCTTCGCGCACGTCGGGCAGCAACTGCACGGCATCCGGGCGTGCAGCGAATTCGATCAGGGTGCCATCAACATCGAGGAACAACGCGCAGGCATCGTCCAGCAATGGAGGTGGCGGACGCAGGGGGAGCGGTTCAGCCATGACGCCCAGCTTGCCAGCGCGGGCGTGTACGTGGGGTCGAGGGCAGGCTACGGATTTGGTAGTGCCGGCCGCTGGCCGGCAACTTCATGGTCCATGGATGCACCCTGCGGTTGCCGGCCAGCGGCCGGCACTACCGTGTAGTGCGGACCAACGGTCCGCACCCACCGAAGGCAATCACACCCAATGCGATCAGAACGTATAGCGGACGCGGCCGTAGTAGTACGCGCCGTTGCTGCCGATCGGTGACAGCACGTCATACGGCAGGTTGCCGAAGTAGTGGATATCGCTGTTGGATCGATCCGGGTAGTTGTCGGTCAGGTTCTGGCCGCCGATGGCCACGCTCCACTGCGGAGTGATGCGGTACTCGACTTCGGCATCCAGCTGCCATTCGGCCTGGTAGGTCTGGCGCGGGATGTAGCCGTCACCGAAGTTGAACACGCGGGTGGCGCTGCCATAGCGGTTCACGCGGGTGCTCAGCGACCAGTGGTCGTTGCTCCAGGCGGCCGAGAAGCTGCCACGGGTGCGCGGCGTGGCATCGGTGAGGGTGTTGGTCTCTTCGATACCGAACAGCACGTAGTCCGGGTTCAGTGCACGGAGCTGTGCCGGCGTGGCCAGCACGTTCTTCAGTGTGGTCTTGGTGTACGCATAGGTGCCGGTCAGCAGCAGCTGACCGTTGCCCAGCGATTGCCGCCAGTTGCTCACCAGCTCGGCACCGCGGGTGCGGGTATCGGCGGCGTTGACGAAGAAACTGGCGCTCTGCAGGCCGGTGACGCCGTAGTTGGCCGCCACGTAGTCGGTCAGTGCATCGCCGGTGATGCTTTCCGACAGCGCGATGCGGTCATCGATGTCGATCTGGAAGAAGTCCAGCGACAGGTCGAAGTGCTCGCCGATGCGGCTGGTGAAGCCCAGAGAGGTGTTGATCGACTTCTCCGGCTTCAGATTCTGCGCACCCAGGCCACGTGCGATCGGATTGTTGACCGACAGCAGGCGGCCCTGCACCAGCTGGCCGCCGGCGTTGTAGCCGGTGGAGGTGGACTCGTAGCCGATCTGCGCCAGTGACGGCGCGCGGAAGTTGTTGGAGATGGCACCGCGCAACGCGAACGCCGGGGTGAATTCGTAGCGCAGGCCGAGCTTGCCGGTCAGTTCACCGCCGAAGTCGTCGTTGTGCTCGTAGCGCGCGGCCAGGTCGGTGGAGAACTTCTCGCCGAACTGGCTGGCGAGACTGGCATAGGCGCTGGCCACATCACGCGACAGGGAGGCCGCATCCTGCGGAGTCAGGCCACCACCGGCCTGCGAACCGGTCGGACGGTCGGTGTACGGGCCGGCCGCATAGCTGGCCGGATCACCGGGACGGGTCTGGTAGCGCTCGTGGCGCGCTTCCACGCCCAAGCCCAGGGTGTGGCTGATGCTCTCGCTCTGGCTGAACTCGCGGCTCAGGTCGAGGTTGCCCACGGTCTGTGCGTATTCGTAGTCGGCGGTCTTGAAGCGGGTCGGGCTGGTCGGGCCCAGCGATGCGTTGAGCGAATCACGCAGGCGGTAGGTGAAATCGTTCTGCCCGTAATCCAGGCTGCCGTCGTAGCTCCACTCACCCCATTGGCCGCGCACGCCGGCTACGGCCTGCACGTCGCGGTTCTCGCCTTCGGAGATCGGCCGGTAACCATTCGGATAGATCTGCTTCCAGTTCGCATCGCCATCGGGATAGCGGAAGTAGTTCGCGCCTTCGGTATCACGCAGGTTGAAGGTGCCGAACGCATAGAACGTGGAGGTCTGGCCCACCGGAATCTCGGTGTTCAGCCACAGGTTGATGTCCTTGCTCTTGCCATCGCCCAGCACGTAGTTGCGCTTGCCCTGCAGCGCCAGGTTGTCCGGCGTCTGGTCCCACGGCGGAATCTGGTCGAAGCCGGCACGGTTGGTGCCGTTGCGGTGCTTGTACTCCAGGCCGACGCGCAGGAAGCCGCCGTCCTCGCCCAGCGAAGTGCCGACCTTGGCGCTGATGTTGCCGGTCTGGCCATCGGTGAGGGTACGGCCGATCGGCTTGAGGTCGGTGTGGTTGGCACCGTAGCTGGCCTCGATCTCGCCACCGTCGCCGCCGTTGTCGAGGATCACGTTGATCACGCCGGCCACCGCATCGGAGCCGTACAGCGCACCGGCGCCGTCGCGAAGCACTTCGATGCGCTTGATCGCGCTGACGGGGATCGAATTGAAGTCGACCGGGGTGGTGCCCTTGCCGATCTTGCTGTCGGTGTTGACCAGCGCAGTGTGGTGGCGGCGCTTGCCATTGATCAGCACCAGCACCTGGTCCGGCGACAGGCCACGCAACTGTGCCGCGCGCACGTGGTCGGCGCCGCCGGAGTTGGACTGGCGCGGGAAGTTGAACGACGGCAGAAGCGCCTGCAGCGCACTGCCCAGTTCACCGTTGACCACGCCGGCCTTGCGGATGTCCTCGGCGGTGAGCACATCCACCGGCGAGGTGGATTCGAGCACGGTGCGGTCGGCGGCGCGGGTGCCGGTGACGATCACCGTGTCCAGGTTGGTGGCGTCCTGGGCCAGGGCCGGGGCGGCGGCAGAAAGCGCGAGGGAGATGGCGAGGCCGAGTGGCGACGCAGGCAGGCGGACGGACATGGGGACTCCAGCAACAACGACGACAGGGAAGGGGGAGATGGTTTCACTTACATCCATCCGGATGAAGCGATATATTATCTTCGCGTGATGGCCGGTGTCGATGCAAGTCCCTGCCGTCCCGGCATGAGCTGATGCCCTGCTGGCATCAGCACGCCGGGCCAGTGGCGCTGTACGCTGCCGGCTCGCCTCTGTCCCCCTTCCCCGGAGCTGTACTGATGAAACACCTTGGCCTCGTCTTCGCCGTGCTGCTGGCCACCAGCGGCTGCGCCAGCCTGTCCTCGCAGGCGCCCAGCGCCTATGCCACGGCCACCACCGCCGAACTGAAGGGCGATGCCGCCCGCCCGTCCGCCGGCCACGGCTGGGTGCGCAGCGAGCTGTACTTCGGCGTGGGCGAGGAGCAGGGCGCCGGCAACCGCCCGCAGGCCGACACCATCAGCGATGCGCAGTGGCGCACTTTCCTGGACAAGGAAGTGACCCCGCGCTTCCCGGATGGCCTGACCGTGTTCGATGCCTACGGCCAGTGGCTGTTCCGCGGCGATGCCAGCCCCAACCGCTTGCGTACCAAGGTGCTGGTGGTGCTGCACGAGGACACCCCGCAGCGCCGCGCCGATATCGAAGCGATCCGCCTGGCGTGGAAGCAGCAGACCAAGCATCAGTCGGTGCTGTGGTCGCGGCAGCCGGTCGAGGTATCGTTCTGACCTGAAGGGGCCATCGTGGCGCCACAGGGATGGACGATGAAACACAGGGACTACGTGCTGGGCCTGCTGCTGGCAGGCCTGTGGCTGCCGACGGCGGAGGCGAATGAGGGCGACGGCGAAACGCTACGGTTCCAGGTCGCCGCTCACGTGCAGGCACACGCCGATCCCGAGCAGGACGGCAGCATCGCGGTGCAGTTGTCGCCGTCGGGCAAGCGCCAGAGGCTGGAGGGTGCGGGGGATGCCGACGGCAATTCGCGATGGGGTCTGGAGGACGTCGATTTCGATGGCTACCCGGAATTGATTGCACGTGCATCGGTGGGCATGGTCAACGAAGCGGTGGCGGTGTACCGCTTCGATCCGGCCAGTGCCGGGTTCCGCGCGCTGCAGGCCGACACCTCCGGCAAGCACAGTTGCGGTGATTTGATGGGGCTGACTGTCGATCGTTCGAGCCGCACCCTGACCAGCAGCTGCCGCAGCGGCCCGATGTGGTACACCGACCAGTACCGGTTTGCAGGTACGAAGCTCTATCTGTACCGCTCCGAGAGCGTGTTGATGCTGGGCGACACGCTTAACGCCGCGCTGCATTGGGTGCAGACCGATGAGCAGGGGCCGTTGGCAGTCTGGCGCACCTATGATGCCGCCGGAAACGTGCTTGAGACGGCCATTGCCGATGGCCTGGGCGCACCGCCCGACGGACCGCTGCGTGGCCAGCAGGCCTCCGTGCTGGCGGCGCGCCTGTTCCTGTTCGACCGGCCCGGTGCATCCAGCACCAAGCGTTACCTGGTGCAGGGCGACCGTGTGGAAATGCTGGATGAACAGGATGGCTGGATGAAGCTGCGCTACCGCAACCCGAAGCAGGGCGCGGTGGTGGGCTGGATCAACGTCAACGATTGACGAGACATCCGTCTGAAGTTTGCGCATCGAGGCGATGCGCGCCTTGCCCACGGGGGCATCACTTCACCGGGTCTAGCCTCGGAAGTTCCCCCGTTCGAGGATGTATCCGATGAGCAAGCGCGTGGCCGAAATCGTGGTGGACGCCCTGCAGCAGGCCGGTGTCCGCCGTTGCTACGGCATCGTGGGCGATACGCTCAATCATGTTACCGATGCGATGCATGGCAGCGAGATCGCTTGGGTGCACGTACGCCATGAAGAAGTGGCAGCGTTCGCTGCCGGCGCCGATTCGCTGGTCAGCGGCCAGTTGACGGCGTGTGCTGGCTCCTGCGGGCCCGGTGGCCTGCATTTCATCAATGGCATCTTCGAGAGCAACCGCAACCGGGCGCCGATGGTGCTGATCGCCAGCCAGATCGTCACCAGCGAGCTGGGCATGGAGTTCCCGCAGGAAGTGGACTTCAAGGCGGTGTATGGCAGCTGCACGGTGTTCTGCGAACAGGTGCACAGCGCCGAACAGGCGCGACGCGTGGTGGCGCTGGCCTGCCAGGCCGCGATCAGCCGTCGCGGCGTCGCCGTAGTGATCCTGCCGGCTGACATCAGCGAGGCCGAGGTGAAGCACGATGTGCCGTTCTCGGTGCACTACACCCAGCCGGTGCTGCGTCCATCCGACACCGAGCTTCAGCACATCGCCGAGCTGCTGGGGCAGGGCAAGCGCATCGGCATCTATGCCGGCGCCGGTTGCCAGGGCGCGCACGCCCAGTTGTTGGAACTTGCGCGCAGGTTGCAGGCGCCGGTGGCGCACACCTCGCGCGCCAAGGACTTTGTCGAGCCGGACAACCCGTACAACATGGGCATGACCGGCATCTTCGGCATCGAATCCGGTTTCCACACACTGATGGAGTGCGACACGCTGCTGCTGCTCGGCGCTGATTTCGCTTGGGGCCAGTTCTATCCGGACAAGGCGACGATCATCCAGGTCGACCGCGATGGCAGCCACCTCGGCCGCCGCCATCCGGTGAACCTTGGCGTGGTCGGTGATATCGCGCCGACGCTGGACGCCTTGCTGCCGATGCTGCCGCCGCGCGAGGACAGCAGTTTCCTGGACGAGTGCATCGAGCGCCGTGACAAGGCACTGAAAAAGCGCGAGAAGGAAGAGCAGCCCGGTGAGGGCGAGCTGATCCATCCGCAGCACCTGACCGCGCTGCTGTCGAAATTTGCCACCGATGATGCACTGTTCACCGCCGACGGTGGCTCGCCGATGGTGTGGGTGTTGCGCCACATCCGCGTCAACGGCCGCCGCCGCACGCTGACCAGCCTGCTGCACGGCACGATGGCCAATGCGATGCCACAGGCACTGGGCCTGCAGAAGGCGTTCCCGGGCCGGCAGGTGATCTCGCTTTCCGGCGATGGTGGCCTGGCGATGCTGCTGGGCGATCTGTTGACGGCCGTGCAGGAAAACCTGCCGATCAAGGTGGTGGTGTTCAACAACGGCTCGCTGAATTTCGTCGAGCTGGAGCAGAAGGTGGAAGGCCTTCTGGACAACTACACCGACCTGAAGAACCCGGACTTCGGCCGCCTGGCCGAAGTGATCGGCTTCCACGGCCGCACCGTGACCCGCAGCGAGGACCTGGAGGAAGCGGTGCAGGACTTCCTGTACCAGCGTGGCCCGGCGCTGCTGGACGTGCACACCAGCCGCGCCGAGCTGGTGATGCCGCCGCAGATCGAAGCCAAGCAGGTGGCCGGCACGGCGTTGTACGCGGCCAAGGCGGTGTTGAACGGCCGCTTCGACGACGTGAAGCATCTGCTGGTGGACAACTTCCTGAAGAAGTGAGGGTTGGGGTCTGATGCAGGGCTGCGCCCTGCACCCGCCGAATCAACGTCAACGTCAACGTCAAAAGCGGGGTATCGGTGGGATGGCGGGGTGGGTCCGGTTGCGGGGGACGCCGTAAACCCATCCTTGGGGGCTTGGCCGCGGCATCCATGCCGCGGACACCCCCGCAGCCGGACCCACCCCGCCTTCGACAGATTTCCGCGATCTGTTGGAATGGCATGGCCTGTTGCTCGTGGGGGTCGACCTTGGTCGGCACAGTAGATCCACGCCATGCGTGGATGCTTCCCGGTAGTGCCGGCCGCTGGCCGGCAACCAGGCAGATGCCTGCGATCCGGCGCTTGAGAGCGCAGCGACCGGCTTCTGCTTTTGATCTTTTGATTCTCTTCCGTGGCTGGCGCCCGCAGGAAACTGTCAGGGGCCGGGCGGGTAGGCTGCGCGGGGGTGTCCGCGGCATGGATGCCGCGGCCAAGCCCCCAAGGATGGGTTCACGGCGTCCCCCGCGTAGCCTACCCACCCGGCCCAACACGGGAAATCGTAGTTCGCGACCAACCACGAGGGGCTCCGCCGTTGGCTGGAACCCATCATTCCACGACGGAATTGGCGCACCGGCCTCGCTGGGCCTACCATCGGCGGTCCCCACCCCCACCGCCCCTTCCATGTCCGCTCCCGCTCCCGCCGCACCGCGTCGCTGGTTCGTCGCCGGCGACTTCAACGGCTTCTTCGGCCTGGTCGTCGACAACCTCTCCATCCTCGGCTTCATCGCCATGGCCCTGGTCGGGATCTTCCAGTTCCCCGCCGACGTAGTGTTCGGCCGCATGTTCCCCGGCACTGCCTTCGGCGTGCTGGTTGGCAACCTGCTGTACACCCTGATGGCGCGCCGCCTGGCCACGCGCACCGGCCGCGACGATGTCACCGCCATGCCGCTCGGCCTGGATGCACCGACCAGCATCGGCATGGCCCTGCTGGTGCTCGGTCCTGCTTTCATTGCGTTCAAGCAGCAGGGCATGGACCCGCATGCCGCGGGTATCGCGACCTGGCAGCTGGGCATGGCCGCGCTGGTCATCATGGGCGTGCTCAAGTTCGTGCTGTCATTCTTCGGCGAAGCGGTCACCCGCGCGCTGCCGCGTGCTGCGCTGCTGGGCTCCATCGCCGGCATCGCGCTGGTGCTGATGGGCCTGCTGCCGCTGCTGGAAACGCTGCGCTCGCCGCTGGTCGGCTTCACGACGCTGGGCCTGCTGCTGTATGTGCTGATCGCCAAGGGCAAGCTGCCGGTGCGTGGCCCGGGCGTGCTGTTGGCCTTCGTGTTCGGCACCGTGCTGTATTACGGCCTCGGCCTGGCCGGGCTCGGCGCACCGGGCTTCCACGTACCGGAGTGGGTGCCGCCGCAGGTGGTGCTGCCGCTGCCGACGCTGGGCTTCCTCGACGGCCTGCCCACCGCGATGACCTACCTGCCGCTGCTGCTGCCGTTCGGCCTGCTGATGGTGGTCGGTGGCATCAACGTCTCCGAAAGCGCACGCGCGGCCGGCGATGATTACCGCACCCGCGACATCCTGCTGGTGGAGGCGGTGGCCACGCTGGTGGCTGGCGTCTGCGGCGGCGTCGCGCAGACCACGCCGTACATCGGCCAGCCGGCCTACAAGCACATGGGTGCGCGCAGCGGCTACACGCTGCTGACCGGCCTGTTCGTCGGCATCGGCGGCATGCTCGGCATCATCTCCGGGCTCGTGCAGTGGCTGCCGTTGGCGGTGCTGGCACCGATCATCGTGTACGTGGCCATCGACATCACCACCCAGGCCTTCCAGGCCACGCCGCGTCACCATACCGGCGCGATGGTGTTCGGTTTCCTGCCGTCGGTGGCCTACCTGCTGGCGATCAAGGCGCCGGGCTGGATCGCGCCGGACCAGCTGCCTCAGCTGCTGACCAAGCTCGACGGCCACGGCCTGCCGGAGCTGGCGGTGATCTTCACCCTCGGCAATGGCTTCATCATCACCTCGATGCTGTGGATCTCGGCGGTGGCGGCAATGGTCGATGGCCGTCTGCGCCGCGCCTGCGGTTTCCTGCTGGTGGCCGCCGTGCTGACCCTGTTCGGCCTGATCCACTCGGTGGACCCGCGCGGCGGCATCTACCTGCCGTGGGATCTGGACGGCCTGGCGCGGATCATCAGCTGGCAGTTCGCCGGCGCCTACGTGGCACTGGCAGTGCTGTTGGGCCTGCTGTCGCTGCAGAAGCAGGCGGTGAAGCCGCTGGGTGAAAACAGCTGACCCCAAGGTAGTGCCGGCCGCTGGCCGGCATCCTCATGGACCTCGGACGCAGTGTGCAGCTGCCGGCGAGCGGCCGGCACTACCGCTCTCCGTCCAGTTCCGGGTAGTGGCGGAAGATGCCGTTGGTGTTGAACGGCAAGCGCCGTTCCGAGGCCAGGTAGGCGGCAATGGCCGGCCGCTTCGCCACCCGCTCCTGCAGCGCACGCAGCAGGGGCAGGGTTGGGCCCAGTGCCTGCATGCGGCGTGGGAACATGTAATCCAGCCCGCTCAGCAGCTGGAACAGCGACAGATCCACGTAGGAATGCTCGCGCAGCGTATGGCGGCCGCCATTGGCGGCCAGCACCTGCTCGAAGTAGCCGAGGAACTTCGGCAGCCGTTCGCTGCGCAGAGAGGCGGCGCGTGCCTTGGCTTCGATCTTCTGCTCTTCGTAGTACTTTGATACGGCGATCGGATGGTGGGTGTCATGCACCTCGGCCACCAGATCGGCGATGGTCAGCTGCAACTGCAGCGCCTGCATCCGCCGGGAGGCCGCCTGTGGCACCAGGTCCAACGTCGGGCCAAGGAAATCCAGGATCGCCGCGACCTGTGCGATGACCTGGCGGCCGGCCTTCAGGAATGGCGGCGCGAATGGCTGCGTCCCCTCGCTTTTCCCATCAAGGAAAGGTTGCATCACTGCATCGCCGTGTACCCGTGCCATGTCGATGTAGTCGGCGCCGGCATCTTCCAGCGCCAGCCGCACGAATTCACCGCGGCCCTGGATGCCGGTCCAGTAGTACAGCGCGTATTGCATGGCAACGTCTCCACACGACAAGAGCAACAGCCTCGCGCGCGGCGTGCAAAGCAGGCGTGAGCGTGGCTGCAGGTCCTGCCCAACCCAAACCGCAGCCGAACGAAGGGGGAACCCTCGCCGACACGGGGGGTCACACCATCTCCATGCGTGTGAAAACGAGGTGCTGCATCATGCAGAGTGGAAAGGCGGTATGGCCCTGGGTGCTGGGCGTGGTGGTGATCGGCGGTGCGGGCGGGTGGTTGTTCCGCGATCAGCTGAAGAGCCTGGCGGACGGCGTTTCGGTGCCGGTGCAATCCACTCCCGCCAGCAGCGCTGCACCTCCACAGCCAATGACGGCCGAGCAACAGGCCCCGGCACCTCCACCGATCAGGCACCCGCTGGAGACAGAGGCGGCCGCTGATCCAGCACTGCCGAAACTGGCCGACAGCGATGCCGCTGCCTGGGGCGCGCTGAGCCAGCTGTTCCAGGGCGAGGGCCCGCTGACCCTGCTGTTGCGCGATCATCTGATCCAGCGCCTGGTCACCCAGGTCGACAACCTGGACAAGCCGAGCGTGCCGCCGACCGCACTGGCCGCGCGGCCGCTGCCGGGCAACCTGCAGGTCGAGGCGGGTGAGGGCGGCGAACGCATCGCCGCCAGCAACGCGACGCGCTATGCGCCCTACGTGCAGGCATTTACCGCGCTCGACCCGGCGGCAACGGCCACGGCCTACAAGCGCTTCTATCCGCTGATCCAGCAGGCCTACGTCGATCTTGGCCGGCCCGACGGCTATTTCAACGACCGTCTGGTGGCGGTGATCGACCACTTGCTGGACACCCCGGAGCTGGCCCAGCCGCCGTTGGTGGAACGCGACGAGCGTGGCCGCTACCGCTTCGTCGACGCCACCCTGCAGTCGCGCTCGATCGGGCAGAAAGCCCTGCTGCGCATGGATGTGGCGCAGGCAAGGGCCATCAAGCAGCAGCTGCGGGCGATCCGTACTGCCATCACCCGCGGCTGAGCCTGCAGGCGTCAGAGGGCCTGCAGGAAGGCTTCGATGTCCTGCAGGTCCCGCCTGCTGAGCCCGCGCGGACGCAGCAACGGATCGGGTGCCGGGAAGGGGGCTGCGTCTGGCGGGAGACCCGCCGGAGCCCGCGGTCGGGCACCGCCCACGTTGTAGAACGCCAGCACGCCAGACAATTTCGGGATCATGCCGTTGTGCATGTAGGGCGCTGTGGCGGCAACGCCACGCAGCGACGGTGTACGGAAACGGCCGCTGTCGGCGGGATCACCGGTGACCTCATAACGCCCCAGATCCTGCCGCGAACGCCCGTGGAAATGCAGGCCCAGATTGTGGAAGCCGTTGTCGGTCAGCGCCGCCCCGCTGTGGCAGTTCATGCAGCCGGCCTGCGTGCGGAACAGGTGCAGGCCACGCAGCTGGGCATCGTCCAGCGCACGCGCATTGCCAAGCAGGAAGCGATCAAAGCGACTGTTGCGTGGCGACAGGCTGCGTTCGAACGCGGCGATGGCCTGGCCGAGCTGCGCGGCATCGATGCGCGGCTGCGCGAACACCTCGTTGAACGCACGACGGTAGGACGCATCCCGGCGCAAGCGACGCACGGCGCCCTGCGTGGTGAAGCCCATTTCGACGGGATCGGCGATCGGATGCAGCGCCTGCGCCTCCAGCGTGGCGGCGCGCCCATCCCAGAATAGCGGCGCCACGTGCGCACTGGCCACCACGCTGGGTGCATTGCGGCGACCGGGCTGGCGGTCGTGGCCGAACGATACGCGGCGGCCATCGGCCCAGCCCAGGTCCGGGTCATGGCAACTGGCACAGGCCAATTGCCGCGACTTCGAAAGAACCGGATCGAAAAACAGCCGACGGCCCAAGGCGACTTTTGCGGGCGTTGATGGATGGCCGGGTGGATCGGCCGGGGCAGGTAGCGGAGCCAGCTCCTGCCAGGCGACGCCGGGTTCCACCTCTGGCGCTGGCCACTGCATGCTGGGGTTGCTGTAGAGCGCGCGCAGGCAGGCGCTGTCCGGACGCGCGGGAAGCACGTCGGGGCACGGGGTATGACGCGCAGGTGCAGGCATGCCCGCGCCGCCCAGCAACAGGGCGGCGACGGGCAGCAGCAGACGCAGGCTTGGATAGGCGCGCATGCATGACGCCGGTACGGCGTTCAACGGCACGATGCAGTCAGTAGCGGTAGCCCACTTCCAGCCAGAACTGCCGTCCGATGTCATACAGCGGTGCGTTGCCAACGGCGGAGGATGCGCCGTAGACATTGCGCCGGTTCAGTACATTGGTGATGTCCACATTCGCGTAGACCGTTCCGGCCTGGGCGGACAGCTCGCGTTCCCAACCCAGGCGGACGTTCCAGGTCAGCGACGGGGAGAACTGCCGCTCCTCCCATACGTCGATGCGCTCGCCCTGGTACATCTCGGTCAGCGAAGTCCTGGCGATCCGGCGGTAGCCGGCCGAGTAGGTCAGCATGTTGGTCACGGTCAGGTCCAGCGGTGCAATGCGGGTGATCGTGTTCACGCGCGCCGACCACGGGCGTGTGTAGTTGTCGGCGGGCTTCTGCTGGTAGCGCATGTAGCGGCCGTCGTAGCGGATCCATGGGTTCAGGTAGAACTGGTCGGCGCTGTCGTCGTAGAACGGCACCGCCTTGCGCACGTCGGTCCAGTCCAGAGAGAGCAGCGCCTGGGTATGCGTCGCCCCGGCTGTCCAGCCGCGCAGCGGCTGCGCGGTCAGGGAATAGATGTTGCTCAGGCCACTGCCGGTGCTGGACCAGGTGCTGTAATTGCCGGCCAATGTGGGGTCGTCGGGTGTGATGCCGGTGATGCGCCCGCTCACGTTGATGACCTGGTCGCGCAGCCGGCGGTTGACGGCCTTCAGGTTGAAGCGCCAACCCGCCCAATCCTGACGCCACGCGAGCATCAGCTCATCGGCATAGCCCACCTTGTCGATGTTGAAGTAGGTGTCATTTCCGGCCTGGGTGCCGGTGGTCCACGCCCCGTTCAGGCTGGTACGGCGTTCGTTGTTGTAGCGCAGCCGGTTGACACCATCGCGCAGCTTCCAGGTGGCCATGTTGCGGCCGTAGTAGCGGTTGGCGCCTGCGGTGAGCAGGGTGCCATCGCGCGGCTCCCAGCTCAGCGCGAAGCGGGGTGCGATGGTGGTCTGCCCGATGTAGCTGTCGCGCTCGATGCGCAGACCCGGACGGATCGAGACCGCGCCGTAGCGCATGTCGTCGTCGATGTGTGCGGCGAAGCTCTCCACGTCGAAGCCGATGTGGCCGGTGGCGTAGCGGGTACGGCGGGTGAAGTACTGGCCTGGCCAGCCTGCTGCCGCGGTCAGGCCCATGTCACAGGCGGTATCGATCTCGCCGGAGTTGAGGGTGCACGTCGTGGTGCGGGCCGGTGTGACATAGGTGCTGTTCTCGGTCAGGCGACGATAGTCGAACCTCTGCCGGGTCAGCTCCACGCCCGTGGTCAGCTGGTGGACCCCACCGCCAAGGTCGAAGGCGTGGGTCTGTGCCTGCGCGCTGTAGGTAAGACGTCGTTGCCGTTGTTCGATGTCACCGAACTCGCCTTCCAGCGTGGACGCGTTGGTGCCCCAGTCCTTGCTGGCCGAGCGCAGCCAGGTGAAATAGTCATCGCTCTGCGCATCACGCGACTGCTCGGTGCCGCTCCAGCTTAGGCGCTGGGTGATCGTGCCCCAGTCCGCCTGCCAGGTGGCTCCCAGGTTGATCATCGTGCCGCCGCTGTCGATGCGCACGCCGGCGCCGCGGATGTTGGACCGGAACAGCTGGTTCTCCGATGGCGCATGCGTGACGGACGCATCGACGGTCAGCCGGTCGCTGGCCTCCCAGACCGCCTTCAGCATCGCCTGGTCCGAGCGTTGGCGCTGTACTTCGCGTTCCGAGCCGTAGCTGTCCACCAGGTGTGCGGAATAGAAGTAGGTGGGAATCGAGGAGCGCTTGCGGGTGAAGTTGGCCAGTACGCCCAGCGTATCGGTCACCTTGCCTTCCAGCGTGGCGCGCCATGTTTCCTTGGTGAACTCGGGTTGACCATCGCCCCACGAAGAAGCATTGGCATAGTCCTCGCGCATGCTTTCATCCAGCAGGTAGCGGGTCCAGGACGAGCGCGTGGTCTGGTAGGACACGCTGCCGGAAAAGGCGTCCTTCGGCTTGCGCACGTTGGCCTCGATGACGCCACCGCTGAATCCGCCGTAGGCCGCCGGCACGTTGCTGTCCAGCACGGTCAGGTCGGCCAGCAGGTCGGTGTCCAGGGCGAAGGCCTGGCTGTTGCCGGGGGCGGTCGCCAGGCGGTAGGGCGATGGATCGCCACCGGGATCGATGTCGTTGTTGAAGTTCATGCCATCGACCACGAAGGCATTCTGGTAGAACGGCGCACCATTGATGCTTACATTGGCCGGCGAGATGTCGCCGGGGGTGAAGCTGCTCAACTGGGCGTTGTCGAACTGGACGGCGGGGTTGATCCTCAACAGGCGCCCGATGTCACCGTTGCCGGTGGCCTGGGCATGCATGTAGTCCTCGTCCAGGCGCAGGCCTTCGGCATAGCGGAACGGCTGCACTTCACCGCTCACGCGCAGTGGCAGGGTCTTTCGCGCTGCTGACACCGGTACAACGTTGCCCGCCGCCTGCAGCGTGTAGCTGCCGTCTGCGCCAGGCTGGATGCGCAGGCCGGTACCGGTCAGCAGGCGTGCAAAGCCCTGTTCGGTGCTGAAGGTACCCGACAGTGCCGGTGCCATGCGTCCGGCGGCCAGCGCGGGGTCGAAGGACAGGGCGATACCACGCTGGGCAGCGAAGGTGCTCAGGGCCAGGCCGAGCGGGCTGGCGGCCTGTTCGGTAGCGGCTACGGCCTGCAGCGATGCCACCTGGGCAAACACCGGCGTGGTCGCCAGAGCAATGGCCAGCAGGCTCAGCCGGAAGGGTCGGATCATGGAGGGCATGGAGGGCACGTAAGGAAGGGATTCACTCCCTCTGCCACCCGGATGCGGAAAAAGTGTCACTGCTGGCGATGCGGCCCGCTCACCGTGGCGTTCCTGCGCGCAGCCGCGTCCACAGTCCCGCTGGTCCGCGCTGGATCTCCAGTCCGTGGACGGCTGCCAGCATGGCTACGGCGCGGTCCAGGTCATCCACGGGGAATGCACCTGACACCCGCTGGGATGCGATCGCATCGTCGCAGCCCAGCCAGCCGGATTGATAGCGGCCCAGCTGTTCCAGCACGCGGCGCAGGGGCTGCGCATCGACCACCAGCATGCCGTGGCGCCAGGCGTCGACGGCCGGTGCGATGGCCTGCACCGACGCGAAGGCATCTGCGCGGAAGCTCAGCTGCCTTCCGGCATCGACGACACGCTGTTGCCCTGTTGCGGCCAACATGACCCGTACCGTTCCTTCGAGCACGGCCACTACGGTGGTCGCATCGGCATGCTGCACATTGAAGCGCGTGCCCAGGGCCTGCATGCGCCCTGCCGGACTGGCGAGCACGAAGGGACGCGCCGGTCGCCGGGAATCTGCGGCGGTTTCCACCAGCACCTGTCCGTGCCGCAGCCGCAGCAGGCGCTGCTGGTCATCAAAGGCGATGTCCATGGCGGTATCGGTGTCCAGGAGCAGCACGCTGCCGTCGTCCAGTACATGGCGCAGGCGCTCGCCCACGGCCGTGCGTGCGCTGGCATCCCATGCGGCCTCGTCGTACATTCGCCAGGCCAGCCAGCCACCCAGCGGGGCGACCAGCAGTGCGGCGACGCTGCGCAGCAGCGCACGCCGGCCCGGCGAGCGCGCGCGCTGCAGTGCGCTGTGGGCCAATGGCGGTGGAACCTGCCCGCTCAGCGCCAGCAAGCGTTCCGCGCGTTGCCACGCGCGTGCATGCTCAGGGTCGGCATCGTGCCAGCGCTGCCACTGCGCACGCTGCGCTACGCTGCCGTCCTCGTGCAGGCGCATCAGCCAGTCGGCGGCCTGCTCCAGCACACGTGGCGGTAGGGCCGGTGCGGTGGCGGTCTCAGCCGGCATGCGCAAGGCAGCCAAGCAGCGCCCGCTTCATGTGCCGCTTCACCGTGGACAACGACAACCCCAGCTGTTCGCTGATGGCCTCATAGCGAAGCCCATCGAACTGCGCCAGCAGGAACACCCGGCGCGCCATCGCCGGCAACCCGTCCAGCATCGCATCGATCTGCTGCAGGGCCTCACGTACCAGGGCCTGTTCTTCCAGCGAGGGCAACACCGGCTCTGGAAACTGGGCCAGGTATTCCAGGTAGGCGCGCTCCAGCGCCTGGCGGCGGAACCAGTTGGCGGCCAGCCCGCGCGCTACCGTGGTCAGGAAGGCACGGGGCTCACGCAGGGCAGCGAGATCGCGCCCCTGCAGCAGCCGCGCGAAGGTGTCCTGGGTTAGATCGTCAGCCACATCGCGATTGCCCACGCGCCCGCTCAGCCAGCCGTGCAGCCAGAGGCGATGGTCGCGGTACAGCATGCCCAGTTGTTCGTGTCGGGGGCCCATGAAAGGGGATGTGTGGCCTTGATCGAAATGAGAATGATTCGCAAGTATCGCATCCGCGATGCCCGGATTCCAGTGCTTGGCGCGCAGTGGCTTGCGCTGGATCAACGCGCCGACCACACCCGCTCCGGCATGCTGGCCGCAGGCTGACTGGCCTCGGGGTGCAGTCGCAGCCACCCTTGAAACCGGGTGGGGCAACCGCATCTTTCCAGCATCGCCGGCGCAGGCCGGCCCTGATGACCGATGAGGATTCGCAATGCGGATGGACAAGCTCACCTCGCGTTTCCAGCAGGCGCTGGCAGACGCACAGTCGCTGGCCGTGGGCCGCGACAACAGCATCATCGAACCGGTTCACCTGTTCAGCGCGCTGCTGGACCAGCAGGGCGGCAGCACGCGCCCGCTGCTGGCCCAGGCCGGGGTGAACGTGCCGGTACTGCGCGAGCGCCTGACCGAGGCGCTGGATGCGCTGCCCAAGGTGTCCGGCCAGGCCGGCAACGTTTCGATGGGCAATGACCTGGGGCGCCTGCTCAACCAGACCGACAAGCTGGCCCAGCAGAACGGCGATGCCTTCATTGCCAGCGAGTGGTTCGTGCTGGCCGCGCTGGACGACAGCGGCACGCTGGGCATGGCGCTGCGCGCCGCCGCTGCCGACAAGACCCGCCTGCAGGCCGCCATCGACAAGCTGCGCGGCGGCGAGAACGTGCAGTCGGAAAATGCTGAAGAACAGCGGCAGGCGCTGGAGAAGTACACCATTGACCTGACCGCACGTGCCGAGAGCGGCAAGCTCGATCCGGTGATCGGCCGCGATGAAGAAATCCGTCGCACCATCCAGGTGCTGCAGCGCCGGACTAAGAACAACCCGGTGCTGATCGGCGAACCCGGCGTGGGCAAGACCGCCATCGTGGAAGGCCTGGCCCAGCGCATCATCAACGACGAAGTGCCCGAAGGCCTGCGCGGCAAGCGCGTGCTGTCGCTGGACATGGGCGCGCTGATTGCCGGTGCCAAGTTCCGCGGTGAGTTCGAGGAACGCCTGAAGGGCGTGCTCAACGACCTGGCCAAGAGCGAAGGGCAGATCATCCTGTTCATCGACGAGCTGCACACCATGGTCGGCGCCGGCAAGGCCGACGGTGCGATGGATGCCGGGAACATGCTGAAGCCTGCGCTCGCACGCGGCGAGCTGCACTGCGTAGGTGCCACCACGCTGGACGAGTATCGCAAGTACATCGAAAAGGATGCCGCGCTGGAGCGTCGTTTCCAGAAGGTGTTCGTGGGCGAGCCGTCGGTGGAGGACACCATCGCGATCCTGCGCGGGCTGAAGGAAAAGTACGCGGTGCACCACGGCGTGGAAATCACCGATCCGGCCATCGTGGCGGCGGCGACCCTGTCCAACCGCTACATCACCGACCGCCAGCTGCCGGACAAGGCCATCGACCTGATGGACGAGGCTGCTTCGCGCCTGCGCATGGAGATCGACTCCAAGCCAGAGGAACTGGACCGCCTGGAACGCCGGGTGATCCAGCTGAAGATCCAGCGCGAGATGCTGAAGAAGGAAAAGGACGAGGCCTCGCGGCAGCGCCTGGCCGATCTGGAAAACGACATCGATGGATTGGAGCGCGAGTTCTCCGATCTCAATGAAATCTGGAAATCGGAGAAGGCCGCGCTGCAGGGTGCAACCAAGATCAAGGAGCAGGTCGAGCAGGCCAAGCTGGAGCTGGAATCCGCGCAGCGCCGCCAGGATTTCGCACGCATGAGCGAGATCCAGTACGGCCTGCTGCCGCAGCTGGAAAAGCAGTTGGCCGCCGCACAGGAAGCCGAGCACAAGGACTTCAAGCTGGTGCAGGACCGGGTCACCGACGAGGAGATCGCCGAGGTTGTCTCGCGCTGGACCGGCATTCCGGTCAACAAGATGCTCGAAGGCGAGCGCGACAAGCTGCTGCGGATGGAAGAGGTGCTGCACAACCGCGTGGTCGGCCAGGAGGAAGCGATCAAGGTCGTCTCCGACGCCGTGCGCCGCTCGCGTGCAGGCCTGTCCGATCCGAATCGTCCGGCCGGCTCGTTCCTGTTCCTCGGCCCGACCGGCGTTGGCAAGACCGAGCTGTGCAAGTCGCTGGCCGAATTCCTGTTCGACAGCGCCGAGGCGATGATCCGCATCGACATGAGCGAGTTCATGGAGAAGCACAGCGTCGCACGCCTGATCGGCGCCCCCCCGGGCTACGTCGGCTACGAGGAAGGCGGCTACCTGACCGAGGCGGTGCGTCGTCGTCCGTATTCGCTGATCCTGCTCGACGAAGTGGAGAAGGCGCATCCGGATGTGTTCAACATCCTGCTGCAGGTGCTGGACGATGGCCGCCTGACCGATGGCCAGGGCCGCACCGTGGACTTCCGTAACACCGTCATCGTGATGACCTCGAACCTGGGCTCGCACCAGATCCAGGACATGAGCGCCGACGACAGTCCGGAGGCCTACACGCAGATGAAGGCGGCGGTGATGGGCGTGGTGCAGGCGCACTTCCGTCCGGAGTTCATCAACCGCCTGGACGACATCGTGGTGTTCCACCCGCTGGACAAGCAGCAGATCAAGCAGATCGCGCGCATCCAGATGCGTGGGCTGGAAAAGCGCCTGGCCGAGCGCGGATTGAAGCTGGAGGTATCCGATGCGGCGTTCGACCTCCTAGGTAATGTGGGCTTCGATCCGGTGTACGGCGCACGCCCGTTGAAGCGTGCAATCCAGGCACAGCTGGAGAACCCGCTGGCGCAGCAGATCCTGTCCGGCGCCTTCGTCAACGGCGATACCATCGAAGTCGGCAACGACGGCGGCCACCTGGTGTTCGCCAAGGCGTGATTCACATGGGGCGCTGCCTGGTCGCAGCGCCCCGTTTCCTGCGTGTAGCACCGGGTCACACCCGGCGTCCCCTCAGAAGCGGTGCGTGTATCCGCTCATCAAGCCGAACTGATTCGGCTTCTGCACGATCGGGCTGTCGGCCGCATCGCCGAGCAGGCGCGTGCCTTCCGCCGAGATGTACCAGTTTCCATTGCGGCCCACGCGGTGGCTCCACTTCAGGCCAAGCCCGGCACTGACCAGGCCTGCTTTCGGCTTGTGCTGGGCAAATCCGGTGCGCGCTGCCTGTTCCGGACTCACGCCGTACCAGGTCTGCATGTAGCCGCGATTGCCGTACTCGGTGGCGACACTGCCACTGACCACACCACCGGCAAAATCGAACAGCGGCATCGACAGGCTCAGCTGCATCTGCTGGGTGGCCAGGCCGTTGTCACCCTTGTCTTCATCCTTGCGGGTGAACTGCCAGCTGCCGCTCAGCACGGCTTCGCCCAGCGTATAACCAGCCGAGAGGCCGACCAGGGGACGGGTACGGATATCACCCATGCCGCGCAGGAAGTCCGAACCGCCGAGCGCGGAGTCCTTGTCGCGGCGGTTGCCGCTGGCACCGATGTAGGCACGCAGGTGGGTGTGTTCGCCGATGCCCGTACCCCAGCCGAGGCCACTGGTGCCCAGAAACCAGCCACCGGGTGACATGGCATCGAAGGACAGCATGGGCGACGCCTGGTACTCCTTGCTGCCGCTGTAGCGCGGTGTCGCACCGGCACCGGCGGCGACTTCGAAGGTCCAGTGGTCATCTTTGGCGTGGGCGATCGGCGCGGCGAACAACGGCAGCAGGGCGAGGCAGAGCAGGGTGGGGGTACGGTGACGCAGGGACATGGGCACTCTCGACGAAGGGAGGAATGCAGCACGCGCATCCGGCGAGTGCTGCAGGGTCGCTAGCGTGGCGATACGCCAGCGGCCGTTCCCTCCGCAGTTGTGCGGGAGTTGTAATCAACTGTAATCGCGCCCGTGGGCGTTCAGCTGGCAGCCAGCGGCCAGTGCATTTCGAATCGTGCGCCGCCCAGCGTGGCGCGGCTGATGTGCAGTTCCCCGCCATGGCGTGCCGCGATGCGGCTGACGATGGCCAGGCCCAGTCCGAAGCCGCCGGTATCGCGACTGCGGCTGTCGTCCAGGCGGGTGAACGGGCGGATTGCTTTCTCGCGGTCGGCTTCGGCGATGCCTGGGCCGTCGTCATCCACGCGCAGGCAGGCGCGACCGCCGACGCCGACAAGAGAGACCTCCGCCTGCGAGCGCGCATGGCGCAGCGCGTTGCCGACCAGGTTGCTCAGTGCCAGCTGCAGCAGGCGTGGTTCTGCGTCCACCCGCGGCAGTGCGCTGGGTTGCACGCGCAGTACCAGGCCGGCGCGTTCGGCATCTCGGCGCGCATCGGCCAGGCAGGCCTGCAACCAGTCATTGGCTTCGATGCGCTGCAGGGGCTCGGCTTCGTTGGGATGTTCCAGGCGCTCGTAGGCCAGCAGTTCGCTGACCAGTCCGTTGAGCTCGGCCAGGTCACCTTGAAGCCCCTGCGCCAAGCGCGCGCGTCGTGCCGGATCGTCGCTGTCCCGCATCAGGTCCAGGCCGAAGGCCACTCGTGCGATCGGCGTGCGCAGTTCATGCGAGATGGCATGCGTGAGGTCACGCTGGCGCTGCACAAGCTCAGCCACGCGCGCGGCCATGCGGTTGGAATGATCGACAATGACCCGGATCTGCGAGCGTGGCGACACCTGCGCGCGCGCCTGCAGGTCGCCGGCACCGATGCGGTCGGCATGCATGCGCAGTGCCTCCAGGTCGCGCCAGAGCAGGCGTACCCAGGCATACAGGCTGGCGCCGACCAGCAGCAGGATGCCCAGGTAGGCTGCGATGGTCATATACGTTGTCATCGACACCGCACCGGGCAGGCGCAGGTGCAGCCAGCGGCCGTCCACGCCGTCGATGGGCAGCAGTACCTGCTGGTAGAGGTCGCGCACGATGAAGCCGTCGGCCCGCACCGCCGCCTGTTCCTGCGGGTCGAGCGCGGGAGGCCTGTCGAGCAGGGTCAGGCCGATGCCGTAGTGCGGCTGCCACTGCTGCAGGCGCTCACGCTGCTGTTCTGCATCCAGGCCAGCCAAGCCACTGCGCAGGGCGTACACCTGCCCGCGCACCTGCTGAACAAACACGCGGTCCTGGACGGGCGTGTAGATGCCATCCAGGATGTGGTTGAGGAAGAACACCGAGACCAGGAAACAGGCACCGGTGACGAACCACAGCCACAGGAACAGGCGCTTCACGCCGACCAGGCCGAGGGGTTGAACTGGTAGCCCCGGCCCCACACGGTCTTGATCCGGCGCGGTTCGCGCGCGTCATCGCCCAGCTTGCGGCGCAGCTTGCCGATGCTGACGTCGACGCTGCGGTCCAGCCCATCGAAGCCGATGCCGCGCACCGCCTGCAGGATCTGGTCGCGCGAGAGGATCTGCCCCGGCTGGCTGGCCAGCAGCCACAGGATCTCGAATTCGGTGGTACCCAGCTCCACTGCCAGGCCGTGCAGGTGAACGTCGCGCTGCATGCGATCGATCAGCAGTCCGCCATGCATCAGCCGGCAAGGCGAACCGGTGCTGCCGCTGCCGTGCCGGCGGCGCAGCAGGGCGCGCAGGCGGGCCAGCAGCAGGCGCGGTTCGACCGGCTTGTGCACATAGTCGTCGGCGCCGGACTCCAGGCCGAGCACCTGCTCGATGTCGTCCTCGCAGGCGGTCAACATCAGGATCGGCACGTCGGAGAAGCTGCGGATCTGCCGGCACACGTCGATGCCGCCGAGGCCCGGCAGCATCAGGTCCAGCACCACCAGCTCCGGGGCGTGCTGGCGGCAAGCGGAGCCGGCCAGGTCGCCGCGGGCGACGTGCTGCACGGCGAAGCCATGTTCGTGCAGGTAGTCGCTGACCAGTTCGGCCAGGCGGCGGTCATCCTCCACCAGCAGCACTGGGGTCGGCGAGCCGTTGGCGGCGGGTGTCCAGGGGGATGACTGCATGCGCTTGGGCCTCCGTGCCCGGGCAGGAGCGCCCGGCGGCGAAGCCTAGCAACGGCCCATGACGGCTGCCTGAATCGCGGCCAACCTGATAACCACCGGTACGGGCGTTATCGCCAGTGGCTCTCAGCGGTCTCTGCCGGCTGGCCTATCGTGGCCGTTTCCCCGGATGGAGCCTGGCGCAATGAGCGACCCGCAGTGGCAACTGGAAACCCTGGCCGTGCATGGCGGCTATCGTCCTGATCCGACCACCCGCGCGGTGGCGGTGCCGATCTACCAGACCGTGGCATACGCCTTCGATGACACCCAGCATGGTGCCGACCTGTTCGACCTGAAAGTGGCTGGCAACATCTACACGCGCATCATGAATCCCACCACCGATGTGCTGGAGCAGCGCGTGGCGGCGCTGGAAGGCGGCATCGGTGCGCTGGCGCTGGCTTCGGGGCAGGCCGCGATCACCTACGCCATCCAGACCATCGCCGAGGCCGGCGACAACATCGTCGCCTCCAGCGCGCTGTATGGCGGTAGCCTTAATCTGCTGGCGCATACGTTGCCGCAGTACGGCATCCAGACCCGCTTCGCCGATCCGGCCGATCCATCCGCGTTCGCCGCGCTGATAGATGAACGCACCAAGGCGGTGTTCGTCGAGTCGATCGGCAATCCTCGCGGCAATGTCACCGACATCGCCGCCATCGCCGAGGTCGCCCATGCCGCCGGCGTGCCGCTGATCGTCGACAACACCGTGGCCACGCCATTCCTGCTGCGCCCGTTCGAGCATGGCGCCGACATCGTGGTGCATTCGCTGACCAAGTACCTGGGCGGCCACGGCACCAGCCTGGGCGGTGCGATCATCGACTCGGGGCGTTTTGACTGGGCCGCTCAGCCCAAGCGCTTCGCCCGCCTCAACCAGCCCGACCCGAGTTACCACGGCGTGGTCTATACCGAAGCACTCGGACCGGCCGCCTACATCGGCCGCGCGCGGGTGGTGCCGCTGCGCAATACCGGCGCGGCGCTGTCGCCGTTCAATGCGTTCCTGATCCTGCAGGGCATCGAAACCCTGGCCCTGCGCATGGAGCGCATCAACGCCAACGCGCTGGCGGTCGCACAGTTCCTGCAGGCGCACGCAAAGGTGGCCTGGGTGCGCTACGCCGGGCTGGCCGACGACCCCGAGCATGCCGCCGCACAGCGCTATCTGGGTGGGCACGGCTCGGGCGTACTGACCTTCGGCCTGCCTGGCGGGCGCGAGGCAGGTGCACGTTTCCTCGATGCCCTGAAACTGTTCACCCGGCTGGTCAATCTGGGTGATGCGAAGTCGCTGGCTACCCACCCGGCCTCGACCACCCACCGCCAGCTGGACGCCGTCGAGCTGGCCAAGGCCGGTGTCAGCGAAGACACCGTGCGGCTGTCGATCGGCATCGAGCACATCGGCGACCTGCGTGCCGACCTGGAGCAGGCTTTGGCTGGCGCCTGATAGCCACGCGCTTGGTCGTCATCGCCACAGGCGATCACCATCGGCCGTGCAATGCGCTACGGTGGAACTGCCTCTCCAAGGCAATGGCAACGTGGCGATCCAGATCCCCGGTCGATGCGGGTCGACCGGGGATTTTTTGTTTCCGGGGTCAGATCCGTTTTCCTGCGGAAAACGGATCTGACCCCATGCGACGCCGTGTCGACCAAGGTCGACACCTACCAACAGCCGCAGGAAGCCCGCTTTTGTTGTTGCTCTGGCTTTTGCTGTCGCCTCTGCGGGTGCAGGGCGCCGCCCTGCCGCAGAACCCTCACACCACCGGAATGCTGTGCTGGCCCAGGTTGCGATACGGCGGCGTGGCCATCACCATCTCGGCCAGCGAATAGGCCAGCTCGCGCTCGGCCATCACCGTCCCGTCGGCACCATGCTCCAGCAGGTGCTTCACCTCGGCATCGCTGTGTGCTCGCGCCAGCAGGGTCAGATTCGGGTTCAGTGCACGCAGTTTGGCCAGGGTCTCGCCGGCTTCCAACGGCTGTGGGATTGCCAGCACGGCGATCTTGGCGCGCTCGGGATGGGCTTCGGCCAGCACCTTGTCCGAGGCCGCACTGCCGCGGATGCCGGGCAGTCCCGCTGCGTGCGCTTCGGCGACATGCTCCTTGTTGTCGTCGATGATCATCACCGGCACGCCACGGTCGCGCAGCACCTGCGCCAGCGCACTGCCAACGCGACCGTAGCCGATGACGATGGCGTGGTCGTGCAGGTCCAGCGACGGCCCGGGTGGCAACTCGGTTTCCACCGCGGCCGGCGTGGTTTCCTGGTGCTTCAGCAGCCAGCGGTCGAGCAGGCCGAACACCAGCGGGTTGAGCATGATCGAGATCAGCGCGCCGGCCAGCACCAGAGCCTGCCCGGTGGGCGGCAGGATCTTCAGGGTCACGCCGAGCCCGGCGATGATGAAGGCGAACTCACCGATCTGCGCCAGGCTGGCGGAGATGGTCAGTGCGGTACCGGTGGGATGGCCGAACGCTCGCACGATGAAGAACGCGGCGGCGGACTTGCCGAACATGATGATCGCGGCGGTGGCCAGCACCTGCCACGGGTGCTCGATCAGGATGCTGGGATTGAACAGCATGCCCACCGAGACGAAGAACAGCACCGCGAACGCATCGCGCAGCGGCAGCGAATCGCTGGCCGCCTTGTGGCTCAGTTCGGATTCGTTGAGCAGCATGCCGGCAAAGAATGCGCCCAGCGCAAAGGACACGCCGAACAGCATCGCCGACCCGAACGCCACGCCCAGCGCGATCGCCAGCACCGACAGTGTGAACAGCTCGCGCGAACCGGTACCGGCAATGCGTTCGAGGATCCACGGAATGACCCGGCGGCCGACCACCAGCATCACCGCCACGAACAGGCCCAGCTGCACGAAGGTCCAGCCGATGCTTGCGAGCACGCTGCCGAGGGTGTGCTGCTCGTTGGCCGCATCGGGACCGAACACGCCGGCCATCACCGGCATCATCACCAGCGCCAGCACACAGGCCAGGTCTTCCACGATCAGCCAGCCGACCGCGATCTTGCCGCGCTGGGTTTCCAGCAGGCGCCGCTCTTCCATCGCCCGCAGCAGCACCACGGTACTGGCGGTGGCCAGCGCGAAACCGAACACGATGCCGTGGATGACCGGCCAACCCATCAAGGCTGCCAGGCCCCAGCCGAGCAGGGTGGCGACCAGGATCTGGCCGATCGCACCGGGAATGGCGATGGCCTTGACCGCCATCAGGTCCTTCAGCGAGAAGTGCAGGCCGACGCCGAACATCAGCAGCATCACCCCCAGTTCGGCCAGCTGGTTGGCCAGCGCCTGGTCGGCGACGAAGCCGGGGGTGAACGGACCTACACAGATGCCAGCAACCAGGTAACCGACCAGCGGAGACAAACGCAGCTTGTTGGCCAGCGCGCCAAAGATGAAGGCGAGCCCCAGGCCAACGGCAACGATGTTGATCAGGTCGGTGTCATGGTGCATCGGTTCTCGCAGAAAAACGGGGGTATCCCGATTTTCACCGATGACGCCAGATACGGCAAACCTTAAATGCGAATGGGATCAGATCCCTTTTCCCGCAGGAAAAGGGATCTGACCCCGCCACGGAGTTGCCGGCCAGGGGCCGGCACTACCAGAGAGCCGCCCGCCAGCGCTTACCAGGTGTACTTGACCCGGCCGTACACGTACGCGCCGTTGAAGCCGAACGGCGAGTAGTTGCTGTACGGCAGCATGCCGAAGGTCGAGTTCTGCAGGTCTTCGGTGCGGTCCGGGTACTTGTCCAGCAGGTTGTCGGCGCCCACGGTCAGGGTCCAGTTGCTGCTCGGCTTGTAGCTGGCCGAGGCATCCACCACCCAGGCGTCGCCGTAGGTCTGGTCTCGCAGCGCGGTGGCCGAGTTGCGCACGGTGAACTTACCGTAACGGGTCGCCGCCAGACCCAGTTCCCAGTGATCCGAACGCCAGGTGCCGCTCAGGATCGCCTTGTCGCGCGGGAAGCTGTCCTCGATGCGACCGATTTCATCGCGGCCGATCAGCGACTGGTTCAGGCCCAGCGTGCCGAACACCGCCGGGGTGCCTCCAACGCGGCGCACTTCGGTGTCGTTGTAGCTGTAGGCGGCGGTCAGTTCCAAGCTGCTGGCGCTGAACGGCACGGTGTAGCTGGAGACGAAGTCGACGCCACGGGTACGCGTATCCAGGCCATTGGTGAAGTACGAGAACGCGGTCACCTGCGGCAGGCCCAGGGTGCCCAGCAGCGCGCTGGTTGCCGCATTGGTGGTGATGCTGGAGGACAGTGCGATACGGTCATCGATGTCGATCTGGTAGGCATCGACGGTGATGTACAGGCGGTCGACTGGCTGCAGCACCAGGCCCACGCTGTAGGAGGTGGAGGTCTCGGCCTTCAGCGGCGAAGCGCCCAGCGCCTGCGCGGCCTGGCTGGTGGTGGGGAAGGTGCCGCGTTCGACGAACACGCCGTTGGTGAACTGGCTGGTCACCGCCTGGTAGCCCTGCTGGGCCAGCGACGGTGCACGGAAGCCACTGGAGGCGGTGGCACGCAGCGCGACCTTGTCGGTGAACGCATAACGCGCCGACAGCTTGCCGGAGAAGCGGTCGCCGAAGTCCGAGTAGTCCTCGTAGCGGCCGGTGACGCCGGCCGAGAATTTCTCGGTCAGGTCCGCTTCCAGACCCGCATAGACCGCGTAGTTGTGGCGGTCGGCATGCACTTCATTGGTCGGGGTGAAGCCGCCGAAGCCCTGCGCGCCGCTGCCGGTGTACGAGTTCAGCTCGCCCGGCTTCTGGTCCCACTTTTCCTTGCGGTACTCACCGCCGAAGGACAGCGTGACCGGGTAGGCCAGGCCCCAGTCCAGCGACTTGGTCAGGTCGGCATTGAAGATGTCCTGCTGGTACTTCAGCGTGCCGTCGTAGAACGAGCGCGGGCTGGTCGCACCCAGGCTGTAGTTGATGCTGTTGCGGGTGTGGAAGTCGAGGGTGTTCTCGCCGTGGTTCAGGCTCAGGTCCCAAGTCCAGCCGCTGTCGGTGTTGCCCTTGACCCCGGCCACCAGCGAGCGGTCCTTGGAATACTGGTTGATCTCCGGCACGAAGCCGTCCGGGTAGGTCTGCGCCAGCAGTGCGCCCTGGCTGTTGTGGTTGCGCGAGCGGTAGAACGCGAACGAGGTGATGTCGCGGTTGCTGAGCAGCGCGCTGGCGTAGCCGGTCACGTGGTCGCTGAAATCGAAGCTGGCGTTGACCGAGGCGGCGGTGGCGTCCACGCGCGGGTCGCCGACGATGAAGGTGGTCTGGCCGATGCTGGGGAAGTTGCCGGTGTTCGGCGTGGTGCCACGGTACGGGCCGGCGCGGTTGCTCTCGTCCTGCTGGCTGATCTGGCCGGCGACGTGCACGCGGCCACGGCCGTTGCCGAACTCGACGCCGGTATCGCCGGAGAGCTGGTACTTGTTGCCGTCGCCGGCCGAGTACTGGCCGTAGTCCACCGCCAGGCTGCCACCATTGCCGCTGCCCTTGAGCACGATGTTGATGACGCCGGCGATGGCGTCAGAGCCGTACTGCGCCGACGCACCGTCGCGCAGCACTTCCACGCGCTCGATCGCAGCGATCGGGATCGCATTGATGTCCACGGCCGACGAGCCACGGCCGATGCTGCCGTTGACGTTGATCATCGCCGAGGTGTGGCGGCGCTTGCCGTCGACCAGCACCAGTACCTGGTCAGGCGACAGGCCGCGCAGCTGCGCCGGGCGCACGCCGCTGGTGCCATCGGTCAGGGCAGGGCGGGGGAAGTTCAGCGAGGGCAGGGCGCGCGACAGTGCGGTGGCCAGCTCGCTGGTGCCGGTGGACTGCAGGGCTTCGGGGGTGATGATGTCGATCGGTGACTGTGACTCGGCCACCGTGCGGTCGGCCACGCGGGTACCGGTGACGATCACCGTGTCCAGGGTGTTGGCGGCGGTGCCGGCCTGCTGGGCAGCGGCAACGAACGGAGAACCACCGAGTGCGACAGCGACGGCGGCGGCGATCAGGCTGGTCTTGCGGGTCATCGGGATGGGGCTCCGGTTGGCGGGGGCGGCACCGGAATCGACATCACGGGGGTGAGGCGGACGGCGGTTGTTGCGGTGCGCAATACAGGAATTAACGGGATATTCAGCGCCTGTCAAATGCCGGTCATCAGAAAAAACGTTGCAGCAGCAACCATTTAGCCCGGATCGGCACTGACGCGGGAGGGGACCCGGGAGGCGCGCGGCGAGAACGTGGGAGAGAGGAACGTCGGCCGCTGCGCATCCCGGGGCCCGTCAAGTATTCGTTAACGTTAGAATTGCGTCGCAGGAACAGTGCTCACCAGCACATTCCATTCGGTTATATGGACCCCTCCCCCGATGATCTCCCTTCGTAATTTCGCCTTGCGCCGCGGCGAGCGGCTGCTGTTGTCCAATGTCGACCTGACCCTGCATGCCGGTTACCGGGTGGGTGTGGTCGGCCGCAACGGTGCCGGCAAGTCCAGCCTGTTCGCGGCAGTGAAGGGTGAGCTGGAGGCGGACAAGGGCGACGTCGACCTGCCCGGCAAGGTGCGCATCGCCAGCGTTGCCCAGGAAACCCCGTCGCTGCCGGACCCGGCGCTGAGCTTCGTGCTCGGCGGTGATACCGAAGTGGCTGCCGTGCTGGCCGCCGAGGCCGATGCCACCGCCCGCGAAGACTGGGAAGCGGTGGCCGAAGCGCATACGAAGATGGCCGAGCTCAATGCCTACGACGCCGAAGCGCGCGCCGGCAAGCTGCTGCACGGCCTCGGTTTCCCGGCCGAGACCCATCACCGCGCGGTGTCCTCGTTCTCCGGCGGCTGGCGCGTGCGCCTGAACCTGGCCCGCGCGCTGATGATGCCCAGCGACCTGCTGCTGCTGGACGAACCGACCAACCACCTGGATCTGGACGCGGTGTACTGGCTGGAACAGTGGCTGCTGAAGTACCCGGGCACGCTGCTGCTGATCTCGCATGACCGCGAGTTCCTCGACAACGTGGCCACCCACACCCTGCACCTGCACGGTGGTGGCGCCAAGCTCTACCCGGGCGGCTACACCGACTTCGAGCGCCAGCGCGCCGAACAGCTGCGCCAGCAGCAGATCGCGCACGACAAGGAACAGGCCGAGCGCGCCCATCTGCAGAGCTTCATTGACCGCTTCAAGGCGCAGGCCAGCAAGGCCGCGCAGGCGCAGAGCCGCATGAAGCGCCTGGCCAAGCTGGCTGGCACCGAGGCGGTACGCGCCGAACGCGAGTTCCGCATCGAGTTCGCGCCGCCGGCCAAGCTGCCGTTCTCGCTGATCCGCCTGAACCACGTCGAGGCTGGCTACGGCAAGGACGCGGTGATCCTGCACAACGTCGGCTTCGGCCTGGAAGCGGGCCAGCGCATCGGCCTGCTCGGCCCGAACGGCGCCGGTAAGACCACCCTGGTGAAGACCCTGGTGGGCGAGCTGGCACCAATCGTCGGCGAGCGCATGGCGCACCCTGACCTGAAAATCGGCTACTTCGCCCAGCACACGGTGGAGTCGCTGCACGAAGGCCAGTCGCCGATGGAGCATTTCCGCGAGATCGCCCCGGACGCACCGAACCAGTCGTTCCGCGATTTCCTCGGCAAGTGGAACTTCCCGGGCGACCGTGCGTTCGAGCCGGTCGATGGTTTCTCCGGCGGCGAGCGCGCGCGCCTGGCGCTGGCGCTGATCGCCTGGCAGCAGCCGAACGTGCTGCTGCTGGACGAACCGACCAACCATCTTGACCTGGAAATGCGCGAGGCGCTGGCTGAGGCACTGGCCACCTTCGAAGGCGCGATCGTGATGGTCTCGCATGACCGCCATCTGATCGGCCTGGTCTGCGATACCTACTGGCGCGTGGCCGATGGCGTGGTCGAGCCGTTCGACGGCGACCTTGACGCCTACGCCGCATGGCTGCGCACTCGTCCGCAGGCGCAGGGCACCAAGGCGCGCATGGAGCAGGTGGAAGAGCCGGTGGTGGTCAAGACCGCGCCGGTGGCGCAGGTGGTGCAGAAGAAGCCGGTGAATCCGCACAAGCTGGCCGCGGCCGAATCCAAGGTGGCCGAGCTGGAAGGCGTCCTGGCCGAGCTGGACCGCCAGCTGGCTGACCCGGCCAACTACGCCGATGCCACCCGCATGGCGGTGATCGGCCGCGACCGCGAAACCACCGCCGCGCAGCTGGAGAAGGCCGAAGCGGCGTGGATGGAGCTGCTGGAGTCCTGATCACGCAGAAAAGGGGACGGAGGGGATTAAGTCGTTTGTGACACAAACGACTTAATCCCCTCCGTCCCCTTTTTGTTATGTGCCTTGCGCCTGCAGCCATTCGCGGAACCGCTTCGCTGGCTCGCGTTCGGTACGTGAGCGCAGCCGGGTCAGCCAGTAGCGGCCAAGATCCAGCGTGGTGCCGAATGGCTGCAGCAACCGGCCTTCAGCCAGTTCCTGCTCGAACATGCGCAACGGCAGCAGTGCCACGCCGGCGCCACCGATCGCGGCCATGGCAACGGTCAACGACGAATCGAATACCGGCCCGCGTGCTTCCAGGCCACTGATCCCGGCGGCCTGCAGCCAACGCGGCCATTCGTCGCTGCGGTAGGAGCGCAGCAGCGGCAGCGTGCCCAGGTCGCGTGGCTGCTTCAGCCGCCGCGCCAATGCCGGCGCGCACAGCGGTGCGAACGGCGCATCGAGGATCGCCGTGCAGGCCTGGCCCTGCCAGTCGCCGTTGCCGAAACGGATCGCCAGATCCAGGCCTTCGCCGGCCAGGTCGATGCGGTTGTTGTGGGTCTGCAGGCGCAGCTCGATATCCGCATGCGCGGTTTCGAATGCGGCCAACCGCGGCAGCAGCCAGCCGGTGGCGAAGGTACCGACCACGCCCAGGGTCAGCACCTCGCGCGCCGGGCCGCCGGTGTAGCGCGCGATGCTGGCCGAGATGCGCTCGAACGATTCATTGAGCACCGGATACAGCGCCGCGCCCTCGTCGGTGAGTGCCACGCCGCGCGGCAGGCGATGGAACAAGCGGATGCCGAGACGATCTTCCAAGCCGCGGATCTGGTGGCTGAGTGCGGCCTGGCTGACACACAGCTCCAGCGCGGCGCGGGTGAAGTTCTGGTGGCGTGCGGCCGCCTCGAAGGCACGCAGGGCGTTCAGCGGCAGGGTTGGGTGCAGCATCGGGGGAGTCGTGAGTCAGGGTGATGGCTGATCCTACCTGCTCAATGCAAATTCCAGGAGAATTAATGGGTTGATTGCGACAGGCATGAATTAAGCTAATGTCTTCCGCTGATTTTTCGCGCTGGTCGCCTGCGTGCGAGGCTTCAATAATCGAACGGTCCCCCCAGGAGAACCCCGCATGCTCGCCCGTCGCCGATTCCTGCAGTTCAGTGGTGCCGTCGTGGCTTCCTCGCTTGCTCTTCCGTTGCTGGCACGCGCGACGGGCAAGACCACCGCCAACGCGCCCGCCGAAGCAGCGATCACCGCCGCCACCGACTTCGCGGCACTGGAAAAAGCCTGTGCGGGCCGCCTTGGCGTCACCCTGCTAGATACCGCCAGCGGCCGCCGCATCGGTCATCGCCAGGACGAGCGATTCCCGATGTGCAGCACGTTCAAGAGCGTGCTGGCCGCCACCGTGCTCAGCCAGTCTGAGCGCACCCCCGCGCTGCTGGACACGCGCGTGCAGGTGCGCGATGCCGATCTTCTCTCGCACGCGCCGGTCACCCGTCGCCACGCCGGCAAGGACATGACCGTGCGTGACCTGTGCCGGGCGACGCTGATCACCAGCGACAACACCGCCGCCAATCTGCTGTTCGGCGTGGTCGGTGGCCCGCCCGCGGTGACCGCCTTCCTGCGCGCCAGTGGCGATGCGCTCAGCCGCAGCGACCGGCTCGAGCCTGAGCTGAACAGCTTTGCCAAGGGTGACCCGCGCGATACCACCACGCCCGCCGCGATGGCCGCGACCCTGCAACGGGTGGTGCTGGGCGAAGTGCTGCAACCGGCCTCGCGGCAGCAGTTGGCCGACTGGCTGATCGACAACGAAACCGGTGATGCCTGCCTGCGCGCGGGCCTGGGCAAGCGCTGGCGGGTCGGCGACAAGACCGGCAGCAATGGCGAAGACGCGCGCAACGATATCGCCGTGCTGTGGCCGGTAGCCGGCGGCGCACCGTGGGTGCTGACCGCCTATCTGCAGGCGGGTGCGATCAGTTATGAACAACGTGCCACGGTGCTGGCGCAGGTGGGGCGGATCGCCGATCGCCTGATCGGTTGAGGTAACCGGGGTCATTCAAAAGTCGCTTGCCGGATCGGTCGGGCGCGCGCATCCTGCGCGCCTTCGAACTACATGGATGTCCCCCATGAGCCATGAGCTGATCTACCTGCTGCTGATCTTCGCGTTGCTGGTGATCCCGCGCGCGCTGCAGCGTTTCAGCCTGCCGGCGCCGCTGACCTGCCTGCTGTTCGGCATCATCGGCATGCTCTGGCTGGGCGACCAGGCGCACGACGCAGTGATCGGCCTGCTGGCCACGCTGGGCATTTCCTCGTTGTTCCTGTTTGCTGGCCTGGAAGTGGACCTGCAGGCACTGCGCCGCGGCATGTGGCCGTTGCTGGCGCACCTGGTGATCCGCAGTGCGACCCTGTTCGGGGTGGGCTGGCTGGCCTGGCGCTACGCGGGGCTGCCGTGGCAGGCCGCCGGCCTGCTGGCGCTGGCGCTGCTGACCCCCTCCACCGGTTTCATCATGGATTCGCTGTCGCGGCTGGGCCTGAGCGAGGACGAGCGGTTCTGGGTCACCAGCAAGGCCATTGCCGGTGAACTGCTGGCACTGGCGGCGTTGTTCATCGTGCTGCAGGCCGGCGATCCGGGGCATATGGCGCTGTCCAGCCTGGCCCTGCTGGCGATGATGATCGGCCTGCCGCTGCTGTTCATTGCGTTGGGGCGCTGGGTGGCACCGCACGCGCCGGGCTCGGAGTTCTCGCTGCTGGTGATGGTGGGTATGGTCGCGGCCTATATCACCTACCTGCTGGGCGTGTACTACCTGGTCGGCGCGTTCATCGCCGGCCTGGTCGCGCGCCTGCTGCACCAGCGCATGCCGCTGCTGGCCTCGCACGAGAACCTGCACGCGCTGCGCCTGTTCGCCTCGTTCTTCGTGCCGTTCTACTTCTTCAATGCCGGCACCAAGGTGCCCAGCGAAGCGCTGAGCTTCGAGGCACTGGGGCTGGGTATCGTGATCACCCTGGTGGTGCTGCCGTTGCGCATCGGCGTGGTCTGGCTGCAGCGCCGGGTTATGTTCGGCGAAAGCTTCCGCAGCAGCCTGCGGGTTTCGCTGGCGCTGGCCCCGACGTTGATCTTCACCCTGGTGCTGGCGGCGATTATGCGCGAGCGTTTCCAGATTCCGGCGGTGTTGTTCGGTGCGCTGCTGCTGTATGCGGCACTGACCACGCTGCTGCCGTCGCTGGTGTTCCGCACCCCGTTCGATGTCGATCCGGTTGAACAGGAGCCGGCGGGCGAGGGCGAGGCGGCACCGGTGGCCGCCACCGAAACGCTGCCGGTGGCGCAGACGGCTGAACGTTGATCGGGGAGCGTGCGCGGTTTGCGCCCACCGGCCATGGCCGTTAGGGTTGGGGCATGAAACTGCCCGCCGCCGTCACCGCCTCCGCCCTCCTGCTCAGCCTCGCTGCGTGTACGCAGCGCTCCGACACGGTCGCCCATGATCTGGCGACCGCACCGGCCGACGCCTTCATGGCCGCCGTGGCCGCACATTGCGGCCAGGCCTACGCGGGCAAGGTGGTGGAGGACACCCCGGCACCCACTGGCAAGGACCCGTTCGCTGGCCAGCGCCTGGTCATGCACGTTCGTGGTTGTGCCGACCCGGCGCATGAGCTGCGTATCCCGTTCCATGTCGGCGATGACCACTCGCGTACCTGGGTGCTGACCCGTACCGCGACCGGCCTGCGCCTGAAGCACGATCATCGCCATGCAGACGGCAGTCCCGATGCGATCACGCTGTATGGCGGCGACAGCACGCCGCCGGGGACCGCCGAGCGCCAGCAGTTCCCGGCCGATACGGATTCGGTGGCGATGTTCCGCCGCGCCGACATGCTGGCGTCGACCCACAACACCTGGGCGATGGAGATCGATCCCGACCAGACCTTCGTCTACGAACTGACCCGACCCGATGGCCGTCGCTTCCGCGTTCAGTTCGATCTGAGCAAGCCGGTGGACCTGCCGCCAGCGCCGTGGGGCGACGAGAAGGCAGCCGCGCCGTGACCCAGGGGTCGGATCCCTCCTGCGGAGGGCCCCGACCCCGATGCTGAATCCAAGGGTCAGCGCCCTGGCCGTCGGCCAGGGATCCGACCCTGCACTCAACGCGTGCCGAATCGGGCCCGGCAACCGTTGCTTACCCACACCTGGCCACGCGAGTAACCCCAGCTGCGGCCTTCCTGGCAGGCGCTGCCGGACAGTTGCTGCTGCAGCACCGGCCGGCCCTGGCGCTCATCCCAGTCGCAGGTCTGCGAGCGGTTGTTGTTGCTGCTGCAGGTGACCGAGTAGTTGCGATCACCGCCGCCACCCCAGCCGCCGCCACCGCCGCCCCAGCCGCGGGCCTCGGCGAACTCGGCGCGGCAGCCGCCGCTGACCCAGATCGCGCCATTGCGCACGCCCCAGGTGCGGCCTTCATCGCAGGGGCTGCCGGACAGTTGGCGGACCATGCGGGCATTGCGCCAGCCGACCTGGCAGCTGCGCTCGCGGTTGTTCTGGCTTTCGCAGCGGATCGTTTCGCCCGGGCGGCCGTTGCCGCCCCCCCAGCCACCGCCGTTGCCGCCGCCCCAGCCGCCGCGGGCCTCGACGAATTCGGCGCGGCAGCCGTTGGTGACCCAGATGCTGCCGTTACGGCTGCCCCAGGTTCGTCCTTCATCACAGTCCGAGCCGGACAGCTGGCGGACCAGCTGCGCTCCGCGCCAACCGGTGTTGCAGACCCGTTCGCGGTTGTTTTGGCTTTCGCAGCGGACCACGCCGCTCTGCGCATGCGCGGGAGGGGCGGGCAGGGCAAGGGTGCCCAGTGCACCCAGGGTGAGGCTCACGGCCAGGCTGGCCAGGGACAGCGGTTTCATGGCGGCATCCCATACGGTGGCAGGTGCCCGACTATAGGGAGAGGGGCGATCAAGCCGGTGTGACTGGCAGGATTTGCCCCGGCCGGGGCCTCGGCCGCAGAATACGAGGCTTTCCGGCCTCCATCGGGCGCCGGCGTTCTCCAGCGGAGCTTCCCCCCATGCGTACCCACTTCTGCGGCCTGGTCGATGAGACCCTGATTGGCCAGACTGTCACCCTCGCCGGCTGGACCGACGTGGCCCGTAACCAGGGCGGCGTCTGCTTCATCGATCTTCGAGATCATGAAGGCATCGTGCAGGTGACGGTGGAGGTCGACAACGCCGAAGTGTTCGCCGTGGCCGCGTCGCTGGGCTACGAGGACGTGCTGCAGGTGGAAGGCGTCGTGCGCGCCCGCCACGCGGTCAACGACAAGATGCGTACCGGCAAGGTGGAAGTGATCGCCACTGCCATCACCGTGCTGAACAAGGCCGCGCCGCTGCCGTTCCACGCCCACGAGAACCCGGGCGAAGAAACCCGCCTGAAGTACCGTTACCTGGACCTGCGCCGTCCGGAAATGCAGCGCATGCAGCGCACCCGCATCAAGCTGGTGCAGGCCCTGCGCCGCCACCTGGATGAGAAGGGTTTCCAGGACATCGAGACCCCGATCCTGACCAAGGCCACCCCGGAAGGCGCGCGTGACTTCCTGGTACCGGCGCGCATGCACCCGGGCGAGTTCTACGCCCTGCCGCAGAGCCCGCAGCTGTTCAAGCAGATCCTGATGGTGGCCGGCTTCGACCGCTACTACCAGATCGCGCGCTGCTTCCGCGACGAAGCGCTGCGTGCCGACCGCCAGCTGGAGTTCACCCAGCTGGACATGGAATTCGCCTTCGTCCGCGAGCGCGATGTGCAGGACTTCGTCGAAGACATGATCCGCGCCATCTTCAAGGAAGTGGTCGACGTGCAGCTGGATGCCAGCTTCCCGCGCATGACCTGGGCCGAGGCGATGCGTCGCTACGGTTCGGACAAGCCGGACCTGCGCATCGCGCTGGAACTGGTCGACGTGGCGGAGCTGGTCAAGGACAGCGAGTTCCCGGTGTTCACCGGCCCGGCCAACGATGCCGACGGCCGCGTGGCCGCGCTGCGCATTCCGGGCGGTGCGTCGCTCAGCCGCAAGCAGATCGACGAGTATGCCGCGCATGCCGCCAAGTACGGCGCCAAGGGCCTGGCCTACATCAAGATCGCCGACAACGGCGAAGTCAGCTCGCCGATCCAGAAGTTCTTCAGCGAGGAATCCTTCGCCGCCCTGGTCGCGCACGTCGGTGCCGGCAACGGCGACATCGTGTTCTTCGGTGCAGGCGGCTACAACAAGGTCTCCGACTTCATGGGCGCGCTGCGCCTGAAGGCCGGCAAGGACTTCGGCCTGGTCGCCGATGGCTGGGCCCCGCTGTGGGTCACCGACTTCCCGATGTTCGAATGGGACGACGAAGCGCAGCGCTACGTCGCCCTGCATCACCCCTTCACCGCACCGGCGGTGGACGACATCGCCGACCTGCGTGCCAATGCCCGTACCGCCGTTTCGCGCGGCTACGACATGGTGCTCAACGGCAATGAAATCGGCGGCGGCTCGATCCGTATCCACCGTCCGGACATGCAGAGCGCGGTGTTTGAACTGCTGGGCATCGGCGCCGAAGAGGCCCGCGCCAAGTTCGGCTTCCTGCTCGACGCGCTGAACTTTGGCGCGCCGCCACACGGTGGCATCGCCTTCGGCATCGATCGCATCGCCGCGCTGATGGCTGGCACCGAGTCGATCCGCGACGTCATCCCGTTCCCGAAGACCACCGGTGCACAGGATCTGATGACCGACGCGCCGTCGCCGATCGTCGACGTGCAGCTGGCCGAAGTACACATCCAGGTTCGCCCCAAGACCAACTGATCAGGAGATCCAGGCAATGACCGAGTTTGCGTTTTCGCTGGAGTGGGAAAAGCTGGGCAATGAAGGCTCCGAGGCCACCCTGGTCACCGAGCGTGCACGTGTGTTCGGTGGTTGGCTGGTCCGTGTCGGTACCAACCCGGCGGCGATGGCCCTGACCTTCGTCGCCGACGGCGAAGGCCGTTGGGATGGTGAGGACTTCGGCGTCGAGGATTACGAGGACGACGAAGAGGAAGAGTACGACGAGGACGAGGAAGGCGAAGAAGAGGAAGACGGCGAGGAAGAAGAGGACGACGAGGAATACGAAGAGGAAGAGGAAGAAGACGAGAAGGCACCGGCGGAACGGGCTTGACCCGAACCGTTGTCCTGACGTCAACTCGACCCATGTATTCGATCCGCCGCGCTACTGTGGACGACGCGCCGACCCTGTCGGCGCTGGCCGCCCGCACGTTCACCGAAACCTTCGGACATCTTTATCCGCCGCAGGACCTGCAGGCGTTCCTGGATGAGTCCTATACGGTCGAGCGCCAGCGCACCATCCTGGCCCACCCCGATTACGCGGTGTGGCTGCTGGAACTGGATGGGGAGGCGGTCGGCCATGCCGCCGCCGGCCCCTGTGGCCTGCCGCATCCGGACGTGAAGCCCGGTGACGGCGAACTCAAGCGCCTGTACCTGATCAAGACGCAGCAGAGCTGCGGCTGGGGCAGCCGGCTGCTGGAAACCGCACTGGCCTGGCTGGAACAGGAGGGCCCGCGTACGTTGTGGCTGGGCGTGTGGTCGGAAAACTTCGGTGCACAGCGCTTCTACGCCCGTTATGGTTTCGAGAAGGTCGGCGAGTACCTGTTCCCGGTTGGCGACACGAACGATCTTGAATTCATCCTGCGCCGCGCACCGCGCGAGGCCTGACGTTCACCGCCGCTTGCTGCGCGCGCGTGTCCAATCACCGTACGTTCCTGCCCCGCTGACCGCCAGGCTGTTTGCATGACTCCCCCCGTATTACTGCTGCATGGCATCTGGAATGCCCGCGCCTGGGTCGGGCCGCTGGCCTGGCGCCTGCGTGCGCGTGGCTTCCGGGTGCATGCGTTTGGTTACTCCTCGGTGTTCGGCGGTCCGGATGTGGCCGTGCCGCAGTTGCTGGAGCGGCTGGCCGATGCCGGCCCGCTGTCGCTGGTGGGCCATAGCCTGGGCGGACTGCTGGCGCTGGAGGCATTGCGTCGCAATCCGCAGCTGCCGGTGCAGCGCGTGGTCTGCCTGGGGTCGCCGCTGCGCGGCAGCGGCACGGCGCGCTCGTTGTCCGAACATGGCTGGGGCTTGGCCCTGGGCCGCAGCAGCGATCTGCTGCTGGACGGCCTGCCGGACTGGCAGGGTAAAGCCGAGGTCGGCCTGATCGCCGGTTCGGTCCCGCACGGGCTGGGCAGCCTGCTCGGCGCCATTGACGATGCCTCCGACGGTACCGTGGCGCTGGCCGAGACCCGGCTGCCGGGGCTGGCCGACCATTGCGTGGTGCGTACCAGCCACAGCGGCCTGGTGGTGTCGCCGGATGCGGCCCGGCAGACCGCGCATTTCCTCCGTCACGGCCAGTTCCAGCACGGTCGCGACGCCGCCGCCGCGTAAGTCGGTGGGTGCGAACGACCTCCATCGGTGGGGGCGAGCCGTCGGTTCGCACGCTCTTCGCCGGGCCATGCCCGGCGGCACCTGGCCGGCCTCGACACGGTCAACGGGCCCGATCAGGTAGAATCCGCGGCCTTATCCATCAACGCACGTACGGAAAGACCCATGGGTAGAGGCCCCTCCATCGAAAACCGCAAAAACGCGTCTGACGCGAAGCGCGGCAAGATTTTCACCAAGATCATCCGTGAGATCGGCGTTGCCGCGCGCGGCGGTGGAGGCGACCCCAACAACAACCCGCGGCTGCGCGTGGCGATGGACAAGGGCCTGACCGCGAACATGTCCAAGGATGTGATCGAGCGGGCCATCAAGAAGGCCACCGGCGAGCTGGAAGGCGTCGAGTACGAGGAAATCCGCTACGAGGGCTATGCCCCGGGTGGCGTGGCGGTCATCGTCGACTGCCTGACCGACAACCGCGTGCGCACCGTGGCCGATGTCCGCCATGCGTTCAGCAAGTGCGGCGGCAACATGGGCACCGAAGGCTCGGTGAGCTTCATGTTCAAGCGCGTGGGCGTGCTGCATTTTGCCGCAGGTGCCGATGAGGACGCCATTTCCGAAGCGGCCATCGAGGCCGGTGCGGACGATATCGTGGTCTATCCCGAAGATGGCGCGATCGACGTGCTCACCGCCGCAGACAGCTACCACGCGGTCAAGGAAGCGATGGAAGCGGCCGGGCGCACGCCGGATCATGCGGAACTGACCTTCCGTGCCGACAACGACATCAAGGTCGAAGGCGACACCGTCCTGCAGGTCAAGAAGCTGCTGGACATGCTGGAAGACCTCGACGACGTGCAGGATGTGTACTCCAACGCCGATCTCGGCGCGGACGCGTACGCCTGACGGACGCATCACCGGTCGCCTTTGGCGGCCGGTGAGCGGACAATGCGCACCATGATGACCCCAGCCGTTTCCTGCCATTGCCGCTGCCAGCGTCCGTCCCGGACCTTCGGCAGCCGCGTGTGTGCCGCATGACCCGCATTCTTGGCATCGACCCGGGTTCGCAGCGGACCGGGGTCGGCATCATCGATGTCGATGCCACCGGCCGGGTGAGCCATGTGCATCACCAACCGCTGGTGCTGCTGGGCGCCGATGACTTCCCGCAGCGGATGAAGCTGCTGGTACTGGGCCTGGCCGACCTCTGCCGTGAGTACGAACCGCAGGAAGTGGCCATCGAACGCGTGTTCATGGCACGCAACCCCGATTCGGCGCTGAAGCTGGGCCAAGCCCGTGGCGCGGCGATTTCGGCCGTGGTGCTGCGCGACCTGCCGGTGCACGAATATGCCGCCAGCGAGATCAAGCTGGCAGTGGTTGGCCGTGGCGGCGCCGAAAAGCAACAGGTTCAACACATGGTCGGGCTCATGCTCAACCTGAAAACCAAGCTGCAGGCCGACGCGGCCGACGCGTTGGCGGTGGCCATCACCCATGCCCACGTAAGGGCAACGGCCAACCGCCTGGGGCTCAGTGCCCGCCAGGCGTGGGGCCGCAAATGAGGAGCTGCACGCAATGATCGGTCGACTGCGCGGCATCGTCGCCTACAAGGCGCCGCCGTGGCTGGTGGTGGACGTGAACGGAGTGGGCTACGAGCTGGAGGCGCCGATGAGCACCTTCTACGACCTGCCCGAACTCGGCCGCGAGGTCACCCTGTACACCCATTACTCGCAGAAGGAAGACAGCGTCTCGCTGTACGGCTTCCTGCGCGAGGGCGAGCGCAGGCTGTTCCGCGACGTGCAGAAGGTCAGCGGCATCGGCGCGAAGATCGCGCTGGCCGTGCTGTCCGGCGTCACCGTCGAGGAATTCGCCCGCATGGTCCAGGCCGGCGACATCACGGCGCTGACCCGTATTCCCGGCATCGGCAAGAAGACCGCCGAGCGCATGGTGCTGGAACTGCGCGACCGCGCGGCGCAGTTCGGTGCCGGTGGCGCGCTGCCGACCGGCAGTGGTCCGGCACCGGCCGATCCGCTGTCCGATGCCACCGTGGCCCTGCAGCAGCTGGGCTACAAGCCGGCTGAAGCGGCGCGGATGGCCCGCGATGCCTTCAATGAAGGTGACGAAGTGGCCACCGTGATCCGCAAGGCGCTGCAGTCGGCGTTGCGCTGACCCGCTTTCCTTCCCCTCAACGAACCGCCTGAGCTTCGCCAGGAGTCCCATGTCCAGCAGTCAAACCCCGCACGCAGCCGCCCCCGGCGGCCACGGTCACGCCCCTCCAGCCGGAGGCTTGGCGCTGATCATCGGTGCGATCGGCGTGGTCTTCGGCGATATCGGCACCAGCCCGCTGTACACCCTGAAGGAGGCGTTCTCGCCGCACTACGGGCTCAACAGCGACCATGACACCGTGCTGGGCGTGCTGTCGCTGGCGTTCTGGGCGCTGAACATCGTGGTCACCCTGAAGTACGTGACCATCATCATGCGCGCCGACAATGACGGCGAAGGTGGCATTATGGCGCTGATGGCGCTGACCCAGCGCACGCTGCGCAACGGGTCGCGTTCGGCCTATGTGGTCGGCATCCTCGGCATCTTCGGTGCCTCGCTGTTCTTCGGCGATGGCGTGATCACGCCGGCGATATCGGTGCTGGGTGCGGTCGAAGGCCTGGAGGTCGCTGCGCCGGGGCTGCATGCCTTCATCGTGCCGATCACCGTGGTGGTGCTGCTGGCCGTGTTCGCGGTACAGCGCTTCGGTACGGCGAAGATCGGCAAGCTGTTCGGGCCGATCACCTCGATCTGGTTCATTTCGCTGGCGGCGATCGGCATCTACAACATCGTCGACGCGCCGGAAGTGCTGAAGGCGTTCAACCCGTGGTGGGCAATCCGTTTCTTCATGGAACATGGCTGGCACAGCATCTTCATCCTGGGCGCGGTGGTGCTGGCAGTGACCGGTGGCGAGGCGCTGTACGCCGACATGGGCCACTTCGGTGCCAAGCCAATCCGCCACGCCTGGTACTTCTTCGTGCTGCCGTGCCTGGTGCTGAACTACCTGGGGCAGGGCGCGCTGGTGCTCAACCATCCCGAGGCGGTAAAGAACCCGTTCTTCGAAGCGGTGCCGTCGTGGGCGCTGTACCCGATGATCATCCTGGCCACGATGGCGGCGGTGATTGCCTCGCAGTCGGTCATCACCGGCGCGTTCTCGGTCTCGCGCCAGGCCATGCAGCTGGGCTACATCCCGCGCATGCGCATCAAGCACACCTCGCACGACACCATCGGCCAGATCTACATCCCGGGCATCAACTGGGGTATCGCGGTGATGGTGATCGGCCTGGTGCTGGCCTTCCGCAGCTCGTCCAACCTGGCCGTGGCCTACGGCATCTCGGTGTCGGCCACGATGCTGATCGATACCCTGCTGCTGGCCCTGGTCGCGCGCTCGCTGTGGCCCAAGGCGCGCAACTGGATCCTGCCGCTGTGCGTGGTGTTCTTCGTCATCGACCTGGGCTTTGTCATCGCCAACGGCGCCAAGCTGCTGCAGGGCGCCTGGTTCCCGGTGGTGCTGGGCATCTTCCTGTTCACCATGATGCGTACCTGGCGTCGTGGCCGCGAACTGCTGCGCGATGAAATCCGCAAGGACGGCATCCGCATCGATACCTTCCTGCCGGGCCTGATGCTGGCACCGCCGGTACGCGTGCCGGGCACCGCGGTGTTCCTGACCGCCGATCCGACCGTGGCCCCGCATGCGTTGATGCACAACCTCAAGCACAACAAGGTGCTGCACGAGCGCAACGTGTTCCTGCACGTGGTGACCCTGCCGGTACCGTATGCGCCGGAGGGGCAGCGCCTCAAGATTGAATCGGTGGGCGACGAGTTCTACCGGGTCTACGTGCGCTTCGGCTTCATGGAGACTCCGGACGTACCATTGGCGCTGATGCGTTCGTGCGACCACGGCGGCATCTACTTCGACCCGATGGACACCACCTTCTTCGCCAGCCGCGAAACCATCGTCGCCACCGCCAATCGTGGCATGCCGATCTGGCGCGACAAGCTGTTCGCGCTGATGCACAGGAACGCCGCCCCGGCGACGGGTTTCTTCCGGATTCCGGGTAACCGCCTGGTGGAGCTCGGAGCGCAGGTGGAGATTTAATCTCCACCTGCGCTACGTCCCACAATTTGCTGCGCAAATCGTGGGCCCCGCCCGCATTCCACCTTATCCCCCCGCCTGTCGGCGCGCCCCCTTGAACAACAAGGGGGCTCCACCTGCGGAGGCGCCGCGCGCCAGAAGCCGAGCCCACTCTGCTCCTCAGTTCCATCCACCCATAGCGTGGATCTACCGTGTCGACCAAGGTCGACACCTACCAGGAGCAGGCCATGCCATTCCGTCAGATGGCGGAGATCTGTCGAAGGCGGGGTGGGTCCGGTTGCGGGGGTGTCCGCGGCATGGATGCCGCGGCCAAGCCCCCATGTATGGGTTTACGGCGTCCCCCGCAACCGGACCCACCCCGCCATCCCGCAGCAAACCCGCTTTTGACGTTGACGTTGACGTTGACGTTGACGTTGCATGTAGCGGGTGCCGGGCGCAGCCCGGCCGAAACCCGTACTTTTGCCGCATAATCAGCACATGACCGACGACCGCATCATCGCCGCCGGCGCCACCCGCGAGGATGACGCCGCCGACGCCAGCATCCGCCCCAAGCGCCTTGCCGACTACCTCGGCCAGGTGCCGGTGCGTGAGCAGATGGAGATCTACATCCAGGCGGCCAAGGGGCGTGGCGACGCGCTGGACCACGTGCTGATCTTCGGGCCGCCCGGCCTGGGCAAGACCACGCTCAGCCATGTCATCGCCAACGAACTGGGCGTGGCCCTGCGGGTCACCTCTGGCCCGGTGATCGAAAAGGCCGGCGATCTGGCCGCACTG
>JAAIGE0100070334.1_pt1 | contig 54127 bp, 38 predicted proteins | sample 6487951 | NCBI WGS metagenome assembly JAAIGE01 (sample SAMN13974128, study PRJNA590717) | phyllosphere metagenome | biome: tomato field; feature: multiple bacterial spot infested tomato fields; material: tomato leaves; isolation source: leaves from tomato fields | host: Solanum lycopersicum ...
ACCGAGCAGGCGCAGGCTGCTGCCATCGGCGCCTTCGCAGGCAGCGGTGCCGGAGGCCATCATGGCGCGGATGGCGGTCGGTGCGGTGTAGAGGATGTTGACCTTGTGCTTGTCGACGATCTTCGCCACGCGGGTGATGTCCGGGTAGTTCGGCACGCCTTCGAACAGCAGCGTGGTCGCGCCATTGGCCAGCGGGCCGTAGACGATGTAGGTGTGGCCGGTGACCCAGCCAACGTCAGCGGTGCACCAGTAGATTTCGCCCGGGCGGTAGTCGAATACGCGCTCGTGGGTCAGGGCCGCATAGAGCAAGTAGCCACCGGTGGTGTGCTGCACACCCTTAGGCTTGCCGGTGGAACCGGAGGTATAGAGGATGAACAGCGCTTCTTCGGCACCCATCTCTTTTGGCGCGCAGACGGTGCCCGCCACTTTCATCAGGTCTTCGTACCAGATGTCGCGATGCTGGTTCCACTTGATCGCACCATTGGTGCGCTTGCACACGATCACCTTCTGGATGCTGCTGGTTTCCGGGTTGGTCAGTGCGTCGTCGACGTTAGCCTTCAGCGGAATCTTCTTACCGGCACGGATGCCTTCGTCTGCGGTAATCACCACTTTCGACTTACAGTCGATGATGCGACCAGCCAGGGCTTCCGGCGAGAAACCGCCAAACACCACCGAATGGATCGCGCCGATGCGGGTACAGGCCAGCATGGCGACCACGGCTTCGGGGATCATCGGCATATAAATAGTCACCACGTCGCCGCGATGCACGTCCTGGCCGCGCAGGGCGTTGGCGAACTTGCAGACTTCTTCATGCAGCTCGCGGTAGGTGATGTTGCGGCTCTCGGCAGGGTCATCGCCCTCCCAGATGATTGCGATCTGGTCGCCCCGTTCGGCGAGGTGACGGTCCAGGCAATTGTAGGAAACGTTCAGGGTGCCATCGGCGAACCATTTGATGTCGACATGGTGGTCGTCGAAAGAGGTCTGCTTGACCGCGGTGAAAGGCTTGACCCAGTCAAGGCGCTTGGCTTGCTCACGCCAGAAGCCGTCGGGGTTGACCACCGACTGCTGGTACATGGCCTTGTAGGTCGCCTCGTCGGTCAGCGTGTTGGCTGCTACTTCGGGGCGAACGGGGTACAGGGAAGCCGCACTCATCTTTCTTACCTCGGTGACATAGTTGTTGTTGTATGGCCCCTGTTGTAGCCGGGGTGGGCCTATAGAACCATTCGACGATGGTAGTAACAAGACCCTACAAATTGCCCTGCTATGCCGTTTTACCCCTCTGGCCCGCGTGCTGCGGCGCCTGGCAGGTTTCTGAAAAAATCTTGATTGAGGGATTGTTACAAAAACCGCCAAAAGTGTTTATCAAAACCACGGGTATATGAATATAACCGAGGCGCCTAAAATCAACTCCGCCAACAAGGCACTCTGATTAACAACGCAACAGCCCCCACGAAGGCAACGTTAATCCGAACTTCCCAACTTTTAAGTGACACACGCGGCCTCACAAGGGCCCCGTGCCCCCTTTCGCCCTGAAGAAGGTAATGAAGCAATGAAAGCGTTATTAGTGATGGCCCTGAGCAGCCTGTGCGCCACTGCCGCCCTGGCTGACGAAGCCCCGACTGAACTGGCCGGCCAGAACGCTCCGATCGTTGAGGACTACACCTACAGCACGCACTTGGATGTGGCCAAAGTCTTGTCCATGAGCAGCATTCCAGAAGTCTGTGAAGTTGTACCGGTAAAAATGGAATATGAAGATTCGCAAGGCCAGCGGCATATTCTTAACTATCAAGTGATGGGCAATGGTTGCTCTAACGGCTAACAACTTCTGAAGTTGGATTCTTAATTGCCGCAAGAAATCGTTCTTGCGGCCAAGAACCCGCCGTGAATACACCCCACATCAATTGTGGGAGCTGGCTTGCCTGCGAAGGCGATTTCAGCCACGACCACTCTTTTTACGCCCGCTTCCCCTGCCCCAAAAAAAACATCCCCGCCCGTCAAAAAACCCCACCCCCTGCAAAGCCTTGCAAACACTCGCTTTGGCCGAAAACCACGTCATTTTGGCGCTCCCAAGTGACCATCCGCCGCAACACAAACCCAATTTTTTCCCTATAATGCGCGGGTAAATCGGGCCTGCAATATCCCTTTACACAGGGATAAAGAGCCAGACCTTGAGCCTGCGCTGCGGCAAGCACGCATCGCTGCGCCCCTCAAGCCTCATGCAGCACCCGTAACCTGATTCCGTTTATTTGCCTGCGCGAGCTGTTGCAACAAACGATTCCTTAAGATCCACCGCGGCCCAAGGGTCGTGTGAACACCCAACCATCCGGTTTCACACGGGCACCTTTGAGCCCTCACGCAGGAGACGACACGTCATGCTGAGCTGGGACGAATTCGACAAAGAAGAAGAAGGCGAAGTAGCCGCTAAAGGCGCCAACGCCGGCCACGCCACCGAAGCCAACATGGACCGCCTCGACGGTGCCGGCGCCGCTGCCGCCGTGGAAGCCCGCGCCGTCACCGCCAACGACTCCGCCGCCATCGTGCGCGCCAAGGCCGCCCTGGACAAACTCGACGTCGCCGAAGGCCTCGCCGAGCTGGAAGGCGCCTCCGCACGCGTCGCCGTTGACGAAAAGCGCATGATCAACTGCCGCGCCGACCTCAACCAACTCGTGCCGTTCAAGTACGACTGGGCCTGGCAGAAGTACCTCGACGGCTGCGCCAACCACTGGATGCCGCAAGAGGTCAACATGACCGCCGACATCGCGCTGTGGAAAAACCCCGAAGGCCTGACCGACGACGAACGCCGCATCGTCATGCGCAACCTGGGCTTCTTCTCCACCGCCGACTCCCTGGTGGCCAACAACCTGGTACTGGCCGTGTACCGCCTGATCACCAACCCGGAGTGCCGCCAGTACATCCTGCGTCAGGCCTTCGAAGAAGCGATCCACACCCACGCCTACCAGTACTGCATCGAATCGCTGGCCATGGATGAAGGCGAGATCTTCAACATGTACCACGAGATTCCATCGGTGGCCAAAAAGGCCGCCTGGGGCCTGAAATACACCCGCTCGATCTCCGATCCGAAGTTCGAAACCGGCACCGTCGACACCGACAAAGAACTGCTGCGCAACCTGGTCGCCTACTACTGCGTGCTGGAAGGCATCTTCTTCTACTGCGGCTTCACCCAGATTCTGTCCATGGGCCGCCGCAACAAAATGACCGGCGTGGCCGAGCAGTTCCAGTACATCCTGCGCGATGAGTCGATGCACCTGAACTTCGGTATCGACGTGATCAACCAGATCAAAATCGAAAACCCACACCTGTGGGATGCTGAGATGAAGGAAGAAGCGACCCAGATGATTCTGCAGGGTACGCAGCTGGAGATCGAATATGCGCGGGATACCATGCCGCGCGGTGTTCTCGGCATGAATGCGGCGATGATGGAGGATTACCTCAAGTTCATCGCTAATCGTCGCCTGTCGCAGATCGGCTTGAAGGAAGAGTACCCAGGCACCACCAACCCGTTCCCGTGGATGAGCGAGATCATGGACTTGAAGAAAGAGAAGAATTTCTTCGAAACCCGTGTGATCGAATACCAGACCGGCGGCGCGCTGAGCTGGGACTGACATAACCTCTGTAGGAGCGAGCTTGCTCGCGAAGAACGTCAACGATAACGCGCGCATCCTGAATGAACGCGGTGCCCTTGGGGTCTTCGCGAGCAAGCTCGCTCCTACATGGGGGCCGCGGTGTTCTTCAAACTTTTGCAAATTGCCTTTATGCCCAACCAAACCATCAAGACCCCTTGCGTCGGCCTGTGCTCCACCGTCTACGGTGACCTGGTCTGCCGGGGCTGCAAGCGTTATCACCATGAAGTGATCCAGTGGAATGGCTATAGCGCCGTAGAAAAACAAGCGGTGTGGCTGCGCCTGGAGCAGTTGCTGGTACAGGTGATGGCCAGCAAGCTGGAAGTCTTCGATCCGCAGCGCCTGCGTCAGCAACTGGAAGCGCGCAAGATCCAGCGCATCGTTGACCAGCCGCAACAAATGCGCGCCTGCGCGGCGGATCGACTCGGTGTAACTGCGCTGTTTGAGATCCAGCGAGGTCTTGAGCAGCAGCTCACTCATGCCCAAGACGCCCGTCATCGGCGTACGCACTTCGTGGCCCAGGGTCGCCAAAAAACGCGTCTTGGCCAGGGACGCCTGCTCGGCCACTTCCTGTTTGTGCACCGCAAGCTGCCAGGCATTCAAGCGACGCAACCGACGGCGGTACAACAAGATCGCTGCAGCAATCACGCACACGGTCAGCAGGGCCAGCAGGCTCAAGCCCCACGGCGACAGCCACCATGGCGGCAACACCTGAAAACGCAAGGTCTGGCTCGCCGACCAGATCCCGTCTGCAGTGCGCCCCTGCACTTCCAGCGTGTAACGGCCTGAAGGCAGACGCGAAAACAGGCGCTCGCCACTGGGCCCGACATCGATCCAGTCCGGGTCGTAGCCGCTCAGGCGGAAGCGGTAGCTATTGGATTCGGAGTCGGCGAAGCTGAGCAGGCGGGCGACGATATGCAAGTCGCGGTCGCCGTCCTGCATGACCAAAGGCGTGACATGACTCAGATCCAGCCCGCTCTCGCCGCGACGTAGCCCCACACGTTCGATCACCAACGGCACCCGATGATCATTCGGCTTGAGTTCGGCAGGATCGAAGATCACCAGCCCATCCGGCGTCGCGCCGACGATCATGCCCTTGGACGATTGCACCAAAGAACGCGCAACGAATTGCGGATTGGGCAGGCCGTCATGAACTCCGAACACGCGCACGCCCCGCGTGGCCGGGTCAACGCGAATCAGGCCACGCATACTGGACATCCAGGCAACACCGTCGTGGTCGACCACCAGTCCCTGTGGCGCAAGCGCAGGGAAGTTCTGCTCGGGCCCCACTGTATCTAGATGTTGCAGGGTGCCGTTCTTCCACAAATAGCGATGGAGCTTCCCTAGCCCGGCAAACCAGGCGATCTGGTTGTCGCTGAAGCGAAAAGTGAAGATAGGTTCGTCGGGCGCGCCGGCAATGCGCTCGAAGCGCGCAATCGACGCGTTCCAGCGCTGCAGACCACGATTACTGGCCAGCCAGAGCGCTCCGTCCGGCCCAGCCTGCAGGTCGTAAACCACCAGATCTGCTGCAAGGCCGTGGGTCCCGCGCAACATGGTGCGCAGCAAGCGACCTTGTTCGTCCCGCTCTTGTAGCCCAAGCGTGGCATGGACCCAGATGTGACCATCGGCGGTCTGCTGCAGCGCTTCCAAGGAAGCGTCCAGTGTCGCGTCCTGTGCAGCCGCGTCCGAGCCGCTTGCTGCAGCCTTCCAGTGCTGCACCTGGCCAGTAGCGGGATCAAAGCGCACCAGCTCGGCAAACTGCCCGACCCAGACGTTACCCTTGCGATCCTCCAGCACGCTATTGGACCAGCTGGCAGACCCCAGGGTGGGCAATACACGCTCGATTTTGCCGGTGGCAGGATCTACGCGTTCGAGCACGCCCGAGGTGCCCACCAACCACATCCGACCATCGCGCGATTTTGCAGTGCCCTGGATCGCCAGATTGCCACCTTGGCCACCGTCGTCCATGTAGTTGAAAACAACCGCGAAACGATGCCAATTCGAGGGGAGATGCCAGAGCCCGCCGTTGGGGCTGGCAAACCATACACCGCCCTCGCGATCCTGATATGCCGATTCCCAGTTGGGACGGATGCGCCCGTGCGCAGACAGACTGTACAGGGGGACATTGCGCACCTCCGCACCAGTCGTATGGCCTAGGCCGGCCAGGGTGTCCAGCCAATAGCTGCCGTCCTGGTCGCGCAACAACACGCCCAATACCGGATATTCTGCAGGTGCCTGCCAACGGTGCGGACTGAGATGACCACTTGGATCGCGCCGAAACAGCTTGTCGTCGCTGGTCCCGATCCAGATGCTGCCATCGGCATCGGCAGTTAGCCGGGTGATGATCTGTGCGGTGCCATCCGGAAATGCCTGCCGCTCGAAGTCATTACCCGTCCAATGCGCAGCACCATCGGCGGTCCCGATCCAAAGTGTGCCGCGGGTATCGACATCGAGCCGATAGATCGCGTTGTCGGGCAAGCTGCGCGGATCGTCGGCACGATGTGCGAAATGCTCCAGAGAACCATCCGGCCGCAGCCGGTATAGCCCACTCATTTCAGTGCCGAACCATATGCTGCCGTCGTCGGTAGACTTGATGTTCCAGATCGCAGCGCCGCGAAGTTCCGGATAGCGCGCACCATCATAGAAAGTGAACTGATGGCGTGCGGGGTCCAGCATCGCAAGGCCTGCCATGCCGGTCCCGATCCAGACCCGGTTGCGCTTGTCGACGTGAACCGCCCAGATCTGGTTGTCGCGCAAACCGTCTTCGATGCGCCAGATACGGAAGTTTCGCCCGTCGTAACGCGCTAACCCATCGCTGCTGGCCAGCCACAAATATCCATTGGCATCCTCATCGAAGCCGTACACCACGTTGGATGGCAGCCCGTCGGCCACGGTCAGCTGCCGCGGCTGCGGCAGTACCGGCACGCCGGCCAGCGTAAGACTCGGCCAGCCTGACACGACGGCCAGGCAAAGCAGTAATAGAGCCCGCGTCATCAAGGCTTTCAGCGGCATGCGACGACTGGGGTGTTGTGGTGGTAGCAGCATGCGCTCGCGTGTCCTTTGCACGCATAGTGCGGACCTTGCCTGATGCTGGCAACACACAGAAGCGCGCCAACGGTGATCGTTACAGCAGGCAGGCATCGTACGGCCGTCTTTACGCGATGCGATGCCCGATGAGCACCGGCATCGTCAACGCATCGGGGCCGTGCACCCACGCTAGGTCGTGGCCTGCATGCCGGCGGCTGCGCGCGCAGCCGTCATCGCTTCCACCAGCAGATCGGCAGTGACCGGTTTGCGCAGGAATCCGTCGAAACCTGCGGCCTTGGCCTGGGTCTGCGCGGCGCTGTCAGCGCGTGCCGTGACTGCCAGCAGCGGGAAGCGATGGCCAAGCTGGCGCAGCTGCGATGCCAGGGCAAAGCCGTCCAGCCCGGGGAGATCCAGATCCAGCAGCGCGATGTCGAACCTGCCATCCACCGTTTCCGACAATGCAGCCAGCCCATGCGCGGCATGCACCACGCGGTGACCTCGATTGGTCAACAAGCCGCTGATCACCTCCGCCACGGTCGGGTCGTCTTCCACCAGCAGGATGCGCAGCGGCTCGCCTGCAGGCGCCTGCACCTGGCCGGTGGCGATACGTGTGCCGGAGCGGTCGATCGGCAAGGGCAGATCCACGGTGAACTGGGTGCCGACGCCAAGCCGGCTGCGCACGCGGATTCGGCCCTTCATCGCCACGGTGAGTTCCTGGCAGATCGCCAGCCCAAGCCCGCTGCCGCCGTAGCGCGAACTGGTGCGCGCACCCTCGCCTTGTTCGAAGCGCTGGAACAGTCGCTTCTGCTGTTCCGAGCCGATGCCAGGACCCGTATCGCGCACCTTGAAGCGCAGGGCATCGCCGTGCTGGCTGACGGTGAGCGACACCTCGCCGCGTTCGGCAAACTTGATCGCATTGCCCAGCAGGTTGATCAGGATCTGACGCACCCGCGTTGCATCGCCCACGACCACCACATGCGGGGGAAGCTGATTGCGGTACTCCAAGCGCAGGCCGCGCGCGTCAGCGATGGGATGCATGAAATGGGCCAGTTCCTGGGTGAGTTGCGCGGGATCGAAGGGCTGCTGTACCAACTCCAGCTTGCCGGCCTCGATGCGTGCCAGATCCAGTGCATCGTTGACCAAGCGCAGCAGATGCGTGCCGGCCTTGCGGATCGCATCGACATACCCGCGCTGCTTGGCATTCAGCGGCGTGGCCAGCAGCAACTCGCTCATGCCCAGCACGCCAGTCATGGGTGTACGCACTTCGTGGCCAAGCGTCGCCAGGAAATGCGATTTGGCGATCGATGCCTGCTCGGCCAGCTGTTGCCGCTGCTGTGTCAGCACCCACTCCTGCTGCCGCCGCACGCGCTTTCGCCAGGCCCAAATACTTAAGTACAGCAGCAGCATGCAGAGCGCTGCCGCGGCCAATTGCGCGGCCGTGCTCAACCACCACGGCGGCCGCACCTCCAGTTGCAACACCGGCGCAGCGACCCAATCGCCATCGCCGGCACGCGCCTGGACCTCGATGCGGTAGTCGCCAGGCGGCAATCGCGAGATCACGCGCTCGCCGCTGGCACCCTGCTCCACCCAGCGTTCGTCGTAGCCATTGACACGGTAGCGGTAATGCGCGGAGGCCGGATCGACAAACGACAACAGCCGTGCGCTGATGCGCAGATCGCGATCGCGCGCCTGCAGGATCACCGGCGCGTTGTGGGCAACCGTCTGCGGGCGCTCGGCATCGTTGCGCCGCACCTGCACCGATTCGATCACCAGGCGGGCCAGCGGCGCAGGCGCAAATGGCTGCGACGGATCGAACAACACGATGCCGCTGGTCGTCAGCGCCAGCACCTGGCCGTTGGGACCAATCGCCGGCGGACGCATCGAAAACTCGCTATCTGGCAGGCCGTCGCGTGGACCGAACCGGCGGACCTGCGGCTGGCCGCGCTTGTAAGCGAACAGGCCCCGCGAGGTGGTGGCCCAGACCGTGTCGTCGCCGCCCAGCGCCAGGCCGCGTATCTCGGTAGGAGGCAGGCCGTGTTCGTGCCCGACCCGCTCCAGCAGGCGCGCCTGCCGCCCGTCCCAGCTGTAGCGTTCCAGCGCACCGGAACGCCCAACCCAGAACTCGCGCGGCGACACGAAGGCCAGCGCATAGACTTCATGATTGGCGTCCTCGATCACTGCGCGAAAGCGTTCGCCCTGCCAGACCCACACACCATCCCCGGCTGCGACCCAGGCGGTGCCATCCGGCCGCACCGTCAGTTGCTGCACCATGCCGCCGACTTCACTGAGATCGGTGCCGAAGCGGAACGTGGCCAGCAGCCGTCCATCCGCGGCACGTCGCTGTACGCCACCTTCCACGATCGAAACCCAGAATTCGCCATCGATGCCGGGTGTCATCAGTTCCACCCGATGCGTTTCGGAAACACCGATCTGCATCGCGAGCTTCTGCTGCTGGCCGGTCTCCGGGGTATAGCGCGTCACGCCATCACGCAGCGCGATCCACAAACTGCCGCCGCCGGCCGGCAGCACCGACTGCACGGTGCCGCCGGCCAATGCGTCGCTATGCAGGACCGGCACCAGCTCACCGTCATTGCCGAGCCGGTAGACGCCTTCGCCGGTCGTCACCAGAAAGCTGTCGCCATCGGCCGCAGCGTTGACCAGATACAGGCTCTCCAGCGGCTTGCCCTGGGTCTGGAAAATGGTGGAGAACCGCCGCCAGTCCGGCGGCAAATACGCCACGCCCTGCGAAATCAGTCCGAGCCATAGCCCGCCCTGCCGGTCCTGCATCACATCGAGCACGCCGCTATGTGCGGTGAGGAAGCCGCTGCCGCGATCGCCTTCCATCAGGCGCAGCGCGGTTTCTCCAGGCGCCACCCGGAAAAATCCGTCGGCTGCACCAATCCAGTAGCCACCGTGCACATCGTGTACCACGGTCGCGGCACGCAGGGCATCGGCCCCGCTCCAGGACGCACGTTCCAGCGCACCGGTAGGCGTTACCCTGTACAAGCCATTGCTGGTCCCGACCCACACCGTACCGTCGGCATCCTTGCTGAGCTTGAAAACCGTCGTGCTCAGTCGGTCTGGCGCGATGCGCACGAAGCGCTCGCCGTCGCGCATCACCAACCCGCTGTCGGTGCCGATCCATAGCCGGCCGCGCGCATCGGTCAGCAGGCTCATGATGGTGTTGCTGGGCAGTCCATCCGCCGCATCCGGTGTGGCACGGAACGCCGTCACCCGACCATTTTCTTCGCGCCGGCACAGCCCGGCACTGCTGGTTCCTACCCAGATCGCATCTTGTGCCTGGGCCAGTGCCCAGACCTGCCCATCGCATGCGCTGCCAACGTCGGGAAATGTCGTAAACGCCGAGCGCGCCGCATCCAGCATGCTCGGTGGCGAGCCGTTGATGCCAACCCATATCCGGTCGCGATCATCGACGAACAGCGTTTCCACTTCGTTGCCCGGAATCGAACTGGCGACATGCGGATCGTGCTGCCATACCTGCAAACCGATGCCGTCATAGCGCGCAAGGCCATCGCTGGTCGCCGCCCAGACATAGCCTTGCCGATCCTGGGCCAAGGCCAGCACCATGCGCGAAGGCAGGCCTTCGGCACTACCGAAGCGGCGCATGCGCGGGGTCTCGATCTGATTCACCGCCGCCGCATCCAGCCCGCTCAGCAGCAAGAGCACGGCCAGCACCGACATCAGCACGTTCTTCATCGTCATCCGTGTCCCCATCGCCGCGTGTGCGCCCGGCGTTCCTTGTTGGGACTGCACTTTACCCGCTACGCCGCAGTTCTTGGTCCCAGGAACTGGCTCGCTCCCTGGCCGAGTTGCCGTTCTGCTGCCCGCTGCGACTGACCCGGCATGCGACCAAATGCTTGGCCGGCCAGTGCAGCAGGTATCTGCTGCGCATGGCACTGGTCGTGGCGAACGCACTGCCGGTTTGCTGTCTGCCGTGCGGAACTAAGACAGCGCCAGCGCGAGGCTGCTGTCGCGTCCTCGCCTGGCTTGCACGTGGACCTACGCGTCGCCGGCCTCGCGTTCGCGCTGGCCATCATCGACATCGGCAAGCACCCGCGCCAAGGCCTGCGCCAGCAAATCGCCAGTGACCGGTTTGCGCAGAAAGCCATTGCAGCCGGCGGCCATCGCCTGCGGTTCGGCATCCGTGTCGGCACGTGCGGTCACGGCCACGATCGGGAAGCGCACACCGCGCGCGCGCAACTGCGCCACCAGCGCCGCACCATCGAGGCCGGGAAGATCCAGATCGCACAATCCCGCATCGAAACTGCGCGTGCTCACCTCTGCCAGCGCGGCAAGACCATGCAGCACATGCGTGACGTGATGCCCACGCGTCTGCAGCAGGCCCACGATCACCTGCGCCACGGTCGCATCGTCCTCGACCAGCAGCAGCTGCAACGGCGCTTGCTCACGCAGCGACGGAGCGCGCACTGCAGGCGGCGTGACCGCAGGCAACGTGGACACCCAGTGCAACGGCAGCTCGACCACAAAACACGCGCCCTGCCCCAATTCACTGGTGACCGTCACCGCGCCGCCCATCGCCGCGGCAAGTTCGCGGCAGATCGCCAGCCCCAGCCCACTGCCGCCGTGCCGTGCCAGCGTGAGCGCGCCTTCGGCCTGTTCAAACCGCTGGAACAGCCGTCCGCGCTGCTCGGCGCTCATGCCCGGCCCGGTGTCGCGCACTTCCACGCGCAGACCCTGCCGGGTGTACTGCGGCAATGTGGTAAGGCGCAGGTGCACGCTACCGCGCTCGGTGAACTTGACCGCATTGAACAGCAGATTCAGCAGGATCTGCTGCACGCGACTGGCATCGCCATGCAATGCCGGCGGCAATGCCTCGTCGAGCTCGCACTGGAAGGCCAGCTGCTTCTGCTCGGCACTCGGGCGCACCAGTTCCACCACCTGGCCGACCAACTGGCGCAGATCGAAATCGCGGTAATCCAGCGGCAATTTGCCCGCTTCGATCCGGGCCAGATCCAGTGCATCGTTGACCAGACGCAGCAGGTGCTTGCCGGCCAGCTGGATCGCGCTTGCATAGCCTTGCTGACGGCCATCCAATGGGGTCTGCAGCAGTAACTCGCTCATGCCCAGCACACCGGTCATCGGCGTGCGCACCTCGTGACCCAACGTTGCCAGAAAGCGCGTCTTGGCGAGCGACGCCTGCTCGGCCAACTCGCGCTTGTGTTGCGCCAGCTGCCATTGCGCGCGCATGCGGATACGTCGGCGATAAGCGGCGGCCAGCAAGGCGCTCAACAGCAATCCGGAAAACCCAATCGCCGCAATCCCGATCTCGCTACGCCACCAGGGGGGCCTGACCGAAAATTGCAGCGAACGTACCTGCGAGCGATTGCCCAGCGGGTCGATGCCCTGCAGCGCAAGCGTGTAGTTGCCGGCAGGCAGGCTGGCGAATTCGCGGATGCCGGTGTTGCCTATGGTCTGCCAGTCAGTATCGAAGCCTTTCAGGAAGCTGCGATACCGATTGGACAGCGGGTCGCTGTACGACAGCAAGCGGCTGACGATCTGCAGCTGGCGGTCCTCCGGGCCCAGCTGGAACGGGCGGTCCATCGGCAAGGCGATGCGTGCGCCATTGCGCAGCACGCTGACGTGTTCCAGCTGCAGTGCCGGCACGAACGGGGCAACATCCGGCATTGCCGTATCCAGCAGCACGGTAGAGCCATCGCTGGTTGCCCCGATCAAGGTGTCGCCCGAGGTCAACAGGCAATGCTGGATGAACTCCTGACTGGTGAGGCCATCGCGCGTGCCGATATTGCGGACCCGCGCCGGATGCACCGAGGGATCGATCCGCCAAAGCCCGCGCAGACTGGAAATCCAGACACGGCCACGCGGGTCGATCTGCATGGCAGAGGCATCGAACCCGCTCAGTCCATCCGCTTCGCCTACCTGACGCACGCGCTTCCAGCCGGCTGCGCGCTTTTGCCACTGCTCTGCACCGGAGGCGCGATATACCCAAAGTGTGTCCGCAGACTGGCTGGCGAATGCCTGGATCGGCGTCCCCTCAAGCCCTGCCACCGGCACGAAGCGGCTTGTCGCGTCGTCCCATGCGAACATGCCGCCCTCGCCGGCCACCCAGACGCGTCCGTCGGGGCCCTGGTCCAGTTGTTGGATGTCGATCGCGCGTAGGCCATGCAGGTCTTGTTGGGTCATCCGCTGCAAGACCTTGCCGGTGCGTAGATCGCGCTGCTGCACCATGTCGATGAAGGCCATCCAGACGGTGTCGCCATGCTCCATGATCCATTCCGGCGCCGACAACGCCGATGACGGCTCGGGCCCATCGGACGGCCAGTGCACGAAGTCACCGGTACGCAGGTCCATCCGCGAAAGGCCAAAGGTCAAATTCCCCAGCCACACCCGTTGCAGGCGATCTTCCAATGCCGACACCAACTCCATCCCTTTGAGCTGCGGCGACTGCAGGCCTGTCTGGAACGAATCGCCGGTGCTCGGATCCACGCGCAACAGACGCCCCTGCGCATCGACCTGCCATAAGCCCCCTGAGCGCTTGGCAGGCGCCAGGTTGCAATAGATCGCATCGCCCATCGGCACCGCGGGCTTGAGCACGGCACTGCGTTTCCAGTCGGCTGGCAGATACCCGAGCCCGGTGCCATGCATGGGCACCCACAGGCCGCCATCGGCCGCCCCCATCAAGCCGATCACGTTACGACGCGACAGCGGCCCCTCCCCGCTCAGGGCGGGCACCGGTGGACGCTCTCCGCGCGTGCGCCAAAGACCACGTCCGCTGCCCAGCCAGAATTCGCCATCCGGCGTCGCGACTGCGCCCCAGAACTCATTACCGTTGCCGAACATCGTTGACCAGGCAAGCGGCTGCCAGCGACCGTCGGCGCGCAGCACATGCAATCCCGATTCGCTTCCCAGCCACAAACGGTCCCCGGCCCACTGCAAACCGAAGATGGCCGCTTCCCGGTTTGGCTCGTCCGCGACGTATTGGCGGTGCAGTTGCGTGCCGTCGTAATAGGCCAGGCCATTGCTGGTGCCGATCCACAGGCGGTGCTGGTTGTCCACCGCCAGGTTCATGACCATGGCGTGATCCAGCGCGCCTTCGATCCCGCCCAGGTTCACCGACGACATCCCTCCGTCGGCACCGATGCGCACCAGCGCACCGGTGGTGGTGCCGGCCCAGATGCCGCCATCGAATGCGGCGATGCTGAAGATCTCGCCGTCCTTCAGCAATGGATAGTCTGCAGCGCGATAGTGAACAAAACGCCTGCGGCCGGCATCCAGCACGCTCAGCGTCTTGCCGCAGCCCACCCAGACCCGGTCCAGCGCATCGATATGCAATGCCTGCACCGCGTTGCAGGGCAACGACCCGGGGTCGGCCGGATCGTGCCGCCAGGTCCTGAAGCCCGCGCCGTCGTACCGCACCAGACCGTCGAGCGTTCCAAGCCATAGATAGCCGGCGCGATCCTGGCTGATGGCAACCACCATCGTCGAAGGCAATCCTTCGCTGGGTCCCACGATCCGAAAGCGTGGCACTTCCGGAATCTTTGCCGCGCACGGCCAGATCGCCAACAGCACGGCCAGCACCACGATGAGTACACGCATGGGGGAATCCTTTCCTCGTCCAGCCGGCATGCTCGCAACGGATCGTTGCGAGCGCAAGCCGAGCGCGCGTTGCCGGGATATGTCTAGAATCCGCCCATGACAATCCTCGCCCGCCTATTGGTGTCCTCTGCCCTGGTTGCAACCAGCCTCGCCGCCACCGCTGCGCCTGTGCGGTATGCGCTGGATCCGGTGCATACCCGGGTGCTGTTCGCGGTGGAACATGCCGGCTTTTCCAAGGCATTGGGCACCGTTTCCGGAAGTAGCGGCACCTTGGTCTTCGACCCGGACGACTGGGCCGCCGCCCGGCTGGATGTCACCGTGCCGCTGCACCGCGCAGACCTGGGCGATGCCAAGTGGAACCAGGCCACCCTGGCACGCAACCTACTCGACGCCGAGCGCTTTCCCGACGCGCATTTCGTCTCCACGCACGTCGAGGCCAGCGGCGAAAACCACGCCAAGGTCAGCGGTAACCTGACCCTGCACGGGGTCACCCGCCCGGTCACCCTGGACGTCACCCTCAACGCGCTCAAGCGCCATCCGCTCCCGCCGTTCCGCCGTACGGCCGGTTTCTCCGCCACCGCCACGCTGAGCCGTTCCGAGTTCGGGATTGATGCCTGGAAATCGATGATCGGCGACAGCGTGGAGTTGCGCATCGAAGCCGAAGCCGTGCGCGAAGGGCGCGCCGACGAGGAGACCCCCGAGCCGCAAGCCACACCCACGCCTGCGGACGCCGCCGCCACCCAGGAATCGGGCACATGAGCATGAAGAACCTCGAGCGCTGGGGCGGTGTGAGCCAGACCCTGCACTGGTTGATCGCACTGCTGATCCTGGTGCTGGGCATCGTCGGCCTGACCATGGGCGAGCTGCCCAAGACCCCGAAATACTTCTGGGTGTACACGGCGCACAAATCGGTGGGGCTGACTGTCCTGGCCTTGGTGATCGTGCGGCTTGGGTGGCGCATCTACGCCGGCGCACCGCCGCCGGTGGCCGGTACGCCGCGCTGGCAGGAGCGCATCGCCGGGTTCACCCACTGGCTGCTGTACGCCATGATCTTCGCCATGCCGCTGTCGGGCTGGTTGTACGACTCCACCAGCGGCCTGCGGCCGTTTCGCTGGTTCGGCCTGTTCAATGTGCCCAAGCTCAGCCCCCCGGACGAACAATTGCGCGCCATTGCGCACTTCGTCCACGAATGGGGTTTCTGGTTGCTGATTGCCGTGGTATTGGCGCATGCCGGCGCTGCGTTTTACCACCACCTGTTCCAGCGCGACGCCACCCTGGCGCGGATGTTGCCGCGTGGCTGGCTGGCTCCCAAACCATAAGGATTTCCCATGTCGTCCAAGTTGTTTGTCTCTCCGATGCTGGTCGCGGCCTCGCTGGTGGCCACGTTCGCCGCCGCGCCGGTGCTGGCCGCCGATTACGTGCAGGCGCCCGGCTCCAGCCTGGTATTTGCCAGCAAGTACGACGGTGAAGTGTTCACCGGCAAGTTCCCCGGCTTCGACACCACGCTGAGTTTCGATCCGGCCAATCTTGCCGGGGCCAAGCTCGATGTGCGTATCCCGCTGGCCAGCGCGGTCAGCGGCAACAACGATCGCGATTCCACCCTGCAGGGTCCGGATTTCTTCAATGTCGCCAAGTTCGCCACTGCGCGCTACCGCGCCGACAAGTTCCGCGCCCTGGGCGGCAACCAGTACGCTGCCGACGGCACCTTGGAACTGCGCGGTGTCAGCAAGCCGGTGATGCTGACCTTTACCTGGACGCCCGGCGCGCAGCCGGTGCTGTCCGGCAAGGCCGTCGTCAAGCGGCTGGACTTTGGCGTGGGCGGCGGCGACTGGGCCGACACCAAGACCATTCCCAACGAAACCGCGATCAGCACCAAGGTCGTGTTGAAGGCGAAGTAACGCCACAGGCTGCAACCGGACGCAGCCACTGAGCGGCGGACTACTCGTCGGGTCCGCCGCTTTTTTGTGCCCACATGGCGTGGGACAGCGAGCCGGTGCTCACCGGCTGCTATAGATTGCGGAGCCGGCGCGTTGTCGTGCCGCTCCTACCGCTTGGCGACGTCGTCGTCCAGCCATGCGCGCAAGCGCACGCGATCGAACGGCCAATCCAGCTCGCGTCCACGCGCATCGCGCAGCACCGGCACGCGCGCGCCGTAAACGACCTCAAGCGCCGCGTCGTCGTCGATGAACACGCTGTCGAAATCGCCTGCACGCGCCTGCGCCAGCACTTCCACGGCCTGGTCGCACAGGTGGCAATCGTCGCGCTGGTACAGGGTCAGGTGCATCGGCCGGGCTCTCATGCTGCGCTGCAGCCGTGCCGCAAGCGCCGAACGACTAGAATAACTGCCTTTACGCTCACCTCTCCGGCACGCATGGCTGTCAGCACGTTCGACCTGTTCAAGATCGGTATCGGCCCAAGTTCCTCCCACACCGTGGGGCCGATGCGCGCCGCCGAGCGCTTCGTGCATCGCTGGCTGCTCGATGCCGGGCGCCTGCAGGACGTGGTGCGCATCCGCGCCGAAGTCTTCGGCTCGCTCGCCCTGACCGGCCGCGGCCATGGCACCGACAAGGCGGTGCTGCTCGGGCTGGAGGGCCACCGCCCCAACCTGATCGACCCGGACATCATCCCCGCCACGCTGGAGCGCATTCGTACCAGCAAGCGCATCACCTTGATGGGCCAGCACGCCATCGTCTTCGACGAAAAGCGCGACCTTCCGATGAACAAGCGGCAGAAGCTGCCGTACCACACCAACGGCATGCGCTTTACCGCCTACGATGCCGATGAAGCCGTCATCGCCACACGCGATTACTATTCGGTCGGCGGCGGCTTCGTGGTCAATCAGGACGACGCCGCAGACGACCGCATCGTGGCCGACGAAACGCCGCTGCCCTACCCGTTCCTCAGCGGCGACGAACTGCTGGCGCAGTGCGCGCGCAGCGGCCTGAGCATTGCCGCGCTGATGTTCGAGAACGAAAAGAGCTGGCGCAGCGAAGAGGAGATCCGTACGGGCCTGCGCGAACTGTGGAATGCAATGCAGTCCTGCGTGACGCGCGGCATCCGCGAAGAAGGCACGCTACCGGGCGGCCTGAATGTCTCCCGCCGCGCACCAGCGCTGTACCGCGAACTGTCCTCCAAGCCGGAGGCGGCCATGCGCGACCCGTTGACCACGCTGGATTGGGTCAACCTGTACGCACTGGCCGTCAACGAAGAAAACGCCGCCGGCGGCCGCGTGGTCACCGCGCCGACCAACGGCGCGGCCGGCATCATTCCGGCGGTGCTGCATTATTTCGACCGCTTCTGCGCAGGCGCATCCGAACAACGCATCTTCGATTTCCTGCTCACCGCAGCGGCCATCGGCATTCTCTACAAAGAAAACGCCTCGATTTCCGGTGCCGAAGTCGGCTGCCAGGGCGAAGTGGGCGTGGCCTGCTCGATGGCCGCCGGCGGCCTGGTTGCCGCACTCGGCGGCAACCCCGGGCAGATCGAAAACGCTGCGGAAATCGGCATGGAACACAACCTGGGCCTGACCTGCGATCCGATCGGCGGGCTGGTGCAGATTCCGTGCATCGAACGCAACGCCATGGGCGCGGTGAAGGCCATCAACGCCAGCCGCATGGCCATGCGTGGCGACGGCAAGCACAAGGTCTCGCTGGACAAGGTCATCAAGACCATGCGCGACACCGGCCGCGACATGCAGGACAAGTACAAGGAAACCAGCCGCGGCGGGCTGGCGGTGAACGTCATCGAATGCTGAGCCAATCGTAGGCGGAGTGCTGCTCAACCCAGCGCGCGCAGCGACGAAAAAACCCGCTCCACGGATGCATGCCCTTGCATTGCCGTTCTCGTGCACGCAGGAAGAAGATGCGCGAAATGCAGATGAGGGGACGCACCAGCCGCGGGGAACGCGCTGCCCTTCTCCCCGCACGGGGGAGAAGGTGCGCGAAGCGTGGATGAGGGCAATAGAGGTCGGCGCACGCATCGGAGCCGGGTCGCCAGCCATCGTCAGCAACGCGCCTGCAGCGCCCGCCAACCGTCACCCAGCTGTACGTTCCCACCACATTCGCCGCTGTACCGTCAGGGCTGGATTGATGGAGATCACGATGCGAAAGCGCGTTTGCACCCTCATGCTCGCCCTGGCCAGTAGTCCGCTCCTGGCGCAGGAAGCCAGTTATGGCCCGCGGCTGGAAGGCTTCGACTACCCACATCCAGTCAAGACTTATGCATTCACCTCGCAACAGCAGCCGCTGGAAATGGCCTATCTGGATGTTGCGCCAACCGGCACGCCCAATGGCCACACTGCGGTGCTGTTGCATGGCAAGAACTTCTGCGCCGCCACCTGGGAAGACAGCATCGCCGCGCTAAGCAAGGCCGGCTACCGCGTCATCGCGCCAGACCAGATCGGTTTCTGCAAGTCCAGCAAGCCGGCCGCCTATCAGTTTTCGTTCGCGCAACTGGCAGACAATACGCATGCGTTGTTGAAGACGCTCGGCATCGAACGTGCGGTGGTGGTCGGCCATTCGATGGGCGGCATGCTGGCCATTCGCTATGCGCTGATGTACCCGCAATCCACCGAGCATCTGGCGCTGGTGGACCCCATCGGGCTGGAAGACTGGAAGGCCGAAGGCGTCCCCTGGCGCAGCGTGGATGCGTGGTACGACAACGAGCTGAAGACCAGCTTCGAACGGATCAAGAAGTACCAGATGGACGTGTACTACGCCGGTCAATGGAAGCCGGCATTCGAACGCTGGGCGCGCATGCAGGCCGGTATGTTGCTGGGCAAGGGCAAGCAGGCCGTGGCGTGGAATCAGGCGCTGACCTACGACATGGTGTTCAACCAGCCGGTCGTCTACGAGCTGCCCAAACTTGCGGTGCCGACCACGCTGTTCATCGGCCTCAAGGATCGCACCGCCATCGGCAAGGACACCGCACCGCCCGAGGTCAAGGCACGTGTGGGCGATTACACCAAGCTGGGCAAGCGCGCGGCAGCCGCGATTCCGAATGCGAAACTGATCGAGTTCGCCGATCTGGGCCATTCGCCACAGGTGCAGGATCCGGCCCGCTTCAATGCTGCGCTGTTGAAGGTGATCGCGCCGTAATGCTGTGGGTCTATGCGAGGGCAACGGTCGGTCGCCCTCTCATCTTCACCGCGGCCGATCGAAACCGGCTGCAGCCAGCACCGATGGGCAGATCGCGCCGGCACGGCAGTCGGCGTGCCGGCAGTTGTAAACACGCACGCGCCAACCTTCATCCATCACGCACCCATCTCCGGCATCCGATCATCTTGCGACCACGCCCAGATCGAACGAGCGGTCGCCTGTAACCCGCACATTCGAGGCTCCAGGGTGTCGGCACGCGCCGCATCGATCGCGCGCGCACCGCAGCGCCGCAAGGCGCACGGCAACGCACCGGCGTCAGCTCGGTCGCGCCATCAGCCGGCCACGATCCGCAACACGTCATCCAGCAACGCCGCTGCAGTCACCTCGGCGCCCGCGCCCGGGCCCTGGATCAGCAGCGGCTGCGCGCGATAGCGGTCACTGCTGATCGCCACGCGGTTGTCGGTCCCGGCACCGCCGGCCAGGGGGTGGTCCAGCGCCAGCTCACGCAATCCCACGCTTGCACCATGCGCGTCCACACGGCCGACAAAGCGCAGGCAACGCCCTGCCGCACGCGCCTGTTGCCACCGCGCGCCCACCACCGCATCCAGCGCGCCCAACTGCGCATCCAGTTCAGCAAGCGGCGCCTTGGCAATGACGGCAGGCACCAGCGATTCCACATGCACCTGCTCGGCCTCCAGTTGCCACCCCGCGGCACGCGCCAGGATCAGCAGCTTGCGCCGCACATCCTCGCCAGAGAGATCGATGCGTGGATCCGGCTCGGTATAACCAGCCGCCATCGCTTCGCGCACGCAGGCGGAAAACGCGCCACTGCCGTCGTAGCGATGAAACAGCCACGCCAACGATCCGGACAACACGCCTTCGATCGAATGAATGCGATCCCCACCGGCGACCAAGGCGCGCACGCTGCTCAACACCGGTAGCCCGGCGCCCACAGTGGCGCTGTCGCCGTAATACGCGCCGCTGGCATGGCGGGCCGCATGCAGCGCCTGCGCACGCGACAACGCGGTGCCCTGGCCCAGTTTGTTGGCGGTGACCACATGCACACCGCGCTGCAACCATTCGACATGCCAATCGGCCACGACATCGCTGGCAGTCGCATCCACCAGTACATCGCCGGCACGCAGTGCGGTGGTTTCCGCCCAGGGCTGCAAGAGCGTTTGCCAGCGCGGCGCCGCATTGGCGTGCTGCAGGGCCTGCTCGGCGCTGACGCCACAATCCTGCGCAACACGCGAATTGGCCAGCCAATCGAAGCGCGGCAAGCGCAGTTGGCGCTGCTGCAGCGCGGTGTAGCGCGTCACGAACGCGCGCCCCACGGTGCCGGTCCCCAGCAAGGCTAGGCGCGGTGTGGGCGTCACTGCAGCGACCGGAGCGCGGCGCGAAACGGGCAGGACATTGCTCACGCGTCGACCTGTTTGCGGCTGGCGGCGGTCAGGGTCGCTTCGGCACGGGCCAGGCCGGCGCGCAGATCGATCAGCAGATCGTCGGCCGATTCGATCCCGATCGACAGGCGCAGCAAGCCATCGGAAATACCGGCTGCCGCACGCGCTTCGGCGGTCATTGCCGCGTGCGTCATCGAGGCAGGATGCGCGATCAGGCTTTCCACTCCGCCCAACGATTCGGCCAGGGTGAAGTAACGCAAGCCATCGACGAACGCACGCACGGCCGCTTCGCCGCCTTCCAGTTCGAAACTCATCATCGCCCCGAAGCCCTTCTGCTGACGCGCGGCCAGTGCATGGCCCGGATGCGAGGCCAGCCCCGGGAAATACACCCGATTCACCGCCGCATGCCCGTCCAGCAACGCAGCGATCGCATCGGCGTTTTCTTGATGCACGCGCAGCCGGGCATCCAGCGTGCGCAGACCGCGCAAGGTAAGGAAGGCATCGAACGGCGAGCCGGTCAGGCCCAACGCATTGGCCCACCACACCAGTTGCTGATGCAGTTGGGCATCGCGTGCCACCACCGCACCGCCCACCACATCGCTATGGCCGTTGATGTACTTGGTGGTGGAGTGCAGAACCAGATCGGCACCGAAATCCAGCGGCTTCTGCAGCGCCGGCGACAGGAACGTGTTGTCCACCACCGTCAATGCGCCGACCTTCCTTGCAGCTTCGATGACAAAGCGCAGATCGGTGATGCGCAGCAGCGGGTTGGACGGGGTTTCGATCAGCACCAGCTTGGGCGACTGCGCCAATGCGTCGGCCAGCGAACGCGGATCGGTCAGATCCGCGGTGATCAGCGCGAAGTGGCCTTTCTTGGCCAAGGCATTGAACAGGCGCCAGCTGCCGCCGTACGCATCATGCGGCACCACCAGCGTATCGCCGGGTTGCAGCACCGCGTTGAGCACCAGATTGATCGCGCCCATGCCAGTGGAGGTGATCACGCCGCCCGCGCCGCCTTCCAGTTCGGCCAGCGCTTCGCCTAACAGGTCGCGGGTCGGATTGCCGCTGCGGGTGTAGTCGTACTGGCGCTTGTTGCCGAAACCATCGAACGAGAAATTCGACGACAGCACGATCGGCGGGGTCACTGCCCCGTAGGCGGTGTCGCGATCGATACCGGCACGCACGGCGGCGGTGGCAGCAGTACAGGGGGCGTCGGTGGGGTCACGAAAGCTCATGCGGTTTCTCCGGTGCTGCGAAGGGCGATAGTGAGGATTGCGTCGATGCGATCGATTTCTTTCAGGAAGGCGTCGTGCCCATACGGCGAGCGCAACACGCGCAGGCTGCCGCGCGGGCCGAGGCCTTCGACCAGGCTGACCATGTCGGCCAGCGGCACCAGGCGGTCGCCCTCCACCGCCACCACCACGGTGGGCACGCGCACTTGCGCGGGGTCGATGCGATGCAGGTCGATCGATTCGGACAGGCGCAGATACGCGTTCACCGGCGTGCGCGCTACGTACTGCGCACCGGCGGCGTCCAGATAGTCCTCGGCGGCCACACGCACGCGGCCGTTGATGACCTCCGGCGGCGCATCGAAGCGCTCGCTGAATTCTTCCGGCGTGCGGTAGCTGAGCATGGCGAACTGACGCGCCAGCGCCAGGCCATGCTGCTCCGCGCACTGCAGCTGGCCCAGCGCCACCGCGCGGCGCTGCAGGGCACGCCAGGCCGCCGCATACGGATGCGCGCGGTGCGCGCCGCTCACCGCGACCAGGGTGCCGACACGGGCCGCATGGCGAATTGCAAATTGCAATCCCACCAGCGCACCGTAGGAATAGCCGACAAAGCCATGCAAGCGTCCGATGCCCAGCGCGTCCAGCAAGGCGGCAATCGCATCGGCCTGATCGGCGGTATCGATCGGCGCGTCCAGGTTGCCATCGGCACCGAGAAAGTCGAATGCCAGCAGGCGACGCGCGGCAGGATCCAGTGCGCGGCCATCGCCGACCAGCCCATCCACCCAGCCCTTTTCGGGGAACAGGTCGCTGGCGGCCAGATGGCGGTGCGCGGAAATGCCGCCGGCCACGAAAACCACCGGCGCATTGGCCGCGCCGATCAGTTCATAGCGCAGCCGCAGCTCGCGCATGCCGGCATGGCGCATCGGCAGGGCGATGACGCGTTCGCCGCGCACGGCAGTGATGCCGTCGTCGCTGCTGGCGGGGGTGTCAACGAAATCGTTGGTAGACGGCGATGCTGTGTTCACGAGGCTCATGGCGGTATCCAGGTGGATCGGCCATCGAGCTTCGCGGAGCTCGCGTTCGACGTGCGCAAGGCACGATTCGAACCATCTTTCGGCGGACGCGGAGGTCCCCGCAGGATTTGGCACCAAACGCGGACGCTTGCGCGCTCCGCTGGCTGCCCCGGCATCAAAGGGCCTGTCCCTCCGCCGGTCTCGATGGTGAGGCTAAGATGCCACCGGAATTTTGCGATGTCAATCTCTTCATGCGGATGGAAAGATATATTTTCATCCGATACCACTCCGGTCGATGTTGGGCCGCATACTTGCGCCCCCTTGCTCGAGTCGATGGCGTGCCCTACCACGTGTCTCGTACTGCCCTGCCCGCCCTGATCGCGGCATGCGTCCTGCTGCCGGCCTGGGCACCTGCGGCACCCGCACAACAGCCTTGGCATTGGCCCGGCGCTGCAAACCACTCGCCCCAGGCACCTGACACACCACCCGCGACGGCAGCCACAGGCACTGGCGCCTCGCTGCAACTGGAATGGCAGGCACCGGTGTATCTGGCCTGGGTCACCAATCCACTGGCCGGGCCTGCGCAACTACGCCTGAGCGCACCGCCCAGCGAGGATTACCGCGCCGTGCCGCAATTACCGCTGACGCTCGAGTTGGCCGCACACGAGCGCCGCCTCGTGACCCGGCTGTATCCAGCCAGCAATCAGCGCACCCTGGGCGGTTTCGGCCTCACGCTCGAGGTGGTGCCGGGCGATCCGAGGGCCGCCCCGCAGCCGGTGCGCTATCAATTGCCATTCCACAACGTGCCGGTGCAGGTGGCGCAGGGCTTTGGCGGGCAGTTCAGCCACGCCGATCCGCCCAACTGGTATGCGGTGGACTTCGCCATGCCGCAGGGCACGCCGGTGCTGGCAGCGCGCGAGGGCGTGGTCATGGAAGTGCAGCGCGATGTCCTCGACAGCACCCCAAGCGACCCCGCCGCTGGCGGCGGTAACCTGGTGCGCGTCCTGCATGCCGACGGCAGCATGGCCCTGTACGCCCACTTGGCGCCCGACGGCGTGGCGGTGCGACCTGGCCAGGCGGTGCGCACCGGCGAACGGCTTGGTGCCTCAGGCAATACCGGCTTCAGCACCGCGCCGCATCTGCATTTTGCAATCCAGCGCAATGCCGGCATGCAGTTGCTCTCGTTGCCGTTCCGCATGCTCGGCCCGCAGGGCGAGCTACGGTTTCCCTCGCCGGCGCCCTGACCGCCGCAGGCTTGACCGACGTCCGCCGCCCAAATCGCCGAGCCCAACCCCTGCCGCAAAAGCGTGCCGCAGCGAAGCCGCTATAATCGTCGGCTTCCTCAGTTTCCGCAGGCGTCCGACCGGGCGCGCCCCCGCCCATGTCCGAAGTCTCCAACGAAGCCGCGCGCCGGCGCACCTTCGCCATCATTTCCCATCCCGATGCCGGCAAGACCACGCTGACCGAAAAGCTGTTGCTGTTCGGCGGCGCAATCCAGATGGCCGGCTCGGTGAAGGGCCGCAAGGCCGCACGCCATGCCACCTCGGACTGGATGGCGCTGGAAAAAGAGCGCGGCATCTCGGTGACCTCCTCGGTGATGCAGTTCCCGTACGAGGGCAAGATCGTCAACCTACTCGACACGCCCGGCCACGCCGACTTCGGCGAGGATACCTACCGCGTGCTCACCGCGGTGGACTCGGCGCTGATGGTCATCGACGTGGCCAAGGGCGTGGAAGAACGCACCATCAAACTGATGGAAGTCTGCCGGCTGCGCGACACGCCCATCATGACCTTCATCAACAAGCTCGATCGCGAGGGCAAGAACCCGATCGATCTGCTGGATGAAGTGGAAACCGTGCTCGGCATCCAGTGCGCACCGGTCACCTGGCCGATCGGCATGGGCCAGCGCCTCAAGGGCGTGGTGCACCTGATCTCCGGCGAAGTGCATCTGTACGAACAGGGGCGCAATTTCACCCGTCAGGATTCCACCATCTTCCCCTCGCTGGAGGCGCCCGGCCTGGTCGAAAAGATCGGCGAGCAGATGCTGGCCGAGCTGCGCGAGGAGCTGGAACTGGTGCAAGGTGCCAGCAACCCGTTCGATCTTGACGCGTACCGCGCCGGCCAGCAGACCCCGGTGTTCTTCGGTTCGGGCGTCAACAATTTCGGCGTGCAACCGTTGCTGGATTTCTTCGTCGAACACGCACCGCCGCCGCAGGCGCGCGAAACCACCGGCCGCCGCGTGGAGCCGACCGAAGCCAAATTGAGCGGCTTCGTGTTCAAGATTCAGGCCAACATGGATCCGCAGCATCGCGACCGCGTGGCCTTCATGCGCGTGTGCTCTGGCAAGTTCACTGCCGGCATGAAGACGCTGCATGTGCGCAGCGGCAAGGACGTCAAATTGGCCAATGCACTGACCTTCATGGCGTCCGATCGCGAGATCGCCGCAGAAGCGTGGCCGGGCGATGTCATCGGCATCCATAACCACGGCACCATTTCCATCGGCGATACCTTCACCGAAGGCGAATCGCTGTCGTTCACCGGCATTCCCAACTTCGCGCCGGAACTGTTCCGCCGCGCGCGCCTGCGCGATCCGCTCAAGCTCAAGCAATTGCAGAAGGGCCTGGCGCAGCTGTCCGAAGAAGGCGCCACGCAATTCTTCCGCCCGTTGATGAGCAACGACCTGATCCTGGGCGCGGTCGGTGTACTGCAGTTCGACGTGGTCGCGTACCGGCTCAAGGACGAATACGGCGTGGATGCGATCTTCGAGCCGGTGAGCGTCACCACTGCACGCTGGGTGCACTGCGACAATCCCAAGAAGCTGGAAGAATTTCGCGAAAAAAATGCCGGCAACCTGGGCATCGACGCGGCCGGCCAGCTGGTGTACCTGGCACCGACTCGCGTGAATCTGCAGCTGGCACAGGAACGCGCGCCGGATGTGCGCTTTTCGGCCACCCGCGAACATGCGCATGTCAAGGCGATCGATTGACCTGCACATGACCTGCGGCAAGCGTGCGGTACCGCTGGCGATGCGAATTGCTCGCAATTGCGGTACCTTTTTGGCATGAACGCAGACGCCTCCCCCTCGACCGACCTGCGCGACGAAATCGCCAGTGCCGTCACGCACGGCCTGGGTGCGGTTGCCGCACTGGCTGGTGGTTCGGTGCTGATCACGCTGGCCGCCATCTATGGCGATGGCTGGCAACTGGCCACTGCCATCGTGTTCAGTGCCACGCTGGTATTGCTCTACGTCGCCTCCACGCTGTTCCATGCCATTCCGCATCCGGGCGCCAAGGCGCGCCTGCAGGTGCTCGATCATTGCGCGATCTATCTGCTGATCGCCGGCACCTACACACCGTTTACGTTGATCAATCTGCGCGGCCCCTGGGGCTGGGGATTATTCGCCGCCATCTGGACGATCGCCGCCGCCGGGGTGATCTTCAAACTGTTTTTTACCGGTCGCTTTCGATTGCTCTCGACGGTGCTGTATCTGGCGATGGGCTGGCTGATCATCGTGGCCATCGAGCCGCTGCTGCGCTCTGTCGACACCTGGTCGCTGTGCTGGCTGCTGGCTGGCGGGCTCTTCTACACCTTGGGCACGTATTTCTATCAGCGCGACACCCAGCGTTACTTCCATGCCATCTGGCATCTGTTCGTGCTCGCCGGTAGCGCTTGCCACTTCGTTGCGGTGACCGCGCAGGTGATGTGATCTGTGACCGACAGCGCGTTCGCGCGCCGTGCACGAGCCATCGCCAACCATTGTGCACGTGAACAACGTGCCCTCCTCTCCCGCTCGATCGCCCGCCCGCGTCTCGCGCCGTCGCCGCTGGTGGATCGGGCTCGGCATCGTTGCTGTCCTCATAACGATCTTCGTCCTGCTGTTCGACTGGAACTGGTTACGCGGGCCGGTCGAACGCGCGGTCAGCGCGAAGACCGGGCGCGAATTTCATCTGGGCCATCTGGATGTCGATCTGGGCCGTATCACCACGGTGCGCGGCGAGCGATTGAGCTTGGGCAATGCGCTTTGGTCCAAGCGCGGCGCGATGGCAGAAATGAACGCGGCCGAGATCGATGTCGAATTCTGGCCATTGCTGCGCGGCAGTCTGCGGCTGCCGGAGATCCGGCTGGAGCACCCCACCCTGTTGCTGGAAGCCGGCAACGACAGCCATCCGGGTAACTGGGTCTTCGACCAGAGCGATGGCGACGGCAGCATGCCGCGCCTGGGCCGCCTGTTGGTGAACAACGGGCGGCTGCAATATATCGACGATGCCAGCCGCTCGGACGTGGATGTGGCGATCAACAGCCTGGCGCCGCCCAGCAGCGACCAGCGCGCTGCGCCGATCGGCATCGATGGCAAGGGTCGCTGGAAAGGCTACCCGTTCTCGCTCAAGGGCAATACCGCCTCGCCACTGGAATTGAGCCAGACCGAACACCCCTTCCGCATCGATCTGCGCGGCAGCGCCGGCGCCACGCGGACGCACGTGCGCGGCACCTTGACCAATCCGTTTCAGTTCCGGGTGTTCGACCTGCAGATGGCGCTCAGCGGGCAGGATATGGAAGACCTGTACCCGCTGATCGGCGTCGCGATGCCCTCCACGCCGCCTTACAAGCTGGACGGCCGCCTGCGCCGCGACGGCGATGTCTGGCGCTATGAAAAGTTCACCGGCACTGCCGGTGACAGCGATCTTTCCGGCACTGCAGAGATCGACCTGCGCAACAAGCGCCCGTTCCTGCGCGCAGACCTGGCGTCCAAGCGGCTGGATTTCGACGATCTGGCCGGGTTCGTCGGCGCGCCCCCAAAGACCGGAACCAACGAATCGGCAAACGCCGAGCAGAAAAGGCAGGCCGCGCAGCTTGCCGCCAGCCCTCGCGTTCTACCGGCAACGCCTTACGACTTGTCCAAGTTACGTGCGATGGATGCCCAGGTCCGTTGGCGTGCGCAGCGCATCAACGCGCCGTCCTGGCCACTGGACGACATGGATGCCGCGCTGACTTTGAAAGACGGCTTGCTGCGGTTGGACCCATTGAACTTCGGCGTTGCCGGCGGCGACATCCGCTCCACCATCGGCATGGATGCGCGCAATGCAGTCATCACCACCCAACTGAAGGCCAGCATTCGCGGCATTCGTCTGGATCAGCTGTTTCCCGATGCCGCGCTCGCCAAGCAGGCCTCGGGCGCGATCGGCGGCGAGCTGGATCTGCGGGGCCGCGGCAACTCCATCGCCGCGATGCTCGGCAGCGCCGATGGCAGCATCGGCGTCGGCATGGGCCGCGGCCATGTCGGCAACCTGATCATGGAGCTGGCCGGCCTGGACATCGCAGAATCGCTGAAATACCTGCTCACCAAGGACCGGCAGATCCCTGTGCGCTGCATCTTCGGCGACTTCGGCGTGCAGGACGGGCTGATGCAGTCGCGGGCACTGGCCTTCGATAGCACCGACACCATCATCGTCGGCGAAGGCAACATCAGCCTCAAGAACGAAACGCTCGATCTGCTGCTGCGCCCGCGCCCGAAAGATCGCAGCATCCTCAGCCTGCGCTCGCCGCTGCGGATCGGCGGCACCTTCAAGGACCCAAGCTTCCGCCCCGACTTCAAGGCGTTGGGCGTGCGCGGCGCGATCGCGGTCGCGCTCGGCAGCATCGCACCGCCCGCTGCCCTGCTTGCGACCTTCGAACCAGGCCCGGGCAAAGACAGCGATTGCGGCGGCAAGTACGCGCAGTAAGGCAGCGCAGCGTCAGCTGGCGATGTAACGCTGCAGCTGGTCGATATCCTGCCGCTGCGCTTCGATCACCGCCTTGACCAGGTCGCCGATCGAAATCACGCCTTGCACGCGGCCGTTTTCGACCACCGGCAGATGGCGAAAGCGTCCGTCGGTCATGAGTTGCATGCAGCGCTCCACCGTGTCCGACGGCGTCACTGTCACCACCTCGGCGCTCATGATCTCGGCGACGCTGGTCGTGGAAGACGCGCGATCGCGCAGTACCACCTTGCGTGCGTAATCGCGCTCGGAAACGATACCGACCAAGCGCGTCCCTTCCATCACCAGGACCGCGCCGATGGCCTTCTCGGCCATCAGGCGAATCGCCTCGATCACCGCGGCATCGGCGGCAACCGCAAATACCTCAACCTGCTTGGTCCCCAACAGCTGTCGTACGGTCTGCATGGCCCGCTCCGCGCTTGGTCTGGTGATCGCAGACTACTCCCACCGCGCCGCGGTGGGTATCGACCAGATACAGCGGGCGCTGCTTGGCCTCGTCGTACAGGCGGCCCAGGTATTCGCCAATCAGGCCCAGGGCAATCAGCTGAACGCCCCCCAGAAACAGGATCACCGACATCAGCGTCGGCCACCCGGCCACTGGGTCGCCCATCAGCGCAGCCTTGATGACGACCCACGCGCCGAACAGGAACGCCAGCACCGCGGTCAGCAGGCCCAGATATGTTGCCGCGCGCAGCGGCACCGTGGAAAAACTGGTAATGCCATCGAGCGCGAAATTCCACAGCCGCCATACCGTGAACTTGCTGTGCCCAGACAGACGCGGCTCACGCCGATACGGCAGCGCTACTTGGCGAAACCCGACCCAGCCGAAGAGCCCCTTCATGAAACGGTGGCGCTCGCGCAGCTGCTGCAAGGCTTGCACGACACGCGGCGACAGCAAGCGGAAATCGCCGGTATCGGCAGGAATCGGGGTACGCGACAAGCGCCGGATCACCCGATAAAACGCGTGCGCGGCGCTACGCTTGAGCCAACTCTCGCCCTCGCGAATGACCCGCGTACCGAAGATGTTGTCGTAGCCGCCACGCCATAGCGCAACGAATTCCGGGATCAGCTCCGGCGGATCCTGGCCATCGGCATCGAGCAACACCACCGCACCCGGGAGCACGTGGTCCAGTCCGGCAGAAATTGCCACTTCCTTGCCGAAATTGCGCGACAACCGCACCGCACTCACCTGCGCATCCGCTTCGGTCAGCGCATGCAACACCTCCCAGGTGCCATCGGTGCTGCCGTCGTCGACATACAGCACGTGCGTCTGAAGTCCGGGCAGCTGCGCCAACACCGCGCACAGGCGCGGATGCAGCAGCGGAATGCTGGTTTCTTCATTGAAGGCCGCGATGAGCACCGTCAGGCGTTCGGGTGCCGGCGGCAGTTGCGCAGTCTCGATCGTGCTCACCGTGATGGCCCCTGCAGATAGGCAGGGCCGCCCAACTGGCGCGCCTGCCGCTGGATCCACGTCGCACGCCGCTGCACGAATGCACCCGGACGACGCGCGTCATAGCGCCGTGGCGATGGCAACACCGCTGCCAGGCGTGCCGATTCGCTTGGCGACAAGCCTGCCGCATCCTTGCTCCAGAACTGCTGTGCAGCCGCCTGCGCGCCATACACCCCGTCGCCGAACTCGGCCACGTTGAGATACATCTCCAGGATGCGTTGCTTCGGCCAGAACAGCTCGATCAACACCGTGTACCAGGCTTCCAGACCCTTGCGCACCCAGCTGCGGCCCTGCCACAGGAACACATTCTTGGCGACCTGCTGACTGATGGTGCTGGCGCCGCGCACGCGTCCACCGCGGGCATTGTGATCGCGCGCCTTCTCGATCGCCTGCAAATCAAAACCGTGGTGCATCGGAAACTGCTGATCCTCCGCAGCCACCACCGAAATCGGCAGGCTTGCGGCGATCTTGTCGTAATCACGCCACTGCTGATGCAGCGAAAAACGCCAGTCGCCCTCGCCCCAGGCTTCCAGGTAACGCCCCACCATCATGCTGCTGATCGGCGGATCGACCACCCGCAAGATCAGCACCTGCAGCACGCTCGCCGCTGCGAACAGCAGCGGTGCCGCCATCAGCCAGCGCAACCAGCGCCGCGCGCGCCGCGGTGGCGCCGCCTGCTTGCCATCCCATGCATCCGTCCCCATTGTTCGTTACGACCTTCAATCCCGATGCCTGCCGCATTATCCGGCAACCCGCGTCCCTTACGCCCGATGTTTCCATGACCGATCACGATCAGCTTTCCCGTTTCCTGCTGCCCGCCGCCGGCGTGCGCGGCGTCCATGTGCGCCTGACCAAGGCCTGGCACGACATCCAGGGTGCCGCCGCCTACCCGCCCGCCGCGCGCCAGCTGCTCGGCGAAGCTGCGGTGGCCGCTGCACTGTTCACCGGCCACACCAAGGTCGACGGGCGCCTGTCGGTGCAACTGCGTGGCAACGACACCTTGCGCACCCTGTTTGCCGAATGCACCGCCGCCGGCACCTTGCGCGGCATCGTGCAGCTGGCCGAGGGTGCGGATGCGCCGACCGACCTGCGCGAACTGGGCGAGGCCGCGCTGCTGGCGATCACCATCGAGAACCCCGGCCTGGACCCGCGCGAGCCGCAGCGCTACCAGAGTCTGGTCGGCATGCAGGCACCGGATCTGGCCGAAGCCTTCGAAACCTATTTCCAGCAGTCCGAACAGTTGCCGACGCGCTTGCTGCTGGCCGCTGGCCCGGATCAGGCCGCCGGCCTGCTGCTGCAGAAGCTCCCCGGCGATGAAGGCGATAACGATGGCTGGACCCGCATCGGGGCCCTGTTCGACACCCTGGGCGCACCGGAGCTGCTCTCGGTCGCCGGCCAGGACCTGCTGCATCGCCTGTTCCACGAAGAAGCGCCGCAGTTGCTCGGCAGCAAGCCACTCAGCTTCGGCTGCTCCTGTTCGCGCGAGCGGGTTGCCTCGATGCTGCAATCGCTGGGCGAAGAGGAGGCGCGTGCGGCCGCCGAGGCCACTGGCGAAGTCGAGGTGCGCTGCGAATTCTGCGGTCGTGAGTATCACTTTCCGTTGACCGCGCTGGACGTACTTTTCAACGAGGCGCAGCCCTCGCAGGAAGCGCCGGAAAGGCTGCAATAGATAGGATGACGGTTGCGTTCCGGGGGCACGCGACCACTTGTTAAATAATCATAAACACCCTAGCATCCTACTTGCCCGCTCTCGGGAACTTAACAACTGCCCCTGGGTCTGACCTCTGGTATGCGATACCTCCTGCGCCTCCCGCTAGCTTTGATGGTTGCCCTCGCGGCGGCCACAGGCGTGCATGCGCAGTCGGCGCAACAGTTGCGCGAAAGCACGATCCTGCCGGTGTGGAACAAGGGCAGCGGCAAGGTGGAAGCGTTTCTGTACCTGGAGCCGACCGGCGAGCAGAAAGCCGGTGCACGCTGGCATTTCGGCCGCAACTCGCTCGATGCGGCGTTTGGCCTGAGCTCCGGCGACTCGCTTGGCCTGCTCTGCAACAGCAGCCGCGGCACCAACATCAGCGGTCTTGCCAGCCATTGCCTGCTCGCAGGCATCGGCGATGACGAAGAAGACAGCGCGGCTGCCTCGCGCCGCGTGTCCGGCACGCTGGGCTTCAATCGCGGCACTGGCCGGGTGGGCGTCACTGCCGGCACTGGCCGCGACACCCTGCCCGCCTGGCTGATCGGTGCAGGCAAGGCCCCGTTGACGCGTGTCGAGCAAAACGACCTAACCGTCTTCGGGCAGAAGAACATCGGCCGCGAAGGCTTTGTTTCGATCGGCGGCACATATGCTCGCGCACGCCTGGTCCCGCTGGCCGATGTGTCCCCGGCCATTGCCGACCAGTGGGACAGCAAGACCTTGAGCGTTGGCGGCGGCTACGGTGCCTTTAGCGCAAATGTCATTGGTCGCGTCGTCGATGTCCCGGGCCAGCCCGAAAAGTGGGAAGGCCTGGGCCTGGGCCTGACTTGGCGCACCCCCTGGAGCGGCCAACTCACCGTTGGCGCCGAGAACGTCATTTCCCGCGGCAAGAACCCGTTCGCACCGAGTAACGAGAACAACAGCGACGGTACGGTTCCGTACGTCAGATACGAGCAGGACCTGTAACCCACTGATTCCATAGCAATTCTCATAACGCCATCGGCCCGCAGCCGGTGGCGTTTTTCGTTGCGGATCACGCGCCCGGCTGCCACTTTCACAACCTTCTTCTTTTTCGTTAACGGGACTTTAATTTCTCTCGCAACGCATATACCATCGGTTCACCCTGACGTTTTGGATCCGCTTTTTTCGGAACCCCCGGCAGGCAAACAACCCTTGGCAGTACCCAAGATCACTTGGAGAGAGAGCTAATGAATTGCAAGTCCAACAAGCTGCGCGATGCAGTTGTCCTCGCGCTCGTCGTGGGTGTGGGCGGTACCGGCACCGCCATCGCCCAGGAAGCCGGCACCACCAACCTCGACAAGATCGAAGTGACGGGTTCGCGCATTAAGAGCGCGGACGTGGAAACGTCGCAGCCCGTTCTGACGCTGACTCGCCAGGACATCGATAAGCAGGGCGTCACCTCCGTGGCAGATGTGCTGCAACGCGTCGCGGCCAATGGCGCGGCTTTGAATCGCACATTCAATAACGGCGGCGACGGCAGCTCCGGCATTGCACTGCGTAACCTGGGCAGTGCCCGCACTCTGGTGCTGGTGAATGGTCGTCGTTGGACGACCGGCCTGGACGGCAGCGTGGACCTCAACACCATCCCGACCGCAATGGTCGAGCGCATCGACATCCTGAAGGATGGCGCGTCGACGATTTACGGTTCGGATGCCATTGCCGGTGTAGTCAATATCATTACCCGCAAGAACTTCGACGGCGCCGAAGCCGGTGTTAATGTTGGGCAATACAGTCAGGGCGACGGCCAGCGTCAGGCTTACGATTTCACAATCGGCACCACCACTGACCGTGCAACGTTGATGGTCGGCGCTTCTTACGTGAAAGAAGATTCCGTAATGGCTGGTGATCGCCAGATCTCTGCGGGCGGCCCTCCGTTCTTCAGCGGCCAGAGCGGCACGGGTTTCCCGGGTTCGTACATTCGCAATGGCTCGCGCCGCATCCTTATCAACGGCGTCGAAACGCCGTACGTCGCCAATGTCCATGGCTACAACACGGCACCGGACAACTACCTGCTGACTCCGCAGGAACGTACCTCGCTCTTTACCCAAGGTAGCTTCAACTTCACTGACAACGTGACGTTCCGCACCGAGGCAATGTACAACGAGCGCAAGTCCGAGCAGTTGCTGGCCGCAATGCCGGTCACCGGCTTGACGCTCAGCGCAGATAGCCTTTACAACCCGTTTGGCCAAGACCTGACCAGCGTCAACCGTCGCTTCATTGAGACCGGTGGCCGCTCGTTCAATCAGAACGTAAAAAATTGGCACTTCTATGGCGGCCTGGAAGGCTTCTTTGAATTTGCTGGACGCAACTTCGATTGGGATGTTGGCTACCGCTACGACAAGTCCGATGAAAACGTTCTGACCTACGGCTTGTTCAATCTCGCTAACCTCAATAACGCTTATGGCCCTTCGGAACTGCGCGGCGGCGTGCCGGTTTGCGTTTCTGCTCCTGGTGGCGATGTGATCCCAGGTTGCGTCCCGGTCAATCCACTAGGACCGCGCGGCTCCATCAGCCAAGCGGCGCTGGATTACACCAGCTTCACTGCACATGATTCGTCCTCGGTTGAGTCCAAGGGCTACACCGCGAACCTCAGTGGCGATATCGTCGACCTGCCAGCTGGCCCGCTGGCCTTTGCTGCCGGCTATGAATACCGTAAGGAAACTGGTCAGTTCGATCCCGATGCATTCATTGCAGCAGGTTTAAGCACCGGCAACGGCGCACGCCCGACCGCAGGCTCGTACAACCTGAATGAGTTCTTCCTGGAACTGTCAGTACCGGTCTTGGCCGATCTGCCCGGCGCTCAATTGCTGGACTTCAGCTTGGCAACCCGTTACTCGGACTACAGCAATTTCGGCAATACCGTAAACAACAAGTTCGGCTTCCGTTGGAAGCCGATCCAGGATTTGATGATTCGCGGCAACTACAGCGAAGGCTTCCGCGCTCCGAGCATCAATAATCTGTTCGCAGGCAATACCGATTCGTTCGAAACGTATGCGGATCCCTGCTCGAGCCAATCCGGCCAGCTGAGCAACTCTGTTGTAGCGCGAAACTGTGCAGCCGCAGGTGTGCCCGCGAACTTCGTGCAGCCGGGTGCAGGCAACGGCGCCAAGCAGACACTTGAGCCTTTTACCTGGACATCGAACGCTCAGTTGCAGCCTGAAACGTCGACCAGCCGTACACTGGGTATGGTGTTTAGCCCAAGTTTTGCGCAAGGCCTGAATGTCAGCCTGGATTGGTGGCAGATCGAGATCGAAAATGCGATCACACGCCCGGAAGCTCAGTTCATCCTGGACAAGTGCTACGGCGGAAGCGCGGGCGAGCAGGCTGAGTACTGCGCCCTGGTTACACGCGACCCGAACTATTCCGATGGCGCTTACACCGTCACTAACATCAATATGCCGCTGCTGAACCTGGCGTCGTACAAGGTGGAGGGTTGGGACCTGGCTATCAACTACCGTCTGCCGGAAACGGCGTTCGGCCAGTTCACCATCAGCTGGGATTCCACATACCTCTCCAGCTGGGAAACCAAGGCAACTGCCGATTCGGAACCGGAGCAGTTTCAGGGGCGTTACTTGAACCAGGACCCGTACTGGCGCATCCGCTCCAACCTGTATGTCGACTGGTCGCTTGGCGATTTCGGTATCAACTGGGGTCTGCGCTACAAGTCTGGCATGGCCGAAGCTTGCCCGTTGTCGGCCGCATTGGCGCAGGCTTACTGCTCTGACCCGAACCGCGTGACGGCTGACGGGGCATCGCCGCGCAATCACATCGGCGCGACGACGTACCACGACATCCAGGTTCGCTATAACACTCCCTGGAATGCGACGGTGTCTGTTGGCTTGAACAATGCATTCGACAAGGATCCGCCGGTTGCATACAGCACCTCGGCCAACCGTTTCGATCCGCAGTACGATTTGCCTGGCCGTTACATGTACATGCAGTACCGTCAGCGCTTCTGATCGTTAAACAGTTGTGCAATTGATTACGGCCCCAAATGGGGCCGTAATCGTGTCTGAGCTTCAACGCTATTTATGTCTGAGCGCTACCGAGATATAGGGCTCAGTACCCGACTCTTTTAGCTCACCCCGGAATCAACGTCTGGATCACATGCTCGACGTAGGCTTCGAAATCTTCCCGGGCCGGCTTGGGCTGTTGCAATTGCAGCGAGAGTTGCAGGAAGCCGACATAGGCGGCGTAGGCCAGGCGAGCGCGGTGCTGGGCGTCGGTGCGGGTCAGGCCGGCTTGGCGGAACGAGGCGATCAGGTAATCGAGGCGACGTTGCGAAACGCGGTCGATGACCGGGCGCACGGCCGGGTGGTCGAGTGCCTTGAGCAGTTCGCTATAGATGACGTGCGGTTTGACTTCGTGGGCAACCAGCTGAAACAACGCGCGCAGGCGAGCGCTGGGGTCGGGCACGTCTTCCAGGCTGCCGAACACTTCTTTTTGCTCGAAGATTTCCCAGCGCTCAAGGGCCGCCTGCAGCAGAGCGTCGCGCGAGGGGAAGTGCCAGTAGAAGCTGCCTTTGGTGACGCCGAGCCGGCGCGCCAGCGGCTCGACTGCAACCGCGCCCACCCCTTGTTCGGCGATCAGGTCGAGCGCGGCCTGTGCCCAATCGTCCGCGCTGAGGCGATTGCCGCGACCGGAGCTGGCGCGGGGCGTGGTGAGGCTGGAGTCGATGGTGTCGTTCATGCCGCGATTTAACCATACGCTTGTGTCAGTTGCAGTATGCATCACGAAATTGACATATCAGCGCCATGATTCAGTGGCTTAACCGTCCATACGATTGAGTATTGACAGTCGCCATCGTGCATCCATACCATTAAGTATGGTCATCTCACCCGCTAGCCTCGCCTCCACTGCGTCCCTGTCCAGCGTCAACGCTGGCGACGCAGTGCTCGCGGTGTCGATGCGGGGTGCCGAACACGCGCCGTCGGTACTGTTCGCACATGGCTTTGGACAGACCCGACATGCCTGGGAAGCCACTGCCGCGACGCTGGCTGACAGGGGCTACCGCACCCTGTCGTACGACGCGCGCGGGCATGGCGATTCCAGCGCCAATGCGGCGGATCACCCCTACTCGGCAACGCAGTTCACCGACGATCTGATCGTGCTGGCCGGCGAGCAGCCCGAGCCACCGGTGCTGGTTGCTGCGTCGATGGGGGGCTTGTTCGGGCTACTGGCCGAAGCGCGCTGGCCCGGCCTGTTTCGTGCCATCGTGCTGGTCGACATCACGCCACGCTGGGACACCACGGGTGTGGAGCGCATCCTGCGCTTCATGACCGCGCATCCGGACGGCTTTGCATCGCTGGATGCGGCCGCCGATGCGATTGCCGTCTACCTGCCGCATCGGCCGCGCAAAACGCCCGGCCAACTGCAGGCATTGCTGCGGCAGCGTGCCGACGGGCGTTGGCATTGGCACTGGGATCCGCGCCTGGTCGACGAGCTCGCCGGTCAGGACGCCCAGCTCCAGCAGCATGCATTGCTGGAGGCGGCAGCACAGGTGCGTTGCCCGATGCTGCTCATCAGCGGCGGACGCAGCGATCTTGTGACGCCAGCCAACATTGCCGAATTCCTCTCCATCGCGCCGCATGCGCAGCACGTGCATCTGCCCGATGCCACGCACATGCTGGCAGGCGACGACAACACCACGTTTACCGCCACCGTGTTGCATTATCTGGACGCACTGCCGGCGGCTTGCACCATCGCAGCGTCCAACACTACCGAGCATGTCACTGGAGCAAGACCATGAGCATCATTGCACCGTTCCTCCTCGTCATCCTGGCGGCGGGTATCGCTGCCTATCACCGGATGCGCCTTGCCACGTGGGTTGCGATCAGCGCCTGTGTGCTGGTGGCGTGCTGGCTGCTGGGTGCCAATCTCACCGCCACCCTCGTGGCCGCCGCGCTGGTGGTGCTGGTGTCCGCACCGGTGCTGCTGCCGTTCCTGCGCAAGCCGCTGCTGACCACGCCGCTGATGGGCTTCTTCCGCAAGGTGCTGCCGCCGCTGTCGCAGACCGAGCGCATTGCCCTGGAGACCGGCTCGGTCGGTTTCGAAGGCGAGCTGTTCACCGGTGACCCGGATTGGCAGAAGCTGCTGAACTATCCCAAGCCGCAACTCACCGCCGAAGAGCAGGCCTTCCTGGATGGCCCGGTGGAAGAGTTGTGCAAGATGATCAACGACTGGGAAATCACCCACGTCCACGCCGACCTGCCGCCGGAGCTGTGGGATTTCATCAAGAAGAACAAGTTCTTCGGCATGATCATTCCCAAGCAGTACGGCGGCCTGGGTTTCAGCGCGCTGGCGCACCACAAGGTGATCCAGAAGCTGTCCTCGATCTCCAGCGTGGTCAGCTCCACCGTGGGCGTGCCCAACTCGCTCGGCCCCGGTGAGCTGCTGCTGCACTACGGCACGCCGGAACAGAAGGACTATTACCTGCCGCGGTTGGCGGTCGGTGCGGAAGTGCCGTGCTTCGGCCTGACCGGTCCGTTCGCCGGCTCCGATGCCACCTCGATTCCGGACTACGGCATCGTCTGCAAGGGCGAGTGGAATGGCGCCAATGTGCTGGGCGTCAAGCTGACCTTCGACAAGCGCTATATCACCCTGGCACCGGTCGCCTCGCTGATCGGCCTGGCGTTCCGCGCCTACGATCCGGATGGCCTGATCGGCGACAAGAAGGACATCGGCATCACCCTGGCGCTGCTGCCGCGCGAAACCCCGGGCGTGGAAATCGGCCGTCGCCACTTCCCGCTGAATTCGCCGTTCCAGAACGGCCCGATCCATGGCGAAGAAGTGTTCATCCCGCTGAGCCAGCTGATCGGTGGCGTGGAGATGGTGGGCAAGGGCTGGAACATGCTCAACGAGTGTCTGGCTGTCGGTCGCTCGATCACCCTGCCCTCCACCGCCAGTGGCGGCAGCAAGGCCGCGGCGGTGGTCACCGGTGCGTATGCGCGTATCCGCAAGCAGTTCGGGTTGTCGGTGGGTCGTTTCGAGGGCGTGGAAGAAGCGCTGGCCCGGATCGGCGGCAAGGCCTATGCGATCAGTGCGCTGTCGCAGGCCACGGCCGCGGCGGTGGATCGCGGCGACGTGCCGTCGGTGCCGTCGGCGATCGCCAAGTACCACTGCACCACCATGGGCCGCGAAGTGGTCAGCGACATGATGGACGTGATCGGCGGCAAGGGCATCATCCTGGGGCCGCGCAACTTTGCAGGCCGCGCCTGGCAGGCCGCGCCGATCGGCGTGACCGTGGAAGGCGCCAACATCATGACCCGCAGCCTGCTGATCTTCGGCCAGGGCGCCATCCTGTGCCATCCGTGGGTGTTGAAGGAGATGCAGGCCGCACAGGATCCCGATACCCGTCGTGGCCTGGAGCAGTTCGACCAGAGCCTGTTCGGTCATATCCGCTTCGGTATTTCCAACGCCGTGCGCTCGTTCTGGTTCGGTCTGACCGGTGCGCGCATCGGTGCGGCGCCGGGCGATGCGTATACCCGTCGGTTCTTCCGCAAGCTGGATCGCTATTCGGCCAATCTGGCCTTGATGGCAGACGTGTCGATGCTGATGCTGGGCGGCAAGTTGAAGTTCAAGGAGTCGCTGTCCGGTCGCCTGGGCGATGTGCTGAGCCATATCTACATGACCAGCGCGATCCTCAAGCGTTATCACGACGAAGGCGCGCCGGCGAGCGACCAGCCGCTGCTGGCCTGGGCTTTCCACGACAGCGTGCACAAGATCGAAACCGCGCTGTCGGCGGCGCTACGCAACTTCCCGATCCGCCCGGTGGGCTGGTTGATGTGGGTGTTGATCTTCCCGCTCGGCCGTCGCGCCGAAGCGCCTGGCGATCGCCTCGGCCATCGCGTTGCTTCGCTGTTGATGACGCCCAACGAGGCGCGTGACCGTCTGGCCAAGGGCGTGTTCCTGACGCCGTGCGCCAACAATCCGGGCGGTCGTATCGCCAGCTACCTGACCAAGGCGGTGATGGCCGAGCCGGTGGAGCGCAAGTTCCTGAAGGCGCTCAAGACCAAGGGCATCGAAGCGCTGGATTTCCCGGCGCAGCTGGACGAAGCCGTGGCCGAAGGCGTGATCAGCTTGGAAGAGCGCAAGCTGCTGGAAGAGCTGCGCGAGATCATGATGGACACCATCACCGTGGACGACTTCGATCCGCATGAGTTGCGTGCGGCCAGCTTCTACGACAAGCCGCAGGCGCAACAGCCGCGCGAAGCCGCGTAAGGCGTCAAGCTTGGGCGAGAATGGACGACGGCGGGCTTCGGCCCGCCGTTGTTGTTTGTGGAGATGGGTGTTGTCTCCGGCATGCTGCCTGCAGACCTGATCAGCTGCAGTTTTCGACAGCACGCATGTGTGAGCGACGCCACGCAGTTGGCGGCCATCAAATGAGCGGGTGTCAGGGGCCGAACGCGCGCGCAAGTCGTGCACTTGAGGCAGTCAGGCGCTGAGGCTACGAAGAGCTCATCGCAGCAGTGCCCCACTCCTGCGTGCAGCGGACAACTGCCGCAACCGGATCAGAACGGCAGCCACACCAGCGCCAAGGCGATCAACGCCGGCAGCGCCTGCACGAAGAAGATACGGCGGTTGACGCTATAGGCGCCGTAGCAACCTGCCACGACCACGCAGACCAGGAAGAAGCTCAGCACGTCGGCGCGGGCGGCCAGTGCGCCCCAGAACAGGCCAGCGGCCAGGAAGCCGTTGTAAAGCCCCTGGTTGGCCGCGAGCACGCGGGTGGCCTGCGCCTTCTCAAAGCTATTGCGGAAGGTCTTCAAACCCAGCGGGTGCGTCCACAGCACCATTTCCAATACCAGGATGTAGACGTGCAGCAGTGCGATGCACAGGCCGGCAATGATGGCGAACAGGGACATGACAGACCGCCTCGGAAAATGGTGCCGCCAGCATAGCCGCGATTGCGGTCGTTCTGTTCGGCACACCTGCACTACCGGGCTGGCGCCTGCGCTTCTGGCGCTGCCAGTGTGAGACGCAGGCCCCCTGCCTGGTCGATGCCGAGCGCCAAGCTGCATCTGCGCATGTGCTGTCGCGGTGCTTAGTCGGAAACGCGCTTGTCCGTCTCCACGTCGCGCTCGGCGGGTAGCTTGCGCGCTTGCCGCAACAGGCCGAACGCACCGACCGTCATGCCGGTCGCCACGACCAGGCCGACGCCGAACACCGCGCTGGAGCCGAACGCAGAGACCAGCTTGTGCACCCAAACGAAGGTGAGATCGCCACCGCGATAAACCACCGTATCGATCGCGGCGCCGGCCTTGTAGCGCCACTCGCGATTTACCCGTGTGTACAGCGTTTCGCGCGCGGGCTTGGCCAGTGCGAATTCGCTGGAGCGGGTAATCACCTGCACGATCGCAATCATTAGTGGCAACGGCGACGCCGCCAACGCCGCATAGCCCAGCATGATGGCCACACCCGGGATCAACAACGCCGGCGCGATACCAAAGCGCGACAGCAACGCGCGCGTCACCAGCAGCTGCAGCACCAGCGCGAGCGCATTGATCGCCAGGTCGATGCTGGAGTAATAGGCGGTGGCCGCCGCTGCATCGGTGTAAAGCCGCCGCACCAGCGCCGCCTGTTCGTTGTAGAGCAAGGTCCCCACGCCCACGCCGAACAACACCATGAAGGCCAGCCAGCGCAACAGCGGTTCACGCACGATCAGCTTGAGGCCGCCGAGCACATCGCCGCCCATGGGCACTTCGCCGGAGCTCAGCTGGCCCTCCTGTTCGCGCGCAACGGCCCACAGCCGCAAGCGCAGCACGCAGAGCACGCATACCGCCAGGAACCCGGCCGACACCAACATCAGATGTGCGATGCCGATACGTTCGACCAGTACGCGCGTCAGGACCGGGCCCAGAAACGCACCCAGCGTGCCTGCCGCGCCGATATAGCCGTAGTAGCTGCGCGCTTGGGCATTGCTGAAGACATCGGCCATGAAACTCCAGAACACCGCCACCGCAAACAGGTTGAAGACGGTCACCCACAAAAAGAACGCCATGCCACGGCCCGGCACGCCGGTGTCGAACAGCACGTAGAACAGCAGCAGGGTGGCGATGAAGAAGCCATACACCCCCGGCAGGAACACCCGCCGCGGATAGCGGCTGACCAAAGCGCCGTAGACCGGTTGCAGCAGCACCATGATCAGGAAGGTGCAGGTAAACAGCACCTGCAGCGTGAAGTCCTTCAAGGGCACACCGTGCGCGGCGAAGAACGCGATCATGCCAGTGGGAAAGAGCGCCTCTACGTCGGCCGAGGCGCCCATCGCTTCGCGCACCGGGCGCAACACGTAGTAACCGCTGAGCAGACAGAAAAAGTAAAGAAACGACCACGCCAATGGTGGCGAGCTACGCAGTGCCGCGCTCAAACGGCCAGCCGCAGATCGCGGCGCAGAGGGGCTGGTCATGGGGTAACGGCCGCTCGCACAGGCGGGCCCGACAGAAAAAACATGGCAACGGCAGCACCTGTGAAAGAAGCGCGCAAGTTAGCCGATGCGAGGCAGCGCCACCAGCGACCAGTCGCAGGAGCCTGCGGCCCGGGTGCCCTCCGCGCCGGCACGCTGCTTGCTTCTTGTATCGCACCAGCGCGTGGCAACGCTTCGGCGGCACCGGACTACTCGAATTCTGAATCTAAAATCATCAATAGGATCAATGCGATGCCCATTCATCTTCCGGCAGTTTGTGCTATTGCAAAGCGCGGCGCTAGAATCGCCGGAGGCAGCGGAACAGGCGGGACAACCATGACAGAAATGCGCACGCGCCGACGGTTCCGACCGTTGGCTATCGGGCTGTTCGGGGCGTTGTTGCCCCTGGCCCTCTCTTCCACCGCGCAGACACCCGCGCTCACCGCTACTGCATTGCAGGCGGCCACCGTGGCGCAGTCGCCCACCGCACCGCTGCCCTATCGCACCTCGCTGCCGGCCAACCAAGTGTTGGCACCTGCTGCCGGTTTCGATGTGGCGGCATTCGAATCGATGGCGGACCAGCTGACCTACGGCAACCGGGTGCCCGGCATGGCGATGGCCATCGTGCAGGGCGGCAAGGTGCTCAGCGCGCGCGGCTATGGCGTCACCGATGTCAATCATCCGCAGCCGGTCGATGGCCACACGGTGTTTCGCCTGGCTTCGCTGTCCAAAGCCTTCGCCGGCACCATGGCCGGCCTGCTGGTCAACGATGGCGTGCTGCGCTGGGACAGCAAGGTGGTCGACTATGTGCCGGGCTTCCAGCTCAGCGACAACGCCGCCACCCGTCAACTCACCGTGGCCGAAGTGCTCAGCCATCGCGTCGGCCTGACCCGCAACGCCTACGACCGCGATATCGAATCCAACGTCGATTACTACTCGCTCAGCCATAAGCTGGCTGCTGCGCCGCTGCGTTGCGCACCGGGCGATTGCTACGCGTATCAAAACGTCGCCTTCAGCCTGGTTGGCGATGTCGTGTTCGCCGCATCGGGCAGCTTCTACGAGCAATCGGTGGAGCGCCGCATCTTCAAGCCGCTGGGCATGAACGACGCCAGCATGGGTCTGGCCGGTATCCAGGCCAGCCCGCACTGGGCACGTCCGCACGTGCGTAGCCGCAATGGTTGGGTGTCGCTGACGCCCAAGCCCACCTACTACCGCCTGGCGCCCGCTGCGGGCGTCAACGCCAGCGCCAGCGACATGGCGCAGTGGCTGCTCGCGCACACCGGCCATCGCACCGACGTGCTGCCTGCACCGCTGCTGGCGACGCTGCACGCGCCGCTGATCTCCACGCCGGGCGAAATGCGTTCGGGCTGGCGCCACGAGCGCGTGGATGCGGCCAGCTATGCGCTGGGCTGGCGCGTGTTCGACTACGCCGGCCATCAAGTGGTGTTCCATGCCGGCGCGGTGCAGGGTTATCGCGGCTTGGTCGCACTGCTGCCGGAGCGCGACCTGGGTGTTGCGATCCTGTGGAACGGCGAAAGCGGCCTGCCCTCGGGCATGCTGCCGACCATCCTGGACCGCGCGCTTGGCCTGCCGGCCAAGCGCTGGCTGGACATCGATGTGGATGGCGACTTCGGCAGCGAAAACATGCTGGCAGAAAAGCCCGACCCGGCTGGCAAGGGCGCGTCTTCCGGCAAGTCGGTGGCTTCGCCGCGCTGAGTGGACGTCGTGCACTGACCTCGTGTCGGTGACGTAGGCAAAGGCGGCTTCGGCCGCCTTTGCTGTTTCTGTGTTTCCAATGCGCGTTGGGCGGCTCGCCGATGGCATGCCTGCCGGGCGCGCAAGAGCAAGGCCGTGATTGCACGCTATGCCCGAATTCTTTGGCTGGCGTAACGCCCATTGCCACCAACGCTGAGACTGAGCCGATCTGTTCGGCGTGCCGACGTGGCGAGCCCGAACGGTTGGCTCTGGAATCTCCTGGCTTGGTCCGCCGCATGATCTTGCTCTGCGACCTGCTGCATTGCCGGCCCACCATCAAGTCAGGCAGCGGCGGCGTGCTGTCGTGCCCTCGCGCGAAGGACCGACAACTGTCCAGGTTGGCCGGCAGAGCCAGAATGATCGCGCGGCGACGTCTGCACTGCCGACCGGCATGCGCGTCTGGCGCCTCGATGCCGCGAACTTGAATCAGCGACGTTGCTCGGCCGCAACAGCTACACCGTTTGCAGACTGGCAACGCGCAGCCTGGCACCGACCACGCCAGTGCCAGGCACATAAAAAAGCTCCCTCCCCGCTGGGCGTCGGGGAGAGAGCTCGATGTTTACGGCGATCGGGTATTACAAGATCAGATCAGCGGTGCCGGGGTTGCGGGCAGCGCGACCGGAGCGGCCTTCTTCTTGCGAACGGCCGGCTTCTTCTTGGCGACCTTCTTCACGGCGGGCTTCTTGGCAGCGCTCTTCTTGGTGGCGGACTTCTTGGTCGCCTTCTTCGCGACTGCCTTTTTGGCGGTCTTCTTGACGGCCTTCTTGGCGGTCTTCTTGGCGGCCGTCTTCTTGGTCGCCTTCTTTGCAGTCTTCTTCACTGCCTTCTTGGCGGCAGTCTTCTTGGTTGCCTTCTTCGCAGTCTTCTTGACTGCCTTCTTGGCGGTTGCCTTCTTTGCAGTCTTCTTGACGGCCTTCTTGGCAGCAGTCTTCTTCACTGCCTTCTTGGCGGTTGCCTTTTTGGCGACCTTCTTGACTGCCTTCTTGGCGGCAGTCTTCTTCACTGCCTTTTTGGCAGTGGGTTTCTTTTTCGCAGCTTTTGCAGTGGCCATGTAATTGGCTCCTCGTCAGTGAACTATGGAGGTGAAACGCCCAGTTGAACCAAACCCCGCGACGGCATGCCGTCGTCGGGAACCGTCCGCAGATGATGCGCGACGGAACGGATACAGAAACACCCGCATCGAACGGCGACACGGGTGCGTAGTCGGAACGACAACTGCTTTCTTGGAGAGAAGCGGACCCGACTCCACCGTGATTAGCGCTTCGGTGGACATCCGGAACAAGCTTGTCGGCGCGATGTCGATTCTGCTCACTCTCTTCCGCAGCAATGTCTGCTGGGCGAAACCTAATCACGCTTTTTTTTACTGTCAACACTCTTTTGCAATTTTTTTTTTGCCCACCATCGCTGCGTGCCATGTCCACGCCAGCCAATCACCCCGCGTCTGCACATACTCGTCCAAGCGAGAAGCGCGCTCGCCCAACAGCGTTTTCAAAAAAGCGCTTCTTTTCCGCTGTTTTTTTTGTGTCGCGCGTTTGCGTGCCTGCCTGGGCGCTTGGACGGCACGGCGGTCAAGCCGATGCGATGGCATTGCTTGCCGCCTGTCCGCCAGCTGAAAATTTTTTATCCAACGGCTGCACTTCCGGCGTCGCATGAGCAGAAATGCGCAAACTTATTGAGCGCCTAGAGCGTCATGCACGCACCCGCGCGCACCGACGACCGCATCCATCGCGTGCACCAACCGATGATCGAGACAGGCGCCATGGCGCAGAATTTTTTCACCGGGCACACGCCAAACCCTCACGAACGACTCACGTCAGAAATCCGGCGCAGTGCAGGTGGGCCAGCAGTGGATGCACGTTGGATCGTGCCGAGCCACCGCATCGACATGCCACCGACGGCGTCGCGGTCGGCGGTCGACCGAACGACGCCTCCCTCTCTGCGATTGCGCGCCGGCTCGCGCCGCATCGCTGCACCAAGGCACGCATCACCGACGCAGGCGCGCTCAAAAAAAATGGCCGCTCCATGAGCGGCCATCGGATACCGGCTGCAACGACACCTGATCAGTGATCGTCGTCTTCGAGCAGCTCGGCATAGTCGTCCGGGTCCAGCAGGTCGTTGAGCTGTTCCTTGTCGTCGATCTCGACGACGAAGATCCAGCCTTCGCCATAGGCGTCTTCGTTGATGGTTTCCGGCTTGTCGCTCAACGCGCTGTTGACCTCGACAACGGTGCCGCTGACCGGGCTGTAGACGTCGGAGGCGGCCTTGACCGATTCCACTACCGCAGCGCCGTTGCCGACCTGTACGGTGTCGCCGACGCCCGGCAGTTCGACGTAAACCAGGTCACCCAGCAAGCCCTGCGCGTGGTCGGAAATGCCGACGGTCACGCGACCGTTGCTTTCGACGCGGGCCCACTCGTGGGATTTGAGGAACTTGAGGTCGCCAGGGATCTCGCTCATGGGTGTGCTCCGGGAAAGATGATGGTTGGGGACAGGTGGCTAGTTTAGACCGCGCGACAAGACAGGTGCACGCACGGCGATGGGGCGATGGCGATATGGATACGGACCCGGGCGCAGCGCCGCGCGCAATACGCGGCGCTACACGAGTCAGTCGCCGAGCACGCCGGGCTGTGCCTGGCCATCGCGCACGAACGGAAACTTCACTGCGCGCAGCGGCACCTGCTTGCCGCGGATGTCCACCCGCAGCTGCTCGATGCTGCCGGCCGGCACGCGCGCGAAGGCGATCGCCTTGCCCAGCGTGGGCGAGAACGTGCCGGACAGGATCTCGCCTTCGCCACTGGCGGTGAGCACGGTCTGGCCATGCCGCAACACGCCCTTCTCGTCCATCACCACACCGATCAGCTGACGCGGTGCGCCCTGCGCCTTTTGATATTCGAGCACGCTGCGACCGATGAAGTCGCGTCCTTCGTCCAGGGCGATCGTCCAGGCCAGCCCGGCCTCGTAGGGGGTAACGCCATCGTCCATGTCCTGCCCATAGAGATTCATGCCCGCTTCCAGACGCAGGGTATCGCGTGCACCCAGGCCTGCGGGTTTGACGCCCTGCGCGAGCAACGCATTCCAGAATGCGACGGCAGCCTCTTGCGGCAACACGATCTCGAAACCGTCTTCGCCGGTGTAGCCGGTGCGCGCAAGGAACAAATCAATGCCGTCGCGCGAACGCGTCTGCAGCGCGGCGAAACGGCCGAGCTTGCTCGCCGCTGCGGTGTCGGCCGGGTCGAGCAGATCGATGACCTTGGTACGCGCGCTGGGACCTTGCACGGCAATCATGGCGAAGTCGCTGCGCTCTTCCACCCGCACGTCGAAGCGTGCGGCCTGCTCGCCGATCCACTGCAGGTCCTTTTCGCGGGTGGCGGCGTTGACCACCAGACGGAAGAAGTCTTCCGTCATGTAGTAGACGATGAGGTCGTCGATCACCCCGCCCTGCGGATTGAGCATGCAGGTGTACAGCGCCTTGCCGGAGACCTTGAGCTTGTCCACCGAGTTGGCGAGCAGGTAGCGCAGAAACTCGCGCACGCGCGCACCGTGCAGGTCGACCACCGTCATGTGGCTGACGTCGAACATGCCGGCGTCGCGGCGCACCTGGTGGTGCTCGTCCAGTTGCGAGCCGTAGTGGATCGGCATGTCCCAGCCGCCGAAGTCGACCATCTTGGCGCCAAGCGCACGATGGGTGTCGTTGAGGATGGTCTTCTGGGTCATGTGCGCCGTTCCAAAGGAAAGACGGCCATTATCGCCGTCCTGTCACGCTTGGGGGAACGGCATACCGCCGTGTGGTTGCGCCGCCTGCGGGGCGCGAACGCAGCGCGACGCTACGCCGCGCTGCAACAATGCCGAGGTCGGCACCGCAATGCCCTGCCCTGCCCGCGTTCCTCAACCGGCCGGCTGCACCAGCAAGGTGATGCCATCGACGCCGACGATGCGCACCGGCGTGCCGGCCGGCAGATTCGGGCCGGCCACCACCCAGAACGCATCATCGACCTTGGCGCGGCCGCGACCATCGTGGATGGCCTGATCGAGCAGCACGCAGCGGCCGATCAACTGCTCGGCACGCCGATTGTGCAGCGGCGATCACTCTGGCGGCCATTGCCGCGGAACCAGGCGCGATACACCTGCACTGAGACGATGCTGAGCAGCACGAATGCCACGATCTGCCACAGCAACGCGATGTTCGGCAACACCAGCACCAATACGCACACCGCTGCGGCAGCGATCCCCATCCACAGCAGGAAGGCACCCGGCACCAGCGTCTCGGCCGCAATCAGCAGCAGCGCCAGCATTGCCCAGACCGCCACGTCCCAGCGCATGGCACAGGCTCCCGCGCGCGGCGGCATCGGCGGTACGCGCACGGGCGCGTCGGGCTTGCCGGCCGCCTCCTTGGCCAGCTCGGCAACGCCGGCGATCGAACCGATGATGCCGCTGGATTCCATCGGCATCAGCACAAATTTCCGGTTGAGCGCGGTGGCCAGCGCCGTGGACGCTTCCACATACTTCTGTGCGACGAAATAGTTGATCGCCTGCACGCTGCCGATGGCGATGGCGATGGCGATGGCGTCGGACACCATCTGCGTCGTGCGTGCTTCGGCTTCGGCCAGACGTTCGCGCGCTTCTGCGTCGCGGAAGGCGGCTTCCGTGAGTATGGCTCAGCGCTCCCGGCGACCAACGCCGGCCACGTGCGGGGCAGGCCCGGGCGCAGCCGCTGCACCCGGCCGCTGTCGCAAGGCAATCAGCGTGTGCGCGCACATGCAAACGCGCTCAGGCGCTACGCGGCGAGAACATGATCACCGCCATGCCGAGCAGGCAACAGGCAGCGCCGAGCAGATCCCAGCGCGTCGGCGTCACGCCGTCCACCCACCACAACCACAGCAACGCGCTGGCGATGTAGACCCCGCCATAGGCCGCGTACACGCGACCGCTCGCTTCCGGATGCAAGCTCAACAGCCAGACGAAGACGGCAAGGCTCAGCGCAGTGGGCAGCAGCAGCCACACGCTGCCCCCTTTGCGCAGCCAGAGATAAGGCAGGTAGCAACCGACCAACTCGGCGAGCGCCGTCGCGGCAAACAGCAGTAGCGTGGTCGGCGCGATCGTCATGCCGGCCGGGGCGTATCGGAGGCGGTGCCATCAGGGCCGGTTTGATATCCCGGTGCGCTGCGGGAAGCCTCACCGCCAACGGACGGGTGACTGCCGGCAGCGCTGTCTACAGGCGGTGCGTGGGACAGCGGGGCGTGCAAGGCCGATGCGTCGCCCGCGGAACCGTCGATGGCCGGCACATCGCCGCTGCGCTCCTCGCGTTTGACCTGTTGCCATAACGCTTCCTGTTCGCCCAGCGACAACGCGTTCAACGACGTGCCGGCAGCACGCGCCCGCGCTTCCATCGCACGAAAGCGACGTTCGAATTTCAGGTTGGCGTGCCGCAACGCGGCGCCGACATCCACCTTGGCATGGCGCGCCAGATTGGCGCAGACAAACAACACATCGCCCAATTCGTCTTCCAGCCGGGCCTGATTGTCGGCCACCGGGCCGCGTGCGAATTCCACGCGCAACTCTTCGATTTCTTCCTGCAGTTTTTCCAACACCGGCACCGGGCCGGGCCAATCGAAACCCACGCGCGCCGCGCGCGACTGCAGTTTGGTGGAGCGCTGCCATTCCGGCAGCCCGCGCGCGATGCCGGCAAGTGCGGAGTCGTCCTGGTTGCCAGCGGCACGACGCTCTTCGCGCTTGATCTGCTCCCAGTTGGCGCTCACCGCCTGCGCATCGGCCGCCGGTTGCGCGGCGAACACATGCGGGTGGCGACGTATGAGCTTGTCGCTGAGCGTGGCGACCACGTCGGCGAAGCCGAACGCTCCCTGCTCGGCCGCCATTTGCGAATGGAAGACCACCTGCAGCAACAGGTCGCCCAACTCGTCGCGCAGGCCAGCCAGGTCGTTGCGATCGATCGCATCGGCCACCTCGTAGGCTTCTTCGATGGTGTACGGCGCGATGCTGGCGAAGGTCTGCTGTACATCCCAGGGACAGCCGTGTTCGCGATCGCGCAGACGCGCCATCAAGTGCAACAGCTGCTGGATATCGCCGGTGGAAGGGGTCTGAGACATCGTGTATTCCTGGAACCTCTGAGTGAGTGCGCCGCCAGCGCATGTCCCACGCGAGGCAAGCGACGTACGCGGCCGTTGCACACCACCGCAACGGCGCGCGGCACGCAAGCGCGTGCGGGGATACCGGAGTGTACCTTTCAGTGCGTCAGGGCCTTGCACAGCCATGCCGTCGCCAAGACGGCACGCATGCCGCTCAGGCCAGCCAATCGCGCCAGGGCAGATTGGGGTCGCCCAGTGCGATGAAGTCGCCGTTGAGCAAGGTGTCGCGGCGGTTGTAGCGGAACGGTTTGCCGCTGGCGCCGGCCAGCAACACGCCACCGGCCGCATGCAGCACGCACTGGCCGGCGGCGGTGTCCCACTCGGAGGTGGGACCGAAGCGGGGATACACGTCCAGATCGCCTTCGGCGATGCGGCAGAACTTCAACGACGACCCTTGCGCGACCACGTCGATCTCGCCCATCCGCTCCAGTGCGGCGGCAGTACGCGCGTCGCGATGCGAACGGCTGGCCGCCACCCGCAATGGCGTGGCGGCCGGGGTGCGCGTGTGCAGCATTTCGTCGCGGTCGCCATCGCGGCGGAAGGCATTCTCGCCACGCGCGGCATACCAGACCCGCCCGTCGACCGGCGCCTGCACCACCCCGAGCACCGGTGCGCCCATATGGATGAGTGCGATGTTGACGCTGAACTCGCCATTGCGCTTGACGAATTCGCGGGTGCCATCGAGCGGATCGACCAACCAGTAACTGGTCCAGTACTGGCGTTGTTCCCAGGCCACATGCGCAGACTCTTCCGACAGCACCGGCACGTCCGGGGTGACACGGCGCAGGCCTTCGACGATGACGCGGTTGGCTGCCAGGTCGGCCTGGGTCAGCGGGCTGGCGTCGTCCTTGATCTCCACCGAAAAGTCCTGGGCGTAGACCTCCATGATTGCGGCGCCGGCATCGCGCGCGATGGCGATCACGGTTTCGCGCAGCTCCATCGGGATGCGGATCATGGATTGCGCTCCAGCCACTCGCGCGCAATGAACAAGGCGGCCAGCGAGCGGCCTTCGGAGAAATCTTCGCGCAGCATCAATTCGTCCAGACGTGCGATCGGCCACGGCACCACGTCCATCTCTTCCGGCTCGTCGCCCACCAGGCGCTCGGGGTAGAGGTCGCGTGCCAGCACCAACCAGGATTGGTGACTCATATAAGTAGGAGCAAGCGTCATTGCGCGCAGCACCTGTACCTGGCGTGCGCCATAGCCGGCTTCTTCCTTGAGCTCGCGGTCGGCGGCCTGCTCGGGTGTTTCGCCGGCGTCGATGCGGCCCTTGACCAGACCGAGCTCATAGCGATGCACGCCGGCGGCATATTCGCGCACCAGCAGTACGGTTTGCGCATCGAGCATCGGCACCACCACCACGGCGCCGTGGCCCTGGCTGAGTTGGCGTTCGTAGATGCGGCGCTGCCCGTTGGAAAATTCCAGATCCAGCTGCTGCCGACGGAACGGCCCGTCGCCCAGATCGGTGATCTTGTGGATGATCGGCAGACGCGAGCTCATGCGTCGCACGCAGCCGCAAAGCGGGCCGATAGAATAGGCGGATGCATCGACATGTCCATGAACCCGAAATCCTAGCAGACCCTGCAGCCGCACAAACTGCCGAACATTGGCGACAACGCGATCTCGGCGTGGTGTGGCACCCCTGCACGCAGATGCGTGAGCACCCGCACACGCTGCCGCTGGTGCCGATCGCGCGTGGCGAAGGCGCATGGCTGGTCGGCCATGACGGCCGCCGCTATCTGGACGCGGTGAGCAGTTGGTGGACCAACCTGTTCGGTCATACCGAACCGCGCATCGGCGCGGCCATCGCGCGCCAGGCCGGCGAACTGGAACAGGTGATGCTGGCCGGCTTCACGCATACGCCGGCCGTGCAACTGGCCGAGCAGTTGCTGGCGATCGCGCCACGCCAGGCCGGGCGCGCGCCGTTGTCCAAGGTGTTCTACGCCGACAACGGATCGGCGGGCGTGGAGGTGGCGCTGAAGATGGCCTTTCATTACTTCCACAATCGCGGCGACCACCGGCGGACGCGGTTCATTGCACTGGAGAATGGCTACCACGGCGAAACCATCGGCGCGCTATCGGTGGGCGATATTCCGCTGTACCGGCGCGTGTATGCGCCGCTGTTGCTGGAAGCAATGTTCACGCCCTCGCCCGATGCCTACCTGGCCGAACCGGGGCAAAGCGCCGAAGACTATGCGCTGCAGGCAGCCGATGCGTTGCAGGCACTGTTCGAACGCTCGCCCGGCGAAATCTGTGCGCTGATTCTGGAGCCGCGCGTGCAATGCGCGGGCGGGATGCGCATGTACCACCCGGCGTATCTGCGCCGCGCACGCGAATTGTGCGATGCCCATGGCGCATTCTTGATCGCCGACGAGATCGCCACCGGCTTCGGCCGTACCGGCACCCTGTTCGCCTGCGAACAGGCCGGCGTGATGCCCGACCTGTTGTGCCTGTCGAAGGGGCTGACCGGCGGCTTCCTGCCGCTGTCGGCGGTGCTGGCCACGCAGCAGTTGTACGACGCGTTCCTGGACGATTCGCGCGAGCGTGCGTTTCTGCATTCGCACAGCTACACCGGCAATCCGCTGGCATGTGCGGCGGCGTTGGCGACCTTGAAAATCTTCGCAGACGACGACGTGATTGCGCGCAACCAACCCATCGCCGCGCGCATGCGCGAGCTCGCTGCGCAGATCGGCGCACACCCGGCCGTGGCGGACGTGCGCCAGGCCGGCATGATCGTGGCGTTCGAGCTGACCCAGGGCGGCGACAAGCGCACGCCGTTTGCGTCCGCCGCGCGCGTCGGCCTGAAGGCGTATCGCGCGGCGCTCGAGAAAGGCGTGGTGCTGCGCCCGCTCGGCGACGTGCTGTACTGGATGCCGCCGTATTGCGTGGACGAGGCGCAGCTTGCGTTGTTGGCCGACACCACCGGCCATGCCATCACCGAGGCGGTCGCATGCGCCTGACCCGCTCGCATGTCGCGCTGCCGCTGCACTGCGACCAGGAAGTGACGTTGCCGGAAGAGTCGGCCAATCACCTGCTGCGGGTACTGCGGCTGCGCGAGGGCGATGCCTGCATCCTGTTCAACGGCGACGGCAGCGACTACCACGCACGCATCACCGTGGCGGGCAAGCGCGATGCACGTGCGCTGGTGGAACGCGCCGAGCCGCTCTCCAACGAATCGCCGCTGCGCATCACCTTGATGCAAGGCATCGCGCGCGGGGAAAAGATGGATCTGATCCTGCAGAAGGCCACCGAGCTGGGCGTTGCGGCGATCGTACCGGTGATCGCCGAGCGCACCGAGGTCAAGCTCGATGCGGCGCGCACCGAAAAACGCGTGGCGCACTGGCGCAGCGTGGTGGTGTCGGCCTGCGAGCAATCCGGGCGCGCACGTCTTCCCAGCGTGGCCGTGCCGCAGGGTCTGCAGGACGCGGCGCAGGCTAGCGACGCGCATGCGCTCCGGCTGACGCTGGACCCACAGGGCGAGCATCGCCTGGGCACGTTGGCATCGAGCATCCAGCAACACGTCGTCGTGGCGATCGGGCCGGAAGGCGGCTGGTCGCCGCGCGATCGCGCGCTACTTGCCGAGGCGGGCTTCAGCGGCCTGCAGCTGGGGCCACGCATCCTGCGCACCGAAACGGCGGGACTGGCGGCGATTGCGGCGCTGCAGTCGCGGTTCGGGGACTTATAGCGCCGGGACCTTGTAGGAGCGCACCGGTGCGCGACAGGGCGTTTATCGGTAACGCCTCATCGCGCCCGGGTGCGCTCCTACGGGGATGCGGGAATTTGCTCGGCATGGCGTCGTCTCTTGTATGTTGACGGCTCCGTCCACCGCGTCCCGACCTGACACCCGCGCAGTCTCGTAGGAGCGCACCTGGGCGCGACAGGGCGTTTATCGGTAACCCCTCATCGCGC
>JAAIGE0100220317.1_pt1 | contig 53897 bp, 43 predicted proteins | sample 6487951 | NCBI WGS metagenome assembly JAAIGE01 (sample SAMN13974128, study PRJNA590717) | phyllosphere metagenome | biome: tomato field; feature: multiple bacterial spot infested tomato fields; material: tomato leaves; isolation source: leaves from tomato fields | host: Solanum lycopersicum ...
ATCTGCTGCGGCAGCGCCGCGCGGCACTGCGCCAGCGTCGCGTAGCGGGCGGGCGCGATGCGGGCCTGGGTGCAGGGCGCGTTGCCGTCACCGCATCCGAGGATCGCCACTACATAGACCAATGCGTCCATAACCGCCTCCACTGACAGGGGAAAAACGGCCCTGCGACGAACCGGTTCCCGTTGCGACGAAACGCGCTTGACAGCTTTGTCACCTAAGCGGGTGTTGCCCCCGCCCGCGCGAGCCCCGACATAAGCCGTTCATGCCACCCACCGATCCGACCACCAGCGCCACCGCGTCGCTTCTTCCCACGCTGCGGCGCTTCCTCCCCTACCTTTGGCCCGCGGGCGAGCCGATGCTCCGCCTGCGGATCGCGGGCGCGATGCTGCTCGTCCTCGCCTCCAAGCTCGTCCAGGTATTCGGCGCCGCCTACACGCTGAAATATGCCGTCGACCGCATGGCGGTGTAGCCGTCCATCTCGGGCATCATGATGTCCATCAGGACCAGGTCGATGCCGGCCTGCGCCGTGCCCCGCGCTTCCAGGGTTTCCAGCGCCTCGCGCCCGTTGCGCGCGATCTCCACGCGGATGCCCGTGGGCTCCAGGATGCTGGACAGCGCGAACACATTGCGCACATCGTCCTCCACCACCAGCACCGTGCGCCCTTCCAGCGCCGACTCGCGGCTGCGCGCCACCTGCAGCATCTGACGGTGCTCGGCCGACAGCTCGGACTCCACCTGGTGCAGGAACAGCGTGACCTCGTCGAGCAGGCGCTCGGGCGAGCGCGCGTCCTTGATGATGATGGACTTGGAAAAGCGCCGCAGCTGCTGCTCTTCATCGCGCGAGAGCGCGCGGCCCGTATAGACGATGACAGGCGGGAAGGAAACATCGTCCTGGTCCGTCATGCGCTGCAGCAGCTCGTAGCCGCTGATGTCGGGCAGGTTCAGGTCCATCACCATGCAGTCGAAGGTGGCGCCGCGCAGATGCTCCAGCGCCGCCGCCGCCGTGCCCGCGCAGACGATGTCCACATCGCTGCGGCTGAGCAGGTGGCGCACGCTCTCGCGCTGGCGCTCGTCGTCCTCCACCACCAGCACGCGGCGCAGGTCCTGGGTGAACTTGGCCTCCAGCCGCTTCAGGGCATGGACCAGTTCCTCGCGCTTGACGGGCTTGAGCGCGTAGCCCACGGCGCCGCGTCCCATGGCCTCCTGCGAATAGTCGGCCACCGAGACCACGTGCACGGGAATGTGGCGCGTGACGGGGTTGCGCTTGAGCTGGTCCAGCACGCCCAGGCCAGAGAAATCGGGCAGGTTGATGTCCAGCACGATGGCGTTGGGCTGGTTGCTTGCCGCCATGGCCAGGCCGTCGGACGCGGTGTTGGCCACATCGCATTCGAAATCCATCTCGCGCGCGAGCTCGGAAAGAATGTCGGCAAAGCGCAGATCGTCCTCGATGACGAGGATGCGGCGCCCGCTCTGCCCGCTCTTTCGCAGGGCATTCGCCGCGGACGAGGTAGGCGACAGCATCGGCGCAGACATGGCTGGCGACATGGCCGGCGCGAACGCGGGGGCAGCCGGCGCGACATGGGTCGAGGCGACGGCGGGCACGGACGCGGGCAATGACACCGGCACCTGCGTCTGCATCTGCGTCTGCATCTGCGTCTGCGCATTCGCCAGCGATTCCCGCGCCGGGCGGGGCAGCGGCGCGGCAGCCAAGGCCTGGCCAGGCTCCACCAGCTCCAGGATCACAGGCACGGTCAGCGTGAACACGCTGCCCTGCCCCGGCGTGCTGGAGACGGTCAGCGTGCCGCCCAGCAGCCCGGCAAGGTCACGTGAGATCGACAGGCCCAGGCCCGTTCCGCCGAACTTGCGATGCGTGCTGCCGTCCGCCTGGCGGAAGGCATCGAAGATGAATTGCTGCTGCTGCTCGGCAATGCCGATGCCGGTATCGCGCACGGCAAACGCCAGCATGCCCCCGGGCACGCGGGACACCTGCAGGTCGACCGAGCCCTTGGCCGTGAACTTGAGCGCGTTGGACAGCAGGTTCTTGAGCACCTGGGCCAGCCGCATGGGGTCGGTCTGCATGGAGGCCGGCACGCCGGGGTCCACCGTCCATGTCAGCTCCAGGCCTTTTTCGCGGGCGATGGGGCGCAGCGGCTCCATCAGCGCCTGCAAGGCGGTGGCGATGGTCATGGGCTCCACCAGGACGCTGACCTGGCCGGCCTCGATCTTGGACAGGTCCAGGATGTCGTTGATCAGCGCCAGCAGGTCGCTGCCCGCCGCATGAATGGTCTGTGCGTACTTGACCTGATCGGCCTGCAGGTTGCCGGGCTTGTTGTCGGCCAGCAGCTTGGCGAGGATCAGCGTGGAATTCAGCGGCGTGCGCAGCTCGTGGCTCATGTTGGCCAGGAACTCGCTCTTGTACTGGCTGGCCAGCTCCAGCTCGTGCGCCTTGTCGGTCAGCGCACCCTGGGCGCGCAGCAGTTGCTCGCGCTGGTATTCCAGCTGCTGGGTCTGCTCCTCCAGATGGGCATTGGTCTGCTCCAGCTCGCTTTGCTGGTGCTCCATCTGCGTCTGCGACTCCTGCAGGATGCGGCTTTGCTGCTCCAGCTCCTCGTTGCTCACGCGCAGCTCTTCCTGCTGGGCCTGCAGCTCTTCCGACTGGCGGCGCGTTTCTTCCAGCAAGGTCTCAAGGCGCGAACGGTCCAGACCCGAGCGGATGGCCACGGCCAGCATTTCGGACGCCCGCTCCAGCAGGCTGCGCTCTGCCTCGCTCACCCCGCGCAGAAAGCCCAGTTCGATGACGGCGAACACTTCGCCGTTCTCCATGGCGGGCGCCACCATCAGCTGCAACGGGCTGGACTGGCCGGTGCCCGAGGAAATCGGCAGGTGCTGCGCGGGCACGTCCCTGACATGCAGCAGCTTGCGCGAGGTGACCGCCTGGCCCGCCAGGCCCTCGCCGGGCAGCAGCTTGTGCTGCAGGCGCTCGCGCGGCAAGGCATAGCCGCCGAACAGGCGCAGACCGCCGTCGGCGCAGTCCACCACATAGCCGGCGCCCACCTCGGCGCGCAGGTAGGTGGCCAGGTATTCCAGTGCCTTCTGGCCCAGGTCTTCCAGCCGGCGGTCGCCCTGCAACTGCTGGCCCAGGCCGGACAGACCGGAAGTTACCCACGACTGGCGCGCCTTGACGCGGTACTCGCGCACCGTCAGCGCGGCCGATGCCAGGATCAGGCCCAGCAAGATGAGGGAGCCGCCCCAGGAGTAGTACGTCGAGGTGGTGGAGGCCTCCACCCACAGCTGGCGGCGCTGCTCCAGCTCACGGGTCTGGCGGGTGTAGAGATCATCGATCAGCTCGCGCAGCCGGTCCATGGCGTTCTTGCCCACGTCCAGGCGCACCAGGGCCATGGCGGCGTCCAGGTCGCCGGCCTTGCGCAAGTCTATGGTTTCATGCAGCTCGCGCAGCTTCTGCGTCGAGATGTCCTCGATCTGGTCCAGCAGCCGGTGCTGGACGGAGTCGCTGGACGTGCGCGCCTTGAGCGCTTCCAGCTGCTTTTGCAGCACATCGCGCGCCTGCTGGTAGGGCTGCAGATAGGCCTGGTCACCCGTCAGCAGAAAGCCCCGCTGCCCGGTTTCGGCATCCTTGAGCGAGGCATTGAGCTGGCTGAGCTGGCGCATGGCCAGCGTCGTGCGGTCCATGGCATTCACGGCCTGGCCCCGCGCCTCGGACGCCCGGAAATTGACGAAGGCGATGACCAGGGTGGCCAGGGCCGCTGCACCAAAGCCTGCAACAAGCGTCCATGGAATGGCAAAGCGCTGGGTGGTCTGGTGGCTGGAAGATCGTGGCATGCAGTGGAATTTCTGGCGGAAATGGACGAAGGAATCCGCCAGGGACTGTAACGGTTTTGCGCGGCCCTCGGCAGCACTCGACCACACTCGGCCGCAGTCCGCGCTGGTTTCAGCGGTGCGCGACGCACGGCGCCACCACGGCAGCCGTTAACATGGCCCGATACCTTCCTTCCGACATCCCGCTGCGGTCGTCGGCCCACACTCCAGGAACCATTGCATGAAAACCTTTGCCCTCACCGTCGCATCGCTGGCCGCCGCCGCTTCGCTGGTGTCCACCAGCGCCAATGCCGCAGCGTTGATCTTCCTCAACGACACCATCGCCGCACGCATTCCCGCCAGGGACCTGCCCGACGCCAAGGCCGCCGTGGCCAAGGTGCTCAACGAGGCTGCCGACGGCTCCGTGACCGAATGGACCAGCCGCCCGAACCGTACCAACCAGCGCGTGACGATGGCCTTGCAGCCGCAGCAGACCGTGCAGACCGGCTCGGCCGGAAGCTGCCGCCTGCTGTCGGCCGACGTGCGCCTGAAAAAGACCTCGGAAAACTGGCGCTTCTGGTTCTGCAAGCAGTCCGATGGATCGTGGAAGGCCAGCGGCAGCCAGCCCTGAGCAAGGATTGCGGTGGCCTGTCACCGGGAATCCGGCATGGACCTACGCCACCAGTCCTGGACACATGGGAGCATGTCGGCCGGAAGATCGACATCGGAGAACAACCATGCCCCATGAATTTGTGCAGGCCACGACACTCGCCAGACGGCTGGCCCTGGGCGTCGCCGCAACCTCTTTGCTGACGCTGGCCGCCTGCTCGGGCGAGACCTCGTCAACGCGCGCGGGATTTCCCATGGCCGAAGTGCCGCGCTTCAACCAGCCCCCGCCGGACAAGCCCTTGCTGGGCCAGCCCGTGATCATGGCAGAGCAGGTCATGCCACATGCCAAGGGGGATCCGCACGAGCCCTTGCCGCCAGCAGCGCCCCTGCCCGCCAAGGCATCGGAGCCCGCAAGCGGCGCAGGAGCCACGAACAAGGAAGATGCCGGCGGCGTGAACCCTGCCGCCGGCCAGGCCGCCGCCATCTCCGATGGCCAGGGCGAGGGCTCCAAGTACCAACTGGGCGCCCCCAAGTAGCTGAACTCGGCCAAACCCGGCAGAACTCAACCGGAGCCGGACGGACTCAGAACGAAGTCCAGTCCCCGTCGTCATTGCCCTTGGCCGCCACGGTCTGCCGGGCGGCAGGCAGCTTTGCTGCGGGCGCTGGGGCGGCAGATGCACTGCGCGCGGCAGCAGAGGGTGCAGTGCCAGCAGTTGGGGCGGACGTGGCCAGCGGTCGGGCCGCAGGACGCATGGGCGCTGCCGCAGAAGGCGCGCGCGCGGCGGGTACTGAAGACGAAGCTGCTCCCGTCCCTGCACGGGCCGGCGCCAAGCCGTCGATGCGGAACACGCTCACGGCGGCCGCCAGCTGATTCACCTGGGATTTGAGCGAGCCTGTCGCGGCAGCTGCTTCCTCGACCAGCGCGGCATTCTGCTGGGTCACCGTGTCCATCTGCGAAATCGCCTGGTGCACCTGGTTGATTCCGCTGCTTTGCTCCTGGCTGGCGGCCGTGATCTCGGCCACCAGGTCGCTGACCTGCTGCACGCTTTGCACGATGCCGTCCATGGTGCGGCCGGCCTCGGCCACCTGGCGCGTGCCCGCGTCCACCTTGGACACGGAGTCTGCAATCAGGTCCTTGATGTCCTTGGCTGCCGAGGCGCTGCGCTGGGCCAGCGCACGCACCTCGCCCGCCACCACGGCAAAGCCACGGCCCTGCTCTCCGGCACGTGCCGCTTCCACGGCAGCGTTCAGCGCCAGGATGTTGGTCTGGAAGGCAATGGAGTCGATGACGCCGATGATGTCGGCGATCTTGCGGCTGGACTCGCTGATGCCGCCCATGGTGTCCACCACGCCCGCCACTACCTTGCCGCCCTGCACCGCAGTCTGCGATGCCGAAGCGGCCAGCTGATTGGCCTGGCGTGCGTTCTCGGCGTTCTGCTTGACCGTGCTGGTCAGCTCCTCCATGGCGGCAGCCGTCTGCTCCAGCGAGCTGGCCTGCTGCTCGGTGCGCGAGGACAGGTCCTGGTTGCCCGCATCGATCTCGCCCGAAGCCGTGGCGATGCTGTCCGCACCCGAGCGCACCTGCCCCACGACCTGGGCCAGGTTGTCGTTCATCTGGCGCAGCGCCTGCAGCAACTGGCCGGTTTCGTCGCGCGAATCAACGGTGATGCGGCTGGTCAGGTCGTTGTTGGCCACGGTGCGCGCCACGCGCAGGGCTTCGGCCAGCGGCACGGTGATGCCGCGCGTGATCCACCATGCGGCCAGCGCGCCCAGCACCACGGCCAGGGACACCACGGCGATGATGGTGGCGCGGCTGGCAGAAAAGCGCACCTGCACTTCACCGGCGGAGCTGTCTATGGCGGCGCGCTGCATGTCCAGCAGGCGCTGCACGATCTCTATATAGCGCTGCGTGGCGGGCTGGTACTCCTGGGTGAACAGGCGCTCGGCATCTTCTGCACGGCCTTCGGCCTTGGCCTTGGTCACCACGTCGCGGCCCGCCAGGTAGCCGGCACGCGCCTTCTTGATCTCGACCCAGATGTCCTTTTCTTCCTGCGTCTGCAGCAGCGGCTCGATGCGGTCCTGCAGCTTGCCCGACTGGCGCGAGGACTCGGCCGCGTCTTCGGCAAAGAAGGTGGCCAGCGAGGGATCGCTGCTCTTGGCAATGGCCGTGGTCCGGCGCGAGCCCGAGTGGATGTTGCGGAACCAGTCGCTGATCATCCGCTCCTTGGCCAGGGCCACCTCGGTGATTTCCGTGGTCGAGCGGGCCATGTGCCCCATGCTGACGATGCTGGTGACACTGATCAACAGCATGATCAGCAAAAGAATGGTGAAGCCGCCTCCGAGACGGAGGCCGATGCGCAGGTTTTTCATGTTTTCCGGGAGCAGGATGCAGGGCGGGGATGGTGCTGAAATCAGTTCTTGAGGTAGGCGTCCAGCACCATGCGGTTCCAGTTGGCCGAACCGACCAGGGAGTCGCCCAGCTTCTCGGCCGTGGCAACCACCGCACTTTGCTGCTGCTGCAGCGTCTTGACCCGGTCACCCAGACTGGCCATGGACGAGCTGAGGCGGCTGCCTGTGGACAGCGCAGAGTTGGCGCTGCTCTCCACCGCCTTGCCAATGCCGGCCAGGGCCGAGGTCACGCCGGCGGCATCGGCGGCCATGGACTTTTCCAGGGCCTTGGCATCCACCGCCAGCGTGCCGTCCTGGCGCTGGACGATGCCGAGCTTGCCCAGGCTGGGCGCGGTCGCGCTACCCGTGACACTCATGATGGCCGAGCGCAACTCGCGCAGGGCGCGGGTGGCACCCACATCGGTGGAAGAACCGGCCGCCGCGCTCACGCTGCCCTTGGCAACGCTGGAGTTGTAGCGCGCCACCAGCTTTTCCAGCGCGCCTTGCACCGACTGGGTGGTGCTGGTGGCCGAGAGCGCGGCCACATCCTTGCCCGCCGAGGCCAGGTCCACCAGGGATGACTTGAACTGCCCCAACGCCGACAGCGAGGTCGATCCCGCCTGGGCCTGGGCCGCAATGCGCTCGTGCGCCTTGGTCAGCGACGGTGCCAGCTTGCGGACCTTCTCCGCTTCGGTGGTCTCCGTCTTGGTGCTGTCCGTCTTGGTGGCGCTGGTCTCCGCAGCGCTCTTCTTGCCGGCCGAATCCGAAGCCGCCTGCGTCGTGCTGTTGAGCTTGGATTGGGCGCGGGCAAGCAGGCTTTGCACGTTCAGGTTATCGGTTCTGATGCTCATGTTCTCTTCCCTGTGAGTTGGCAGATGGCCCGGGCGCGAGGCCCGTCCACGGTTTGGCAGGAAGACTACCGGGACGCCGCCGCAGCGATGCGGGAAAAAGCAGGCCCCTTGCCCACGACTTGCAGGCTTTGCTGCGCCGGAACGAATGTCCGCCGCCTTCCCGCAGCGGCCCGGCCATGAAAAAGGGCCTCCGAAGAGGCCCTCCAGCAACACATTGCGGCCCTCAGGCCATCTGCGTCAGGGCGCCATAGCGCTCGCGCGCCGTTTGCAGCATGTAGAACGTGATGCGCTTGACCTCGGCCCGGCTGTCGGCGATGTGCTCCCTCAGGCAGGACTGGGCCCGCGCCGCATCGCCAGCCTCGATGGCCGCGAGGATGGCGGCATGGTCGTCATAGGTAGCCGAGACCCGCGGCAGTTTGATGACATCCAGGCGCCGGATGATGCGGATGCGCTCGGTGATGTCCAGGTGGATGCGCGCCATCTCCTGGTTGCCGGTCGCGGCCACCAGACCGGTATGGAAGGCCTCGTCCAGCGAGGCCACCACGGCGGGGTCGGTCTCGCGCTGCTCCTCGGGCACGCACCAGACTTCGCGCAGCGGCTGTAATGACTTCAGCGATTCGCCCACCAGGCTGGCCACGGCGCTGGTCTCCATCAGGGTTCGCACCTCATAGAGATCCTCGAAGTACTTGAAGTCGAAGGCCTTGATCTGCCACCCGCTCTTGAAATGCACATCGACATAGCCATCGCGCTGCAACCAGAACAGCGCCTGGCGCACAGGCGTGCGGCTGACCTGCATGCGCGTGGCGATTTCACCCTCGCTGAAGCGGTCGCCGGGCAGCAGGCGGAAGTCGAAGATGTCGTTCTTCAGGCAAGCGTAGATCTGCGCGGCCAGCGAGTGCGCGCTGCTTGCAGGCCCCTGGCGCGTCTCGCACACGGGCGGGGAGGCAACCGCGATGCTCATGCGACTGCCATGCCGGTTGGAGAACACCGCCCCTGCCGTTGGCGACAGCCAAGTCCAGCCAGGACCCGGCGCAAGGCGGTGGAAAAGAGCGAAGCCATGCCTTCGGCACCGTGCAGATTTGCGGCCGGTGACAGGGTATACGCCGATTGCTGCTGCAATCTCTCTGACGGGTTTGCACGCCGGCAATGGGCAATGGTCCATTCACGCATTTAGTACTCTCTCTTGTACACAAGTTGGCAGTGGAATTTATTAAAGAAACGAATTGCGTTTTAATAATTGGACCGGCAAAAATATTCTCGACAACGTCCGATGTTCGTGTATGCTCCGCCACTCGCCGCAGTACGGGCCAAACGCACCACAACGGTTCGCAGACCCCGGCACCAGGCATTCAATGAGCCTGATCAATAGACACAGGAACCCACGCGCGGTAATCCTGCGCATATCCACGGCAATCCATTTTTATCAGAAATTTTCTGCACATCGATAGTGCAGCGAGCAAGTCGATTCCCCATGCCCGCGGCCATGGGTTTTCGTGTTTGTCAAAGATTGACAAGCCTAACGACATTCAGCTTTTGACAGGAATGGGAAGCTGGCCCACGTCAAAAAAATGACACAAAAACCAGCCAGGCACGCGGTTACCCACGCGGCCTCAAGGCACGTCTCTCCGATATTCCTTCAACAGCCCGATTTCGGCTTTCCATACTGAAAAGCCTCCATCGATAGATGGAGGCCATATTCCCGCACTTCCACGGCAACATCCGCGCCAGACGAGTCCGACGCGGGTTGCCGCAGCAGCACAGCTGCGGGAGGAAGCTCAGGCTTCGCGGTTTTCCTTGATGTTGAAGCCCATCTGGCTCTCGGCGCCCTTGCCGCCCTGGTTGGTCTGTTCCCAGTACTGGGTCTTGACCTTGGCAGCCTGGAACGAGTAGTTCACGGTCACGGTGTCAGAGGAGTTGGCGCCGCTGACGGTCACGTTCGTCACCATGACGTCGGTCAGGGTGATCTTGGTGAACTCGATCTGCGAGCCGCCGGCCTTGCACAGCGAGATGTCGACCTGGCCCAGGTGCTTGCCCGTGGCGCAGTGCTTGAGCACGGCGGGGTAGCACTTGTCCACCTTGGCGATGACGTTCAGGTCATGGAAGCTCACCTTGCCGGCGCCGGCGCCGCCGCCGCTGGACATGGTGTTGGGCTGGGTAGCACCCCAGGTGAAGGAGTCGATGTCGGTCCAGCCCTTGTGGTTGGAATCCTGGGACTCGCCACTGGCGCCCTCGACCTTCATGAACATATCAACGGACATTGCACACCTCTCGAACTAATGGATTAAACGTTCGCATGCAACCCAATAGCCTGATTGCATCGGATAGTTCACACGCGAACAAAGGGGAAACCACTCTCGGGTAGAGCGCACGAAACCGATTCACTTAACACGTGATTCAGATCAGTGCGGCGCATACCCTGGATGGTCAAGGAATGTATTGACAATCGCCTGCAATCCTCACTGTCGTGAACCGCCCTCCTTTGTTGGAGCCGCGATGATAGTGGATAAGGCCGGCAAAATACAAACAATTGAGCAGACTGAATTGTTACGGCGGATACATCTGAAAAAAAATGTATCCACCTCATATCCATTCGATTCGTGTCATGGCTTTTTGCGGAACTCAAGCTACACTCACGCCGCATTCGGAGTCCGATTGAAATACGATCTTGTATTCATGACGAATCCATGACGCTCGTCTTTGGCCCCTGGCTTCAGACAATAGGCTGATTGAGGAAAACCAACGGTTTACAGAGACAGATTGCCGGTGTGATGCCGGCTTTCTCCTTGTCCAATGGCCTCGAACAGGTTCGGCACCCTGGCTGCGCGACAGACATCGCCCGCCAGGGTGTGAAACAACATCTTGGGTGGGATTGCATGGATAGCGAAGCAGCATGTTCGACCAACTGCCTTCCGGCAGGTGTCCAGATTGGCGAATACCGCGTGCTCGATGTCATCGGCGAAGGCGGTTTCGGCATCGTCTACAAGGCCCGTGACCTCTCGCTGGACCGCGAGGTCGCGATCAAGGAGTACATGCCTTCGGCCCTGGCCGGGCGGCAAAGCTCCCATCAGGTGCATGTGCGCTCGCAGCACCGTGGCGCGTTCGACGCCGGGCTGCGCAGCTTCATCAACGAGGCCCGCCTGCTGGCGCGCTTCTCGCACCCCACCCTGGTGCATGTCTACCGATTCTTCGAAGCCGGCGGCACGGCCTACATGGTAATGCGCCACTACGAGGGCCAGACACTGGGCCGCGTGCTGCAGGCATCGTCGGGCCGCATCGATCAGGCCCAGCTCAGCACCCTGCTGGCCCCGCTGCTCGATGTGCTCGAGGTCCTGCATGCACAGGACTGCTTCCACCGCGATATCGCGCCGGACAACATCTTCGTGCAGCGCGATGGCAGCCCCGTGCTGCTGGATTTCGGCGCCGCGCGCCGCATCATCGGCGACATGACCCAGGCGCTGACCATGGTGCTCAAGCCCGGTTTTGCGCCCATCGAGCAGTACGTGGACGACGGCGCCATGCCCCAGGGCGCGTGGACGGACATCTACCAGGTCGGCGCCCTCATTCACCAGGCCGCCACGGGCCGCACTCCTGCCACCTCGGTGGCGCGCATGGTCACGGACCCCATGCAGCCGCTGACTTCCGAGCAGGTTCCCGGCTACTCCGACGCCTTCCTGCAGGGCATGCAAAAAGCCCTGGCCGTGCGCCCGCAGGACCGGCCCCAGTCGATTGCCGAACTGCGCAGCCTGCTGGGCCTGTCTGCCGAAAGCCGGGCGGCGCCTGCGCCTGTGGAGCCCAGCGCCAGCCCCATCTACATCCCGATCACGACGCCTGCGGCCGTTCAAGCCGCCATGGCCAGCGAGTCGGCATCCGCGCAGGCACCCCGGTTCCTGCCTATCACGGAAACCTACGTTCCCGCACCCACGCCACAGGTTGCGCCCGTGGCGACGGTCATGCCTGTGCCACCTGTGGCACCTGTGCTGCCCGTGCCGCCTGTTGCAACGATTCCACCCGTGGCCCCGGCATCACTGGCCCCCAGCACACCTGCCGCCATGGCCACGCCTCAGATGGCATCCCCATCTGCACCCCAGGCCTCTGCCGCCGACCCGATGGGCTTGGGCAACGGGCCGTTCATCGACATCGACCAGGCACTGCCAGGCATGCCGGCGCCTCAGGCTCCGGTTCCGGCTGCACCAGCTGCACCCGTTCCCGAGCAGCCCGCCGCAGCGCCGGCCGTCCAGGCCAAGCCTCCGGCTGCCCGGCCTCCAGCTGCTGCGGGTGCCCAGGCAGCGCCCAAGGCCAGGCGCAGCAGCATGGCCGTACCGTTGGCCATCGGCGCCCTGGTGCTGGCTGCCATCGCAGGCGGCGGCGTGCTGTGGTACGACCATTCCCAGGACCAGGCACGCGCCAAGACCCTGGCAGCACGCGACAGCCTGGCCTGGCAGCAGGCGCAAAGCCAGTCCAGCCTGGCCCGCCTGCAGGACTACCTGGACAGCTTCCCCGAAGGACAGCACCGCACCGAGGCCCAGGCGCTGCTCAAGCAATTGCTCAACGAGGCCTCGCTGGCCTCCACGGAGCAGGTGCAGCCGATGACCGCGCCCGAGCAGCAGGCCGCGTTGCCCGAGATTGCCCCCTCGCAGCCCGAGCAGAGCACGCCCGTCGTCCCCGTCACGGTGGCCACCGGGTCCGAGCCGCTGCCCACCGAGCCGCCCAAGACCGAAGCCCGCCCCGTCAAGTCCGCAGCGGCCACGGGCAAGGTGGTGTTCCGGGTCGTGCCCTGGGGCTATGTCTCGGTAAACCGCGCCCCGGCGCGGACCAGCCCGCCGCTGACCCAGATGGAACTTCCAGAGGGCGAGTACCGCATCGACATCAGCAACCCGGGTGCGGCCTCCACGGTGACCAAGACCATCACGGTCACCAAGGGCGAGTCGGTGACCGTGAACCATCTTTTCGAATGAGCGCGGCCCATGGCTCGACTGATGAACCACCGCTGGCGATGGATGCTGTGCACTGCAGTGCTCGGCCTGCCCTGCCTGGCGCATTCCCAGGCGGCATGCGAAGAGGCGGCGCCGGCCCAAACCGGCTCGGCAGGACGCCCGCAGCTGGCGCAGGGCATTGCGCTGTTCGAGGCGCGCGACCTGGGCCAGGCCGAGCGTGCGCTGCAGGCTGCGCTGTTTGGCGGGCTGGCCGATCCCATGGAGCGGGCCTCCGCCCACAAGTACCTGGCCTACACCTATTGCACGCACAAGGAATGGGCGCGCTGCGAGGCGGCCTTCGACTCCGCGTTCTCCGCACACCCGGGCTTTGCACTGCAAGCCTACGAAACCACGGGTACGCCGTGGCGGGACGCCTACAGCCGCGCCCAGGACAGCTGGATCCAGCGCTGCCCTTCCGCGCAGCGGCTGCGCACGGCGCCTGCGGCACCCACGGCCGGTGGCTTTGCACTGAACAGCCGCGTGGTCACCTCGATCACCGCCCTGACACCCGGCCTTGCTCCAGCGCGCTCCGCCGCGCTGGCCGCACGGTCTGAGACGCCACGGACAGATCACAACCTGCGCCTGAGGGTCAGCCCCTGGGCGAATGTGCTGATCAACGGCAAGCCGTCCGGCGTCACCCCTCCCGTCGTGCTGCTCAAGCTGGCGCCAGGCTCCCACACGGTGGAGCTGCGCAATCCCGGCTTCGAGAGCTATCGGCAGGTGATCCGCATCACCGACGGCCAGTCGGTGACCCTTTCCCATGACTTTGATGCCCGCTGACCATGTCCATGTCCATGACCCTGAATATTCCTCACTCCATCCAGCGCCTGACCCTCGCCCTGGCCGTCGCCTTCGGCCTGGCCGCGTGTGAAACCGCGCCCAAGCCCGTGGAGCCCGAGCCGGCCCCGACCGTGGTCCAGCCTCCGGAGCCCGTCAAGCCCGTGGACCCCGTGGTGATCAAGGAGCAGGAGCTGGTCGAAGCCATCCAGCTCTATGTGGACGGCCGCTATGAGGACGCCATCACGGCGCTGACGCCCCTGTCCACCGCACAGGAACTGCCCATGAGCAGCCAGGTCAAGGCGCTGAAGTACATCGCCTTCAGCCACTGCGTGGAAGGCCGCCGCAAGCCCTGCCGCCAGCACTTCGACATGGCCCTGGCCCTGGACCCCACCTTCCAGCTGACCGAGGCCGAAAAGGGCCATCCCATCTGGGGCCGGGAGTTCAACAACGCCCGTGCCGCGCTGCGCAACAAGCGCCCTGCGCCCGCGCGCAAAGCCTCCTGAGGCATCCCGACGCTTCCTGAAAACTGCCTAGCCTAAGACTCCATGGACAAAATCGAACTCAGGGTCGTGGACCACGATGGCGTTCCGGTCGATCGCCACTGGCATGCCGTATTCGGCATGGCCGGCGGCACGATCGGACGCAGTGGCCAGAACAAGCTCATCATCTCGGACCCGGACGCTTCCGTCGCGCGCGTGCACGCCATGGTCAGGCTGGATTCCGAGGGAGCCTTTGTTGCGAACCTGAGCGAGCGTGATCCCATCTGGGTGGCAGAGCAGCCCGTGCGTTCGGGCCAGGAAGTGGGCCTGCCCCTGGGTGCACGCATCCGTATCGGCGCCTACACCCTGGCCGCCGTGGCGCCGGGTACGCCTTTCGAGGCACCGCCTTCGGCTGCAATGCAAAACGCGCAGGCCGCGCAAGCAACGCAGACAGCGGCCCCAGCCGCCACAGCCGCCCCGCAGCCCCAGATCGCCCCGCCTCCCGTCGCCGCCCAGCCCCCGCTGCCGGAAGCAGCGCCGCTGGCAGAGGCAGCGCCGCTGGCAGACGTATTGCCTGCCGCCGCCCCCGGCATCGCCGATCCCTGGGAAGGCCTGACGGCACTGAGCCTGGATGCCATCCAGACCCCTGCCGTGCCTTCGATCGAGAGCGCCATCCCGCCCGAGCAGGCTGCACTGGCCATGCCGCAGCCCGCCAAGCCGCAGCATCGCCCCCTGCTGATCCCCAATGATTTCGACCCCTTTGCTCCGCCGCCCCAGCAGGCTCGGCAGCAGGAGGAAGGCTGGGCCGGCCTGCCATCGCAAGGCACGGGCGAGCTGATACAGCAGCGCCATGACGGCATGGTCCACACGCTGCCGCTCAAGGGCCTGAGCACCGAGGCCTTGCATGATGCCTCCCATACCGGCCTGCCTTCGTGCTTCGAGCAATCCCAAAAGCTCGACCCGCTTGCGCTGTTCGACCAAGGCGGCCTGCCCCCCGATGCGCAGCCGCTGCAGCAGGCCTCGGGCCGGGGCTCCGAACTGGGCCAGGCCTTCAATCTGCCGCGCATGCAGTCGCATGCACAGCCCGCAGAGTCGGCGCTACCGCAGGAGGCGGCAGCACCGGCCCAGCCCGCACTCCCGCCTGTGATCGATACCGTGATTCCTGCAGTGCAGGAGCAGCTTCCTGTACAGGTAGAGGCGCGGGCACAGGTACAGGCACAGGACATTCCGGTTGCTGCGCCTGCACCGGTGCCCGTGCCCCAGATCCCCGCCGAGCCGGCCGCGCTGGACGGACTGCTGCCCACCAATGGACTGGATCTGGACCTCTTCAAGTCCGGTCTTGCCCATGTTGCGCCCGTCGCCAGGGCTGCCGTTGCCGCTGCCTCGGCTCCCCCCCTTGACACAGGCATTAACGTCAATATCCCCGCGGCCTCCAGCATCCTCGGCCAGGGCGACGCCGCCATCCCCATCGGCGCCCTGCCCTCCACCGCCGCGCCTGTCGATATTCCCGTGCAGCCCCAGCCGGCCGCCAACGCCGATCTGCAGGCACTGGCCGCCGCCTTCATGGAGGGCGCAGGCCTGAACCCGGCCAAGACCCATTTCGAGGTCACACCGGAATTCATGCGCACTTTCGGCGAAGCCCTGCGCATTGCGGTGCAGGGAACCATCGACCTGCTGGCCGCGCGCTCCGAGATCAAGCGCGAGTTCCGCGCCGGCGTGACCATCATTGCCACGGGGGCCAACAACCCGCTCAAGTTCCTGCCCAATTCCGAGGGCGTGCTCATGCAGATGGTCCACCAGACCTTCCCGGGCTTCATGAAGCCGCTGCCTGCCATGCAGGACGCCTTCCAGGACCTGCATGTGCACCAGCTGGCCCTGATGGCCGGCATCCGCGCCGCCTATGCCGAAGCCCTGACCCGGTTCGATCCGACCGAGCTGGAGCGCCGCACAGAAACCAACCCCGGCCTGCTGGACAAGCTGCTGACCAATGGCCGCAAGGCCGCGCTGTGGGACGACTACAAGCACAACTTCGACGTGCTGCGCCGCCATGCCGAGGACGACCTGATGGCCTTCTCGGGCCGCACCTTCGTCGAGGCCTACGAAAACGCCGAGCAGTCCGTGAAAGGCCAGCCGTGATCGCCTACCTCGACGGAGACGGCCACCGCTACAGCATCCAGGTGGCCAGCGCCTCCCACAGCGGCAGGCGCTCCAGCAACGAAGACGCCATGGGCCTGATGGACCTGGGCGCCGGCGGCCTGTGCTGCACGCTGGCCGACGGTGCAGGCGGGCATGGGCACGGCGAGCTCGCCGCCCAGCTCACCGTGCAGGCCGTGGTGGATGGCTTCCGGCAGAACCCGCTGTTCGCCCCCGCCAGCCTGGCCTCCCTGATTTCCCAGGCGGAGCACCGCGTCAGCGGCCAGCAGTCCACCTCGGTCTCGCGCATGCACATGAGCGCCACCGTGGTGGTGCTGTGCATCGATCCCGAGCAGGGCCGGGCCCTGTGGGCGCACTGGGGCGACTCGCGCCTGTACTGGTTCCGCGCGGGCCGCATGCACCTGCGCACCGAAGACCACAGCCTGGTCCAGCAGCTGCTGCACGCCGGCCTGTACGAGGAGAACGACCCGCGCCGCCTGCCCAACCGCAACGTGCTGGCCGGCGCCATTGGAGCCGAGGGCCAGGTGCCGCCCAGCATCCGCGCCGACGCCGTGGCCCTGGAGGCCGGCGATGTCTTCCTGCTGTGCTCGGACGGCCTGTGGGAAGGCATGCACGAGTCGGAAATGGAGCAGTTGCTGGCCGCCAGCCAGCGCCCCGACGAATGGATACAGCGCATGGTCGGCCGCGTCGTATCCAGCGGCAACCCGCACCAGGACAACCTCAGCGCGCTGACGGTGTGGATCTGCCCGCGTGAAACCAATGACTGACATCGAGACAGGAGAAGCCATGTGGAGATCAGAGGAACCGCAGGGATCGCAGGGGCGCCGGCAGGCGCTGCAAACGCTGGGCGCCTTGGGCCTGGGCACGGCCGTAGTGACCGGCCTGGCCGGCTGCGGCTCCCTCAACCCCCTGAGCCGCGCGCCCGAAGTGGCGCCCACAGCCGTGCCCACCGCCATATTCGAAGTGGTGGCGGACATGGACATCAACCCGGACCGTGAAGGCATTCCCAAGCCCGTGCTGCTGCGCATCTACGAGCTGCGCGCCTCCGCCGCCTTCGACCGCGCCGGCTTCTTCGACCTGCAGGACAAGGACGACGGCCAGCTGGGCAGCGACTTCGTGCGGCGCGAGGAATTCCTGGTCGCGCCCGGCCAGCGCCAGGTCATAGAGCGCAAGGGCAACCCCGATGTGCGCGCCTTCGGCCTGTTCGCCGCCTACCGCGATCTGGAGCGCAGCACCTGGCGCGCCTCGGCCGTCGCGCCCAACTCCGTGGAGCTGCGCCGGCGCTGGTGGGGCATGGGCTCCACCGAAAAGCTGCAGCCCGTGCGCTACCAGGTGCACCTGACCCGCGAAGAGGTCACCGTCCGCATTCAACCCGCATCCCAATAAACGCACATCTATCCACCATGGTCTGGCAACGCAAAGTCATCTGGGCCGAGGGCATGTTCCTTCGGCCCCAGCACTTCCAGCAGCAGGAGCGCTTCCTGTTCCGGCAACTGCAGTCACGCAGCCTGCCGGGGCAGCCCTTTTTCTGGGGCTTCTCGGAACTGGAGCTGGACACCGATCTGCTGCGCATGGGCAAGCTGGGAATCCGTTCGGCCCACGGCGTGCTGCCCGACGGCACGCCGTTCCAGCTGCCGGGCGACGACGAGGCGCCCACCCCGCTGGACATCGGCAAGGACTTCAAGGACGTGGTGGTCCACCTGGCGCTGCCGCTGCGCCGCTTCTCGGGCAGCGAAGTGACTTTTGGCGAAGGCTCCCAGAGCCCTGCGCGCTATCTCAGCGACGTGACCGAAGTGGCGGACAGCAACGACGTGGGTGCCCAGCCCGCCGAGGTGCAGCTGGGCCGGCTGCGCCTGAGCCTGCGCCCCGCCCACGAGCTGACCGAAGGCTGGGTCAGCCTGCCTGTGGCCCATGTGGTGGAGCGCCAAGCCAGCGGCGGCGTGCTGCTGGAGCCCGGCTTCATCCCCACCGTGGTCAACAACGGGCCCAGCTCGGTGCTCAACACGTTCTGCAAGGAAATCCACGGCCTGCTGCGCCAGCGCGGCGAAGTGCTGGCCCAGCGCATGATCCAGCCCGAGCGCGGCGGCATCGGCGAGGTCGGCGACTTCCTGCTGCTGCAGCTCATCAACCACTGGACGGGCGCGGCCCAGCACTGGGTGCGCACCGCCAGCATCCACCCCGAGCGCCTGTTCGAGGAACTGCTGCGCCTGGCCGCAGAGCTGACCACCTTCGACCACGAGCGCCGCCGCCCCGAGGTGCTGCCCGCCTACGACCATGACGACCTGCGGCGCAGCTTCCCGCCGCTGATGCTGGAGCTGCGGCGCAGCCTGTCCTCGGTGCTGGAGCAAAACGCCATCCAGATCCCGCTGCACGACCGCCAGTACGGCGTGCGCGTGGCGCTGATCCCGTCCACCGAACTGCTCACCACCTGCGACTTCGTGCTGGCCGCCCATGCCCAGACCACGCCGGAATTCCTGCGCACCCACTTCCCCACCCAGACCAAGCTGGGCCCCGTGGAGCGCATACGCGACCTGGTGAACCTGCACCTGCCCGGCGTCACGCTGCGGCCGCTGCCCATTGCCCCGCGCGAGATTCCCTACCACGCGGGCTACAACTATTTCGAGGTGGACACCACGCACGATCTGTGGAACCAGCTGCAAAGCTCCGGCGGCCTTGCCATGCACGTCTCCGGCGAATTCCCCGACCTGCAACTGGAGTTCTGGGCCATCCGCCGCTGACGGCGCGACGCATCTTCCGACATGAACAGTTCCAACATCAGCCACCAAATGCCCTGGGGCGGCGACGCCGACACGGGCCGTGCCGAAGGCGCGGCCAGCGCCGCGCCCGCGCCTGCCGGCCAGGAGCCGCTGCGCTCCAACCTGCCCGACGTGGTCAGCGGCGGCAACCCGCTGGTGGCCGCCGCCAACCGGCTGCTGAACCTCATCCCCCAGATCCGCGCCATGGTCACCAACGAGGACCCGCGCGCGCTGCAACAACTGCTGCTCGAGCACATCCGCGAGTTCGAGCAGCGCGCAGGCGCCAGCGGCGTGCCCATGGAAACCATCATCGGCGCACGCTACTGCATCTGCACGGTGCTGGACGAAACCGCCGCCCAGACGCCCTGGGGCAGTGCCGGCGTCTGGCCCAAGCACAGCCTGCTGGTCGCCCTGCACAACGAAACCTGGGGCGGCGAGAAGTTCTTTCAGCTGCTGGCCCGCCTGGTGCAGACGCCGCACCAGCACATCGACCTGATCGAGCTGCTGTACTACTGCGTGATGCTGGGCTTTGAAGGCCGCTACCGCGTGATCGACAACGGCCGCGCCCAGCTGGAAACGCTGAAGGCGCGCCTGCTGCAGCTCATCGAATCCACGCGCGGCGACCGCAGCAGCCTGCTGTCCGTGCACTGGCGTGGCGTGCAGCGCCTGGCCTCGCCGCCCTGGGCCATGGTGCCGCTGTGGGTGGCGGCGGCCATCACCTTGCTGCTGGCGTTCTTCATCTACCTGTGGTTCAGCTACCGGCTGTCCAACAGTTCGGACGACCTGTTCGCCGCCATCAACGAGATCCGCTTCCCGCGCACCTCGGCGGCCGCCACCGTCGCCACGCTCAAGCCGCGGCTGCGCCAGTTCCTGGAGCCCGAGATCCGCGAAGGCCTGGTCAGCGTGCGCGACGAGGCCGACCGCAGCACCGTCATCCTGCGCGGCGACGGCCTGTTCGACCCGGCCGCCACCGTCGTGAAGCCGCGCTACGTGCAGGTCATCCACCGCGTGGCAGCGGCGCTGGACGAAGTGCCGGGCAAGGTCGTCGTCAATGGCTACACCGACAACCTGCCCATACGCACGGCGCGCTTCCCGTCCAACTGGAACCTGTCGCAGGAACGTGCCCAGGCCGTGTCCCAGATGCTGGGCGGCTCGCTGCGCGACCGCCAGCGCCTGCATGCCGAGGGCCGTGCCGACAGCGACCCCGTCGCCCCCAACAACACGGCAGAAGGCCGGGCGCTGAACCGGCGGGTGGAAATCGTCCTGCTGGTCGCGCCCCAGCAACGTGACCAGCAACTGCAGGCCCTGCCTGCCGCACCCGAGACCAGGAACTGATCCCATGATCCGTCGCATCGCCTCATGGCTGTTCAACCGCTACATGCTGGAGCTTCTGGGCCTGGTGGCCCTGAGCCTGCTCATCTGGTTCGTCGGCCCGCTCGTCTTCATCCAGCCCTACCAGCCGCTGGGCAGCCCCACCGTGCGCTGGTGGATCATTGCCGGCCTGTTCATCCTCTGGTTCCTGCGCCTGCTGCTGCGCTGGTGGCGCGCACAGCGCATGAACGAGCACCTCATGACCGGCCTGGCCCGCCTGACCTCGCCGCGCGAGGCGGACGGCACGCCCGCAGCAGGCTCCGAGGAAGTGGCCGAGCTGGAGTCGCGCTTCAAGGAAGCCCTGGACACGCTGAGCAAGACCCGCTTCGGCCAGACCGAAGGCGGCCTGTTCGGCCGCTGGAACAAGCGCTACATCTACCAGCTGCCCTGGTACCTGATCATCGGCTCGCCGGGTTCGGGCAAGACCACGGCCCTGATCAACTCGGGGCTGGACTTCCCGCTGGCGGCCCAGTTCGGCAAGCGTGCCATCCCCGGCATAGGCGGCACGCGCAACTGCGACTGGTGGTTCACCGACCAGGCCGTGCTGCTGGACACGGCCGGCCGCTACACCACCCAGGAAAGCGATGCGGAGCAGGACAAGGCAGCCTGGAAGGGCTTCATGCAGCTGCTCAAGCGCTTTCGCGGACGCCAGCCCGTCAACGGCGTGATCGTCACGCTCAGCGTGCAGGAACTGCTCAGTGCCAGCGACGCCGAGCGCGCCCAGCTGGCCCAGCTGATCGGCCTGCGCCTGAGCGAGCTGTGCGAGGAGCTGACCATCCGCTTCCCCGTCTACGTGCTGGTCACCAAGAGCGACCTGCTGGCGGGCTTCAACGAGTTCTTCGGCGCCATGAGCCGCGAGGAGCGCGCCCAGGTCTGGGGCTTCACCTATCCCTATGACGAAAAGACCCAGCGCTCGCCCGCGAGCGACCCGCAGGCCGCCAGCGCCCTGTACATGGAGGAGTTCGACGCACTGGTCGCCCAGATCAACCGCCTGCTGCCCCAGCGGCTGATGACCGAGCCCGACCTTGCGCGCCGCAGCCTGCTCTACGCACTGCCCCAGCAGTTTGCCGGCCTCAAGGACGTGGTGCGCGACACGCTGGATGCGGCGTTCTCCGCCTCGCGCTTCAAGGAAAAGCCGCTGCTGCGCGGCGTCTACTTCACCAGCGGCACGCAGGAGGGCATGCCCTTCGACCGCGTGATGTCAGCCCTGTCGCGCCGCTTTGCGCTGCGTGGCCGCCTGCCGGCCGATGCCGTGCCGCAGCAGGGCCGCAGCTATTTCCTGGAGTCGCTGTTCAAGGACGTGATGTTCAACGAGTCCGGCCTGACCGGGCGCAACGCCAAGAAAGAGCGCCAGCTGCGCCTGATGCAGGCCGCCGGCCTGTGCGCCCTGCTGCTGGCCCTGGGCGGCGCGGCCCTGGCCTGGACGCTGAGCTACGAGAACAACCAGCGCTACCTGAACGAAGTGGCCGACAACGCCGGCACGCTGCGCCAGGCCGTGGAGGAATCCAAGGCCACCGACCCCGACAACGTGGTCGCCCTGGTGCCAATGCTCAACCACGCGGCGCGCGTGGCGCAGAGCAGCCGCTTCGAGGAATCGGCCCCGCTGGGCTGGCGCTGGGGCCTGCTGCAGGTGCCCAAGGTGCAGACGGCCGCCCACGCCACCTACCTGCGCCTGCTGGAAGACGCCTGGCTGCCGCGCCTGAGCAGCCATGTCGCGCGCTCGCTGCGCCAGGTCAGCACCGGCAGCCCCGAGGCCAGCTACGAAACGCTCAAGGCCTATCTCATGCTCTACGAGCCCGACCACTTCGACGCCACCTTCGTCAAGGCCTGGCTGCGCAGCGATTGGGAAAACACCCTGCCCCAGCATCTGGTGCAGGCCGGCCTGGTGGACCAGCTGTCCGAACACCTGGACCGCCTCATCGACGGCCGCGTGGTGGTCTCCGCTCAGCCCATCGACGCCAACCTGGTCGCCGAGGTGCGCCAGCGCCTGGCCCAGATGTCGCCCGCCCAGCGCGCCTACAGCCGCCTCAAGCAGCTGCTGAACACCGGCGACAAGCTGCCGCCCGACTTCAGCGTGGTGCGTGCCAGCGGTCCCGAGGCGCCCCAGGTCTTTGCGCGTGCCAGCGGCAAGCCGCTCACCCAGGGCATCAGCGGCCTGTTCACCTATGACGGCTACCACGGCCTCTTCCTGCACGAGCTGCCCAAGGTCACCACCTTGCTGGCCAAGGAGGAAACCTGGGTGCTGGGCCAGGCCGAAGGCCGGCGCAGCGTGGCCCAGGAAGTGCTCACGGGCCAGCTGGCCAACGAGGTCAAGCGCCTGTACCTGATGGAGTACGCGCGCCTGTGGGAAACCTTCCTGGCCGACATCCGCCCCATACGCACGGCCTCGCTGGAGCAGGCCGGCGAGCAGGCCCGCCTGTACTCGTCCGCCAACTCCAGCCTGGAGCAGTTCATCCGCGCCGTGGCCCGCGAGACCACGCTGGCCCGCCGCCCGGACCAGCAGGAAGGCGGCAGCTCGGGCAGCACCAGCAGCTGGCTGGGCGAGAAACTGCAGCGCATCCGCGAGGAACAGCACCAGCTCAGCCGCCTGACCGGCAAGCCGCTGAACGTGGGCGGCATGCTGGCCACCGGCACGCTGGAGGCCGACATCGTGGACTTCCGCTTCCGCGAATACCGGCGCCTTGCCACCAGCAACGGCTCGGGCCCGGCGCCCATCACCGCCAGCCTGCAGGTGCTCAACGAGGCGGCGGCCGTCATCGCCTCGGCGCGCCAGCAGGTGATCCAGGGCGGCGGCGTGCCTCCCTCGCTCAGCGGCACGCTGGAGAAGGTGCGCTCGGAAGCCAAGCGCGTGCCGCCTCCGCTCAACAGCATGTACGAGGCCCTGGCCACGTCCACTTCGTCCTTCGTGGGAAGCAGCGTGCGCAGCACGCTGGGCGGCAACCTCAACGCCACCATCGGCGACTTCTGCCGCCGCGCCATCCTGGGCCGCTACCCCTTCACGCGCAGCGCCACGCGCGACGTGACCACGGACGACTTCGCCCGCCTGTTCGCCACCGGCGGCACCATGGACGAGTTCTTCCGCACCCAGCTGCAGACCATGGTGGACATCTCCACCGTGCCCTGGACCTTCAAGCAGGGTGTGGACGGCACGCCGGTGGGGGGCTCTGCCTCGCTGGCCGCCTTCCAGCGGGCGGCCTCCATCCGCGACGTGTTCTTCCGCGCAGGCGGCAACACGCCCGGCATCCGGCTGGAGATCAAGCCGCTGGACATGGACGCCTCCATCTCCCAGATGGTGCTGGACGTGGACGGCGAAATCGTGCGCTACCAGCACGGCCCGCAAATCCCCAAGGCCGTCTCCTGGCCCGGCACGCGCGGCACCGGCCAGGCCCGGCTGCAGATCACGGCTGCCGGCGCCCAGAACACCGGCATCGTGACCGAAGGCCCCTGGGCGCTGCACCGCCTGTTCGACCGTGCCCAGATCCTGCCGGGCAACTCGCCCGAGCGTTTCACGGCCATCTTCACCATCGACGGACGCAAGCTGCGCATGGAAGTCACCACCAGCAGCGTCCTCAACCCATTCCGGCTCAAGGCCATGGAGGAATTCGAATGTCCGGACCGGCTGTGAACGCCATGACCCTCCAGCGACCCTGCGCCGCCTGGTGGGGCAAGCTGCCAAGCCAGGGCGATTTCGTCGGCCGGCGCATGCCCCACGCACTGACCATGCGCTGGGACGAATGGCTGCGCAACGGCATGGACCAGCTGCGCAGCGATGCGGCCGACAACTGGTCCACGCGCTTCGTGCACTCGCCGCTGTGGTTCTTCCTGTGCCCCGCCTCCATCCTGGGCCAGCCCATGGTGGGCGTGATCGGGCCCAGCTCCGACCGCATCGGCCGGCTCTTTCCACTGGCCATCATGGCCACGGTGGACGGCAGCTCCGGCATGCCGGCGTCGGACCAGGACATCGAACGCTTTCTGAGCGGCGCACGCGATGCGCTCATCGACGCCCGGCGCCTGCCCCTGTCGGCCCAGCAGCTCGATGAGCGGCTGGCCACCCTGCAATGGCCGTTCCAGCAGGACGGCCGCACGCCGGACAGCGCCTCCATCCACAGCCTGCTGGCGGACCTTGACATGGGCGCCTCGCAAGGCAACGCCGCGCGCCTGCCGCGCATGGACTGGCGCGCCTGCATGCGCCCCGGTTCCACCACCTCCGTCTGGTGGATCTCGGCCACGCCGCGCCACGCCCCTGACGAAGTGGTCCAGCACGAAGTGCTGCACCGCCGCCTGTTCACCCGGCTGTTCAAGGGCGCCTGAGTTCGTCCAGATCGCACCGTCCAGCCAATACCGTACCCAAGCAACACCGACCCGCCCATGGCCAATATCCAGGACCTGCTGACCGAGACCGCCGCCGAGCCGCCCTGCGGCCCGGACCTTACCTATGACAACGATTTCCAGGCCATGGAAAGCGCTGCGCAGGGCAAGGTAGAACAGCAGTTCGGCGACACCGTCATCCCCGCCGAGCCACCGGACTGGCGCGACGTGGAGCGCCAGGCCTCGGCCCTGATGCAGCGCACCAAGGACCTGCGCGTGGCCGTGCTGCTGTGCCGCGCCTGGACCATCCTGCACGGCCTGCCCGGCACGCTGCAGGGCCTGCAGCTGTGCGGCGCCCTGCTGGAGCGCCACTGGGAGCATGTCCATCCCCTGCCCGAGGATGGCGACGACTACTTCATGCGCATGAACGCCCTGGGCACCCTGTCGGACGTGACAGGCCTTGTGCGTGACCTGCGCAACGCCGACTTCCTGCGCGGCGCGCTGGGCCAGATCAGCGTGCGCGACGCCGAACTGATGGCCAAGGGCAACGTGCCCGAGGACCTGCCGCACCTGACAGCCGACGAATTGCGCATGGCCTCGGCACGCGCGCATGCCGAGGGCCACGAAACCCTGCTGGCCGTCACCCCTGCGCTGCAGGAGCTCGACCGGATCCGCGCCTGCTGCGAACAGCACCTGCCCAGCCACCAGCAGCCCGAGCTCGACGGCCTGCGCCAGCTGCTGCTGGCCCTCAAGCAATGGCAGCCCCAGTCCACAGGCGATGCCGACACGGCCGCCGAAGCCGATCCGGCCGCACAAACCGGTACAGAGGGCGGCACGGTGGCCCACCCCGCGCCAGGCTCGGCACCCGTCCCGGCGCGCAACCGCGAACAGGCGATTGCCCAGTTGCTGGAAATCGCCGCCTTCGTGGAGCGCACCGAGCCCTCCAACCCCGCCCCCCTGCTCATCCGCCGTGCCGCCCGCTTCATGCGCATGGGCTTCATGGACATCCTGCGCGAACTGTCCCCCGATAGCCTGGCCCAGGTGGAAGTGATCACGGGCGCTCACCTGCAGGAGCAGCAGACATGAAGGCCACACACGGACCTGCTGGCCCCGGACTTCGCTTTCAAGGAGCTGGCTGCCCCATGACACCCACCCCGTCCACCTGTTTCCACACGGCCTCTTGCGCCCTCAGCCCTTCGGTCCGCCGCAAGGCGGGACTCCAGGCTTTTTACTTCTGCGACCTATTTTTTTCTTGAAAGGAACACCCGCATGTCGCTCACCAAAACCGGCAAGAGTGGTCAGAAATTCATCGCGCGCAACCGTGCGCCGCGCGTGCAGATCGAGTACGACGTCGAGATCTACGGTTCGGAAAAGAAGGTGCAGATCCCCTTCGTGATGGGCGTGCTGGCCGATCTGTCGGGCAAGCCCGTCGATCCGCTGCCCGAAATCGCCGACCGCAAGTTCCTGGAAATCGACATCGACAACTTCGATGCGCGCATGAAGTCCATCAAGCCCCGCGTCGCCTTCCAGGTGGACAACACGCTGACGGGCGAGGGCAAGCTCAACATCGACCTGAGCTTCGAGAGCATGGAGGACTTCTCCCCCGCCGCCATCGCGCGGCGCGTGGGTGCGCTCAACTCGCTGCTGGAGGCACGCACCCAGCTGCACAACCTGCTGTCTTACATGGACGGCAAGCAGGGCGCCGAGGAGCTGATCGGCAAGGTGCTCAAGGACCCTGCGCTGCTCAAGTCGCTGGCCGCCGCGCCCAACATCACTGCCCCGCAGGCCTCGGGCCCTGCATCCGAGGCTTGAGGCAGCACATCAGGAAGGCAAGCACGTCATGAATACCGCAACCCAACTCGAACAATCGACCCAGGCGCTGGCCGGCAGCGAATTCGGCAGCCTGCTGCAAAAGGAATTCAAGCCCAAGACCGACCAGGCCCGCGAAGCCGTGGAAGCGGCCGTGCAGACGCTGGCCCAGCAGGCCCTGGGCTCGGCGATCACGCTGTCCAACGATGCCTACCAGACGGTGCAGGCCATCATTGCCGAGATCGACCGCAAGCTGTCCGAGCAGATCAACCGCATCATCCACCACGACGACTACCAGAAGCTCGAAGGCGCCTGGCGCGGTCTGCACCACCTGGTGACCAACACCGAGGTGGACGAGATGCTCAAGATCCGCGTCATGAACATCTCCAAGAAGGAGCTGCACCGCAACATGCGCCGCTTCAAGGGCGTGGGCTGGGACCAGAGCCCCGTCTTCAAGAAGGTGTACGAAGAGGAGTACGGCCAGTTCGGCGGCGAGCCCTTCGGCTGCCTGGTGGGCGACTACCACTTCGACCACAGCCCGCCGGACGTGGAGCTGCTCGGTGAAATGGCCAAGGTGGCCGCAGCGGCCCACTGCCCCTTCATCTCGGGCGCGGCGCCCGCCATCATGCAGATGGAATCCTGGCAGGAGCTGGCCAACCCGCGCGACCTGACCAAGATCTTCACCAACACCGAGTACGCCGCCTGGCGCAGCCTGCGCGAGTCCGACGACGCCAAGTACATCGGCCTGGCCATGCCCCGCTTCCTGGCACGCCTGCCCTACGGCGCGCGCACCAACCCGGTCGATGAATTCGACTTCGAGGAAGAAACCGACAGCGGCGACCACGGCAAGTACTGCTGGGCCAACTCGGCCTACGCCATGGCGGTCAACATCAACCGCTCGTTCAAGTACTACGGCTGGTGCACCTCCATCCGCGGCGTGGAATCGGGCGGCGCGGTGGACAACCTGCCGGCCCACACCTTCCCCACCGACGATGGCGGCGTGGACATGAAGTGCCCCACGGAAATCGCCATCAGCGACCGCCGCGAGGCCGAGCTCGCCAAGAACGGCTTCATGCCCCTGGTGCACCGCAAGAACTCGGACGTGGCCGCCTTCATCGGCGCCCAGTCGCTGGCCAAGCCCGCCGAGTACTACGACTCCGACGCCACGGCCAATGCCAACCTGTCGGCGCGCCTGCCCTACATGTTCGCCTGCTGCCGCTTCGCGCACTACCTCAAGTGCATCGTGCGCGACAAGATCGGCTCCTTCCGCGAGCGCACCGACATGGAGCGCTGGCTCAACGACTGGATCATGAACTACGTGGACGGCGACCCGGCCAACTCCTCGCAGGAGACCAAGGCCCGCAAGCCCCTGGCCGCCGCCGAGGTGCAAGTGCAGGAAGTCGAGGGCAACCCCGGCTACTACACCTCCAAGTTCTTCCTGCGCCCCCACTACCAGCTGGAAGGCCTGACCGTGTCGCTGCGCCTGGTGTCCAAGCTGCCTTCTGTGAAGCAGGGCGCGAAGTAAGACTGCCCGCCCACCTGGCTCCTGGTGCCGACACGCTCGCACCAGGACCAGGCCCCATAACAAGAAACAGGCCTGGAGAAGCTTTCCCCTCCAGGACCCAACTCAGAGAGGCTTTTCATGCCCTGGAATGTAGACAACGCCGTCGCCACCCTGCAGACCAATGCGCGCGCCAGCTCCGCCGGCTACTGCGCGCGCTATGTGCGCGATGCGATCGGCGCTGGCGGCATCGCACTGCAGCGCACGCGCGATGCCAAGGACTACGGCACCAGCCTGGTGGCCGCCGGCTTCACACGCTACGACGCCATGCCCGAAGGTGGCTACAAGAAGGGCGATGTGGCGGTGATGCAGGGCTTCACCTCCTCGCCTGCAGGTCACATGCAGATGTTCGACGGAAGCGTCTGGATCTCGGACTTCAAGCAGAACGGTTTCTGGGCAGGCCCCGGCTACCGCACCCACAAGCCCGCTTTCAAGATCTACCGCCATCCCTGATGAGCCCATTGAGCCACGCCATGAACGCCTGTTCCAAAGCTTTTTTCACCCTGCTGCTGGCCGGCACGGCCTGCGCCACGGTGCAGGCCGCCCCCGTCACTACAACAGCAACGGCAGCGGACATCACCACCCTGTTCACCGACGCCCTGCATTGCCGCATCGAGTTTCCCGATGGCCGCGACGAAGCGCTGGCCCAGCGCCTGCGCGCGCAGGGCGTGACCGTGGTGGACCGCGCGCCCGGCGAAAGCCTGGACCTGCTCTACCTGTTTGCCACGCCGCTGGAGATCGATGGCACGCAGGTGTCCTCCATCACCGTGCGCGGCGGCAGCGGCAGCATTGTCGCGGCGCGCGCCACGGGCAGCCTGCAGGCGCTGGTCCAGCGCACCAAGGCCCGGCCACAGGCGCGCAGCAGCTGGAACCTGGAAGGTTTCGGCGAACTGCCCGCCCAGTACGCACGCGCCATGCCGCTCAGAAAGGGCCTGGACGAGACGCCACCGCGCATCGTCATCGGCCATGTGGCCGGCGAGGCGCCCGACGCCGTGCGCTGGGGCTGCCGCTCCTACGACGACTGACCGGGGCGCAGCCGCACCCCGCCCCTCTCTTTTTCCTGCGTTTTCACCATGCCCCTGCCCAGCTTCACCTCACAGCTTTCCCTGGACGAGCAACTCAAGGCCCTGAAGGACCAGATCCGCCAGGCCCCGGCCTCGGCGCCCCTGCGCGTCTACTACTTCCAGCTGCTGTGCGTGCTGGGCGAATGGCAAAAGGCGCTGGAGCAGTTGCAGCTGTGCGCCCAGCTCGACCCGTCGTGCGAGCCCATGGCGCGCGCCTACCGCGAGGCCATCCGCTGCGAAGTGCTGCGCGCCGAGGTCTTCGCCGGCAAGAAAAAGCCCTTCCTGATGGGCGAGCCCGCGCAATGGCTGGCCTGCCTGATCGACGCCCTGGCCCATGAAGGAGCGGCCGCCCAGGACCTGCGTGCCCGCGCCCTGGACGAGGCGCCCGCCACGGCCGGCCACATGGGCGAGCACCGCTTCGAATGGCTGGCCGACAGCGATACCCGCCTGGGCCCCGTCTGCGAGCTGCTGGCCCACGGCAGCTACTACTGGCTGCCCTTCGACGCCATTGCACAGATCGGCTTCGAGCCCGTGCAGGACCTGCGCGACCTGATCTGGCTGCCCTGCGAGGTCACGCTGCGCGAGGGCGGCGCGCTGCAGGGCTTCATGCCCGCGCGCTATCCGCTGGCGCCCGGCGATGACGATGCCGTCCGCATGTCGCGCCGCACGCAGTGGAGCCCGCTGGACACAGGCTCCTCCGATCCTGACGAATCCTCGGGCCACGTGGCCGGCCACGGCCAGCGCACCTGGGTCACCGACTCCGAGGACTTTCCCATGCTGCAGGTGCGCCAGCTCACGCTGAGCACCGCCGCCTGATACCCCGCCCCTTTTTCATCACCCGCAAGACCAGACACCTGCCCACAATGTCCGCATCGATTGCCTTCACCCTCTTCCAAGTCAACTACGCCAAGTCCATCGCCGATGAGATGGAAAGGCGCCAGCTGGATGTCCTGGTGCTCACGCCCCTGGAGTACCTGGGCATCCTCGCGGACAAGGCACGCATCGACCCGCGGCTCGCCTCCCGGCTGCACGCCATCCTGGCGCAGACGCCGCTGGGCGAGTACTGGACCAAGGTGATGAGCCCCAACGTGGGCGAGCCCTGGGTCGCGCCTGCGGCCCTGGGCTCCATGGATGCCTACATGATCGCCAGAACCCTGCAGGCTCTGGGCATGGCCGGCGTGGGCTCCTACGTCAAGACCACGTCCAGCGGCACCTACATCATCATCAGGGGCCATGCGGGCCTGCGCGGTCACCTGCTGCGCGGCACGCGCTACCTGGCCTCCAACCCGCGCATGGTGCAGATGGGCCTGGGCATGCGCGGGCTGCAGAACGTGGCCAGGGGCGGCTTCATCCTGGGCGTGGTGGTCTCCAGCCTCATCGAGTCGCTGGACTTCATGTTCAACGACGAAAAGACCATGCACGACCTGGTCGGCGGCATTGGCGTGGAGGCCGTCAAGGCCGGCCTGGCCACCATGGTGGGCCTTGGCATAGGCGCTGCCGTGGCTGGCGCCACCGCCGTGGCCGTGCTCCCGCTGGCCGCCATGGCCGTGGCCGTGCTGGTCACAGGCATGGCGCTGAATGCAGCCGACCAGAAATGGCAGATCAAGCAAAAGGTGATTTCCGCCCTGAAATCCCTGACCGATGACACGCCCCAAGGCCTGTACCGCGTCAACACCCAGTCGCCCGAATGGAAGAAGCTGAACCAGGACAACGGTCAGCAGCCCGACGGTGACATCACCTGCGCGCCCAGCCCCGGCAGTACCGGCCTCTTGTGCAGCATCAACCGCCAGAAGTGACAGGGACCGAATACTCCATGCAAGATCGCGTCCGCCAGAACCGCAGGAACGCCATCTGGGCCATCCCCCTTGGCATGGCACTGCTCGCGGCCAATGCGTACCTGGTGCTGGCGGAGATTGCGCCCGACATCCGGGGCCTGCTCGATCGCGCGCCCGCCGTCAGGATCACGCCGCTGTCACCACTGGCCATCACAGCGCTCGCCTTCCCGCTGGTGATGGTTGCAGCGGTCATCGCCAATGCCATTTCCTGCAGCAAGACCGTGCTCAAGAAGGTGGAGTACGCACTGATGGGCGTCCTCGCCATCAATGTGCTTTCCATTGCCGTGTCCTTTCTGGTGGTTGCGCCACTGCAGCACTACGCCATGCCCCGAATGGGATACGAGCGCTGCAACATCCTTCAAGGCCATCCCAGCATGTACTTCACCGACTGGGTCAGCAACCCCGCATGGTGCGTGCGCGGCAAAAGCCGGGAATGGGTGAATGAGCAGGCGCTGCTGGCCGGCGCCGCAACCACCCCGGCGGCAACCGCTTCCGAAGGGGGCCGCGATGCGCATTGAAATGCCGCAGCTCCAGCAGCCAGGCCTGATCGCGGCATTCGTCCTTGCGATGGCGTGTCTGAGCCCCTGGGCTGCCGTTGCCGCCACGCCCGGCACCCAGCGCTGCGGCTGGTTCGACAACCCCACGCCCGCCAATGCCTCGCTGACCGATCGCGATACCGACTGGACCGTTGGCGTGCAGGGCGGCCACCAGGCCCAGGGCGACTGGCCCCGCTTTGCAAACCGTGACTGGGTGCATACCGGCCATGGCAGCCACGGCTATGGCTGCGCCTGCATGAAGGTGTCCACCGATGACAAGGAGCAGATCGTTCAGATCTTCTCTGCCCGTTCGCGCCCTCTTTCCGCCTGCCGCCAAGACCCGGCTTTGAAGGCGAAGGAGCCCGTGAACCCCCTGGCGGCTGCCCGGCCGGCCGGTTCCTGAAGAAACAAGCCATGCGCCCCAGTCCCCTCAACCCCATGCCCACGCTGCGCACACGCCAGAACCAGGCGACCGCAGCCAAGGACCGGCTGCAGCCCGCCCTGCTGGACCGGCTGACCGACCATGAGCCCCATCTGCGCACCGAGCGGCCCGATGCGGTCTTCGTGAACGAATCCCGCCTGCGCGAGGCCCTGCTGCGCGACCTGGGCTGGCTGCTCAATGCGCGCGATGCCTGGGACCACGTGGAGATGGAGGGGCTGGAGCATGTGCAGCGTTCGGTCATCAACTACGGCATGCCGCCGCTGGCCGGCCAGCTGCTTTCCGAGCTGGACTGGAGCCATGTGGAGCGCAGCATCCGCGAAAGCATCCTGGCCTTCGAGCCGCGCATCCTGCCCAAGACGCTGGCCGTGACGCTGCTGGCCTCCACCGAGCAGCTCAACCACCACAACACGCTGCAGTTCGAGATCCGCTGCCAGTTCTGGTCCATGCCCTATCCGCTGGAGCTGCTGCTCAAGACCAGCCTGGACCTGGAGACCGGCCAGGTCTCGCTGCAAAACCTCAGGGCCTGAGCCCGGACGCCGCCACCCACACCATGAATCCCCGCCTCGTCGAGTACTACAACCGCGAACTGGCCTATCTGCGCGAGCTGGGCGCCGAGTTCGCCGCCGCCTTCCCCAAGGTGGCGGGCCGCCTTTCCCTGCACGACACCGATGTGGCCGACCCCTACGTGGAGCGCCTGCTGGAAGGCTTCAGCTTTCTGAGCGCGCGCATCCAGCTGAAGATGGATGCGGAGTTTCCGCGCCTGTCCCAGCGCATGATGGAAATGGTCTGCCCCCACTACCTCGCGCCCACGCCATCCATGGTGGTAGTCCAGCTCAAGCCCAGCGCCAAGGAAGGCAACCTCGTGGACGGCTTCACCCTGCCCTCTGGCAGCGTGCTGCGCACCCACAAGTCACAGGAAGAGCAGACCATCTGCGAATTCCGCACCGGCGGGCCGCTGACGCTGTGGCCGCTGGAGATACGCCAGGCGCGCCTGGGCGGCCCGGCGCTGGACCTGCCCCATGCCCTGGTGCCCCAGCTGGGCGAGGCCGGCGGCCACCTGCGCCTGCAACTGGCCACGCTGGACGCCTCGCAGTGCATGCAGCTGGCGATGGACCAGCTGTGGGTCTACATCCATGCGGGCGATGTCGTCGCCTCCCACCTGCAGGAGCTCATCCACACGCAGACGCTGGCCATCGTGGTGCACCACCCGCAGGACCCACGCCAGGTCTGGGACGTGCTGCAGCCCGATGCACTGCGCGCCGAAGGCCATGACAGCGAGCAGGCGCTGATTCCCTATTCGCACCGCGCCTTCCAGGGCCACCGTCTGCTGCACGAGTACTTTGCGTTTCCCGCGCGGCAGCGGTTTTTCTCGATCAACGGCCTGTCGCGCAGCATGCGCCGCATTGCCCATGACGGCGTGGGCATCACCGTGCTGCTGCGCCGCGCCGCGCCCACGCTGGAGCCGCAGATCGACGCGGCCAAGCTGCTGATGCACTGCATTCCGGCCATCAACCTGTTCGAGTACACGGCAGACCGCCTGCATGTGGCCTCCAACGTGCACGAGTACCACGTCATTCCCGACCGCACGCGGCCGCTGGACTTCGAGGTCTACGGCGTGCAGGCCGTCACCGGCCACCACGAAGGCAAGACCCAGGACCGCGAATTCGCGCCGCTGTACGCATCCACGCACGGCCTGCACTCCACCGAGCAGGCCTACTTCACCACGCGGCGCGAGCCCCGGCTGTTTTCCGAGCGCAGCCTGCGCAGCGGCCCGCGCACGCAGTACCTGGGCTCGGAAGTCTTCATCTCCCTGGTGGACCAGCGCGAGGCCCCGTTCTCCGACGACCTCAAGCAGCTGTCCATGCACACCCTGTGCACCAACCGCGATCTGCCCCTGCTCATGCGCGTCAACCAGCCGGGCGGCGACTTTGCGCTGCAGGAGTCGGCGCCCGTGGAATGGGCCCGCGCCATCGCCGGCCCCAGCGCGCCCATCCCCGCCGTGGCCGACGGAGGCCTGACCTGGCGATTGATCTCCCACCTGAGCCTGAACTACCTGGCCATGACCGATCTGTCCGACGAGGAAGGCGCGGCCACACTGCAGGAGCTACTGCGCCTGTACCTGGACCTGGGCAACCACCAGTTGGCCGGGCAGATCGCCGCCATCCAGGGCATGCGCATCGAACCCATTACGCGCCGCCTGCCCCAGCACCGCCAACTGGTCTACGGCCGCGGCGTGGGCGTACACCTGAGCGTGGACGAGCCAGCCATGGCCGGCGTCAGCCCCTGGCCCCTGTCCAATGTGCTGGAGCGATTCTTCGCCCGCCATGTGGGCGTCAACAGCTTCACCGAGCTGCAGCTGCACTCGCGCCAGCGCGGCCCCGTCGCGCGCTGGACTCCGCGCCCCGGACAAAGGCCCGGCATATGAGCAACGCCGCCCACGCCCCCCTGCCCGAACCGGAGCACCTCCAGTCGGCGGCTCCGGCTCCAGCTCCGGCGCCCGCGCGTGCGCCCGTGCAGGCCACCGGGCCCGACGACGCCCGGGCGCGCCTGTTCTGGCAGCGCCTGAGCGCCAAGCCCTACCAGTTCGACCTGATGCACAGCCTGCGCTACCTGCAGGCACGCCATCCCGCGCTGCCGCGCCTGGGCCAGGCCACGCGCCCCAAGGACGAGCCGCTGCGCCTGGGCCAGGACCCGTCGCTGGCCTTCGCCCCCGCCACCATTGCAGAAATCCTGCCCTCGCGCGCCGGCGAGCCCGAGCGCATGACGGTCTGGAACTTCGGCCTCTACGGCCCCAACGGCCCGCTGCCCACGCACATCACCGAGTACGTGCGCGAGCGCCTGCGCCAGCATGACGACGCCACGCTGGCACGCTTTTCCGACATCTTTCACCACCGCATGCTGCTGCTGCTGTTCCGCGCCTGGTCGGACGCACAGCCCACCGCATCGCTGGACCGCCCGGGCGAAGACCCCTTTGGCCGCTACATAGACAGTTTCATAGGCGCCGGCCTGCCCAGCCAGCGCGCGCGCGACGAAGTGCCCGACCACGCCAAGCGCTTCATGGCCGGCCATCTGACCCGCTGGACGCGCAACCCCGAAGGCCTGTGCCAGGCCCTGTCGCACTACTTCCAGATTCCCGTGAAGCTGGAAGAAAACTGCCTGCACCACCTGGAGCTGGAGCCCGAGCAGCAGACCCGGCTGCAGGGCCGCCCCTGCAACTCGCGCCTGGGCGTGGACGCCGTCGTGGGCTCGCGCGTGCCCGATGCACAAAGCAAGTTCCGCCTGGTGCTCGGCCCGCTGGGCCTGGAGCAATACCGGCAGCTGCTGCCCCAGGCCGCACTGTTCCAGACCCTGGTGGACTGGGTGCGCAACTACCTGGGCATCGAATTCGCCTGGGACTACGTGCTGGTGCTGCGCCGCCAGGAAGTGCCTGCCGCCCGGCTGGGCAGCAGCACCCAGCTGGGCTGGACCACCTGGCTCACCCACGCCGAGCCCGCCCAGGACGCGCGCGACTTCCGCCTGGACCCCGAAGCCTGGCTGCGCCAGCGCCGCCAGCCCGTGCGGGGCCGGCGCCCCGGCCCCAGCCCTCGAACCACTGAATCACCGAACCACTGAATCACCACTTCCCTGCTTGCACACATGCCCACCGTACAGATCAAGTTCCCGCACAACGCCCCGGTCCCTTCCACGCTGACGCTGGTCGAAGGCAACCGCCTGCGCGTCAAGATCGAGGCCGTCGCAAAGACCTACAAGCTGGGCGCCAGGATCGATGCGCCCAGCATTCTTGCGGCCCAGCCCCCCGCCCACAACGCCCGCGCCGACAGCTGGCAATTCGACTTCGTGGCGCAGCAGCCCGGGCTCACCAAGCTCAGCATCGTGGCGGTGCAGGGAACCGGGCTCAGCGTCATGCCCGCAGCCATCACCGTGCAGGTGGAGAAAAGCATTTCGCTGCCTGCGGAGAGCACGACGGAGGGGATGCTGGCAAGGCTGTTCCTGGCGGAAAGCGTCTCGCCGGGCGACACCTCACTGGCCTGGAATCTCGACAACGTGAAAACCGGAATGCAATGGATGCGCCGAGTCATCGAGAACCGCTTGAAAAGCGGAAAGCCTGAAGACTTCATGGCCCGCGGTGCCACCAGTGTCGAGGACATCGTCATGGCGGATGACCGGGGATCGGTCCAATTCCATGGCTTCAACGTCTATCCGAAGCTGGGTCCCGACATTGCCAAGAACCTCCGCGACTATGTGGACAACGCCAACAACGGCCTGCATCCCAAACGCAAGGCCTATCTGGACTTTGTGCAGGCGGCCCTGGACGTTGCCACCGGCGCGGTGCCGCCAGACCCAACCCCCACAGGCCTGTTCGCCTGGAGAACTGCGAAATCCAGCTCTCCCGGTGCCGACTTCATTCAGCACGCCGCGCTGGCTAGAAATATGTTCTACACACATGCCCGGCTGCGCAAACGCGACTGATCCCCAAAAACATCGAAAACCAAGGAGGCCACTCCATGTCACCAACCCATACTGGATCAAGCACGTTGAAACCGTATCGCCATTTCCCAATGGCCAGCCTTGCCACTGCCATTGCAGTGAGCGCCTGCTTGATGGGTGCCCAAGCCTCCGAATCATCGCAGCCACCAGCATCGCCGGCTGAAATCAGCAGCCAGCAAACCGAGCCGACGGCTGCCGACTACTCTCGGCCTGCGCAGGAAAGAGTCGCGTCCATGACTGCGCTGCGGCAATACCTGAAGTTCAAGGATGAAGTCTGGCAAACCCAAAGAGCCCGCCAGAGCAATACCTTTTGCTTCGTGCAGCAGCGTCCCGACCATCCGTCCGATCCCGAACCGAACGTGTGGATGGTCTGGCTCAATGGCGGCGAGATCGTCAATATGGGCTGGCATCTCTATTCGCCCAAAACGCTGACGAAAGAAGACGCCAAAGCGGATGGTGAAAGCCTGGCAAGAATGAAATCCATCAAGCTCGCGACCGACGTGCGGGAAACGGCCCAGGAAATCTACGGTAGCAGCTTCCTCGTCGAACGCGCCTGGGTGAACAGACTGCTGGCGCAGTGCAAGGCCAAGGGCCGCACCATCAAAGTGGCTCCTGCCCGATAGCCGCATGCCGCATATCGGACGCAACCGCTTTCCCGGGCCATGCCGTTTCAGGCAAGGCCGTCGCCTGCTCGCAAGGTGTCTGCTGGCCACCCTGGCGGGATTGGCTCTGCCTTTGCTGGCAGCGCCGGAAAGCGGGCGGGCCTCCGATTTCTCGCGTCCGGCGCAATCCCTGGTTCCTTCTCCAGCCGCCCTGCGTATCCATTTGAAGAGCCGCCAGGCATCGACTGGCCACGGAAAGCCTGCAGCCCTCCAGCGCTTTTGCTTCGTGCAACAGCACAACCGCAGCGCAGTCCCTGCGCGATTGTCGGTCTGGATGGTCTGGCTCGAAGGTGGCCAGATCGCCAATCTGGGACAGCGCCGCTTCACCGCCAAACCATCGCCGGATGAAGCGCAATGGGATGGCGATGCCTTGTCTGAAGCCAAGGCTATTCACCTCGCCACCGACGTCCGTGAAACGGCGCAGGAAACGACCGGCAGCAGCATCCTTGTCGAACGCGCCTGGGTGGACCTGCTGCTGGCGCAGTGCCAGGCCAAGGGCCGCAAGGTCGAAGTCCGCCCCCTCCGCTAGCCGGCATTCCCGGCCCCCATTCATCCACTTTTTTCCGCACCCAAGACCCATGACAGAAATCAGCCGCCAATCCCTCTTCGGCAAGCTCAACCCGCTGCTGTTCAAGTCGCTGGAAGGCGCCACCGTGTTCTGCAAGCTGCGCGGCAATCCCTATGTGGAGCTGGTGCACTGGCTGCACCAGCTGCTGCAGGAAAACGACTGCGACCTGATCCGCATCCTGCGCCACTTCGACATCGCCTCCGACCGCCTGGCCGCCGATGTGCTGCGCCGCCTGGACCAGCTGCCGCGCGGCGCCACCTCGATCAGCGACTTCTCCGAGCACATAGAGACCGCCATCGAGCGCGGCTGGGTCTATGCCACGCTGATGTTCAACGACAGCCAGATCCGCAGCGCCTATCTACTGTCGGGCATGGTGCGCACGCGCTCGCTGGCCAATGAGCTGCGCTCCATCTCGCGCGAATTCGACAAGATTTCCGAGCCCGCGCTCAGCGATGCCTTCGCCCGCCTGCTGCCCGACTCGCCCGAGGCACGCATGCGCGCGGCCGATGGCAGCGGGCTCGAAGGCACGCCGGGCGAAGCCAGCCAGGCCACGGGCACCGCGCCCGGCCAGGGCGGCGCGCTGCAGCAATACACCGTGGACCTGACGGCCCGCGCCAAGGCGGGCGAGCTGGACCCGGTCACGGGCCGCGACGACGAAGTACGCCAGATGGTGGACATCCTGCTGCGCCGCCGCCAGAACAACCCCATCCTGGTGGGCGAGGCCGGCGTGGGCAAGACCGCCGTGGTCGAAGGCCTGGCCCTGCGCATCGCCCAGGGCGACGTGCCGCCGCCGCTGCAGGGCGTGGAGCTGCGCGTGCTGGACGTGGGCCTGCTGCAGGCCGGCGCCAGCATGAAGGGCGAGTTCGAGAACCGCCTGCGCGGCCTGCTGGACGCCGTGCAGTCCAGCACCACGCCCATCGTGCTCTTCATCGACGAAGTCCACACCCTGGTGGGCGCGGGCGGCCAGGCCGGTACGGGCGATGCCGCCAACCTGCTCAAGCCCGCCCTGGCGCGCGGCACGCTGCGCACCATCGGCGCCACCACCTGGGCCGAGTACAAGAAATACATCGAAAAAGACCCGGCCCTGACCCGCCGCTTCCAGCTCGTTCAGGTGCACGAGCCCGACGAGCCCCGCGCCGTGGACATGCTGCGCGGCGTGGCCGCCAAGCTGGAAAACCACCACCAGGTGCGCATTGCCGCAGACGCGGTGGCCGCGGCCGTCAGCCTGTCGCACCGCTACATTCCCTCGCGCCAGCTGCCCGACAAGGCCGTCAGCCTGCTGGACACGGCCTGCTCGCGCGTGGCCATGGCCCTGCATGCCACGCCCGCCCAGCTGGAAGCCGTGCAGCGCCGCATCGAGGCCCTGGGCGTGGAGCAGGAAGTGCTGCTGCGCGAGGCAGCCCTCGGCCTGCCCACGGCCGAGCGCCTGCAGGCGCTGGAAACCGACCTGGCCAGCCTGCGCGACCGCCAGGCCACACTGGCCGAGCGCTTCGGCCAGGAAAGCGCACTGGCCCGCCGCATCCTGGAAACCGAGGCCGCCCTCATGGGCCTGAAGCCGCCCGTCTTCTCCACCGGCGCCGCCGCAGCCCCGTCCGCGGCGGCACCGGAGACGGCCGCCGAAGCCACCGCAACCGAACCTGCCGAGCCCCCCAGCGTGGCCGCGCTGGAAGCGCTGCGCCGCCAGCTCGCCGAGCTGCAGGGCGATTCCCCGCTGCTGCAGCCCGTGGTCGATGCCGGCGTGGTCGCCGCTGTGGTGGCCGAGTGGACCGGCATTCCCGTGGGCCGCATGGTGCGCGACGAGGTGCAGTCCGTGCTCTCGCTGGCCGACACGCTGGAGAAGCGCGTCATCGGCCAGCGCCATGGCCTGGAGGCCATCACGCGCCGCATCCAGACCTCGCGCGCGCGGCTGGACGACCCGGGCAAGCCCATCGGCGTGTTCCTGCTGGCCGGTCCCTCGGGCGTGGGCAAGACCGAGACGGCGCTGTCCCTGGCCGAAGCCCTGTATGGCGGCGAGCAGAACCTCATCACCATCAACATGAGCGAGTTCCAGGAGGCGCACACCGTCTCCACCCTCAAGGGCGCGCCACCGGGCTACGTGGGCTACGGCGAAGGCGGCGTGCTCACCGAGGCCGTGCGCCGCCGCCCCTACAGCGTGGTCCTGCTCGATGAAATCGAAAAGGCCCACTCCGACGTGCACGAGATGTTCTTCCAGGTCTTCGACAAGGGCTGGATGGAGGACGGCGAGGGCCGCTACATCGACTTCAAGAACACCGTCATCATCCTGACCTCCAACGTGGGCTCGGACCTGATTGCCAACATGTGCCGCGACCCGGACCTGGCGCCCACGCCGGAAGGCCTGGCCCAGGCCGTGCGCCAGCCGCTGCTGCAGACCTTCCCCGCCGCGCTGCTGGGCCGCCTGACCGTCGTGCCCTACTACCCCATCTCCGACGCCATGCTGGAGCAGATCATCCGGCTGCAGATGCTGCGCATACAGCGGCGCATCGAGGAACGCCACGGCGCGCAGTTCAGCTTCGACGAAGCCGCCGTGGACCTGGTGCGCCGCCGCTGCAGCGAGGTCGAGTCCGGCGCGCGCATGGTGGACGGCATCCTCACCCAGAACCTGCTGCCGCGCATGGCCACCCACTTCCTGCAGGCCACCGTGGAAGGCCAGGAACTGCAAAGCCTGCACGCCGGCGCCAGCGGCGACGACTTCACGCTGGACGTGCGCACCCGCGCTGCGGAGCCCGCATGAGCGGGCGCCGTCTTCCACGCGCCACCACGGCAGTGATTGCAGCCGCGCTGCTGGCCGCCCCGGCCGCGCAGGCGCTGGACCTGGGCGCCATCGGACAGGCTGCCGACACCGTGCAGCGGGCCTCGGGCGCCGCCACGGCCGGGCAGCAGGCGCTGGAGGCCGGCCGCAGCGCGGCCAGCACGGCCACCAACGCGGCCACCGGTGCCGCCAGCGAGGCCCGTGCCTGGTGGGACCGCAACCAGGCCCAGCCCGAGGCGGCACAGTCGCCGCCCTCCGGCGCCGCCCCCGTGCAGGACGACCAGGGCGGCCCACGCCGCGTCATGGCCGTGCTGGGCGACGCCTGGACGGACAGCGCCCGGCGCGGCCAGGCCGTGGTCGCGCTCATGGACCAGGGGCCGTACCTCGTGCAGCGCCAGGCCGCCCATGTGGCGCCGGCCAAGTCGCAATGGCTGGCCCTGCCGCGCGGCGACAGCACCGGCGTGGCCATCGAACTGCCCAGCGACCCCGAAGGCACGACCTATGACCTGTCCACCGGCCGCGCGCGCCCCGGTGGCCGGGGCGTGCGCATCTTCGCCCTGTCCGTCCACGCCGACGTGCCCCAGCGCGCGGGCCGGCGCAGCCTGGACGCCATAGAGCAGCACGCCATGCTGCGCGCCAGCTCGGTGCGCACCGAATGGCCACGCCAAAGCGGCGACATCCTGGAGCCCACGGGCGGCAAGCTGCTGGTCTGGGCCAGTGATGCCACGCAGCGCTTCCCTTCCGGCTTTGGCGCCGACGGGCGCCTGTTCACCGCCGACGACCCCATGGTCACCCTGCCGCGCGGCTACACCGTGGTCACGCTGGAGCCGCAGGGCCTGCGCTTCGACCGTGCCCGGGAAATCGCCCTGGCCTTCCACGCCGTCCAGCCCGCGCAGGACATCGACCTGTCCCGCCTGGGCGCAGGCGATGCGGCCCAGGCCCTCATCGGCCTCATTGCAGAGCGCCACCCGCTGGCCGCTGCCAGCGGCTTTGATGCCGGCAAGCTGCGGGCCGACTACGGCCAGCGCCTGCAAACCGCCGCCGAGCGCGGCGACAGCGCCGCACAGGCCCAGGCCCTGGCAGAAATGGGCCAGCGCCTGGGCGATGGCCAATACCGCGTTCTGCTGCCCGGCGGCCAGGACTGGCCTGCCCGCACAGACCGGGGCCTATCCCCGCAGCTGTTGGCACGCGGCAGCGTCAACCTGCCCATGCCACGCACCTGGCTGCGCGAGGACGGCCGCATCGCCATCACCAGCGTGGCGCCAGGCTCTGCCGCCGCCAAGGCGGGCCTGCAGCCCGGCAGCGACATCCTCGCCATCGAAGGGGAAAGCCCGGCACGCTACCTGGACCGCATTGCCCCCGCCTCGCTGCGCGCCGGTGCCGACGCCCGCCGCGCCGACCTGCTCGCGCTGGACCTGGGCACGCCCGCCACGCTGAGCCTGCGCACCGCAGCCGGCGCGCCCAACAGCACATCCAGCAGCCAGGAGCAGACCCTGCGCCTGGACGCCGCTGCAGCCGCAACCACGGCCCTGCCTGCGGCCGAGCCCGCCCTCGCCTCCTTCCTGCTGCGCAGCGCCCAGGGCGGCAACCTGGCCTACATCGCCCTCGACAGCTTTGCCGACGGCGGCACCGGCCAGCTCAACCGCTGGGAGGGCGCCCTGGCCGCCGCCACCCACGCCAGAGTCACGGGCCTGGTCATCGACCTGCGCGCCCACCGGGGCGACGACGCCTACCAGCTGGTGCCCCACATGCTGGCCTCGCTCTACACGCGCGACAAGCCGCTGCGCATGCAGGACGCCGCCCAGCGCCTGTTCGACCCCGCCGCCCGCGTCTGGCGCAGCCGTGGCGGTCTGGGCCTGCCGGCCCAGCTGCCGCTGGCCGCCTCGGGCACGCCCTTCACGGCCCCCGTCGCCGTGCTCACCGGCCCCGGCTGCGCCGGCCCCTGCGAACTGTTCGCTGCCTGGCTGCAGCACAGCCAGCGTGCCGACATCGTCGCCACCAGCGCCACGGCTGGCGCCACCGGCCCCGCTACACGCGTGCACCTGCCGGCCGGCTTCATCGTGCAAGTCCCCCTGCTCGCAGAAACCGGCCCCGCTGGCGGCAACAACCCCGCCGCACAAGCCCAAGGCGTGACCCCGCGCCTGCGCGTGCCCGTGGACGCGGCCTTCACCGCCTCCATCCAGGCCGGCGGCGACCCTCTGCTGGACGCTGCCGTGCTCCACCTGGAACGCGCCCGCGCTGCGCAGGCATCGCGCTAGACCCACAAGCCCTTGCCGCCATGCCACCGCACCTGACCTCCGCCCGTTTCGTGACTTGTGCAGTCATGGCTGCCAGCGCGCTGGCAGCGGGCTGCTCGTCCAGCACCGACCAGACGCGGGTTGCCCTCGCTACGCCAGTTGCGGCCAAGGCACTCGATCCCGCAGATCCCACCGACCGCAGCCAGTACCGCTACCTGTATGCCGTGTACTGCAATGGCCGGGTGGATCGACTCGATCTGAAGAACCAGGCCAAGACAGGCAGTTTTCAACTGTCAGAGCGCAGCGGCAGCTCTACGGCCATTGCGGCACTGCCACGGCCAGGAGTTCGACCTGGCGGCTGCCTTGCCCGCCCTGTCGTCACGCAGGATGCGCAGGACAGCAGTGACGGGGTGGTGAACATCGTCGCCAGCAGCCGGCTGGACCCCGATGCGGACGGTCGCAAGCCCTACCAGCTGCTGACCTTCGCCCTACCGGGCTGGACGCTGCAGCAAGCGCGCAATCTGGGCAGCTTCGATGCATTGCCCCGCCTGGCCCGCGCCGCTGACGGAACCCTGGCCGTGCTGCCCCAGGACAAGGATCCGGCCGCCGCCATGGCCACGCAGGCCCGGACCTGGGCGGCAGCGGATGCGCTGGCCTGGACCAGCGCCCAGGCATGGTCGGCAGGCAATGTGCTGTTGACCTATGCCTTGCCCAGGCAGCGCGGCATGGGCGCCGCGCTGGCACTGGGCGCAGAGGCGCGCATCGTGCACCTGGCCGAGTTCCGCAGCGGTGGCAACGACATCCCGCCCGACCTGCACCTGGCGCCGGGCGGCCGGTTCGTGCTGGCCAGCCTGAAGCGCTCCGTCCCTCTGGGCGAGGGCCTGCGCAAGGTCGAAGCCACCGGGGAGCTACGGCTGTATGGCGCGGATGGCCGGCAGACCCGGGCGTTGAACCAGGCGAGCCTGGCCGGCAGCGTGCTGGCCCGGCGCCGGCCAGGCTCGCTGGACCCGGACCAGCCCAGAACCGACAACGACTGGTTCAACGTAGCCCTGACGCCGGACGGCCTGGCGGTTTTCACCGACCGGCGCGGCAACTACCAGTTCATTGCGCTGGGCCAGCCCTTCGACAGCGACCCTGTCATGGATGACGCCCAGGATGACGCCGACGGCGCCCGTCCTGGGCTGGTGTACGCAGCCCGCTAGCAGCAGAGGACCTTCAAGCCACCCCATGCAAGCCCTTCATCGACCGGCGCACGCAGGCCCCGCCATCCAGGCCTGAAGCCCCGACCCCTCTTCCACCCCAAGCACCGCGAGATCCGACACCATGACACGCAGAGTCACCATCAACACCCCCCTGGCAGACCAGCTGCAGCTGCGCCGGCTGCAGGGTCGCGAGGAAATCAGCCATCTGTTCGCCCTGGAGATCGACCTGCTCAGCGAAAGCGACAGCATCGATCCCAAGGCCCTGCTGGGCAAGGGCGCCACCGTGGTGGTGGAGACCCAGGACGGCGGCAAACGCTACATCGATGGCATGGTCACGGCCTTTGGCATGCGCGGCCAGGACGAGCACCGCAACTTCCTGTACCGCGCGCGCCTGTCGCCCTGGCTGTGGCTGGCCACGCGCCGCAGCGACTTTCGCATCTTCCAGAACAAGACCGTGCCGGACATCATCAACGAGGTTCTGGGCATCTACGGCCACCCCATGCAGCAGCGCCTGACGCGCTCCTACCGCACCTGGGAGTACTGCGTGCAGTACAACGAGACCGACTTCCAGTTCGTCTCGCGCCTCATGGAGCACGAGGGCATCTGCTACTACCACCAGCACAGCGCGGGCCAGCATGTGCTGACATTGGGAGACGACATCGTCGCCTCGCACGACCCGCTGCAGGGCGGCGCCGTCATCCCCTTCCACCCGCCGGGCAAGGCCGCCGTGGCGCGCGAGGAATGCATACACGCCTGGGAGCTGCACCAGCGCGTCAAGCCCGGGCGGCACTACAACGACGACTACGATTTCAAGAAGCCCCGCGCCGAGCTGTCCAACATGCGCCGCAACCCGCCCGGTCATGCACACGACGCCTACGAGATCTACGAATGGCCGGGCGGCTACACCGAGACCGGCGACGGCGAGGACTACATCCGCGTGCGCCTGCAGCAGAGCCTCACGCGCCAGAGCACGGTGCAGGGCAGCTCCAACCACCGCGCCATGGCGCCGGGCTACACCTTCACGCTGGACAACTACCCGCGCGGCGACCAGAACCAGGCCTACCTGGTCACGGCCGTGGACTATGCCTTTGAGGAGAACCCGCGCGTCAGCGACGGCGGCAGCGGCGAGGGCTCGACACAGAAATTCGTGCTCCAGGCCCAGCCCACCAGCCTGCCCTTCAAGCCCCAGCGCATCACCGCCAAACCGCGCACCACGGGCCCGCAGACCGCCGTCGTCGTGGGTCCTGCAGGTGAAGAGATCTGGTGCGACCAGTACGGCCGCGTCAAGGTGCAGTTCCACTGGGACCGGCTGGGCGGCATGAACGAGAACTCCAGCTGCTGGATGCGCGTGGCCACCAGCTGGGCCGGGCCGGGCTTTGGCGCGGTGCACATCCCGCGCATCGGCATGGAAGTCATCGTGGACTTCCTCAACGGCGACCCGGACTACCCCATCGTCATGGGCTGCGTCTACAACGCCTCCAACATGCCGCCCTGGGCGCTGCCGGCCAACGCCACGCAATCGGGCATCAAGACAAGATCCAGCAAGGGCGGCGCACCGGGCGCGGGCCTGAAGAACGGCCAGGGCGACGCCAACGCCATCCGCTTCGAGGACAAGGCGGGCGCCGAACAGCTGTGGCTGCATGCGCAAAAGGACCAGCTCACCGAAGTCGAGAACGACGAGGACAAATGGGTGGGCAACGACCGGCGCAAGACCATCGACCGGGATGAAACCAACGTGATCCACCGCGACCGCACCGAGACCGTGGACCGCGACGAAACCATCACCGTGCACAACAACCGCACGGAGCGGGTGGACCACAACGAGAAGATCAGCATCGGCGACAACCGCAACGAAGACGTCGGCATCGACGAGAACATCTCCATCGGCAAGAACCGCAGCAAGACCATAGGCCGCAACGAGAAGGACAAGATCGGGAACAACTGGTCGATCAAGGTGGGCAGCTTCAAGACAGAGACCATCGGACTGGCCTACATGCAGAACGTGGGCCTGGCCAAGATGGTGAACATCGGCGCCGCCTACAACGTCAATGTGGGCGCGGCCATGGTGGTGAATGTGGGGCTGAGCCAGAGCACGACGGTGCTGGTGGACCGTTCCGTCAGGGTCCAGGGCAACCAGCAGACCACGGTAGGAAAGCGCTACGCCATTCAGGCCGGCGACGAGCTCTCAATCACCGTGGGCGCTGCCAGCTTGGTAATGAAAAGCGACGGCACGATCACCATCAATGGCAAGAACATCGATGTGGTCGGCAGCAAGCACATCGGCCTCGACTCCAAGCGTATTGACCTGAACTGAGGAGTCCCGAATGGAGCGCCCTTCCCACGCAATGCCCAGTCCGGTGGAGTCCGCCCCCTTGCCGGAGGTGGTCAACCACACGCCCTGGCCCAGCCAGTACTTCCAGCATGTGGACCCACATGGCGAGATTTTTCACGTCATGGTCAGCCGCATCTCCTACACGCTGCGCGCGGTACAGAAAAATGGCGATCTCATAGAGCCCACTGTCCTGCCGCCCGAGCAACAGACACCGCTTTGCACCGCGGACGAGTTCTACGCAAACGTGAACATCAGCAGCGTGCTGCAGGAAAGCGATCTTGCTCCTTACAAGCCAAAGTGCGATGTCATCCTCACCAATGCCTTTGCATATACGCCAGACGGCAAGCCTCATGAGCGGTGGCCGGCCGGCTTCAGGTTTGCAGACAGCATCATCAAAACGCTTCAGGTCACCGGACCGCGGCAATTCGAGCGCTCTCTGACCAGCCTCGGAGCGCTGCGTCCCGGCGCCCCGAAACCGGTCACTCAGGTGCCGCTGTGCTATGAGCTGGCCTTCGGGGGCCCCAATGTCATTCGCCAGGAGCAACTTCTGCAAGAGTTTCTGGATGACAGGGACGACGTCAGGATCACAAAGTCCCAACGCGAGATCGCCCAACAGGCGCATGACGCGCTCCCCGCCTTCTACACGCCCAATCCGATTGGTTGCGGCAGGCTTCCCGAGGCGGTCCACGACGCCGACAAAGCCATTGCGAAACTGGAAACCCACACACAGCAGCAGCCCCAGTCCGCGCAGCACTACGCAGCGCCGCAGATTGAGGCCTTGAACCAGCCTTATGACGGACAGCAGGACTATCCGGTCGTAGGCGTGGGCGCCATCGGACGCTGGTGGAGTCCTCGGGTTTCCCTAGCCGGGACGCATGACGACGCATGGAAGCAATCCCAGTGGCCCAAAAGTCCTTTGGATCATGACTACCGCTACTGGAACTGTGCGCCGGAAGACCAGCAGATCGACTACCCGCAGGGTGGCGAAGAGGTCATGCTCCTGAACCTCATTCCAGCCGACAAATACCAGGGCATTTTCCGCTTCAAGCTACCCACGCAGGAGCTGCAGCTGCTGGTACGCCTGAATGTGGGCGTGGTGATGTTTGCGCCCATGAACATAGACACGGTGATCCTGGATTTGGCGACCGGCACTGTGACTACCGTCAGGCGGGCAATCATCAGCGCCAAGACAGATGTCAGGCAGCTGGAGCTGGGCACCTGGCCCAAAGGCACAGGCATGGAACTGGATGCCGAAATGCAGCGTGCAGCCAGCGAACGCGCGAAACCCCAGGAGGCACGCCGTGGCTGACGAAAACATCGCATCCAAGGACGGGCGGTTTCGCATCGTTTCGCTCACCCCAGACGTATGCCTGACACCGAGCAAGAACGGCGTCCCGGTGCCCTACCCCATCACGCACCAGATGAACCAGAGCAGGCAGTGCTCTCCCAACGTCTTCCTGCAAGGCAAGCCTGTCTACCTGCACAACCAGAGCTATGTCGACAACGTCATGGGCGATGAACCCGGACAAGGCAAGGGCGTGGTCAGCCAGACCAATATGCGCATCAGCCACGACATTGACCACAGCAAGACCGTCTACGTCAATGGCCGGGCCATCGTGCGCACCGGCGACAAGATGTGGATGAACTGGAAGAAGCCCTGAAGCGCCATGGCCACCAGAAAAAAACAACTGCCTGCAGCGCAGTCACAAACTGCACAGGTCAAGCCCAACGCCTACCCTTCTCCAGGGCCGATAGGCAACACCTCGGGACTGGTCATCCCCGACACGGCCCCCAACCTCCACGGAGCCACGGCTCCCGCCATCAAGCCCGTCGCCCAGGAAAAAAGCTGGTGGCAGCGCTGGGGCAGCGACGTTGTGCACACAGGTCTGGATGTCGTGGGCCTCATCCCCGGCGTAGGCGAAATTGCCGACGGCGCCAACGCTTTGATCTATCTTGCCGAGGGCGATAAAGTCAACGCTGCCTTGAGCGCGGCAGCCATGATCCCGGGCGCGGGGATGGCGGCCACCGGGGCCAAGTATGGGAAGAAGGCAGCAGCAGCGGCAACAGAGGCTGTAGGCAAGAAAGCCGGCCGCGAAGCGGCAGAAGCTGGATCACAAAAAGCAACCAAAGAGGCTGAAGAAGCTGCTGCAAAGAAAGCAGATGGGCAAGGTGGTGGAAAAGATAAAGGAAAGCCCAAGAAGCACGAACTTTGCGGTAAAAGATCGACCTATAACAAGGCACCTAAAAAACTTGGAGAACTGAATGCGGATCATGTCCCGTCCGGAGGGGCTCTCAAGCAAGCGGCAAAAGATCTGTTGGTCGAAAAAGGCATATGGGACAGCCTGTCAGAAAAGCAGCAAAAATCAGTTCTCAACCGAGTCTACAATAATGCGCCGACCATCACTGTCCCTGAAGATATTCACAAAGAGGGCCGAACATATGGCAGCAAGAACAAGCCTTTGATTCAGGGGGACTCGAAAGGACTGAAGGACGCTTTCAAACGTGACACAGAAGCCATTAGAAAAGCGATGGAAGGGAAAGACCATGGATGCCTTGAAGAGTACATGCGATCAGTGGAAGAACTAAAGGATTTTGATTTTGATAAATATGTCGAAGACATGGCGTTATCTCATAAAGCCGTGAAACCAAAATTACCATCAACATAAGGAAATATGATGAATACCGAAAGATTGCTATCCTTCCTAGGTCATACTTCGACAAGTGATGATTTTGAGTCATTTCTTCTCGAGAATGACATAAAAAAGATGCCAAAAGGAGATTCAACAACAAGAATAAAAACCAAAGACAAATTGATTTCCATGGAATTTGACCCCACAGATTCATACAAGGAAAAATATCTTTCCCCACCCATTGGGGACGGCTGGTTCACTTTTGAATCCTTCGACATAAATAAAGGCTTTGAAAAACAAAATCCATTCAACCTAGCTTTTGCAATGGACAAATCACAGGTTGAAGAAAAATTGGGAAAATCAGTCAGCAAGAATCAGGAAGACCTTGTTCAAGCGTATCAAAAGGACAACCACATAATTATCATATTCTATAAAAACAAGTGGAAAGGCATAGAAACCATAAGAATAAGAAAGATTAACAAATTCGACGCAAAGAATCTCAACCTTAAATAGGATCTCATATTCTATGGATGGAAAAATTCTCGTTTCATTCATTGGAAAATCTCCCAATGATCCCTCTTTCGATGCTTGGCTTCAGGAGCATCGAATCTTTGAACGACCTCATCTTGCAGAGCAAGACGAAGAATACGAAGAGGATACTGAAGCAGCAGCGATAAGTGCAAGAAATAGCGAGATTGAAGAAAACGAGAAGCATAGCATTGCTTTGATCTATGAAAATCAAGACAACTATAATCGAATCTTCAAAGATAACTCCATCCATATGGACGGCGATTTTATTCTCAAACAGGTAGCATTCTATGCTCAAGGAGTATCTAGCTATCGTGGTTTTCAGGGGACTCTACCTTTTGGCCTTGTTTTTTCAGATACCCAAACCTTAGCACATCAAAAACTAGGCAAGCCCATTGCCTCCAGGTTTATTCATAACCTATCTGCCGATCTTTGGGTAACCCCAGATTGGCACATAAATATAAGCTACGTACATCTCTCTGGAACCATTGCCATAATTCATATCCGTAGACCCAACATCTATGATCTGAGAATGATTGGCAATCATTCACCGGATATTTCTTCTGCGATCAGAGATCGCATGCCCAGTCCGCACAACCTTTCGCAAGCGCTGGGTTTTTCAATTGATGATTTCAGATTGGCTGATGCCTTCAAACCCATAATTTGGGATCAAGACTCGCTAAATGAAGCCAATCATACAGAGGAGGTATTCCGCTACATAAAGAACTATGGTCTCAGTCTGTATTTCAGAGAAGGTGAGGACTTCCGGAGAGAATCGAATCCACTCCCCAAGTACGGAACATTTTTTGCCGGTTACCGTCTCAATAGAGCGGGAGATATGGAAAGCGATGGTTTCCAAGGACAACTGCCCTTTGGTCTCAGCTTTCATGATACTCCGTTGGAAATTTTGAAGCACATGGGGCAACCACCTGACAAAAAGGGCACATCCTCAGACACTGGATATTTTATCTGGGACCTTCCGGCGTATAGAGTACATATTGTCTATAGCTTGATAGATTGGCAGCTGTATAGAATTACGTTTTTTGCACCATTTGCAAGATAAGGTCTGAGCAAACGACCAATTACGTTGCCTTTCCTCGTTGGTGGGCAGACTACGTAGGCGAAAGACATAAGAACAAGCAACCTACAAATTCTGCACGCACCTTGCAGACCCTAGGAACGCGGCAGCCTCGCCTGGATTAAGGCTTTGATATATCTTGCCGAGGGCGATAAAGTCAACGCAGCCTTGAGCGCGGCAGCCATGATCCCGGGCACGGGGATGGCGGCCACCGGAGCCAAGTATGGGAAGAAGGCAGCAGCAGCGGCAACAGAGGCCGTAGGCAAGAAAGCCGGCCGCGAAGCGGCAGAAGCTGGATTACAAAAAGCAGCCAAAGAGGCTGAAGAAACTGCAGCCCAAAAAAGGCTGAAAGTAATGGCGGCGGCAAAGACAAAGGTAATCCAAGATGCATATTGCTTCCCTACAAATCTGAAACCTGCAAAGCGGAAGGCCGAACAGGACATCACGTAGTTCCGGATCGGGAATTTCGAACCGGCAACAGAGGAAGCTCTCACCCGCATGGAATAACAGAAGATGAAGTTCTGGTTATCTGTGTGGATGGTGAAAATATCTCCAGATCGAAATAACACGGAAAGATTCATGCGATATACGTTCCATTGGAACGGGTAGCAGGGCTTGCTGGAAATCCTCCAGGCACAGCATCACTTGGTGTACTTGAAGCCGCTGGCGCAATATCGGTTGGAAGAATAACTGGATTCAATCCTATTTTAATAGAAGCTCAGCTTCGTATTTTTCATCAATCGAAAGGACTGGATGCAACCACCATTGTACGAGCAGACCCCAGCGGTAAAATACCAATAGACTTCTCAAAAATTGGACCAGGAAAAACTACTCAAGGAGGTCCGCAGAGATAGCGGAGCACATATGAAATCCACACCCATAACCTTTGATAAATGTCTGGCGATCGAGGATGATTACTATATGTTTTCATCAAAGCCGGATGGCATCGATGATTCTGCAGAATTCAGTAGGATTTTCTTTTATGATGCTCAATCTTCGGGAGACCCTTGGAGACACCTAGATTTGCCGAATTTCACAACAGTTAGCATCTGCTCTTCAATCAAGGCAATGGGAGATAGGAGAAAATATGTAATTCTATCGAAGAATGGGGAGATATCAGTTTATTGGCCTGGTGGCGCGAGCACCGAAAATATCGCAGAAGCAGGATTGGACAAAGAACTTCCAATATATGGATATTTGAATTCTTTAAAAGAAATAAATGGTGTATTATACGCATGTGGAGGTGGAGGCCAAATATATAAACGCGGCAAAAATGGATGGCGCGATATTGCAGGAAAGCTCAGAAAACAAAGCCCTATCCCAAAGGCCAATTTAGCACTAAATACTCTTGAAATAGGTGATGATATTTCTGATATAGATGGTTATTCAGAAGATAATCTTTACGCTGCTGGAAGAGATGGAATATATCATTTTGATGGAAAATTGTGGAGTGAAGTTGATATTTCAACTGACGAAATAATTATGAGTATTTTCTGTGCCCCAGATGGAGTTATCTGGGCATGCGGATTCAACGGAGCCATACTTCGAGGTGATTTCAAGAATGGCTTCAAAGACATAAGTCATTATGATGACAACATGATTCTGACCAAGATGGTTTTTTTTCAGAACAAAATATATTTCTCTTCCAATGAAGGACTTTTTTCCTTGGACTATAAAAAAGAAAAGTCCAAATTGTATAAAATCAAAGAAATAAAGGAATGCGAGGATATTTCGGTTCACAAAGAAACCTTGCTATGCATAGGCCCCAAAAAGATAACTATTTTCAATAACAACGGTCATCGTGAATTAAAGCATCCCGATTTAAAATAATTGGTGTTCACTAGTTTTCATAAAACCAAAAACAACTCATTGAGCAAACGACACAGGTGCCACCACAGGCCGCATCGGCCCGCGAGACCTGGTCGCCACACTTCGCGAAGCCCTGGGCCACGAATGGCAGCAGTAATGCGATGCCCACAGCCACCTTGTGCAGGCCACCGACCCGCTGGGCCGCACCACGCGCTACCGCCATGACGCCCGGGGCCGCACCGTGGAAGTCATTGACGCCAAGGGAGGCTCCAAGCGCCTGACCTGGGATGAGGCCGACCGCCTTGTGGCCTACACCGACTGCTCGGGCCAGACCACGCGCTTCGCCTACGACGCCCTGGGCCAGCCCGTTCTGCGCACCGATGCGCTGGGCCAGCAGACCCGCTACGAATACAACGACGCAGGCCAGCTGATACGTGTCATCGAACCATCTGCCCCGTCAGCTCAAGGCCATCAGCCGGCAGAGTCCACCCACCTCTACGCCTGGAACGGCGAAGGCCACCTGCTGGCCTACACCGACCCCATGGGCCAAAGCACCCGCTACACCTACGACGGCATGGGCCGCCCGCTCACCCGGATTGACGCCGCAGGCCGCAGCCTCGCCTACCACTACGACCGCGCCGGCCGCCTCATTGCCCTGGACAACGAGAACCACGCCCGCACCCACTTCCGCTACGACCTGCGCGACCAGCTCACCGACGAAGTCGGCTTCGACGGCCGCTGGCAGCGCTACATCTACAACGCCGCCGGTGAACTGACCCACGTCATCGAGGCCGGTGGCAGCGACGCTGGGCCCGGCAAGGTCACCTGCTTCGAGCGCGACGCCCTGGGCCGTCTGCTGGCCAAGCGCGCCCTGGGCCACACCGGCCCCGTGGAAGAAACCACCTACCGCTACGACGCCCTGGGCCGCCTGACCCAGGCCGGCAATGCCGCCTCCCACCTGGCTTTTGCCTATGACCCCGTGGGCCAGTTGCTCAGCGAGACCCAGACCCTGCAGGCTCTCGGCAATGCCACAGGCCCGGCCCGCCACAAGCTGCAACGCAGCCTCTCGCACGGCTACGACGAACTTGGCAACCGCACCCACACCCGCATGCCTGATGGCCGCACCCTGCACTGGTTGTTCTATGGCTCGGGCCACCTGCACCAGATCAACATCGAGCCCGTCCAGGTGCCGGGCCAGCCCCCGGCCGCGCACCAGGTCATCGCCGACATCGAACGCGACGCCCTGCACCGCGAAGTGCGCCGCAGCCAGGGCGCCCTGTCCAGCCGCTACGACTGGGACCCGGCCGGGCGCCTGCTGCGCCACCGCGCCGCGCTGCAAGGCAGCGGCCACGTGGCCAGGCCCGGCAGCTCCAACGCCACGCTGGAACGCGGCTACGCCTACGACGCAGCAGGCCAGCTCATCGCCCGCGCCGACTCCCTGCGCGGCCGCCAGGACTTCCGCTACGACCCCACTGGCCGCATCCTCGCCAGCCTGCCTGCACAAGGCAGCCCGCTGGCCCGCGAACTGTTTGCCTTCGACCCCGCAGGCAACCTGCTGGACTCCATGCCAGGCAAAGACGGCCAGCCCGTGGACACCACTCTTGGCGTAGTGGGCGACAACCGCCTGCGCTTCTACCAAGACCTGCACTTTGAATACGACGTGCACGGCAACGTCACAAAGCGCACCCGGGGCAACCAGAAGGCCGGCACCCAGGAAGTGCTGGACCTGACCTGGAACGCAGACCACCAGCTCATCGAATCGAACACCACGCGCCACGGAGTCACCCAGGCCACCCGCTACGCCTACGACCCCCTGGGCCGGCGCGTCTCCAAGAGCGATGCCTTCGGCAGCACCCACTAC
>JAAIGE0100861393.1_pt1 | contig 53571 bp, 40 predicted proteins | sample 6487951 | NCBI WGS metagenome assembly JAAIGE01 (sample SAMN13974128, study PRJNA590717) | phyllosphere metagenome | biome: tomato field; feature: multiple bacterial spot infested tomato fields; material: tomato leaves; isolation source: leaves from tomato fields | host: Solanum lycopersicum ...
CATCAAATTAAGTAGTAAGCCGGTGCATTAATCCGGTGGTTACAGAAGTATTCGGTGGAGCGGTAGTTCAGTCGGTTAGAATACCTGCCTGTCACGCAGGGGGTCGCGGGTTCGAGTCCCGTCCGTTCCGCCACTTATTAAGACATTAAGCCTGCCTTTTCGGCAGGCTTAATGGCAAAAACTTTAGGGGCGTAGCTCAGTTGGTAGAGCACCGGTCTCCAAAACCGGGTGTCGCGAGTTCGAGTCTCTCCGCCCCTGCCATATAGAATCCTTTGCTTCGGCAAAGGATTTTTTTTTGCCTGCAAAACAGCTCAACACCTTCCTGAAGAATAAGCAGCCTGCGTTTCCGCAGGCTTTTGCGTTAATCCAGTATGCTGGTTTTTAACAGATCTTTTATCTGCGACTGCTTATCGCTATTTTGCAGCCAAATGGCATACAGCGGCCTGGAGAGAGTTGTCGAATCGGTGACAACATGGAGTGCGGGTTTATTATCCGCCCAGCGAACAGGTAACCATGTACAGCCTTTCAATGCGGGAAGATGCTGGCATGCGATCTCCGCAGAGCTTGTCGTGAGTTGCGGGATATCATCGCTGGCAATTAACCCCGTCTCGTGCTGCTGAAAATCAGGCCCCCATTCCAGGCGTAAATAATTCAGGTCGGCCTTCATCATTGCAGGCTCGGATGCATAGAGCGCCAGGCTAAACTGTCCAACAATCTGGCTGCTAAATTCGTCCATCTTGGGCGCTTCTGTGGTGATCAGCAGATCAAGCTGCCGCTCGTGGAGTTGCTTAACCAGCGACTGGCGTTGCGCAATCCTCGCCTCAAATTGCAGATGGTTGTGTGAGCGATATAGCCGCATAAGCCACTGGCTGAGCATGCATTCCCATAGTGAAGCGCTGGCACCGATCGAGAATTCATTATGCCGGGAGGTGTGCGCAACCTCCTTCCGCGCTGCCTGCCAGGTATTCATCAGGGTTTCTGCATAAGGCAATAGCTTTTCACCGGCCGGGGTTAAACGAATATTGTTGCGATGGCGGGTAAAAAGGTTCACACCCAGTTGATTTTCCAGCTGTCGAATACGAAAACTGACTGCTGACTGCGTCAGGTAGAGGGCTTCAGCTGCTCGCCCAAAGTGTCGCGTTCTGCTCACTTCGAGGAAAGTTTTTAGCAATTCCGTATCCACATCTTTCTCCGCAAAATTATTTGTCGTTATGATTTAAATGTTTTGTTTTACACTCTGTCAAGCGTAACTAATACTCCGCGCCATAAATAGCTCGGCCAAAGAATTAGGAGCGTGTAGGATGGCGGAAAGCTTTACGACGACTAATCGTTTTTTCGACAATAAACATTATCCGCGCGGGTTCTCTCGTCACGGCGATTTCACTATCAAAGAAGCTCAACTTCTTGAGCGCCATGGTTATGCCTTTAACGAGCTGGATCTGGGTAAACGTGAACCGGCAACCGAAGATGAAAAACAGTTTGTCTCTGTTTGCCGTGGTGAGCGTGAGCCGCAGTCTGATGCAGAACGTGTATGGATCAAGTATATGGCTCGCATTAAGCGTCCTAAGCGTTTCCATACGCTGTCTGGCGGCAAGCCGCAGATGGAAGGTGCAGAAGACTACACCGAGTCTGACGATTAAGAAGAGAAGGGGCTACGGCCCCTTTTTTTTTTACGCCAGCATTTTTTGCAGATGCAACAGCAGCCGATCGATCGCACGGTAACTTAATGCCTCCTGCAAATGCCGCCTCTCTATTCCGGGGCAGCCCTCCACGTCGGCGACCGTGCGCGCAACTTTCAACAAACGCTGCCACGCGCGAATGGATAGCCCAAACCGCGTCAGTGTCTCTTCCAGCCAGCCCGCATCTTCAGCGTTGAGAGAACAAAACTGTCGGATCCCGCTGTTATCCAGCCGGGCATTCAGCCTGTTCTGACGAACATACTGCCGCGCCTGCGCCGCAATAACCCGTTCACGCACAGTTGCTGAGCTTTCGCCCTTAATACCGGTTTGCCTCAGCAGACCGGGCGGTGGCAGGGGGATCTCGAGAGATAAATCAAAACGGTCGAGGAAGGGGCCGGACAGCTTACTCAGATAGCGCAGTGTCTGCTCCGGCGTACAGCGGTTATGATTGCCCTGATAATGACCCGTAGGGCTAGGGTTCATCGCGGCGACCAGCTGAAACTGCGCAGGGTAGCTTATTTTGGCCCGTGTACGAGACAAATGGATTTCGCCGGATTCAATCGGCTCCCGCAATGCATCCAGCACGCGGCGTTCAAACTCTGGCAATTCATCCAGAAACAGAATGCCGTTGTGCGCCAGTGAGATTTCACCCGGCCCGGGGATCGAACCCCCGCCCACCATCGCGGTAAGAGACGCACTGTGGTGTGGAGAGCGGAAGGGACGGCGGCGCCACTGTTTATGCAGCGACGTAGAACTGACCAGGCTAAATATCGCGGCGCTTTCCAGCGCTTCGTGATTATTGAGGGGTGGCAACAGGCCGCTCAATCTGCTCGCCAGCATCGTTTTCCCCGTGCCTGGCGGACCTATCAGTAACAGGTTATGCCCACCCGCGGCCGTTATCTCTAACGCCCGTTTACCCTGTTCCTGACCCATAATATCGCTGAGATCCTCGGGCGAATCTGGCGCTACCTCGTCATTCTCCTGCGGCTCGGCAAGCTCGTGTCGGCCTTCCAGCCAGGCGCAAACCTCCTGCAAATGTCCCGCGACAAGACACCCCTTTTCGGCGATAAGGCTTACTTCAGAGGCGTTTTCATTAGCTACAATGATTTGTCTTCCCGCACGTATGGCTTCAAGCGCACCCGATATTGCACCGGGAACGCCCCTTAACGCGCCTGTAAGCGCTAATTCACCCACGAACTCGCACGAGCTTAGCCCTGGCGTATTGAGCTGTTCAGAAGCCGCGAGAAGCGCTATAGCAATAGGTAAATCATATCGCCCTCCCTCCTTTGGCAAATCGGCGGGCGCAAGGTTGATGGTGATCTTCTTCGCCGGAAAAGCATAACCGCTATTAATAATTGCGCTGCGCACGCGATCCCTCGCCTCTTTAACGGTCGTTTCTGGTAAGCCGACCAGCGTCAGTCCGGGCAGTCCATTACTTAAATGAACCTCTACAGAAATAAGCGGTGCCTTCACGCCGATGGCCGCTCGTGTATAAACAACTGACAGTGACATAAGCCCTCCTTGGCGGTGACTATGCCAGCATCATTTTTTCCTGTTTAGCGCTAATTCACTGAATTACGGCGCTCGTTCCAGCCTTTTAGCGCCTAAATGTAATCATTACATGTCTGTGGAATCGGCCTCGCAGAAAAGGAATCATGCGCGCCTTGCCTGATGAAACAGGACAAAAAAATGAAAAATCTTCATATCTATTTTTTCCCTATATAAAACAACGATTTTGAAAGAAATAGTTCGCCTGCTACAGAAACAGGTCATAAAAAAATCTTGTGTAAGATGAAATATCTGTGGTAACTCTTTAGGTATTACTTCGAACAAGATGCAAAAAGAACTGAAAATGACAGCCCTTCTACGAGTGATTAGCCTGGTCGTGATTAGCGTGGTGGTGATTATTATCCCACCGTGCGGGGCTGCACTTGGACGAGGAAAGGCTTAGAAATCAAGCTTTAACGAACTAAGACCCCCGCACCGAAAGGTCCGGGGGTTTTTTTATGACTAAAAAACGTAAATGAGGAGCAGAGAATGACAAGTAGCACAAAATTCTGTTTCTCCCGATTTATGACGGGGAACTAACTATGAATGGGGCACAGTGGGTAGTACATGCGTTGCGCGCGCAGGGAGTCGAGACAGTATTCGGTTATCCGGGTGGCGCAATTATGCCGATTTACGATGCACTGTATGACGGCGGCGTGGAGCACCTGTTGTGCCGACACGAGCAGGGCGCAGCGATGGCCGCCATCGGTTATGCCCGTGCCACCGGTAAAACCGGTGTCTGTATGGCGACCTCAGGTCCGGGCGCAACGAACCTGATCACCGGTCTTGCTGATGCACTGCTGGATTCTGTTCCCGTTGTTGCCATCACCGGACAGGTTGCCTCTCCGTTCATCGGCACCGATGCCTTCCAGGAAGTGGATGTGCTCGGTTTATCGCTGGCCTGCACCAAACACAGCTTCCTCGTTCAGTCTCTTGAAGAGCTGCCGCGGGTGATGGCCGAAGCGTTCGAGGTTGCCAGCTCTGGCCGTCCTGGCCCGGTTCTGGTTGATATCCCGAAAGATATCCAGGTTGCACTCGGCGATCTGGAACCGCATTTCTCTACCGTGAAAAGCGATGATGCATTCCCGCATGCAGAGGTGGAAGAGGCGCGTCAGATGATGGTGCAGGCCAAACAACCGATGCTGTACGTTGGTGGTGGCGTAGGTATGGCGCAGGCGGTTCCTGCCCTGCGCGAATTTATCGCGGCAACGCAAATGCCTGCCACCTGCACGCTGAAAGGGTTGGGTGCGGTAGATGCTGATTACCCCTACTATCTGGGCATGCTGGGGATGCATGGTACCAAAGCGGCAAACCTGGCGGTGCAGGAGTGTGACCTGCTCATCGCCGTCGGCGCCCGTTTTGACGACCGCGTCACCGGCAAGCTGAACACCTTCGCGCCAAACGCCAAAGTGATCCATATGGACATCGACCCGGCGGAGATGAACAAACTGCGTCAGGCGCATGTCGCGTTGCAGGGCGATCTTAACGCGCTGTTACCGGCCCTGGAGCAGCCGCTGGATATTAACCCATGGCGTCAGCACACCGCCGATATGCGCGCTGAACACGCCTGGCGTTACGACCACCCCGGCGAGGCCATCTACGCGCCGCTGCTGTTGAAGCAGTTGTCCGACCGTAAGCCCGCCGACAGCGTGGTGACGACCGATGTCGGCCAGCATCAGATGTGGTCTGCCCAGCACATGACCTACACCCGTCCGGAAAACTTCATCACGTCCAGCGGGTTAGGGACGATGGGCTTCGGTCTGCCAGCCGCCGTTGGTGCACAGGTTGCCCGCCCGAACGATACCGTTATCTGTATCTCCGGTGACGGCTCCTTCATGATGAACGTTCAGGAGCTCGGCACCGTGAAGCGCAAGCAGTTACCGCTGAAGATCGTGTTGCTCGATAACCAGCGTTTAGGGATGGTTCGCCAGTGGCAACAGCTGTTCTTCCAGGAACGTTACAGTGAAACCACCCTGACCGATAACCCCGATTTCCTCACCCTGGCCAGCGCCTTCGGCATTCCTGGCCAGCGCATAACCCGTAAAGACCAGGTTGAAGCGGCACTCGACACCATGCTGTCAAGCGAAGGGCCATACCTGCTTCATGTCTCAATCGATGAGCTTGAGAACGTCTGGCCGTTGGTACCGCCCGGTGCCAGTAACTCACAAATGCTGGAGAAATTATCATGATGCAACATCAGGTCGCCGTGCAGGCTCGCTTCAACCCGGAAACCTTAGAACGCGTTTTGCGTGTGGTGCGTCATCGTGGTTTTCAGATTTGCTCTATGAATATGGAAACGGCCACCGACGCGCAAAACATCAGTATCGAATTAACCGTTGCCAGCCCGCGGCCGGTCGACTTACTGTTTAGTCAGTTATCAAAACTGGTAGACGTTGCCCATGTTGCCATCTGCCAGAGCACAACCACATCACAACAAATCCGCGCTTAAGCGTGACAGGACGAAAAAATGACGACAAAAAAAGCTGATTACATTTGGTTCAATGGTGAGATGGTTCGCTGGGAAGACGCGAAAGTTCACGTGATGTCCCACGCGCTGCACTACGGCACCTCCGTGTTTGAAGGGATCCGTTGCTACGACTCTCACAAAGGACCAGTGGTGTTCCGCCACCGTGAACACATGCAGCGTCTGCATGACTCAGCCAAAATTTATCGTTTCCCGGTCTCCCAAAGCGTTGATGAGTTGATGGAAGCCTGCCGCGAGGTGATTCGCCAGAACAAACTGACCAGCGCCTATATTCGTCCGCTGGTCTTCGTGGGTGATGTCGGCATGGGCGTCAACCCGCCCGCTGACTATAACACCGATGTGATTATTGCTGCGTTCCCGTGGGGCGCCTACCTGGGCGCGGAAGCACTGGATCAGGGGATCGACGCAATGGTTTCTTCCTGGAACCGCGTGGCGCCAAACACTATCCCGACTGCGGCTAAAGCGGGCGGTAACTACCTGTCCTCACTGCTGGTCGGCAGCGAAGCGCGCCGTCACGGTTACCAGGAAGGTATCGCGCTGGATGTGAATGGCTACATCTCCGAAGGTGCGGGCGAAAACCTGTTTGAAGTAAAAGACGGCATTCTGTTCACCCCGCCGTTTACCTCGTCCGCGCTGCCAGGCATCACCCGTGACGCCATCATCAAGCTGGCAAAAGATCTGGGTATCGAAGTGCGCGAGCAGGTGCTGTCCCGCGAATCCCTGTACCTGGCTGACGAAGTGTTTATGTCCGGTACCGCGGCTGAAATTACGCCGGTGCGTAGCGTCGATGGCATTCAGGTGGGCGAAGGCCGCTGTGGCCCGGTGACCAAACGCATTCAGCAAGCGTTCTTTGGCCTCTTCACCGGCGAGACAGAAGATAAATACGGCTGGTTGGATCAGGTTAATCACTAAATATAAATTTGGGACGGCACGCACCGTCCCATTAAATAGTCAGACGGGAGTAAATAAAGCATGCCTAAGTATCGTTCAGCCACCACCACCCACGGCCGTAATATGGCGGGTGCCCGCGCACTGTGGCGCGCCACCGGAATGACCGACGCCGATTTCGGCAAGCCAATTATCGCCGTGGTGAACTCCTTCACCCAGTTTGTGCCGGGCCACGTGCACCTGCGCGATCTCGGTAAGCTGGTTGCCGAGCAAATCGAAGCCTCCGGCGGCGTGGCGAAAGAGTTCAACACCATTGCGGTGGATGACGGTATCGCAATGGGCCACGGGGGGATGCTCTATTCGCTGCCGTCGCGCGAGCTGATCGCCGACTCGGTGGAGTATATGGTTAACGCCCACTGCGCCGATGCGATGGTCTGTATCTCCAACTGCGACAAAATCACCCCGGGGATGCTGATGGCCTCCCTGCGTCTGAACATTCCGGTGATCTTCGTTTCCGGCGGCCCGATGGAAGCGGGGAAAACCAAGCTTTCCGACAAAATCATCAAGCTCGACCTGGTCGATGCGATGATCCAGGGCGCGGACCCGAAAGTCTCTGACGAGCAGAGCGACCAGGTGGAACGCTCCGCGTGCCCGACCTGCGGCTCCTGTTCCGGGATGTTCACCGCCAACTCCATGAACTGCCTGACCGAAGCGCTGGGCCTGTCTCAGCCGGGCAACGGCTCGCTGCTGGCGACCCACGCCGACCGTAAGCAGCTGTTCCTTAACGCGGGCAAGCGCATCGTTGAGCTGACCAAACGCTACTACGAGCAGGACGACGCCAGCGCGCTGCCGCGTAACATCGCTAGTAAAGCGGCGTTCGAAAACGCCATGACGCTGGATATCGCCATGGGCGGTTCCACCAACACCGTTCTGCACCTGCTGGCCGCCGCGCAGGAAGCTGAAATCGACTTCACCATGAGCGACATCGACAAGCTCTCCCGCAAAGTGCCGCAGCTGTGTAAAGTCGCGCCGAGTACCCAGAAGTACCACATGGAAGATGTCCACCGTGCGGGTGGCGTGATTGGTATTCTCGGCGAGCTGGATCGCGCCGGGCTGCTGAACCGCGACGTGAAAAACGTGCTCGGCCTGACGCTGCCGGAGTCGCTGGAGCAGTACGACGTGATGCTGACCAAAGACGACGCGGTGAAAAACATGTATCGCGCCGGTCCGGCGGGCATCCGTACCACCCAGGCGTTCTCGCAGGATTGCCGCTGGGACACGCTGGATGACGATCGCGCCGAAGGCTGCATTCGCTCGCTGGAACATGCCTACAGCAAAGACGGCGGCCTGGCCGTGCTGTACGGTAACTTCGCAGAAAATGGCTGCATTGTGAAAACCGCAGGCGTGGACGACAGCATCCTGAAATTTACCGGCCCGGCAAAAGTGTATGAAAGCCAGGACGAAGCGGTAGACGCTATCCTCGGCGGCAAAGTGGTGGAAGGCGACGTGGTGGTCATTCGCTACGAAGGGCCGAAAGGCGGTCCGGGCATGCAGGAGATGCTCTACCCGACCACCTTCCTGAAATCGATGGGCCTCGGCAAAGCCTGCGCGCTGATCACCGATGGTCGTTTCTCTGGCGGCACGTCAGGCCTCTCCATTGGCCACGTCTCGCCAGAAGCGGCAAGCGGCGGCAATATCGCGATCATCGAAGATGGCGACCTGATCGAAATCGACATTCCGAACCGCGGCATTCAGCTGAAGCTGAGTGACCAGGAGATTGCGGCCCGTCGTGAGGCGCAGGAAGCCCGCGGCGACAAAGCCTGGACGCCGAAAGATCGTCAGCGTGAAGTCTCCTTCGCCCTGCGCGCTTACGCGAGTCTTGCCACCAGTGCAGATAAAGGCGCGGTGCGCGATAAATCTAAACTGGGGGGCTAATGATGGCCGAGTCACAACCCTTATCCGCCGCCCCGGAGGGGGCGGAATACCTGAGAGCGGTACTACGCGCGCCGGTCTATGAAGCGGTGCAGGTCACGCCCCTGCAAAAAATGGACAAACTCTCTTCGCGTCTCGACAACGTCATTCTGGTGAAGCGTGAAGACAGGCAGCCGGTGCACAGCTTCAAGCTGCGCGGCGCCTACGCGATGATGGCCGGGCTGACGGACGAGCAGAAAGCACGCGGGGTGATTACCGCCTCGGCGGGCAATCACGCGCAGGGCGTGGCGTTCTCGTCTGCCCGTCTGGGGCTTAAGGCGCTGATCGTGATGCCGGTTGCTACCGCCGATATCAAGGTCGACGCGGTGCGCGGATTCGGCGGAGAAGTGCTGCTTCACGGCGCTAACTTTGACGAAGCCAAAGCCAAAGCGATTGAGCTGGCGCAGCAGCAGGGCTTCACCTGGGTGCCGCCGTTCGATCACCCGATGGTGATTGCCGGGCAGGGTACGCTGGCGCTGGAACTGTTGCAGCAGGACGCCCATCTCGACCGCGTTTTCGTCCCGGTGGGCGGCGGTGGCTTAGCCGCAGGTGTGGCGGTGCTGATCAAACAGCTGATGCCGCAGATCAAAGTGATTGCGGTTGAAGCGGAAGACTCTGCCTGCCTGAAGGCGGCGCTGGACGCGGGACATCCGGTAGATCTGCCGCGCGTCGGGCTGTTCGCCGAGGGCGTGGCGGTGAAGCGCATTGGCGACGAAACGTTCCGCCTGTGCCAGGAGTATCTCGACGATATCGTCACCGTCGACAGCGACGCTATCTGCGCGGCGATGAAAGATCTGTTCGAAGACGTGCGTGCGGTGGCGGAACCCTCCGGCGCGCTGGCGCTGGCGGGGATGAAGAAATACATCGCCCAGCACAATATCCGCGGCGAGCGTCTGGCGCACGTGCTTTCCGGTGCCAATGTGAACTTCCACGGCCTGCGTTACGTGTCCGAGCGCTGCGAGCTCGGCGAACAGCGTGAAGCCCTGCTGGCGGTGACCATTCCGGAAGAGAAGGGCAGCTTCCTGAAGTTCTGCCAGCTGCTGGGCGGCCGTTCGGTAACGGAGTTCAACTACCGCTTTGCCGACGCCAAAGATGCCTGCATTTTTGTCGGCGTGCGTCTGAGCCGTGGCGTGGAGGAGCGCAAAGAGATCCTCAGCCTGCTGCACGACGGCGGCTACAGCGTGGTCGATCTCTCTGACGATGAGATGGCGAAGCTGCACGTGCGTTACATGGTCGGCGGCCGTCCTTCCAAGCCGCTGAAGGAACGCCTGTTCAGCTTCGAGTTCCCGGAATCACCGGGCGCGCTGCTCAAGTTCCTGCACACGCTCGGCACGCACTGGAACATCTCCCTGTTCCACTACCGCAGCCACGGCACCGACTACGGGCGCGTGCTGGCGGCGTTCGAACTGGGCGAGCACGAGCCGGATTTCGAAACGCGCCTGAACGAACTGGGCTATGAATGTCATGACGAAACCCATAACCCGGCTTTCAGGTTCTTTCTGGCTGGTTAGTGGTTCGGCAATATCGTCCAGAACGCATCAATAAGCGGCTCATGCAGCCGCTTTTTTTGTGCGCACACGCCCAGCTCAAACGGCGTCTTCTCGTCGCTGCGCTCCAGAATCATCACGCGGTTGCGCACCGGTTCCGGGCTGTTTTCCAGCACCACTTCCGGCAGCAGCGCCACGCCGCAGCCAAGCGCCACCATCGACACCATCGCCTCATGGCCGCTGACGGTAGCGTAAATCGACGGGTTGCTGATTTTCTGACGGCGGAACCACAGCTCGATGCGGCGGCGCACCGGCCCCTGATCGGCCATGATAAACGGCACCGTCGACCAGTCCGGTTTCTCCACCGAGACCTGGTTGCGCACCGGGCAGGGCAGCGCCGGGGCAATCAGCACCACCGCCAGATTCTCCAGCATCGAGAACGCCACCGCCCCCGGCAGGGTTTCCGGTTTCCCGGCAATCGCGAGATCCGCTTCGCCCGTGACCACTTTTTCCATCGCGTCGGCGGCATCGCCGGTGGTGAGCTTAATTTCAACCGACGGATGTTCCGCGCGGAAGCGGTCAAGAATGGGGGGAAGATGGCTGTAGGCAGCGGTCACGGAACAGAAAATATGCAGCTCGCCGGAAAGCGACGGCCCCTGCTGGTCGATGGTGTGCCGCAGCTGCTGATACTGCAACAAGGTTTGCTGGGCAAAGATGCGCAGCTCTTCGCCGGCTTCCGTGAGGGTGACGGTGCGGTTATCGCGCACGAACAGCGGCTGGCCGAGGTCTTCCTCAAGGCGCTGGATCTGGCGCGAAAGCGTGGACGGGCTGACGTGCATCGCCCGGGCGCTGCGGCCAAAGTGACGGCTTTCCGCCAGGTGCAGGAACATTTTCAGATCGCGTAAATCCACCGATTCCACTCCCTCTTTTTACATTGCATAAATTGCAATGTGACGTTGTGAATATATCAATTTCCGCAATAAATTTCCTGTTGTAATGTGGGTACATTGTCGCTGAAAGGCGAACCGAACAATAAATTACTCGTCGTCTTTCACGTTGTAGGTGCGTTGTCTGCGTCAACTCACCCCAGTCACTTACCAGAGTAAGCTCCTGGGGGTTCGCAGACTTGACGCCTTCCTAAAACGTGAAATCCATAGAGTAATAAACAACACAACATCACGAGGTATCACCCATGGCTAACTACTTTAATACACTGAACTTGCGCCAGCAGCTGGCGCAGCTGGGCAAATGCCGCTTCATGGCGCGCGATGAATTTGCTGATGGCGCGAGCTACCTTCAGGGTAAAAAAGTGGTCATTGTCGGCTGTGGCGCACAGGGTCTGAACCAGGGCCTGAACATGCGTGACTCCGGGCTGGATATCTCCTACGCCCTGCGCAAAGAAGCGATTGCCGAGAAGCGCGCTTCATGGCGTAAAGCGACCGAAAACGGCTTCAAAGTGGGCACCTACGAAGAGCTGATCCCGCAGGCGGATCTGGTGGTGAACCTGACGCCGGACAAGCAGCACTCTGACGTTGTGCGTTCCGTACAGCCGCTGATGAAAGACGGCGCCGCGCTGGGTTACTCCCACGGCTTCAACATCGTTGAAGTGGGCGAGCAGATCCGTAAAGACATCACCGTGGTGATGGTGGCGCCGAAGTGCCCGGGCACCGAAGTGCGTGAAGAGTACAAACGTGGCTTCGGCGTACCGACGCTGATCGCCGTTCACCCGGAAAACGATCCGAAAGGCGAAGGCATGGCGATTGCCAAAGCCTGGGCAGCGGCCACCGGCGGCCATCGTGCGGGCGTACTGGAATCTTCCTTCGTTGCGGAAGTGAAATCTGACCTGATGGGCGAGCAGACTATCCTGTGCGGCATGCTCCAGGCTGGCTCTCTGCTGTGCTTCGACAAGCTGGTGGAGGAAGGCACCGATCCGGCATACGCGGAAAAACTGATTCAGTTCGGCTGGGAAACCATCACCGAAGCGCTGAAGCAGGGCGGCATTACGCTGATGATGGACCGTCTGTCCAACCCGGCAAAACTGCGCGCGTTCGCACTCTCTGAACAGCTGAAAACCATCATGGCGCCGCTGTTCCAGAAACATATGGACGACATCATCTCCGGCGAGTTCTCCTCCGGCATGATGGCAGACTGGGCGAACGACGATAAGAAACTGCTGACCTGGCGTGAAGAGACCGGTAAAACCGCGTTCGAAACCGCACCACAGTACGACGGCAAGATCACCGAGCAGGAGTACTTCGATAAAGGCGTCCTGATGATTGCGATGGTGAAAGCAGGCGTTGAGCTGGCGTTCGAAACTATGGTGGATTCCGGCATCATTGAAGAGTCTGCGTACTACGAATCGCTGCACGAGCTGCCGCTGATCGCAAACACCATCGCCCGTAAGCGTCTGTATGAGATGAACGTGGTGATCTCCGATACCGCCGAGTACGGTAACTACCTGTTCTCTTACGCCTGCGTACCGCTGCTGAAAGAGTTCATGACCACCCTGCAAGCGGGCGATCTGGGCCAGGCGATTGCGGAAGGTGCGATTGATAACGCGCAGCTGCGTGACGTTAACGAAGCGATCCGCAGCCACGAAATCGAGAAAGTGGGCCAGAAACTGCGTGGCTACATGACCGATATGAAACGTATCGCGGTAGCAGGCTAAACACGATGAATCGGGTGGCGCAAGCCACCCGAACTGTTTTAGCTACGCAGTATCGCGCCGGGATAACCCAGCTGGCGCCACGCCTCATACACCACCACCGACACCGCATTCGACAGGTTCATGCTGCGGCTGTCCGGCATCATCGGAATACGAATTTTCTGCTCGGCTGGCAGGGCATCCAGAATGGTGGCCGGCAGGCCGCGGGTTTCCGGACCAAACATCAGATAATCCCCGTCCTGATAGCTTACGGCGCTGTGCGCTGGCGTGCCTTTGGTGGTCAGGGCGAACATGCGCTGTGGTTTTTCGGATCCCAGAAACGCGGCGTAATCGTGATGACGAACGACGGCGGTAAACTCATGGTAGTCCAGCCCCGCGCGGCGCAGACGTTTGTCGTCCCACGTAAAGCCCATCGGCTCAATGATGTGCAGACGAAAACCGGTGTTGGCGCACAGGCGGATAATATTGCCGGTGTTCGGCGGAATTTCTGGTTCGAATAAGACGATGTTAAGCATGCTGCCCCCTTAATTGCGGGGGCAGAATAGCAGAAAAGAGAGGGACTAGGCGACGCCCGGCTCCTGCGCGCGGCTATACAGCATTTTGTAGACGGTTGCCGCCGCGGCCACGAGAGCAGGCACGCTGAGGATCATTAAAATACTGTCTGCCTGCCACTGCATGGAAAGAAGCTGGGCGCTGGTCATGGTGCCCGCCACGCCGCCGAAGCGGCCGATCCCCTGCATCCAGGCGATACCCGTCGCGCGGCACTCGGTAGGGTAAAAGGTGGCGGCCAGGGTCTGCATGCCCGACTGCGCGCCGTTCATCGCGATCCCCATCAGGAAAATTAACCCGCCAAACAGGGCGATATGGTTATGCTCAATGCCGAGTAAAAGAATCAGGCCCATCGTCAGCACGAAACCACACGCGACCACCTTGTGCGCTTCCCAGCGATCCATCATCCAGCCCGCGAGCAAAATGCCAGCGGTGCCGCCGAAGGTGAACAGCGAGGTGAGCCAGGCGGATTCCGCCAGCGCATACCCCATCCCCTGCATCAGCGTCGGCATCCAGCTCAGCAGGACGTAATAAATCACCAGTCCCATAAAGTAGGTGACCCACAGCATCAGGGTGCCGGGCAGCCAGGGCATGGAAAACAGCTGCGACACGCTGCCTTTTTTCGACGCGACTTTCTCCTCTGTCAGGAAAAAGCCCGTGACGCTATCCAGCGTGCTGCGGGCGAACCGGCTGGCGATGCGGCGAACCTGGGCGATGTCTTTCCCGCGCTGCACCAGAAACTTCACCGACTCCGGCAACAGCAGCGCCAGCAGCACCGTTAAAATCAGCGGCGCAATCGCGCCGGTCAGCAGCACGCTTCGCCAGCCATGGTGAGGGATAAGCCAGGACGAGATCGCCCCGCCGCCCGCCGCACCCAGCGGAAAGCCGCAGTACATGGTGTTAATTGCCATGGCGCGGCAGCGCTGGGGGGCAAACTCTGAGATCAGCGTGATGGCGTTAGGCATCGCGGCGCCCAGCCCGAGACCGGTCAGAAATCGCCATAGCGTCAGGGTATTCAGACTTTGCGCCCAGGCCGTGCCCAGGCTCGCCAGGCCGAAGAAGAGACACGAAAAGACCAGCACGCGCTTGCGTCCCATCCGGTCCGATACCGGACCTGCAATCAGGGCTCCCAGCGACAGCCCCAGCAGCGCCGCACTCAGCACCGGCCCCAGATCCTGTTTATGTATTCCCCACTCCGTCGACAGCGTAGGCGCAATGTAACCCATCGCTGCGGTATCAAACCCATCGATCGCCAGCACCAGAAAGCCCAGCACAATAAGAAGCCAGTGAAACCCTGAAAAAGGACTTTCATCGATCACCTGCTGAATATCCACCCGACCTGAATACGTCATACGTTCCCCTCCGATGTGATGTTGTTTTTGTGTTCTTGTATTTGCTTGTCTATACAATTGCGGAGGGGCGGGGTGTGTCAAATTTTCTTATCAAGAATGTTACGCAGGTGTTATTTTCGACAAAAAAAGCGCCCGAGGGGAAAGTCGGGCGCGGAAGAAGGGGAGGCTAACCGGGGAAGATCAGGCCGCGTTTCCTTGGGAAAGAGGGGCCAGCGCCGCAGGCAGCTTACTGAGCTCCTGCACCAGAGAGTCTTTGCTGATTTCGCTAATCGACTTCGCCCCGGTCAGGGTCATCGCTACTTTCATCTCTTTCTCGATCAGGTTCAGCAGATTCGCCACGCCCGCCTGGCCGCTGGTGGCCAGCGCGTACAGGTAAGCACGGCCCAGCAGCACGCTGTCGGCGCCGAGCGCAATCATGCGCACCACGTCCAGCCCGTTACGGATGCCGCTATCGGCCAGGATCGCAATATCGCCTTTCACCGCATCGGCAATGGCCGGCAGGGCGCGGGCGGAGGAGAGCACCCCATCAAGCTGGCGGCCACCATGGTTAGAGACCACGATCCCATCGGCGCCAAAACGCACCGCGTCGCGGGCATCTTCCGGGTCGAGGATCCCTTTGATCACCATCGGGCCGTCCCAGAATTCGCGGATCCACTCCAGGTCTTTCCAGGAGATCGACGGATCGAAATTGTTCGCCAGCCAGCCAATGTAGTCCTCCAGCCCGGTCGGTTTACCGAGGTAGGCCGAAATATTGCCCAGATCGTGCGGACGGCCGTTCAACCCGACATCCCACGCCCACTGCGGGTGCGTCACCGCCTGCCAGTAACGGCGCAGGGCCGCGTTAGGGCCGCTCATGCCGGAGTGGGCGTCGCGGTAGCGCGCGCCGGGGGTCGGCATGTCGACGGTAAAGACCAGGGTTGAGCAGCCCGCCGCTTTGGCGCGCTCCAGCGCGTTGCGCATAAAACCGCGATCGCGCAGGACGTACAGCTGGAACCACATCGGGCGCTTGATGGTCGGGGCGACTTCTTCAATCGGGCAGACGGACACGGTGGAAAGGGTAAACGGAATGCCTTTGGCATCTGCGGCGGCGGCGGCCTGCACTTCACCGCGACGGGCATACATGCCACATAAACCGACAGGTGCGAGCGCTACCGGCATGGAGAGCGTCTCGTTAAACAGCTTCGTCTCAAGGCTCAGGTCAGACATATTTTTCAGCACGCGCTGGCGCAGGGCCACTTCCGACAGATCCTCCACGTTACGGCGCAGGGTATATTCGGCATAGGCCCCGCCGTCGATATAGTGGAACAGGAACGGGGGCAAAATGCGCTGCGCCGCGGCGCGATAGTCACTGGCTGCTGAAATAATCATGCTTTGTTCTCCCTGGAAATATCACTCTCGCCAGGCAGACGGGTAATACGCGCCTGTCGGGCCTGATCTTCATCGAATCGTTTAATGGTGGTATGCACGAAGCCGAGATGCGCCATCATCGCCTTGCGCGCGGCCTCGGCATCACCGGCCAGAATGGCGTTGAGCACCGCCTCGTGCTGTTCGGTCAGCTGGGCAAATACCGGCGGGACCAGATACATGCGCTGGCGGCTCTGCTTCACGGAGGATTGCAGCAGGTCGAAGAACCCGCGCATGGTTTGCAGCAGCACCACGTTGTGCGAGGCCTCGGCAATCGCCAGATGGAACCGCACGTCCGCCTGGGAGGCGATGTCCGGGTCGCTGCTTTGCGTGGCTTCAAAACAGGCTTTGAGCTTCTCTTTGTCGGCGTCGGTTGCCCGCATCGCCGCGTGCCACGCGGTGCTGGTTTCGATGGCGTGACGCGCTTCGAGGATGTCGAAGCTGTAGTCCGGGTCGTTTTCCATCAGCGTCTTCAGCGGCTGCACGATGTTTTGTTCGGACCAGTCGTCATGCTGCCAGCGCACGAAGGTGCCGCCGCCGCGACGGCTCAGCAGCACCCCTTCGCTGACCAGCGTCGCCAGCGCCTCGCGCAGTGAGTTGCGCGACACGCCAAGCTGAGCGGCAAGCTGACGCTCGGCGGGCAATCTCATGCCCGCTTCCAGCTGTTGTTCTTCTATCAGCGCCCGTACGCGAGTGGCAATCTCGTCGGACAGGCGTCTGGGCATCACTATCATGGAATCATCCAGGTTAAGACATAGGCCTGCAATGTGGTGATCACGCCCACCATGCAGGTAAATATCAGGCTGTGTTTAACGGTAAAGCGGAACAGATCCGACTCTTTGCCTACCAGCCCCACCGCAGCACAGGCAATGGCGATGGACTGCGGTGAGATCATCTTCCCGGTCACGCCGCCGGTGGTGTTCGCGGCGACCAGCAGCACGTCCGAGACGCCAATCTGCTGCGCGGCCGTGGCCTGTAGGGCAGCAAACAGGGCGTTAGATGACGTATCTGAACCGGTCAGGAACACCCCCAGCCAGCCGAGGAACGGCGAGAAGAAGGTAAACGCGTGGCCGGTATGCGCCAGCGCTAACGCCAGCGTCGACGACAGGCCGGAGTAATTCGAAATAAACGCGAACGCCAGCACCATGCCGATGGAGTAAATCGGCAGCATCAGCTCTTTAATCGTCGCCGCAAAGGTCTGTACCGCGGCGGCAGGCTTCATGCGCAGCCACACAACGGAAAGGATAGCGGCAAACAGGATGGCCGTACCGGTGGCTGAGAACCAGTCGAACTTAAACACTGCCGCATACGGCGTGGCGTCGTGCACCACCGGCGGCATACGGGCGACCATTTTGTCGAGGAACGGCACGGAGATATTAATCACCATGTCGTACAGCGCGCCGCCCGGGGCGAACAGGGCTTTAAACGGCGGAATGCTCCACAGCGTCACGGTGGCGGTCAGGAACAGGAACGGTGACCACGCGCGCACAATCTGTCCGGCGGTATAGCCGGTGCGCGCCAGCGTCTGATCCACGTGCGATGCGCCCATGTCAGCAAAGCGGAAGATACGTACCGGCTGCCAGCGTTTCAGGAACAGCGTCAGACAGACCAGCGACACCAGGGAAGAGATGATGTCCGGCAGTTCCGGGCCGAGGAAGTTGGAGCTGAGATACTGGGCAATGGCGAACGAACCGCCCGCTACCATCACCGCAGGCCAGGTCTCCTTCACGCCGCGCCAGCCGTCCATAATCGCCATGATCCAGAACAGCACGATAATGGTCAGGAACGGCAGCTGGCGGCCCACCATCTGGCCGATCTCGAAGCTGTCCAGCCCGGTCACCTGGCCCGCCACCAGAATCGGAATGCCCATCGCGCCAAACGCCACCGGGGCGGTGTTCACAATCAGGCACAGGCCAGCGGCATACAGCGGATTAAAGCCCAGCCCGACCAGCAGAGCGGCGGTGATCGCCACCGGCGCGCCAAATCCTGCCGCCCCTTCAAGGAACGCCCCGAAGGAGAAACCGACAATCAGCATCTGTAAACGCTGGTCCGGTGTAATAGAGAGAATCGACGAGCGAATAATGTCGAACTGCCCGGTTTTCACCGAGATTTTGTAGACAAAGACAGCGGCGATGATGATCCACGCAATCGGCCACAGGCCGTAGAAGAAACCATACACCACGGAGGCCAGCGCGCGATCGACCGGCATTTTATAGAAGAACAGCGCCACCAGCAGGGCGATGGCAACGGTGTACGTTGCGGCAAGGTAGCCCTTCAGCTTGAGCTTTATCAGCGCAAAGAAGAAGAACAGGATCGGTAGCGATGCGATCAGGCTCGACAGCCAGATATACCCGGCCGGATCGTAGTTTTGTTGCCAGAGGCTCATGCAGGTCTCCTGAGGACCACACAGGTGTTCGTCGGGTGAGTCTCTGCTCATCTCAGCGTCACACTTAGTGTAAAAGTGGTCCTTCCAATATTGTGATGTAGGGTTAATGGCAATAAATGGTTAACCAAGTGTTGCTATTCAGCAATGCTTTTGTGAAGTGGAGCATCGAAACTGTGAACGATGGATAGCTTTACGCATGATTGGTAGGACCAAAACCGCAAGTTCAACTCACCGCGTGCGTTGGGAGCGGTAGTCAGGTGGAGGGCATTACATTCGCCTTTTGAGCAGATACGGCGCGTAAAAGAGGTTGAATAAAATGGGTATGTGATAATATTGCGTGAATCAAATGAGGTTTGTTTGTTTTATTTATGTTTTTGAAAATCTGTATATGTGTGATCAGAGTGATATATTTCCTATAAATAAAAAATTTTTTTGGTTAAAAATGCGAAATCGAAGCTGTAGCAAAAAATTTTAATTAAGGTAAATTTCACATATAGATTTTAACAGTGTATTACAAACGATCAATTGCTGATCGATAAGGAAATATCCTGTTTAACCGTGATTTTTCAGGATAAAGTGAAAGAATTTTTTGCTGAAGTGACATTTTTTGGCTAATAATATTCTGAAATAAATTGATCAAACAATGATCAGTTAACTCTCTTGTAGTTTAGTTGCGGTATTAAAAGCAGATTAATAATTATTAGGGCAATGGAAAGGGGTTAAATTTGTTAGCTGAGTGTTAATTTCAGAATGTTTACAAGCGCGGCGTATTACTTTTCAATACGTAGACGTTAAAAGGCATTTGATTTACTATTTATTCAGAAGCAACGTAACAGAAGATTTAAAATTTATTACTAACCACAACGTATTCAGTGTTATTTTCGGCCAGAAGTCATTCCTCAGTTGAAGGATATCTGTGTATGGCCTTCTGAAAATATACGGATTATCACCATGGGATGGACCCTGCTTTATTCTATAAGGTCGCGTCACCCATTCTGCTAAAACCCTTTCGGTGGCGTTTTTAAATCCTTATAGCGGTTATTGTACCTGGTACAACAAGTCTATATCTGTTTAATTTACAGAGGGGAAAGTGTTCCAAATGAAAATCAAAAATGTGGCGCTGGCGATTGCCGCGGCGGGGCTGCTGTTATCTTCTCAATCGGTACTGGCAAGCAGTGATTCTGGCGTTAATGCTTCTCTGGATACCGGTGCGGGTTCGCAAAGTACGGGCGGGGTGATCAATTTTACAGGGAAGATTACCCTTATTTCCTGTGATATTACTCCGGCCTCTAAAAACAAAACGGTAGACCTTGGGGCGTGGGCAAAAAGCTACTTTGACGATCACAACGAAACGACGCCGCGCGAGTTCAAAATCAACGTGGAAAACTGCCCGGAGACGGTTGAATCGGTTGCGGTACTGTTCGACGGAACCAAAGATACGGTGAATGACACACTGCTTCAGGTTACGCCAGGTGAAGGTATGGCGACGGGTGTCGGCGTGAAGCTTTATAACAGCGATCGCAGCACGGCGATTAAACCGGGTACGGTATCTGAAACAACCGCACCGGATGATGAAGGCAATGCTGAATTAACTTTCTATGCCGCACTTGACAAAGATGGCACAGAAATCAACGCCGGCGATGTTAACGCCGTATCCAACTTCCTGATGGTTTATAACTGATTTCACTGTCAGCCACCTCCAGAGATAATAATGATGAAACGTTTATCGTATATTATGCTCACTGCATTAATGGTTAGTTCTGCGTCAGTTTCCGCTGGTGTTGTAATGGGGGGAACACGGATCGTATACCCACAACACAGCAAGGAGGTGGCATTTTCTGTTTCTAATATGGAAAGTGCGGTTCCCTATCTTATTCAGTCGTGGGTTGAAGGGGATGGGCAGGGTAAAAATAACGCTGCGCCATTTATTGTCACGCCACCTCTGTTCAGACTTGATCCGGAGCAGACCAACACGCTGCGTATTCAATATACCGGCGCTCCGCTGCCCACAGATCGTGAATCTGTATTCTGGCTCGATATTAAAGCGATTGCGCCAAAGCCAAAAGAGAGCAGCAACGAATTACAAGTTAACGTTAAATCGAAATTTAAAATTTTCTACCGCCCGGACAATCTGAAAGGGGACGCTGCAACTGCCTGGCAGAAAATAACGTTTTCGCGGACGGGAAAAGGGCTTAAGGCCGCTAACCCGACGCCATACTACGTCTCTTTTTATCGGCTGACCGTTGGCGGGCATAAAATTGAGCAGCCGGGCATGATCGGTCCAGGGGAAACCCGTGAATGGTCTGCGTCCGCCTCCGGGGGCGTAAGCTGGTCGGCTATTAATGATTTTGGTGCCATCACCGCCACCCACACCCAGCCTCTTTAAGATCATGCCTTTTCGCCTGTTTCGTTACGCGCCGCTTTCAGTGTTGCTGCTTAGCTTCAGCCGTGCGGGGATGGCCGAGGATTACTTTGATCCCGCCGCGCTGGAGCTTTCCTCTACTGAACAGAAAACGGCGGATCTGCACTATTTCTCTGAAAAGGGCGGGCAGATGCCAGGCACCTGGCTCGTGACGCTGGAGATTAACGGACGCGAGGAGCGGCATCAGGAGATCACCTTCGTCAATGAGAAAGGCAGCCTGCAACCCGTTTTTAGCGTATCGCTGCTGGAAGCGCTTGGCGTAAATGTAGGGGCCATTCCTGCATTCTCCCGGTTGCAGGAGGGAGAAACGTTCACGCACCTCGAGGATTTTATTCCGGCAGCGCGAACCTCCTATGATTTCAACCAACAGCGCCTTTTTCTCAACCTGCCGCAGGCGGCGATGAAACACCGCAGCCGTGGCTACGTGCCGCAGTCGCAGTGGGACGATGGTATCCCGGCGGCATTTACTGATTACAGTCTGTCGGGCGGTCAGGCCCGTCATCAGAGCGGGGTCACGACATCCAGCTATCTGAGCCTGCGTAACGGCATCAATCTGGGGGCGTGGCGGTTGCGCAACACTTCGGCCTGGAGCCACAGCGACGCGGGCGGCAACCATTTTCAGTCGCAAAGTAGCTGGCTGAGCCGGGATATTCGCCGTCTTAACAGCCAGCTACGGATCGGCGATGCCTGGACCGCAGGCGACGTCTTCGATAGCGTGGCGTTTCGCGGGGTTCAGCTCTCGTCCAGCGAGAGCATGTTACCCGACAGCCAGCGCGGCTTCGCACCAACCATCCGCGGCGTTGCACACAGCTTCGCTAAAGTCTCCGTTTCGCAAAATGGCTATGTGATCTATGAAACCTGGGTGGCCGCCGGGCCATTTATCATTAACGATCTGTTCCCCGGCGCACAAAGCGGCGATCTACAGGTTACGGTCACGGAAAGTGACGGCTCAACGCGCGTCTTTACCCAACCCTATTCTGCGGTGCCGTTTATGCGACGCCAGGGCAGCCTGAAATACAGTCTCAACGCCGGACGATTTCACTCCGGCTCCGGCGATGCGCGTTCGCCTGAGTTTGTTGAAGGCGCTTTTTTCTACGGTCTGCTCTCCAGGATGACGGTGTATGGCGGCTTTCGTACGGCGAGCAACTACCAGGCCGGTGCAATTGGCATAGGCAGAGGGTTTGGCGCATTTGGCTCGCTGGGCATTGACGATACGCTGGCAAAAAGCCATTTACCCGACGGCAAAAACGCGATAGGGCAGGCGTGGCGCATTCAGTATCAGAAAGATTTCAGCGCTACCGGCACCGCCTTCAACCTGGCGAGTTATCGCTATGCCTCGCGCAATTACTATGAATTTAGTGAACTGAATCAGTCTGACAGCCAACAGCTGCAACTCAATAATCGCCGTAGCCGCTCGCAGGTCACCTTTTCACAGACGCTGGGTCAGTTCGGCAGCCTCAGCGTCTCGGCATGGATGCAGGATTACTGGCATACGTCCGGGCAGGATAAAACCATCCACATTGGCTGGTACACCAGCTGGCGGGGCATTTCCTGGGGCGCGGGATATGACTACACCGACTCAGCGCGTGAGCAGCATCCCGATCGCACCGTGTCGTTTAACGTCAATGTTCCGCTTGGCCACTGGTTACCGGACAGCTCGGTCAGTTACTTCATCAACCACAACAATCGTGGAATGACCACGCAGCAGATGTCTCTCAACGGCAGCGCGCTGGCGAATCGCAACCTTAATTACAGCGTTCAGCAGAGTAAGGCCAGCGAGGGACAAGCCGACAGTACCAGCCTGGCGCTGCAATACAACGGTGGCTACGGCAACGTCAGCCTCGGTTATGACCACAGCCGAAGCGGTAGCAACGCGAGCCTCGGACTCGCCGGAGGCGTTATCGCCACGCAGTATGGCGTCACGCTTAGCGAGCCGCTGGGCGATACCGTCGCCCTGCTGCGCGTGCCCGGTGCGGCGAACGTTGAGCCGGAGGGTTACAACGGGATCCATACCGACAGCCGCGGCTATGCGGTCATGCCAACGCTCTCGGCGTATCGCAAAAATACCGTCAGCCTTGATACGGCGACGCTGGGTGAGAACGTCGACGTTGAGCAGAGCGGTCTGACGCTCATTCCCACCAGCGGCGCGGTGGTGCTGGCCAATTACAAAACCCACATTGGTTATCGCGTTCTGTTTTCCCTGCGCTACCACGGTGAACCGTTGCCGTTTGGCGCGCAGGCTGAAGTGGTGGAGCAGAACCGCCATTCTGCAAACCGAAGCATGGTCGCTGACGGCGGTCAGGCCTACCTGAGCGGAGTACCCGAGCGCGGCACCCTGCGCGTCACCTGGTATGAAAACGGGGAGCAGCAGCAATGCCAGACACCTTTCAGATTGGGGAAAGCTCATATGGCCCCCGGCATCGCTACGCTGTCTCTTGAGTGCCACTAGAGGAATATCATGCGTCGTTTTATTCACTGGTTTTTCTATCTCAGTCTGCTTTCGCTTTTTGGCATGCTGAGTTTTCATGCCCATGCCCAGACTTCAACCTGCCGCACCACGCGCGATCAGTGGGTCGTTCAGGTGCCTTATGCCATTGGGTATGCGCCCGGCACGTCTGACTGGACGCCGATATCTGCGCCGATACAGTCTACCGGGGCGGATTTCTACAGCTGTGATGGCGGGAATGACCCCTGGCGTAGTATCGGATTTGTCGAGCTGGATAACCCCGTCGGCACCGTGGTGGGGGAAGACGGTGCGTCGCGGCACGTCTACAAAACCCAAATTGACGGCATCGGCTACGCGCTCGGGTTCCGCGAGCAGCAGTACTGTGGTGCGGATGCCGTACGGTATATTGACGGCACCAGCCCGGTAGACGGCAACGAGTCCCGGCGTATCTGCGATGCCTCACAGAATCCTGCCTTTGCCAGCGCCCCAACGTATAAATTGCAGTTCTGGGTGGTGTTTTACAAAATCCCGACGACCAGCCCCATGCCTGACGATAACGCCAACTCCCAGGAGCAAAATGTCGGATCGCTGATATTGCAGGCGGGAGAAAATCAAGCCAGCGCCACCAACGTGGCGACACCAGTACAGATTCATCTCGCCAGCTTCACCGTCAGGCGTACCAGCTGTTCAGTGGGCTCTCGCAGCATTCTTGTTCCCATGGGGAGCGTGAGCCAGCGTGAATTTCACGGCATCGGCTCCCGCGCCGGGGGCGGACGCTTCAGCATTCCGGTGACTTGCGAAAATAACACGGCGGTTAAGATGGGTTTCTTTGGCGATACCACGCCGGGCAACGATCGGGCGCTGGCGTTGACGAAGCAGGAGGATAGCGCCAGCGGTGTCGGGATCGAACTGCTTTACGGTGACAATACCGGTTCGGTTCAGGGGCTGGTGGTACCGTGGAACACCCCGCAGGTGTCAGCGCTTGGGCAAGTAGGGGATAACCAGACGCAAACCTTCTGGTTTGATGCGCATTACATTCAGACGGAAGCGAACGTGACGGCGGGAAAAGCGGATGCGATGGCCACGTTTAACCTGATTTACAACTGAGTTTCCCCTGCCGCAGCGGCAGGGGAGGACGATCAGAACGCGGTCTTACAAAAACCCGTCATCTCTTTCAGGCCCATTTCGCGACCAAGCTCAGTCATCGGGTGCACCACCACCAGGCCACGGACGCTTTTCTTCAGCTTGCCCATGTCGGCCTGCTCTTTTTTGGTGATCGCGCGGCGATGCGGCATGTTCATCAGCTTCTGCGCTTCTTTACTCAGCTTCTGGCCTTTCACTTCGCGCAGGCGTTCAATTTCCGCCTCCAGCTTCACGGACTCTTTTTCCAGCTCGGCATATTTCTCGGCGGAATCAACAAGGGAGAGGCCAGCCATCTGATGGCGGATCATATCCAGACGGTCGCTCAGGCGTTTAATTTCGTTCTTTTCGACTTCTTTCATGACAAATAACTCTGAAAACGGGGAATTTACAGGGAAGGATACACCAATGTGTGCGGGCTTACTTCTGAAACGCTTTTTTTAAGCTGATTTTAGAAATCAGCTCAGTCAGGGAAAGCACCATGGTGGAGCGGACAACCTGTTGATAACGCAGCTTTTGCATCGCGTACAGCTCTGGGTCGCTGTTATCAAACTGAGGTGCGGGAGGGAGCGCGGATACGCAGTGCAGTTCGCCGAAGGGCCCCAGTATCTCATCATCGGTAAAGGTGTACTCATTGCCGTCATGATTGAGCTCTTCGCGCAGCGCCATTAACAGCTCGGCGTCTTCATACTCCTGACGGTTCAGCACGCCGAGACCGTAAATCAGCTTCAGCCGTACCGATAAATCGCCCAGCGGTCCGTCTCCGTCCAGTAACGGTTCTACAGCGTACTTTACCGCGTAGTCGTCTTTGCGAAACACCTGAAGCACCAGAATGTTTACCGCCTCGGTTAACAGCTCGACGGCGGCAATCAGGAAACTTCGTACGGTTTTGCCAGCATTCAGACGCTCAAGCACACGATTTTCAAAGGCCTGGGTTTGTTCCATTATTGCCTGCATATCTGACAATCTGTTATTCGGGCGCAGGCTCACCTGCGCCGGACTCTGCATCATTTGGTTGCGTTGTATGCGCTGACCGCCTCCGCAACTACGTCACTGTTGGCATCCAGACCGGAGATCTGCGCCAGCGCAGCCTGCGCGCCTTTGTCATCAATCAGCTGAGCCAGCTCAATCGCCTGCGGGTCCTGCTCGCTGCGGTAGTGCATTGCGGCAGCGATTCCCTTCACCAGGTTAGCGTGCGGCAGGCCGTATTCCAGCGTGCCCAGCAGCGGTTTAATCAGGCGATCGCCCGCGCTCAGTTTACGCAGCGGCTGACGACCCACGCGCTCAACGTCATCTTTCAGATACGGGTTTTCAAAACGACCGAGGATTTTCTGGATGTATGCTGCGTGTTTATCAGCATCAAAACCGTAGCGTTTGATCAGCACCGCGCCGCTCTCTTCCATTGCCCCTTTGACCACCGCACGGATGTTCTCATCGAGGATCGCGTCACGAATGGTCTGATGACCGGCCAATTTTCCGAGGTACGCGGTTATAGCATGCCCGGTGTTCAGCGTGAAGAGTTTACGTTCGACAAATGCCATCAGGTTATCGGTTAATTCCATTCCCGGAATGGTCGGCAGCGCGCCCTTAAACTGGGTTTTATCAACGATCCACTCGCTGAAGGTTTCCACGGTCACTTCCAGCGGGTCGTTGGTGGCGGATGCTGACGGCGGAACGATGCGATCCACGGCGGAATCAACAAAACCTACGTGCGCTTCAACCCAGGCTTTATCTTCATCAGCCACAGCGGCCAGAACGTGGCCTTTCAGCTGCGTGGTGCCGCGCACCATGTTTTCACAGGCGATGATGTTCAGCGGCGTTTCAACGCCCTGTGCTTTACGCTTCGCCAGGCCTTTCGCGACCGCCGGGGCGATACGCTCAAGCACCACCGGACCCACGGCGGTGGTGACCAGATCAACGCTGGCAATAAGATCGATAACATCGTCGCCAATGCTGCTTACCGCGTTGACGCCAGAGACCGTTTCAACCTGTTCGTTTTCACCCACCACGTGAACCTGATAGCTATGACGGGCATTCAGGGCATCCAGAACCACCTGATTCACATCGGCGAATGTCAGGATAATGCCCGCGTCTGCCAGCAGTTTACCGATAAAGCCACGACCAATATTACCTGCGCCAAAATGTAATGCTTTCATAGTGTTAACCTTCATCAATGTTTTTACCCGAGAGGGCTGGGGTGAGGAACGTTTTCCCCTCACCCTAGCCCTCTCCCCGGGGGGGAGAGGGAGGAGTACCGTTATTTGTTAAGCAGGGCCAGAACTTCTTCAACGCTGGTGGTGTTGGCCAGACGCTCAATAACCGTTTCGTCATCCAGCGCGTTGGTCAGGCTGGTAATCACCTGGATATGCTCGTTGTTGCGAGCGGCGATACCAATCACCAGACGGGCGATGTCGTCCTCTTCTTCACCGAAGCGCACGCCATCAGGATACTGACAGAACACCACGCCGGTTTTCAGCACGCGGTCTTTGGCTTCCACCGTACCGTGTGGAACCGCGATGGATTCACCCAGGTAGGTTGGGGTCAGCTTTTCACGCTCCAGCATCGCCTCAACGTATTCCGGCTGAACGTAGCCACCTTTCACCAGCTGCTCACCGGCGAAGCGAATGGCCTCTTCTTTATTGGTCGCCGTGCGGCCAAGGAAGATGTTTTCTGCGCCCAGTTTGAACAGATGCGCGTTGCTCTCGTCGAAGCTGTCTTGCAGGCTGGTACGTACTTTCACTTCGTTATCTTCATGGCGCTGCGCCGCCACCAGACGTTCGGTCAGGCTCGTGTACAGGCCGCTGTCGAGGAAGTTGGTCAGGGAAATGTGCTGCGCCTGCGGTACCTGACGCATAGCGCGTTCGGTCAGATCGCGGTGCGTGATCACCAGGTCAACGTCCGGCGGCAGGCTGTTAATCGCGCTGTTGGTGACGGAGATGTTGGTCAGACCCGCATCCTGCACTTTCTTACGCAGCACGCCCGCACCCATTGCGCTGGAGCCCATACCGGCATCGCAGGCAACGATGATTTTACGAACGTGGCTCAGGTCGTTAGAGACATCGCCTGCCGCCAGCGGCGTTGCGCCTTTGGATTCGGCTTTCATGTCATGCATACGACGGGTTGCCGCTTCGATATCGTCGTCTTCTTTCACCTTGCTGGTTTTCAGCAGGATAGCGGAGGCCACGAAGGAGACCGCCATGGCCGCACAGATCGCCGCGATGTTCGCGAAGTAGGCGCCTTTCGGGGTCATCGCCAGCACCGCCAGGATAGAGCCTGGAGAAGCCGGAGAGACCAGACCGCCGCCCAGTACGCTCAGGGTGAACACGCCGGTCATACCGCCGAGGATAACGGCCAGGATCAGGCGTGGGTTCATCAGCACGTACGGGAAGTAAATTTCGTGAATACCGCCCAGGAAGTGAATGATTGCCGCGCCGCCAGCAGACTGCTTCGCGCTGCCGCGACCGAAGAACATATATGCCAGCAGAACGCCCATACCCGGACCCGGGTTGGCTTCAATCAGGAAGAAGATGGACTTGCCGAGATCGTGAGACTGCTGAATACCCAGCGGCGAGAAGATACCATGGTTGATGGCGTTGTTCAGGAACAGGATTTTCGCCGGTTCAACGAAGATTGACGCCAGCGGCAGCATGTCATGCGCCACCATGAAGTTAACGCCCGCCGCCAGCAGCTTGGAGAGCACTTCAACCGCAGGGCCAATGCCGAGGAACGCCAGAATCGCGAGGATCATCCCGATGATGCCCGCAGAGAAGTTGTTCACCAGCATTTCGAAGCCGGATTTGATCTTGCCATCAACCCAGACGTCAAATTTCTTAATCGCCCAGCCGCCCAGAGGACCGGCAATCATCGCACCGAGGAACATCGGCATATCCGCACCGACGATCACCCCCATGGTTGTGATGGCACCCACGACGCCACCACGGTCACCGCCCACCAGACGACCACCGGTATAACCGATGAGCAGCGGCAACAGGTACGTAATCATTGGGCCAACAAGTTTCGCCAGCGTTTCGTTAGGCAACCACCCTGTCGGAATAAATAATGCGGTGATAATACCCCACGCGATAAACGCGCCGATATTTGGCATCACCATGTTGCTGAGGAAACGACCAAAGCTTTGCACTTTGATCTTGAAATCGGATGACATAAAACACCCCTTCTTATGTTTACGCTTAGGCTTGTGGCCCGAGGTTTATCGTTAATGTGCGGCGGCAGAGGTAGCCGGGCCCTGTTCTGATGCTGTGAAATCTGGCACTGAATCGTTCAACTGTCCAGACAGCGAAATTTTGTGTGATCTGAATCACGTGAATGTAGGGGGTGAGGATATTAATGAAGTGATCGCGATCACATAATGAGTGTGTAAAAAAAATACATCGTTCAGAATTACGCCAAAATGGGCGGGTTTTTGTGATTAATATCACAATGTTAAGTTGGCTGTTTGTTTTCAGATTGTGATTTGATTCACAAAATATTTTTATGCAGATTTCTCCCGTATCCCCTCACGACAGGAATGCGATACGCACACCTGCCTTTTACCACGGCTTGATCCATACTGACCTCTTTGTGGGCATTAAGGATAAGCAATGAAACTCATCGGCAGTTATACAAGTCCTTTCGTGCGTAAGATTTCGATTCTCCTGCTGGAGAAAGGGATTGAATTTGAATTCGTAAATGAACAACCCTACAACGCAGAGAACGGCGTTGCGCAGTACAACCCGCTGGGGAAAGTCCCGGCGCTGGTAACGGACGAGGGCGACTACTGGTTTGATTCCCCGATCATTGCGGAGTACATCGAGCTGCTTGGCGTTGCGCCGGCCATGCTGCCGGCGGATCCAAAAGCAGCGCTGGCGATGAAGCAAATTGAAGCCCTGGCGGATGGCATTATGGATGCGGCATTAACGTCCGTACGCGAGCAGGCAAGGCCCACCGCCCAGCAGTCAGAAAATGAGCTGCTGCGCCAGCGCGAAAAAATCAGCCGCAGCCTGGATATGTGCGAACAGCTGATCCGCGACGGGAAAATTCAGAGCGATAGCCTGAATCTGGCGACGATCGCCATCGCCTGCGCCATCGGCTACCTCAATTTCCGCCGCGTCTCGCCGGGCTGGTGCGTGGATCGTCCGCTGCTGGTCAAACTGGCGGAGACGCTCTTCCAGCGCGAAAGTTTCGCCCGGACTGAACCACCAAAGGCTTGATGCGGGTTATAACACTTCCTGGCGGGAGGCGGTACAATCCCCCCACATGTTAACTCCCTCTCCCGTCGGGAGGGGGGAAGATATTTACTCGCCAGGCGCATTCATGACTACTCATCATTCCCTCTACAGCCAGATCCCCGCTACCGATCGTCTGCTTCGTGACCCGCGCATCACTGCGGTGCTGGAGCAGTTTGGCCATACTGCAACGGTCGACATGCTACGCCAGCTTCAGGACGATGCGCGTCGCCATATTCAGGCTGAGAACGCGCTACCCGGCTGGTGCGAGGCATGGGCGCAGGAAGTTGAAAGGAGGCTGAGCAAGCACGCGCAAAGCGCGTTGCGCCCGGTTATTAACCTGACAGGCACGGTTCTGCATACCAATCTGGGCCGGGCACAGCAGGCAGAAGAGGCAATAGAGGCCGTCACCCGGGCCATGCGCTCGCCGGTGACGCTGGAGTACGATCTGGACGGCGCCGGGCGCGGACATCGCGATCGCGCGCTGGCGGATCTTCTCTGCCAGATCACCGGCGCGGAAGATGCCTGCATTGTGAATAACAACGCGGCGGCGGTGCTGTTAATGCTGGCGGCCACCGCAAGCGGAAAAGAGGTTGTCGTCTCTCGCGGCGAGCTGGTGGAGATCGGCGGGGCGTTTCGTATTCCGGACGTCATGCGGCAGGCGGGCTGCACGCTGCATGAAGTGGGCACAACCAACCGTACCCATGCAAAAGATTATCGCGCGGCGGTGAATGAAAACACCGCCCTGCTGATGAAAGTGCATACCAGCAATTACCACATTGAGGGTTTCACCAAAACGGTGGAAGAGGCTGAACTGGCCGCCATCGGGCGCGAGCTAAACGTGCCGGTGATTGCCGATCTTGGCAGTGGGTCGCTGGTGGATATGCGCCAGTATGGTCTGCCAAAAGAGCCAATGGTGCAGGAAATGGTTGCCGCGGGCGTAAGCCTGGTCAGTTTCTCTGGCGATAAACTGCTGGGCGGACCGCAGGCGGGTATTATCGTCGGCAGGCGCGAGCTGATTGCGCAGCTACAGCAGCATCCGCTGAAGCGCGCCCTGCGTGCCGATAAAATGACGCTGGCCGCGCTGGAAGCCACGCTGCGGCTCTATCTCCACCCGGAGAAACTGGCTGACCGCCTGCCCACGTTGCGTTTGCTGAGCCGTGATGCGGCCTCTGTTCGCGCGCAGGCGGAAGCGCTACTGCCGCAGGTTGCTCCTCATTACCCTGAGTTTGAAGTTCGTATCGAGCCTTGCCTGTCGCAAATTGGCAGCGGCTCGCTGCCGGTGGACAGGTTACCGAGCGAAGCGCTGACGTTCACCCCGCGCGACGGACGCGGAAGCCAGCTTGAGGCGCTGTCGGCGCGCTGGCGCGCATTACCGACGCCGGTGATTGGCCGGATCGGTGACGGGCGCATGTGGCTGGATTTACGCTGTCTGGAAGATGAAGTGCGGTTTCTGGAGATGATGTTGAAATGATTATTGCCACCGCCGGTCACGTTGACCACGGCAAAACCACGTTATTGCAGGCCATTACGGGCGTGAATGCCGATCGCCTGCCGGAAGAGAAAAAGCGCGGCATGACCATTGACCTGGGTTACGCCTACTGGCCGCAGCCCGACGGTCGCGTGCTGGGCTTTATCGACGTGCCCGGCCACGAGAAGTTTCTTTCCAATATGCTCGCGGGCGTGGGCGGGATCGATCACGCTCTGCTGGTGGTCGCGTGCGATGACGGGGTGATGGCGCAAACGCGCGAGCATCTGGCGATCCTCCAGCTGACCGGAAACCCGCAGTTGACCGTCGCACTCACCAAAGCGGACCGTGTGGAGGAGGCGCGTATCGACGAGGTGCGTCAAGAGGTGCTGGCGGCGCTGAGTGAATACGGTTTTAAGGATGCCGCACTGTTTGTCACCGTAGCGACAGAAGGCCGCGGTATCGATGCTCTTCGCAACCATTTGCAGCAGATCCCGTCTCGTGAACAGGCCAGCCATCACCGCTTCCGTCTGGCGATCGACAGGGCGTTTACCGTGAAAGGGGCTGGGCTGGTGGTGACCGGTACCGCGCTGAGCGGGGAAGTGAACGTGGGCGATACCCTGTGGCTCACGGGCGTGAACAAACCGATGCGCGTGCGCGGGCTTCATGCGCAAAACCAGCCGGTGGAACAGGCCCACGCCGGGCAGCGTATCGCGCTGAATATTGCCGGTGATGCCGAAAAGGACCAGCTTAACCGCGGCGACTGGCTGCTGGCCGACGCGCCGCCGGAGCCTTCTGAACGGGTCATCGTTTCTCTCCAGACCCATACGCCGCTGACCCAGTGGCAGCCGCTGCATATCCACCACGCGGCCAGCCACATCACCGGACGCGTGTCGCTGCTGGAAAACGATCTCGCCGAACTGGTGTTCGACTCCCCGCTCTGGCTGGCGGATAACGACCGCCTGGTTCTGCGCGATATTTCGGCGCGGGAAACGCTGGCGGGCGCGCGCGTGGTCATGCTGGATCCGCCCCGTCGCGGCAAGCGTAAGCCCGAGTATTTACAGTGGCTGGCCGCGCTGGCCCAGACCCGCGATGATAAGTCTGCGTTAGATATCCACCTTGAGCGTGGCGCGGTGGATCTGGCGGCGTTCGCCTGGGCGCGCCAGCTCAGCGGCGAAGGATTGCGTCTTCTGACGCAGGAGCCAGGTTTTATTCAGGCCGGAAACAGCCTGCTGAACGCGCCGGTGGCGGCGCGCTGGCAGCGCAAAGTGCTGAGCACGCTGGCGACCTACCATGAACAGCATCAGGATGAGCCCGGTCCGGGTCGTGAACGTCTGCGGCGCATGGCGTTGCCCATGGAAGACGACGCGCTGGTGCTGTTGCTGATTGAAAACATGCGTGAAAGCGGCGTGATTGCAAGTCATCACGGCTGGCTACACCTGCCGGAACACAAGGCCGGTTTTACCGCTGAGCAGGACGCGGTCTGGCAAAAAGTGGCGGCGCTGTTTGGCGATGAACCGTGGTGGGTGCGCGATCTGGCGCGTGAAACCAATACCGATGAGCAGCTGATGCGTCAGGTACTGCGCCATGCGGCACAGCAGGGGATGATTGTGGCGATCGTGAAAGATCGTTATTACCGCAACGATCGGATCGTAGCGTTTGCGAACCTGATCCGGGAGCTGGATCAGGCGCGCGGATCAACCTGCGCCGCAGACTTCCGCGATCGGCTGAATGTGGGACGCAAACTGGCGATTCAGATCCTGGAGTATTTCAACCGCATCGGGTTTACGCGTCGTCGTGGCAATGACCATGTGCTACGCGACGCGCAGTTATTTCCGTAAGCGTTAAGCGCTGCGCGCCTGTTTCTGCTTAGCCAGCCAGACCGCGCCCAGCCTTCCCGCCTGGTTACCCAGCTCGCAGGGAAGGATGGGCACCCGGAGCGCCTCCCACTCCTCGAATCGCTGTAGGTATTTATCCAGCAGGAGATAGATTTTCTCCTGCTCGCTAATGCCGCCGCCAATCAGCACCGCCTGCGGATCAAACATGGAGATCACGCTGTAGATGCCCCGCGAGAGGAAATGCGCCCACTCTTCTATGGCCTCACGCAGATGCACGTCGCTGTCCATGCGTTTAAACAGCTCCTCACCGTCAGGCATCTCATCTTCCGACACGGCCAGCGCACGGCGGCAGGCTTTCATCAGGCCGCTGGCTGACGCCACTTCGTGCATCGGCTCGCCGTTGTTGCCAACGGGCAGCACGCCAAACTCACCCGCCCGGTAGTGCGACCCACGGTAGAGATCGCCCTCCATGACGATACCGCCGCCGATGCCGGTGCCGATGGTGATGCAGACAAAATGCTCATAGTCCTTGCCGGCGCCCTGCCAGCGTTCGCCCAGTGCCGCGCAGTTGGCGTCATTTTCGGTTGTTACGGGAACATCGGTCAGCTGTGCGAAAAGCTCGCACAGGTTTTCACCGTCAAGGTAATCCAGCGCCCCGGCCTTGGCCGCTTCGCCGGTATGGTGATTGATGTGGCCCGGAAAACTCACGCCGATGCCGACGATCTCATGCTCCTGGCGGTACTTATTCACCACCGCTTTCCACTTCTGTTTGAAGGTGCTTTCATCGTCAGGCGTATCATATTCATCGGATGTCAGTTCTTCGCCGTTTTCGTTAATCACGCCGTGTTTGATGTGGGTTCCGCCCACGTCAAAGCCGATAAATAGCTGCATTGCATCGTTCCTCATGAGCCCCTGAGCTATTAAGTATGGCTCTGGCGGCAGAAACGAAACGTAAAGTACGGTAATCCGTGATACGGCTCGTAAACCCGTTACCGACTGGCGAGAAAACCACCAGCCGGAACTACCCTTGTTGTACACCTACTGCAAGGAGACGGTCATGACAAACAATCCTCCCTCATCGCGTATCCAGCCAGGCGAGTATGGTTTTCCCCTTAAGCTGAAGCCCCGCTATGACAACTTTATCGGCGGCGACTGGGTGGCGCCCGTCGACGGTGAATACTATTCCAACCTGACGCCCGTTACCGGCCAGCCGCTGTGTGAAATTGCCAGTTCGGGCAAGCGGGATATCGATTTAGCGCTGGATGCGGCGCATAAGGCGAAAGATAAGTGGGGACAAACGTCCGTTCAGGACAGAGCGGCCATTTTGTTCAAAATCGCCGATCGGATGGAGCAGAATCTGGAGCTGCTGGCGACCGCAGAAACGTGGGACAACGGCAAGCCGATCCGGGAAACCATGGCGGCGGACGTGCCGCTGGCGATTGACCATTTCCGCTATTTTGCGTCCTGCATTCGTGCCCAGGAGGGGGGAATAAGTGAAGTTGACAAAGATACCGTGGCGTATCACTTCCACGAGCCGCTCGGCGTGGTGGGGCAAATTATTCCGTGGAACTTCCCGCTGCTGATGGCGAGCTGGAAAATGGCGCCCGCGCTGGCGGCGGGTAACTGCGTTGTGCTGAAACCCGCTCGCTTAACGCCGCTTTCGGTACTGCTGCTGATGGAGGTGATTGGCGACCTGTTGCCGCCGGGGGTCATTAACGTGGTCAACGGGGCCGGGGGAGAGATCGGCGAATATCTGGCTACCTCAAAACGTATCGCCAAAGTGGCGTTCACCGGCTCAACGGAAGTGGGCCAGCAGATCATGCAGTACGCGACCCAGAACATCATTCCGGTCACACTCGAGCTGGGCGGCAAATCGCCGAACATCTTCTTTGCCGACGTGATGGACGAAGAGGACGCCTTCTTCGACAAAGCGCTGGAAGGGTTTGCGCTGTTCGCGTTTAACCAGGGCGAAGTCTGCACCTGTCCGAGCCGCGCGCTGGTGCAGGAATCCATTTATGAGCGCTTTATGGAGCGGGCGATCCGGCGCGTGGAGTCGATTCGCAGCGGTAATCCGCTGGATAACGTTACCCAGATGGGGGCGCAGGTATCGCATGGCCAGCTGGAAACCATCCTCAACTATATTGATATCGGTAAAAAAGAGGGGGCCGATGTGTTGACCGGCGGTCGTCGTAAGGTGCTGGGCGGCGATTTGCAGGAGGGCTACTACCTTGAGCCGACCATCCTGTTCGGTAAGAACAATATGCGCGTTTTCCAGGAGGAAATTTTTGGACCGGTGCTGGCCGTCACCACGTTTAAAACCATGGACGAGGCGCTGGAGCTCGCCAACGACACGCAGTATGGCCTGGGGGCGGGCGTCTGGAGCCGTAACGGTAATCTGGCCTATAAAATGGGCCGGGGCATTCAGGCCGGACGCGTATGGACAAACTGCTATCACGCCTATCCGGCTCATGCGGCGTTTGGCGGCTACAAGCAGTCGGGCATCGGGCGTGAAACCCATAAGATGATGCTGGAGCACTACCAGCAAACGAAATGTCTGTTGGTCAGCTACTCCGATAAACCGCTGGGGTTGTTTTAATCTCCGGGCTCAGGCCGTCCCGGGTGGGGTGGCCTGAGCCGGGTTAAAGCCGGGTGGCGGCTTTAACCCGGCCTACGATAGTGGCCGCATTTTTATTTGCAACATGACAATCTTCCCTCTTCTTTTCTCGATGCCTCTTCCTGTTTCGCTAAAGTCTGGCTGCGCTGCCGTTTTTAATGCGGTAGTCTCATTCAACCCAGTAGCGATGGTGTGTATCATGTGTATAATCAGGGAAGGATTGGGATGTGAAAAGTGCGGATATCATTACTGTTCTGGTTAGCCATGGCTGGAAATGTGTAAGAACGAAGGGAAGCCATCATCAGTTTCGCCATCCAGTGCAAAAAGGGTTGGTTACCGTCCCACATCCTAAAAAGGACATTAAACCAGGCACTCTCGCACAAATCTGGCGACAGGCGGGAATTAAACACTGATATCAGGAGTAGTTATGTTTTATCCGGCTTACATTCATTCTGATTCCGACGGTAGCGCCAGTGGTTTCTTTCCTGACGTTCCGGGGTGTTTTTTTGCGGGGGATTCACTGGATGATGCTTTTCAGGATGCACGTGATGCATTAACTGCCCATTTTGAAGCGTTGTTTGAAATGGATGAAATGTTGCCACTTCCGGATATGGTTGAAGCGCATCTGGCAAGTCATCCGGAGGATTTCATTGGCGGACAATGGTTGCTGGTGGATATCAATATGAAACAGTTTGAAGGCAGAGTAGAACGCATCAATATTACGATACCTCGCCGTTTGCTGGTGAAGATTGATTCCTTTGTCAGCGAGCATCCACAATTTACTAACCGAAGTGCTTTTCTTGCAGAGGCAGCACGGCGTGTACTGCCCCGGTGATGATTAGTTGTAAAGAGCAGCAGTTGCTTTCAGGATATCAGCAAAGGAATAAATATCATCAACTGTAGCAATTGGGTGCCGTGTTTCGTTTTTTTCCAGATCAAAAAGCCCGATGTATTTTTGTGTTCGATTAAAATGCAGTCGGCAAAGAGGCTTGCGGTTATTGTCGTCTACAAGAATGCCGCAATAGCTCTTTGTGTCTCTATGGGTAATGCGAGGCGCCTCAAGAACGGCTCGGGTGATTGCTTTAACAATGTGAAAACCTTCCAATTCTTCCAGAGTCGTTATGATTTCACTTTCATCCTTTTGTTCATCATCCTCACTTTGCTGTGTTTCTGTTTGAGTTTCGACAGTAGCCGGAGTGATACCTGTGATGGCAGACTTAAGCCTCTCATTAACTTGATCGTTTATGTACTGGCTTGCTGCCTTTCTGGTGAGATTTTGAAAAGACTCTCTGACTTTTTGGGTCAGCATACCGTCATAAACTCGCGAAGCAAAAAACTTAACGAAATCGTCTTCTGGATTGTTAAGTTGTGTATGCAATATTCTCTTGATTTGGCTAACGTACTTTAACTCTCCAGCAGCGTTTATGATGGATTCAAGATCAAAAGAAGATTTGGTGAGTTTTTTTAATTCAGGTATAACGTTTTCATCAATATCAAGCAGGTCGACCTCTAAAAAAGGTTTTTCATCCATTTTATTAGGTGCGTCGAGATCGGTATAAAATCTGTATATTTGTCCGTTCGTTAAGATTGATATCCTTGCGTTTGTAACATGAAAGTATCTAAAAAGTTGTGATGCATGATTTATATTTAAAGGCTCACCAATTTTTTTACATTCGATGAGAATTTGCACGTCATTGTTTTTCATTATCGCATAGTCAATTTTTTCACCTTTTTTTGTGCCAATATCACATACAAATTCAGGTGTAACCTCTGACGGGTCAAACACATCGTACCCTAAGACATTATGAATAAAAGGCATAACAAATGCCGTTTTGGTTGCTTCTTCAGTATTAATTACTTCAATTTGCTGTCTAATTTTAGTAGATAATGCATTCAGTCTTTCTGTAAATTCCATGGGATATCCTTATTTCAATACTGTGTGTCCTGATGAAATAGCATCAAAATGCATGCCATTCAATGAACTCCATGGGGAGTTAACAGCAAAAAAAACGATTCCGGGGTTTGGATCACAGAGTGATTAAATTGAATAAAAGAAAATAAGCCCGTTAACGCTGAGCTTATTAAGTTTATTATATATATAAAGCTATTTTATTTTTTCAAATTATGCCTACATTCACCTATAACCGCATTTCCTCTCCACGCCGGTTTGCCCAGCTAAACCACGGAGTGAGGGTAGCATTAGAGCCCTGCGCCTGATAACCGATCCCCTCCGCCTGTTGGCGCACCTTCGGGTAAGCTAAAAGTATCCGCGCCCGCTCTTTGACCCACAGCATCCTTAACGATTCGCACGCAAGGTATGATGCGCTAACGATAATTCAACGGAACTGACTTTTAACCTGCGCTAGGCGTTATCCATGAACCGATTTATCCTGGCGGATCCTGAAAAATGTATCGGGTGTCGTACCTGTGAGGTAGCGTGCATGATGTCGCATCAAAGCAGCGCCACGCCAGTAGCGTTTACGTCACGGATCCGCGTGGTTAAGGGGGAAACCTTCACCACGGCAGTGGGCTGCCAGCAGTGTGAAGATGCGCCCTGCGCGAATGTCTGCCCTACGGGGGCCATTCACCGCGCTGCGGGAGCCTGGCTCGTTAAGCAATCGCGCTGTATCGGCTGCAAAAGCTGTATGGTGGCGTGCCCGTTCGGGGCAATGCAGGTTCGGGTCGTGGAAGATCGCGTTCAGGCGCTGAAATGTGATTTGTGCGCGCATCGCGAGGGCGGTCCCGCCTGCGTCGAAGCCTGTCCCACCCACGCGCTGCGCTGCATAGACCCCGCCAGATTACGCGCGGAACGGTTGCGTAATCTGGCCTGAGGTTTTATTAACCAGCCTCGCGCCAGGCGTTCTCAATCTCTTCGGCGAGAATTTTCACACCCGCTTCGATTTTTTCCGGGTCCGGGACGTAGTTCATGCGCATGCACTGGTGCGTGTGCGGCCACGGCTTATCCAGACCCGGGAAGAAGTAATCCCCTGGCACCATCAGTACGCCACGTTTTTTCAGACGCTGATAAAGCAGCTCTGTAGTAATGGGCAGATCCTTAAACCACAGCCACAGGAAAATTGCCCCTTCCGGTTTATGGATCAGGCAGCGTTCTTCCGGTAAGTAGCGGCGAAGGATGGCTATAGTTTCCTGAACACGCTGAGAGTAAAACGGCTTAATCACCTCATTCGACAGGCGCAGCAGGTCGTTACGCCTGATCATCTCGCACATCATCGCCGGACCGATGCCGCCAGGCGAAAGGCTGATAATGCCGTTCATGTTGGTAATGGCGGTGATGATTTTCTCGTTAGCAATGATAATGCCGCAACGGCTGCCCGGCAGGCCCAGCTTGGAGAGGCTCATGCAGAGGATGATATTCGGGTTCCATAGCGGACGCGCTTCGCTGAAAATGATCCCCGGGAACGGTACGCCATAGGCGTTATCGATCACCAGCGGGATGCCGTGCTGATTCGCCAGCGCATCCAGCTTCATCAGCTCGTCGTCGGTGATCACGTTGCCCGTCGGGTTGGTGGGACGTGATACGCAGATCATGCCCGTCTCTTCACCGATATGCAGATGTTCAAAATCGACGTGATATTTGAACTGGCCCTCTGGCAGCAACTCGATATTCGGACGTGCGGAAACAAACAGGTCTTCTTCGAGGCCGGCATCGGCATAGCCAATATATTCCGGTGCCAGCGGGAACAGCACTTTTTTCGTGGTGCCATCGGCGCGGCGTCCGGCGAACAGATTGAATAAGTAGAAAAACGCGCTCTGACTGCCGTTTGTCAGTGCAATATTCTGTGGTTCGATATCCCAACCCAGCGCTTCCCGCAGCATTGCCGCCAGAAGCGTCAGTAGTTCTGTTTTACCCTGAGGGCCGTCGTAATTACATAGCGCATCGGTTGCTTTACCGTTTTCCAGCATCTCTGCCAGCAGCGTCTGGAAGTAGGTGTTCATCTCCGGAATTTGAGCCGGGTTTCCGCCGCCAAGCATGATAGCGCCTGGGGTGCGCAGCCCGTCGTTGAGGTCCTCCATCAGGCGGGTAATGCCTGAATGGCGGGTAAATTTGTCGCCGAAAAGTGAAAACGTCATAGCAGGTGATCTGTCGGGCTTAATATGAAAGGCAGTAACCATAACGCCAGCACCGTGTTGGTGCAAATCGGCGGATGTGGTCGGATTTGTTGTTTTATGTGGTAGATTTGTATTTGTGTGGTGAATTGTTCTGGTGAATGCCCCTCACCCCAGCCCTCTCCCCTTTGGGGAGAGGGTTAGGGTGAGGGGGTCTATTGATTACCCGCCCACACCACCATCACCTTATCGCCCTTGTGCTCGCGCACAAAGCCGTAGCCTTCTTTCATTGACAGCGTTGTTTGCTTGCCTTCACCCACCGCCGGATGACGGGCGCGGAACTGCCCCAGAAGCTGCCAGTGGGCGACAGTTAACGCCTGTTTACCCGTGACGTCCTGCCAGTTCATATCCGAACGGGTTCCCTGTAGCGGATCGGAGCCCGTCGGGCCGAAAGGACGCTCTGATTCATCGCCGTAATAGATCTGCACGCTTCCCGGTGCCAGCAACAGTAACTCAGCGGCGCGCTGGCCTCCTTCACGGAACAGACGCGTATCATGGGAGGAGAGATAGCTCAGCACATTAAAACTTTGCAGCTTTTCTGCCATTTGCTGCCAGGTCAAATCCATATCGGCCAGGCAGTCCACCGCTTTTGCCGCCTGCTCCTGATAGTCAAAATTGATCATCGCATCGAAGCCGTGGCGGTAATAATCGCTCTGCATCACGCCGTGGCCCCAGGATTCACCGGTCATCCAGAATGGCGCATCGTCGAGTTTTTTGTCCGGGTTGGCGGCTTTCCACGCGGCCAGCGCCTGGCTGGCCTGGTTTTTCAGTTGCAGCCAGGCTTCAGGCTCAACGTGCTTAGCGGTATCGACCCGGAAACCGTCGATGCCGTAGTCACGTACCCACTGGCTAAGCCAGTGAGTCAGGTAATCTCGCGGCGTGAAATTCGTCATCACTTTCGCGTTGGTGTCGGGCTTGTGTTGATAAAAGTTCGGCAAACCTGACGGGATCTTAGATTCCGTTTTCAGATCAGGCAGGAAGGCCAGCGACATGGTCAGATCGTCAAAGCCCGGGTTGTCGTAATCACCGATATCGGTACGGATCCATTTTTTACCCCACCATTTTTCCCATGCGGCTTTGTCACTGAAGTTGATGTAATCGTTGAAGCTGTGCCAGCTTTGCCCCGCTCCTGGCTTCCAGTCAGTCCAGCGCTCGCCGAGGGTTTTTTTCAGCTCATCGCCCTGCAAATAGAGCGCGCCAAACTGATACTCCTGCATATCTGCAAGCGTCGCATAACCCGCGTGGTTCATGACAATGTCAAACAGGACGCGGATACCGCGCCTGTGCGCGTCGTCGACAAGCTGGCGTAAATCCTCTTCGCTGCCCATGTTGGCGTCGAGTTTCGTCCAGTCCTGAGTGTAATAGCCGTGATAGGCGTAGTGGGGGAAATCCCCTTTGGTGCCGCCGCCAACCCAGCCGTGGATCTGCTCCAGCGGCGAGCTTATCCAGAGCGCATTCACGCCCAGCTGCTGAAGGTAATCCAGTTTGCTGGTAAGCCCTTTCAGATCGCCGCCGTGGAAAGTACCAATCTCCTGCATACCGTCTTTATGACGGCCATAGCTGTTGTCGTTGGTGGGGTCGCCATTCACGAAGCGATCGGTCAGCACGAAATAGACGGTGGCGTTTTGCCAGCTGAACGGCGCGGGTTTGTCCGTCTCGGCGCGCTCAAGCAGCAGCAGGCCATTGCTGTTGGCGGCTGGCTGAAGAGTCACTTTGCCATTTTGAACGGTCGCGGTCTGTTTACTGTAAAAATCACGCACCACCGTGCCTTCCGGGAAGGTGTTAACGACGTCGATCGTCAGCGGTTTGCCGTCCCACTTCGGGCACTGGCGGGTGACGTTTGCGACAGGCTGTGGCGCCGCACTTTGCACCGTCAACATCAGCGTCGGCGTTCCCGAGCGCGTATCAATACGCATCTGATAAACGCCGTCACGGAATAACCGCCACTGCGGTGGGGTGCCTTCGCACGGTTTGAGCGACAGCATCTCGTTGAGCTTAATGGCACCTGTCGGCTGCCAGCACGCGTTGTCAAGACTCAACGTCAGCGGGCGGGTACCCTTCGCAAGCGTTGCCTGGCTGGTAAAGACGCCGGTACCTTCAGCGCTAAACGCGTTAAATCCCGGCGATGACCAGTCGGCATGCGCGAATGCGGGTAACATCAGAACAGCTAATGCAGTGCGTTTCATTCCATTTTCCTGTCGCGGCATTTTTGACCAGTGTGCCATTCGGCTCAGGGGAAAAACTCCTCCTCTACGGCTTTCTGCCAGGAGGACGCGAAGGGATGAGTGATCCCGCGCAAAATTAGGCAGTTATCTGCGATATCGCGCACATTTTTCCAGCGTTGATGCTTTAATGAGCATGTTCCGGATGACATAGTTTCGGAATTGGACTATTTATAGACGTGCTCTTGAAGACTATTTTTGGTACGATTTGAGATTCCGCTCTCAAATTTTTGAAGAAAATAAGGTGTTGGAATGTTTATATCCGACCAGGAGACCTAATGATATCGACTCCCATTCGACGATATGGGGCCGCGATACTCATGTTACTCACCATGGCATTTTCAGGTGAGGTGCTTGCAAAGACGCACACGGATACAACGAGTAAGAAAGCCCACGTAATAAAGACGACAAGCAGTAAGGTTAGCAGTAAACAAGAGTATTCTCGCAATAGTGCAAAGAGTAGTTCACTTCCTGATTTGCGAAAATACCCTTCCGGGACACCAAGGAAAAAAGCGTTTCTCCGGACGGTAATGCCTTACATTAAAAGCCAAAATGCCGCGATTACTGCGGATCGTAACTGGCTGATCTCCAAACAGTACGACAGCCGCTGGTCGCCGTCTGAGCGCACTCGCCTGAAAGATATCGCCAAACGCTATAAAGTGAAGTGGAGCGGGAACACGCGTCGCGTGCCTTGGAACTCACTGTTAGAACGTGTGGACATCATTCCAGGCAGTATGGTCGCGACAATGGCCGCCGCCGAAAGCGGTTGGGGCACCTCGAAGCTGGCGCGCAACAACAACAATCTGTTTGGCATGAAATGCGTAAAAGGTCGTTGTACTAACGCGCCCGGCAAGGTGAAGGGCTATTCACAGTTTGAATCGGTGAAAGATTCCGTGAATGCCTACGTGGTGAACCTGAACACCCACCCGGCCTATTCCTCGTTCCGTAAGTCACGCGCTCAGCTGCGTAAGGCGGATCAGGAAGTGACGGCCACGGCGATGATCCATAAGCTGAAAGGTTATTCCACTCAGGGACAGCGTTATAACAATTACCTGTTCTCCATGTACCAGGATAACCAGCGTCTGATTGCCGCACATATGTAATGAAAAACGCCTTCCACTGGAAGGCGTTCTTTTTTCTAGAGCAGGACTTCACTGTACCGTTCACGGTACTCCTTCGGCGTGGTGTCATACTCTTTCCTGAACACCGAATAGAAATACTGAAGCGACGGATAGCCACACATCTGTGAAATCTCGTTGATCGACAGCGAGGTGGAGATCAGCAGACTGCGCGCTTTCTCCAGCTTTTCCGCATGGATCACGGCGTGGATCGTCTCACCCACTTCCTCTTTAAACCGCTTCTCCAGATTCGAACGTGATATGCCGACCGAATCGAGCACCTGATCGACCTTAATCCCTTTGCAGGCATGATTGCGAATGTAGTGCATCGCCTGAATCACGGCCGGATCGTTTAATGAGCGGTAGTCAGTTGAGCGACGTTCGACCACGCGAACGGGAGGAACCAGCAGACGCTGGAGCGGCAGGGATTCGTTGTCTAACAGTCTGTGCAGCAGCTTTGCGGCCTGATAGCCCATCTGACGGGTACCCTGAGCCACGGATGAGAGCGCCACGCGCGACAGATAGCGCGTAAGCTCTTCGTTATCAATACCAATCACGCACAGCTTTTCAGGCACCGGAATATGCAAATGTTCGCACACCTGTAATACGTGGCGGGCGCGGGCGTCCGTCACGGCGATAATCCCTGTCTGGGGCGGCAGCGTTTGCAGCCAGTCAGCCAGACGATTTTGTGCGTGCTGCCAGTTTTCTGGCGCGGTTTCCAGCCCCTGATAAACGACGCCGCGATACTTCTCCTGGGCAACCAGCTGGCAGAAGGCATACTCACGCTCCATCGCCCAGCGCTTTCCGCTCGTGGCGGGCAATCCGTAAAACGCAAAACGATGGACGCCTTTCTCCTTTAAATGGAGGAAGGCGGTCTCGACCAGAGCATGGTTATCCGTGGCGATGTAGTGAACGGGAGGATAATGTTCCGGTGTATGATAAGAGCCGCCAACGCCCACGATAGGCACGTCAACGCCACTCAGCAACTGTTCAATCACGGGGTCGTCAAAGTCAGCGATGACCCCGTCGCCCAGCCAGTCTTTGATGTTCTCCAGACGGGTACGGAAATCTTCTTCGATGAAAATATCCCATTCGGATTGCGACGCCTGCAAATATTCGCCAACCCCTTCAACCACCTGCCGGTCATAGGCTTTGTTGGCATTGAATAACAACGTAATGCGGTGACGCTTTTCAAACATGGCTTATTTCCCAAATTAGTCACGATACTGTTATCAGGCGCGCCGCTTGGTGGCAGAGTCCATCCAGACTGCCAGCAAAAGAATGGCACCCTTGACGATATACTGCCAAAACGTCGGCACGTCCATCATACTCATCCCGTTATCCAGCGAAGCCATAATAAATGCGCCCATCACCGCCCCCGCCACGCTGCCAATGCCCCCGGCGAGGCTGGTCCCGCCAATCACGCAGGCGGCGATGGCGTCCAGCTCGGCAATATTACCGGCAGAGGGGGAGCCCGCCCCCAAACGTGAGCTGAGGATCAGCCCCGCGATGGCCACCATCAGGCCGTTGATGGCAAAGACGGCGAGTTTGGTGCGTTCTACGTTAATGCCGGACAAACGCGCGGCTTCGAGATTGCCACCGATGGCATAAATACGGCGACCGAATGCGGTACGCGTGGCCATAAACATCCCACCTAACAGCAACAGCGCCAGCAGCAGAACGGGCGTTGGGACGCCGCGATAATCGTTTAACAGCCAGATGGCGCCCAGTACAATCACCGCAGTAAGCGCCTGACGGCCGACAACCGAGGTTGAAGCAGGCGAGGCCAGCCCCAGCGCCTGGCGACGCATGCGTCCTCGCCATTGCCACGCGACAAACGCCATCAGCCCAACCACGCCGATCGTAAAACCGACGCCATCAGAGAGGTAGCTTTGGCCAATCTGGGACATCGAGGCGCTGGTCGGGGAGACGGTAGTGCCGTTGGTGATCCCAATCAGAATGCCGCGGAAGGCCAGCATCCCCGCTAAGGTGACGATAAACGACGGGACCTTACGGTAGGCCACCCACCAGCCATTCCACGCCCCCAGCAGCAGACCCAGTACCAGCGTGACCGCAATCGTCAGCGGCAGCGGCCAGCCGAGCCAGACGTCAAAAATTGCCGCCACGCCGCCGAGCAGACCCATCATCGACCCTACTGACAGGTCAATTTCCGCTGAGATAATCACAAAGACCATCCCCACCGCCAGGATCCCGGTGATGGCGGTCTGACGCAGCAGGTTAGAAACGTTACGTGCGCTCAAATAGGAGCCATCGGTCATCCAGGTAAAGAACAACATGATCACGATAATGGCGGCAATCATTACAAAAACTTGCAGATTCAGCGATTTAAGTCCTGCGAACGCACCGGGCGTCGGAACAGCGACTTTGATATCAGACGGGTTGCTTTTCGACATGGCGTTCGCTCCTTAAGGCAGCTTCCATCACCTGCTCTTGCGTCAGGTTCTGGTTGTTCAGGTTGGCTTTGAGTTTCCCTTCATGCATGACCAGCACGCGGTCGCTCAGCCCCAGCACTTCAGGCAATTCGGACGAGATAACAATGACGGCAATCCCTTGCTGCACAAGCTGGTTGATCAGCTTGTAGATTTCATACTTCGCGCCGATATCGATCCCGCGCGTGGGTTCGTCCAGAATTAAAATGCGCGGATTAAGCAACAGGCAGCGCGCCAGAATCGCTTTCTGCTGGTTGCCGCCGCTCAGGCGACCTATCGCCAGTTCCGGCGAGGAGGTTTTCACCTTGAGCCTGGCAAGTGACTGAAGAATACACTGCTGTTCTGCGGCATCATCCAGGCTGCTCAGCGCGCCGGAAAACTGGCTGAGCGCCGCCAGCGTGATATTTTTTCCCACCGCCATGACCGGCACGATGCCGTCTTTTTTGCGGTCTTCGGGCACCATAGCAATGCCTTTGGCAATGGCCTGCTGGCAGTTGTCGATTTTTACCGGCTGACCGTCGATATAAATTTTGCCTTCCCAGCGCCCCGGCCAGACGCCAAACAGACACTGCACGGCCTCGGTTCTTCCGGCACCCACTAAACCCGCAATACCGAGAATTTCGCCGCGGTGCAGCGAGAAGGAGAGGTTATCCACGCGCTTGATGTGGCGGTTAACGGGATGCCACGCCGTCAGGTTTTCCACGCGCAGGAGTTCTTCGCCTATGGTGTGTGGTTCGTTGGGATACAGTGCGGTGAGTTCGCGACCCACCATCATGGTGATGATGTCATCTTCGCTCATGCCTTCTGCTTCACGCGTGCCAATGTGCTGCCCGTCGCGGATGACGCAGATGGTGTCGGAAATAGCTTTCACCTCATTGAGCTTGTGCGAAATATAGATGCAGGCGATACCGTGGTTTTGCAGGTCGCGGATGATATTGAGCAGAACGGCGGTTTCCTGTTCGGTGAGTGAGGCGGTTGGCTCGTCGAGGATCAGCAGGCGTACCTGCTTGTTCAGCGCCTTGGCGATCTCCACCAGCTGCTGCTGGCCCAAACCTAAGTCGCCCACGCGCGTATCCGGTGAGATAGCCAGGCTCACCTGGGCCAGCAGTTTTTCGCAGCGCAGCGTCATGGTGTCGTAATCCAGTACGCCGTGGCGTGAGAGTTCGGCGCCGAGAAAAATATTTTCCAGCACGGTAAGGTGCTTCACCAGCGCCAGCTCCTGGTGAATAATAGCGATGCCTTTACGTTCGGTATCGCGAATGTGCGTGGCCTGGAGCACCTCGCCGGCAAAGACGATTTCGCCCTCGTAGCTGCCGTGCGGATAGATCCCGCACAACACTTTCATCAGCGTGGATTTTCCCGAGCCATTTTCGCCGCACAGCGACATCACTTCGCCGGGATTCAGCCGCAGGCTTACGTTATCGACTGCTTTCACCGCCCCGAAGGCTTTGGTGATGCTTTTCATTTCAAGTAAATAAGACATAACTGCTCCGCATGGCCCGACAGATGTACAGGGCAGGTCGATGCGCCCCTGCCGGGCAGGGGCTGCGCTGGATTACAGTTCACTCTTCTTATGGAAACCGTCTTTCACCACGGTGGCGTCAATATTCTCTTTGTTGACTTCGATAGGGGTAAGCAGGCGAGCAGGTACGTCTTTCAGGCCGTTATTTAACGTCGCGTCTGCTTTAGGTTGCTGGCCATTGCCCAGCTCAACGGCAATTTCGGCGGCCGTATTGGCAAGCTCGGTAATGGGCTTATACACCGTCATGGTCTGGGTACCCGCGATGATGCGTTTTACACCCGCAAGGTCGGCGTCCTGTCCGGAAATAGCGACTTTCCCGGCCAGACCCTGCGCGCTCAGCGCCTGAATGGCGCCACCCGCAGTGGCATCGTTAGAGGCCACCACCGCATCGATTTTGTTGTTATTTGCAGTCAACGCGTTTTCCATAATTTTCAGCGCGTTTTCCGGTAACCAGCCGTCAGCCCACTGGTCGCCGACGACTTTAATTTTGCCCTCGTCGATATACGGCTTCAGCACTTTCATTTGTCCCTGGCGGAACAGTTTGGCGTTGTTATCCACGGGCGAGCCGCCCATCAGGAAATAATTCCCCTGAGGCACTTTTGCGACCAGGCTTTTAGCCTGTAATTCGCCCACCTTTTCATTGTCGAACGAAATATAATAATCAATGTCGGCATTATTAATCATGCGGTCATAAGCCAGGACTTTTATGCCTTCCTGTTTCGCTTCTTTCACCACGTTGCTTAATACCTGGCCGTTATACGGGATAATGACCAGCACATCGACGCCACGGTTGATCATATTCTCGATTTGCGACATTTGCGTCTCTTCGTTGCCGTTAGCGGACTGAACGAACACCTCCGCGCCGAGAGATTCCGCTTTTTTAACAAAGATATCGCGATCTTTTTGCCAGCGCTCCAGGCGTAAGTCATCAATCGCCATGCCGATTTTGACCTCTTTGGCGTGGCCGGCAAAGCTTGCAAGCAGGAGAGTAGTGCAGAGCGTTAGGGTCAGGTTCTTTATCTTCATAATTATTAGGCCTTTTTGTAGGGGTATGTGTAGCTGAGATAAAAGAAACATTCACTGCTGAGACGCAGCAAATTTTTAACGTGGAAAGGCCTGCTGGCAATTACAGATTTTTATCTTCTCATTACGATATTTGGTTTATTTCTGAATTTATGACCGCGATCGGATTTTAAAAAGCGTAACCTATTAATTACATTTGATTCTGGAATGCGCGCCGAAAAATAGTTTGTCTGCACATTATTTTGCGAGCCAGCGCACAATTGCGCATTCTCTCAATAGCAGTGTGAAATAACGTAATTGAGCAACCTCCAATGTCTATTCACTATTACTCCAGAAGCAAGACCACGCCGCATACCCTGATTATGGAGCTCAATATGCAAGCTTATTTCGACCAACTCGATCGCGTTCGTTTCGAAGGCACGAAAACGACCAATCCTTTAGCATTTCGTCACTACAACCCGGATGAGCTGGTGCTGGGTAAGCGCATGGAAGATCACTTGCGCTTTGCCGCCTGCTACTGGCACACCTTCTGCTGGAACGGTGCCGATATGTTCGGCGTGGGCTCTTTTGACCGTCCATGGCAACAGCCGGGCGAGGCCATTGAGCTGGCGAAGCGTAAAGCCGACGTCGCGTTCGAGTTCTTCCATAAGCTGAACGTGCCGTACTACTGTTTCCACGATGTGGACGTGTCGCCGGAAGGGGCGTCGCTGAAAGAGTATCTGAACAACTTCGCGCAGATGGTCGACGTACTGGCTGAAAAACAGCAGCAAAGTGGCGTCAAGCTGCTCTGGGGTACGGCTAACTGCTTTACCAACCCTCGCTATGGCGCGGGCGCGGCAACCAACCCGGATCCGGAAGTCTTCAGCTGGGCGGCAACCCAGGTCGTGACGGCGATGAACGCCACGCATCAGCTGGGCGGTGAGAACTATGTACTCTGGGGCGGTCGTGAAGGATATGAAACGCTGCTGAATACCGACCTGCGTCAGGAGCGTGAGCAGATTGGTCGCTTTATGCAGATGGTGGTGGACCACAAACACAAAATCGGTTTCCGCGGCACGCTGCTGATTGAGCCAAAACCACAGGAGCCAACCAAGCATCAGTATGATTATGATGTCGCCACCGTGTATGGCTTCCTGAAGCAGTTTGGTCTGGAAAAAGAGATCAAAGTGAATATCGAGGCTAACCACGCTACCCTGGCGGGCCACTCGTTCCATCACGAAATTGCCTCTGCGATTGCGCTGGGCATCTTCGGCTCTGTCGATGCTAACCGTGGCGATCCACAGCTGGGCTGGGATACCGACCAGTTCCCGAACAGCGTGGAAGAGAATGCGCTGGTGATGTACGAGATCATCAAAGCGGGCGGTTTCACCACCGGCGGCCTGAACTTCGACGCCAAAGTGCGTCGCCAGAGCACCGACAAATACGATCTGTTCTACGGGCATATTGGCGCGATGGACACCATGGCGCTGGCGCTGAAAGTGGCGGCCCGTATGATTGAAGACGGTGAGCTGGATAAGCGCGTGGCGAAGCGCTACAGCGGCTGGAACAGTGAGCTGGGCCAGCAAATTTTGAAAGGTCAGTTATCGCTTGCGGAGATCGCGAAGTATGCTGAACAGCATCAGCTTGCGCCGCAGCATCAGAGCGGCCATCAGGAGCTGCTGGAAAACCTGGTCAATCACTACCTGTTCGATAAATAACAGCATTCATGCCCGGTAAGCGCTGCGCCACCGGGCATTTCTGTCAAAGGAGTCACCACATGTATATCGGGATCGATCTTGGCACGTCGGGGGTGAAAGCCATCCTGTTAAGCGAGCAGGGCGATGTGTTAGCCACGCAGACTGAAAAGTTGCAGGTTTCACGCCCGCATCCGCTTTGGTCGGAACAAGATCCGGAGCAGTGGTGGCAGGCGACGGACCGCGCGATGACAGCCTTAGGCGAGCAGCACAGCCTGCGCGACGTTAAAGCGCTGGGCATCGCCGGACAAATGCATGGCGCAACGTTGCTGGATAGCCAGCATCGCGTTCTGCGCCCGGCTATTCTCTGGAACGATGGCCGCTGTGCGGAAGAGTGCGCGATCCTTGAGGAACGTGTGCCTGCGTCCCGCGAGATTACGGGCAACCTGATGATGCCCGGTTTTACCGCGCCAAAACTCCTGTGGGTGCAGCGCCATGAGCCTGATATTTTTCGCCAGGTGGCGAAGGTTCTGTTGCCGAAAGACTACCTGCGTTTTCGCATGACGGGGGATTTCGCCAGCGACATGTCTGACGCCGCGGGCACGATGTGGCTCGACGTGGCGAAACGGGACTGGAGCGAGGCGATGCTGGATGCCTGCCAGCTGACGCGCGATCATATGCCTGCGCTGTTTGAAGGCAGCGAAATCACGGGCGCTTTGCAGCCTTCTGTTGCTGAACGCTGGAATATGCCAGCCGTACCTGTCGTCGCCGGCGGCGGCGATAATGCGGCGGGGGCGGTCGGCGTGGGGATGGTCGAGGCAGGACAGGCCATGCTCTCGCTCGGCACTTCCGGCGTCTATTTTGCCGTCAGTGACGGGTATCGTAGCAATCCTGGAAGCGCCGTACACAGCTTCTGCCACGCGTTGCCGGGTAAATGGCATTTAATGTCGGTGATGCTGAGCGCGGCTTCCTGCCTCGACTGGGCGGCAAAACTAACCGGAATGGCGGACGTCCCGGCGCTTATCGCAGCGGCACAGCAGGCGGATGATAATGCCGGTGCGGTCTGGTTTTTACCGTACCTTTCCGGCGAGCGGACGCCTCATAACAACCCGGAAGCGAAAGGGGTGTTCTTCGGTCTTACCCATCAGCATGGCCCGGCAGAGCTGGCGCGCGCGGTGCTTGAAGGCGTTGGCTATGCTCTGGCGGACGGAATGGATGTCGTGCATGACTGTGGACTGACGCCATCCAGCATTACGTTAATTGGCGGCGGTGCGCGAAGCAGCTACTGGCGGCAAATGCTTTCCGATATCAGCGGGTTGCAGCTGGACTATCGTACGGGAGGCGATGTCGGCCCGGCGCTCGGTGCGGCACGGCTGGCGCAAATTGCGCTGAACCGGGATAAACCACTGCCCCAGCTTTTGCCCCAGCTGCCGCTTGAACAGCAGCATCGTCCTGATGCGAAAAATCATGCTCGCTACGCTGAAAGACGAGACGTTTTCCGCAAAATCTATCAGCAGCTTTTACCGCTAATGTCATAAACAGGAGCCGGGTGGCGCTAACGCTTACCCGGCCTGCCAGCCTTCAACCGGGTTAGCTCACAAACCGGCGCGTATCGATTCTTTGCAGCAACATTGACAGCAGCAGGCTGACAACCAGCGTAACGGTAAATATCCAGACAATATCCAGCACCGGCCAGCTTTTAAGCTCAACGCCGCGGGTGCGCAGGGCGTGGATCACCAGCGCGTGAAAACCGTAAATGCCCAGCGAGTGGCGAGAGATAAACCCCAGCACCGGAAGCGGGCGGGCATTCAGGGTGTTTTTAACCAGCGTCAGCAGAGAGATTGCGCAGATAAAGACCATCGGGCCGCAGTACAGATACCAGGTATCGGCAAAGTTGCCGCGCCATTGCAGCTCATGCAGCGTCCCGCGAGAGATAATAAACACACCGACGAGAAACGCGGCCGCGCATAGCCAGTTTATTCCTCGCTTTTGCGTCTCCATCATGCCAATGGCGCGCCCCAGCATGCCGTACAGCACGTAATAAAACGTATCCCCGGTGATATAGAGGTTAACGGGCAGCCATTCAAAGCCATCAATTTTCTGTGAGACGGTATTCGGGTTGGCCACGATCCCGATGACCACCATCAGCGCCAGCAGCATTTTACCGTTGACGTTTTTTACCTGAATTAACGGTGAAACAAGATAAATAACGATTATCGCGAAGAAAAACCATAGATGATAGAACACTGGTTTTTGCAACAAGTTGAGCAGGGAACGTTCAGCGTTAATTGAAGTGAACAGGACGATATAGAGCAGCGAAATCGCGCTGTAAAACAGCAGACAGGAGACAATACGGATGAAATGTCTCGGCTGTGCGCTACGCTCGCCAAAAAAGAGAAAACCGGAAATCATAAAGAACAGCGGGACGCTCACGCGGGAGGCCGAGTTCAGAACATTGGCGACATCCCAGTTAACAGGGCTGATACTGTGCGCGTTCGTGACATACCAGGTCGTTGTGTGGATCATCACCACCATCAGACAGGCTATTCCCCGCAGGTTATCAATCCAGTTAATTTTTGACTGCATCAGTTCCTCTGTATTCCTGATAAAGAAAGTGTGACTGCGATTGCGTAAAACTTTTCCCTTAGAAAATTCTGAGTTTAGCCAGGCTAACTTGTAGGGAGCTGGCGAGATTCGCAGAATGACGGACTTTAATCTATAAACGTGTTGCTACTAAAAATAACAGCCACTGACCAGGGCGGTAATAAAAATGATGATGAAGCGTGGGGTGTCACTCTTTCTGCTGCTCTTATTAACAGGATGCAGTGCTTCTGAGGAGATACCTGTCCAAAAAGCGCAGCAGGGGAAAATGAGCCCGGAGCGTTCCCTGAATATGGAACAGCTGTGCAGGGATCAGGCGGCTCACCGCTATAATTCTGAAGCACAGAAAATTCATATAAACGGCTTCGAGCGCTTTCAGGGCAGCTATGAACTGAAAGGCTATACGGCGCGTAAAGAGGGCTTTGTCTGCTCTTTTGATGCAGACGGCCAGTTTTTACATCTCTCAATGCGCTAAATTGCTCGGATAAGCAGCAACCAGAGCCTTCGCAGGTTCTGGCTGTAGGGCTTATTCCCCAATTTTCCCTAAACAACCCCGTTTCGTACTGTATATCTTGCAGCCAGCGGGTATACTGATCCCTTCCATTTAAAACCACACGTATCCAGCACGAAATACTATGCAAAAGTTTGATACCAAGACCTTCCAGGGCCTGATCCTGACCTTACAGGATTACTGGGCTCGTCAGGGCTGCACCATTGTTCAACCTTTGGACATGGAAGTTGGCGCAGGCACCTCACACCCGATGACCAGCCTGCGCGCGTTAGGGCCAGAGCCAATGGCGACCGCCTATGTGCAGCCATCCCGTCGTCCGACCGATGGCCGTTATGGCGAAAACCCGAACCGTTTGCAGCACTACTATCAGTTCCAGGTGGTGATTAAGCCATCACCCGACAACATTCAGGAACTGTACCTCGGGTCGCTGAAAGAGCTGGGTATGGATCCCACCATCCACGACATCCGTTTCGTGGAAGATAACTGGGAAAACCCAACGCTGGGTGCCTGGGGTCTGGGTTGGGAAGTGTGGCTGAACGGCATGGAAGTGACGCAATTTACGTACTTCCAGCAAGTAGGCGGCCTCGACTGCAAGCCGGTGCTCGGCGAAATCACCTATGGTGTCGAACGCCTGGCGATGTACTTGCAGGGCGTGGAAAACATGTACGACCTGGTGTGGACCACCTGGGAAGAAAACGGGGCAGCCGGCGAACCGGTCACCAAGACGTTGAAGTACGGCGATGTCTTCCATCAAAA
>JAAIGE0100289011.1_pt1 | contig 53566 bp, 75 predicted proteins | sample 6487951 | NCBI WGS metagenome assembly JAAIGE01 (sample SAMN13974128, study PRJNA590717) | phyllosphere metagenome | biome: tomato field; feature: multiple bacterial spot infested tomato fields; material: tomato leaves; isolation source: leaves from tomato fields | host: Solanum lycopersicum ...
CACGCGAAGGCGGCATGGTGTTCCGCAGTGAGAATCTTTCGCTGCATGAAAACGGTATGACGCTGTATGCGTTTGCCGGCGATCTGCAGGTGTTGTGAAATGGTTCATCAGGGCATCTCCCATTGTCTTAGTGACGTGAGATGAAAAACGCCTGTACGTAATCGGTTTCTAGAATGTTGTTCTTTGTTCGCCATCTCGAAGGACCAAGCCAACCTTCAGGACTCACGACATGTTCAACATCGATAACGCTTTTGCACGTATGACCACAGTTGTTGAAGCAGCCACCGACTTACTGAAAGCCTACCGTGACGATTTTTTCGTCCTTGATCGTCAGGAGCTCGAGCGCAATGCTGTTCCTGGCTCTCGTTTCGTATGGGCCATTCGAGAACATGGGACTCACCTGGCTGCGATCGGCCTGCATCGGAAAAATACCGAGTTTCTCGCTGCTGCTCTTGATGCTCATCCCAACTGCTGTGTTTACGAAGTTCTGATACTTGAAGATGGGGATGCGACGATCCGGCATATTTCATACGATCAGGCACGTGCTTTGTTCCTCCTGGAGGACTTCAGCGTAGTGGGCAACACCATCATTCGCGCAGGTGTGAAAATCGCCAGTTTCGTGATCGCTAAGGAATACCATCAAGGTAACTGGAAGGGCTCTGTCACTTTCACGATGGAACGAAATACGGCGATGACGCATATTGAAAAACCGCTCAAAACAATTGCACTGAACTTGTTCCTTGAGCAGATCAAGTCGCTATTCGGCTATCTTGAAAACGTCACCTTTGAGCATCCAGAGCGAGATATTCGCGCTGCGTAACCCCACAACCGCTGGCCACCTGGTCAGCGGTTTTTTTGTCAAAAAAAACCTGCCAATCCGGGGATTGACAGGCTGATGATTAGGACGAGAGAAGCACGTCCTGGTTTGCTTCGGAATAAGAGTCTGCCCGGGATGAACGATGCTGCCCATCGTCCACAAGGTCAAAGAGCACTTGGCCAAGCATGCGGACAAAAACCTTGTCCATCGTTACACGAGTCACGGATGTGCCTGCATCTTGCAATAGCACTCGAAAGCCTCTGTCATCACTGTCATGGGTGATGATTAAGAACCCCTTGTGCTTTGTCGTTTCGATCTGTACCTGAAGGGCGGGTCTCCGGCCTAGCTGTTCGTCGTCATTGCAGTCACGCAACAAGACAAAGTTTGAGTCAGCGCCGGCGTCCAGCAACAGCTGCCAAAGGGTACGAGACTCATCTGGTGCTTTGAGTACCTCGAGTAGCTCAATCATTCGTAGAAGACGTCGAGATTTTATCGTTTCACGATCTATAGGGATCCTGACACGATCAAAGCCGATCAAAGGTTCGTGTTCCGCGAGTAGGGTTTTAGCGTGGGAAGTTTGCATGTAACGCTCCTGATTTGGTGGTGTCAGGCTTTGCGAAAACCTGGCAAAAAGGGATGCGCCACACGATCGTGTAGTCAAAAAAAACCCATCCTCGGAAGGATGGGTTCGCTGTTATTTATAGACTGGATAGCTACAGGTGGGCTGCACCTGGCGATCAACCAGGTCGCCATCGTAGCTGATGACAATCTCGATGTTCTTGCACCCAGGCTCTGCGCTCCCCAGCGAGGTGGCTGAGATTAGATACCCGTTTGAGTCCTCTTGATGTGCTTCACCATAGTAGATGGCGTTCTGTATGACTGCTCCAAGAATGCGCCGGCTATTTTTGTCGTCATTCCAGCTAGGGGATACCGTATTACGCGATTTGATCTGCCCATTACACACCCGAAAATGCTCGTAATGGTGTGAGGAATGCTCGATAGCAACCGAGTCGCATTGGTCGAACTGACCAACGTAGATCACATCTACAAGGCGTGAATTGATGGTTGCCAGGTTCGAGCGGTGCGACTGCGCCACTCCCATCAATGCTTCATCCCTGGTTAGCTCGGCCGCAAATGCCGAAAGTGATACACACAGCATCAGGGTCGCAGCAATTTTTTCAATGAGATGTTTCATCTTAACTCCCTAAGGTCGTATTGAATTTACCGTACCTATAGGCATGTGAAACACACACACACAACATTTGTATGTGCAAAAAAAACCGCCCACAAAAGTGGACGGCCGTGGGAGTTGAACTTGCTCAGCACGCGTGCGCGCAAGCCGTTTGATTTACCGCTCCGCTCCAACCAAGGAGTGGGTTCGACCGATCGACCCCGGTCGGGCTAAAAGCCTTTCTTAAACGCTCATCATTGGGGACTGGTATTGCGGAGTTTAATGCGGGGTAACGCGGTTTGAAGCGCGTTCTCGTTCGGGCGCGGATGTCTTCCTGGGCAAGCGCGTCGGAGTACTCAGCTAATGCTTGAAGCACAGCATCAAACGACAGACGCATGCTTCGCTTTAGCTTGATTCTTTTTGCGTATGCCCGGGCACAGAGCGTCAAAGCAATTTCACCATCAAGGCGAATATTCAGCGGGACCGTATTCGGATCTTTGTGCAGCAGCTCTGTGTAACGAAGACGAATGATCAATGCATGCAAGCATTCAAAAATCATTGGCCATGCCGCCACGTGGTTTGCCATTGCTCGCCGATCAGCTCGGTATTGAGTGATAGCTGCTGTAAGGCGTGCTTGCGCACCATGGATGCAATTACGCATGAGCTTGCCCTCCTGCCGGCGCTTTAAAAGAGTTTTGTGCTTGGCTCAGCATGTGTTGAAGCTTGCTGACAAAACGCTCAGCGCAGGTGTGGCTTCGCAGTTCACTGACTTTCACGTAGCGGTTCTGACCGCCAGCAAAGTCATCGCGCCCGTTGCAAGTACGGTGCATCACCCCCAGACCATCGTCTGAAGCATGTACCTGGATATACAGATGATCAGAATGAAGAATGACTTCACCCATCCCGCCTCTCGTGCATTTGTTTGAGCGAAGCTCAAAGCTATCTGGCTTGAGATTCAACGCATCAGCTACGGATTTCAGGAATTTCCTTCCTGAGTGATGAAGGGTCTCTTTGGTCACGTTTGTGTCGAGTAATGGCTGTGGGATCTGCAACATATTGACTCTCCTGGCTGGTTTAAAAGACCACTCGCGATGGCCCTGTACAGGGTGATGCGCTACAGGCACGCACAAAGCCCAGCCAAAAGATCAAAAGTTCAAATTCAAATATTGCAGTATCTGTGTGCGCATATTACCGTATGCGTACGCGTTATGAATCACAAACCACTTACCGACAATAACTCAGAGCTATTCGCAACCATGAAAAAACCGCATCTCTCATTTTTGGGCGCCGCCATCTGTGCGGCTATACATTCAGTCGGAGCTCATGCCGCAGGCGTTGATGTTTACGCGCCCTCGATCGGAGGTCTGGATGATGGCTACTACTCAGATATGGGTGGCTCTGGTGATGGCAACATGCTCGTTGGCACTCAGATTGACTGGTCAACGGGGCAAATGAAGGCGTTTCAATGGACTCTGCTCGGCGGTAAGCATTACCTGCCAAGCTTGGGGCCAACCAACAAAGCAACCGCGGCCTCTTTCGATGGCAGCGTGGTGGTTGGCACTGCGTTCAATCCTGCTTCCGGCCTAAACCAAGGCATCCGCTGGACCGGTGACAATATTCAGTTCCTCGATGCTTTAAACCACGGCCTGAACGCCCAGGCAAATGCGGTATCCGCTGATGGAAGCATAGTTGCCGGCGTGGCGGTGGATGGACTAACGGGACATGATACTGCCGTGATGTGGGACGCCTCCGGTGCAGTAACTAGCCTCGGATACCTGAACGATGGCACTTCAAGTTTTGCTCTTGGGCTCTCAGCTGATGGCCATGTTGCTGTCGGTTATGCCGAGGAGGCACTGAACGGCAATGACGTCGCAACTCGTTGGGTGAATGGCGCTAGTGCTGAAAGTCTCGGCAAGCTGATCGGAGGGACTACCTCACAAGCTACAGCCGCCAACCAAGACGGCTCTTACATCGTCGGATTTGGCGACTCGACGCTGGCGAGCCAGGAAGCGTTTATTTGGACTGAGCAAAGCGGCATCAAAGGCCTGGGCTTGCTCACCGACGGGACATTGTCAAAAGCTCAAGGTATATCCGCAAATGGGGCAGTAGTGGTCGGCATTGCTGACACAACCGGCGCCGTACGCAGTGGTTTTCGCTGGACCGCTCAAACCGGAATGCAGTCCCTTCTGGCTTGGCTTCAGGATAACGACCCAAGCTATACGCTGTTTGCCGGGAACACTTTGGACGCTGCTCTCGGCGTATCGGCCGACGGCAATACCGTTTACGGTCTGGGGAAACTGAACGGCCGTGACCAGCCTTTCGTGGCACGTACTTATGGCCCGATTGCACAGCCCGTCATCACAACACCGCCGGTAATACCACCAGTAACTCCACCAGTGGTAACGCCGCCTGTGGACCCTGTTACTCCACCTGTAGTTACGCCTCCAGTAACCACGCCAGTGGACCCGGTCACTCCACCGGTGACACCGCCTGTAGTTACTCCCCCTGTCACAACTCCAGTGGATCCGGTCACTCCACCAGTGACCAAGCCTGTTGACCCTGTAACCCCATCGAAACCAGATACCGGCGCTGTTGGCGGTGATTCGGGGACCGGCACAGCGCCAAATGTGGGAGTTATCGGTCTCCTCGACATGGGGGATTCCTTGCATAACGCCACCCTCTACAGCCAGGCGATGCAATCGCAGATGCAGACTTTTACCCAAGATCAAATGCGCTGCGAAACGTTTGACCTAAACGGGGTATGCGTCAACGTCAGTGCACAATTCACACGCAACAACGGGACTGTGCAGGGTGACAACGTTTACGGCGGCTTGTCTGTCGCCTACCGCATCACTCCGGACCTTGTTGCCGGCGTTGGCTATCAAGGGCCAAGTTCAGAGCTCAAGATCAACGACGATCATGTTAAAGGCGATACCAATACTGTCGGTGCATTTATCGAATACGGCAATCGCCTGCGTAGCGGACCTTTTCTGCGGGGTGCAGCCGCGTACTCGGATGGTGACGCAACGATCGATCGTTCGTACTTGACCGGCGCCGGCCAATCTAAATCCAAGGGCAAAGCTGACGTGAAGCAAAAAGCCGTTTCAGCTCAAGCTGGATACGTTTTTATCGTCGACGGGAATTCTGCCCTGATGCCGTACCTGGGTGTCGACTACCTCAATACCAAGCTGGGCAGTTATACAGAAACGAGCGGCCCCTTCCCTGCACGTTTTGACAGCCGTACTGAAAATAACATCTACGGTACCGCCGGCCTGAACGGCAGCATCAACCTGGCCAACAAAGCGATCGTCACTGCCAATCTGAAGCACGTTGAGCGGTTGAACAACAGCACTGACAACCTGAGCGGTGAGGTCCTGGGTGTGAGTCGCTTCAACTTGAAGCAGGACACCACTGATCGCTGGAATGAAGCCGGGATTGGGTTGCAACTTGCCGGCCCGGTTAAGGCTTCACGTGTTGGTCTGACGTACAGCCATCGGTTTGCGAGTGATAAAGCCGTGGCAAGCGACGTGGCGACAGTCTCATTTTCAGTCGGCTTCTGAGAGCGACCTCAAACTGTTCTGACTAGGTAGGTAACTCCACTAAAGCCCCGGTCTTGTATCGGGGCTTTTCTTTTTGCGAGAGTAGCAGCCAATGTACTTCATCACGGATGACAAGAGTACTTCGCAAGATAGGGGCCATCCTGGCCTTAGCATAATTCAGCACTGGAGCGCCATCATGCCCGACAATACAATCGAGATTGCTGCAACTGAATCAAAGCGTATTTCAGCATACAGTCTTGACGTAATTGAAAACCGCTCAGAAAAGTTTGATTGCGTTACCGCAACCATCGATGTTCCCTGGCAACATTTTCTAAGCACCTTCATCGAGCGCTTCAGGGAACTCTATCCCGCTGACTGGCAGACCCTGGAGCAAATCTGTAATTCACCCGGGATCTTCTATCCCGCATCAGGAACGCCCTTGCAAGGCACATGTACAACGCCACAACCTAGCCCGGAGGCACTCTTACGCGAACAGTACTGTGCGTACATTGACCTACAAGTGCCATTCTGAGAAACGGAAGCTTAATCTTGCGTCTTAATGCCATACCACCCTGACCACTACGTCAGGGTTTTTTTTGGCAAAAAAAACCATCCCGTTAAGGATGGTTTGGGTGAAACAGGTTATTGATTAGCCCACCAGATAGAAAATGAAGCGGAAAGGCTGGATTCGTCAGCGTTTGGAAGACGTCCAAGCTTTACGTTTGAGTGAGTTACCACATGTGATGGTTCACCACTCGACTCGCAGTAAAGGAGCTCGAATTGATTTCTGGAGCTCAGCTGGAAACAAAAAAGCCGTTTGTGCTGGTCCTCGTAGTAAATGCGGCAGAAGCCGTCGTCCGCACTGTGGTACGAGAGCACCTTCTCAGGTGAGCATTCCTTTTTTACTGAGTCCAGTAGCTTGGCACGATTTTCATAAATCACATCGCGCAGAGCGTCGAAGCTCAGAGAGCGCTGCACTCCATCAGGGAAAAGTAAACTCCCAAACAGAACCCCAAGTCCTTGCAGGACATCGTCCTTGAGCAACGTCACAGAAATGGCGGCCGCGGCTCTATCAAGTACCCACGTCTGACGATCTGCCTGGGTTTCAAACTCTTCTCCAGCCATTTCATCAGCCGCATTAAGTGCCGCTGACTGGTGATCTGTCGCACTTACATAGGTCGAAAATGAACCTTCATCGTCTTGTACATATGGGATCAGTACAGAGTAGATGTTTTTTTCTTTGACTTCCGTTGTTGTCTCGTTGTTCAGCATTGTTGCGTCCTCTAAATATGGTTACTGAATCTCATGATCCATTGTCTGTCGCCCCTCTAGAAACGCCTGATTTAATTCAGGTACATCCTCGAAGAACTTAGAAGGAAACTGGGACACCCCCCAGCCGTAAGCAAATGCGCAATGAGTCGCCTCTTCGCATTTGTCTTTGGCTAACGCTTCACAACCAGGTAATCCTTCTAGAACCTTGCCTTCCAGCCAGAGCAGCCGGGTGTTTAAAGCGAACTCAAATGTCGCATTCATAGGTTTCCCCTGTCGATTGACCTCGTGAAAAGAGATGCATGACAGGCGTCTATATCGTTTATTTCATCGTCCTTATGTGGACTGTGGAGTCCACATAAGGACGATGACGTTTTAAAAACAATGCTCTTGATGACTTGGCCTTAATGCTCAACAATCCACCAACTGATCAGAAATCTTGGGAACTCACAGCATGCTGCTGACAATCGCTATGTTCGTCGCCGCTTTTTTTGTCATCTGGCTGATGCTTGTATTTCTTCTGCTGATTCATGAGTCTGGGCATCTGATACCAATGCAAAAGATGGGGATCAAACCGGATAAACTTGTTGTCGGCGGTATCAAACTCTTCAGTTTTAAAAAGTCAGGGATAATTCACGAAATTGGTCTGATTCCGCTCTGGGCGTTTGTGGTCAGCAAGGACTACGAAAATTCAGATTCCCGCCAGAGGGCTATCGTTGCCGCTGGTGGGCCGCTGATGTCGGCGGTGACCGGTGTTCTTTTTTTCGGGATCTACTTTCTCTATCCGAACTGGCAAACCTTGGTCGCTGCGCAGGGATCCATCCTGCTGGCAGCCACCAACATAATTCCACTACCCCCACTCGATGGTTGGACCATCGCTGAGCATTTCCTCAACATACGAGGGATTCGGATCGACGATCGGCAGCGCAAAATTTTGCTAGGCATCGGCATCGGCACCATCTGCCTGATCACGCTGGCTCTATGAGTTTGCGTACTCGCGGCTGAAATACATCTCCTAGAGCAAGTAAATCCTTAGGAGAGTTTTCAATGTCAAAAACCGGTGAACAAACTGCCAACACGTCTTCGCGAACTGCATTCTTTACTGAAGCATTCAAGGGCTATTCAGTCCCTCAGGGACTACGGACGTTTTCAGAAGCCTTTTGCTTAAGATTCAAGGTAAATGGAATATGCGATCCAGCTTACGTAGCCAACGTTGCCGCAAAGGAGACCATGCTGGGTGACGGACAGGGCACCTTCGCACCTGCCGGCACACAAGCAGATACTCAAGGGATCATCACTGCTGCTGATCGCCTGCTGTTCGCGTACGCGACATGCATCTCGCAATCGGAAGCAGGAATAACTGGAACTGTCATCGCGGCAATGCTTCGAGACGCTTTGGACGGAGCTCCCATTTCGGGCCTTGTGCCAGACTCTGTAACACCGCCAGGCATTCACTAACGTGATGTAGAGCCGCCCAATACTGGGCGGTTCTTTTTTCGTCCCTAAGAAAATTATTTTGTGCTCGCGATTCAGCGCCTAGCGAATAAGATTCTTATGATTTATGCGAGCGTGTAATTTAGAATGTCTGAAAATTCCAGCGTGAGATCGCCATGCTCAAATCACATCGTTTTCCTCCCCAAGCAACAGGGCACGATTGCGCGAGCATCGGCTGGTTTCCGCAGGTCAGAATTGAACTCTCCTATTGCCACGGCGGTAAGATCCTCGCCGATCTGAGTACCTTTGAATGGCACGGCTCAACGATTATCCAAACTGCGCTCAAACAAGCTCGTGCAGGATGTGAGAACTATTCAATCAATTCGGCCTCGAGCTTACAGCTGGTCGCCTTCAAGACAGAGCGAGAAGTTGTCCGAGCGCAAACCGGGGAACCACTGCACTGGCATCGCACGGAGTCGAATAAAGGTTCACCTCCCCCCGTTCTTATCAGCCGATACCCGATTTGGTCCTCCCACCAAGGCGATATCTCACCTCTCGAGGAATGGGAACGACATCATTTGCTATTCGATGTAAATCTTCACTACCAGGGCTCACTGCCGGCAGGCACAGATGGGGGGAATCTGCTCTCGATTCAGCTTCGGGAAATCTCGTCATCTGCAATGCTTTCTGGACTCGCGATCGCTGATGGAAGAATCCAAAATATTCATTTCGCTGTCGAACCGTCCGCCGAGTCTCAAGAGCGCGGTTCAATCCGTGTCACCGGCGGCATAACAGTTCTCGTGGATCCCGAGCGTTGCATCTCAACATCAGAACGACTGCTCCAGTTAGCCAGCGAACATCTTCATGTGGAGGTGACCCCAAGGACATTCGGCGATGCCCTCAACGATTGCAGCCTAAGAAAATCATCAACGGCTTGGAACCGATAAATTCATAACACGTACGCATACGGATATTGTACGATGGCGCGCAGCTGGGCTGACGCGACCAAAGACAGTACGCGGCCGTGGGGAAGATAACCTCTTTACAAGTCCTTGTCGGACATCCCCTTAAGCAAGTTAAACCCGATACCCTTCTTCAGGAGATGGACCGATGATGAATGCCGTAGCTGAGACCGTAACCACCACCGAGCAACAGCTGGATCTTGATTTCCGAATCAATATTATTGCCGGCAATATTAAGAAAGGAATGAAGCAGTTCGGCTTCGGCAGTGGAGATCTTTGGAACATCGATCCAAAAGTTATCCAGGTCATTGCCGGATACAACGTCCGAGTTCGAAATGCCGCTTACCGTGCCAGGGTAGAGGCGCTTCGCGACAATATGATGCTTGTCGGTTTTAAGAAAGACAGCCCGCTTAGTGTCCTGGTTGTACCCAACGGAGTGAACGATAAAGGCGAAGAACAATTTGCCATCATGCTCAAACGCGGACACCAGCGTCTCGAGGCTGTTCTCGAAGCGATTGCCTTGGGCAAACCGATTGAAACGGTCCCGTGCATTATCGCTAAAGAGGACATATCAGAGGAGGACCTAACGGCTGATCTCTCCATCAGTAACAACGGTGAGCAGCTTGCACCGTATGAAATGGCTGTGCTTTGCAAGCGAATGAGCCGTTTTGAGGAAAACCACGCGAAGATTGCTACGAAACTAGGAATCTGGCCCAACCAGGTTACCGACGGATTGCTTCTTATCAACGGCCCAATCGAAATCGCGCATTACGTTCGTGATGATGTGATCAAATTCACGTTGGCCGTCGAGTTAATTAAGGAGCATGGCGCTAAGGCTTTGACAATCATCGAGCAGTCACTAAGCCGGTCACAGTCGGCGGGGCAGTCCTCAATCAAACCTCGCTACGTACCAGGCAATTTGATTAAAAAAGCTGCAACAAAAGCTGCTCCGCAAATGAAAGATGCGATCGTGGAGCTCAAAAAGGACCAGGCGTTCACATTGCTAAATCCCAAAACCCAGGAAACGCTCAACCAACTGATTGCTCTTTTCGAAAAAGCGCAAGAGGAAGAGGCAAAGCTCAACATTGACGAGCCTGAACTGGACCTCAATACTTCCGAGACCTAACCGTGCCGACAGGCCAGCCCTACAGTCATCGACTGTAGGGTTTTTTTTTGCCGCCAATACGGTAGAGCCCGATTCGTTTTTTCAGATGCCGTAGACAGCGAAGCCAAAGAGTTGGACGAATATGCACCAAGCGTCGACCTGACGGCTCGTGCCATTCAACAATCACACTGCCCCTGTCCCCGGTACACCGAAAAGAAAAGACGGTTAGCATTTCACATATGCCGCAGGCGCCCACGCCCTCGATACGGCAAACACCAGGTTCTATGAGTACGACATTGCCGCGAATATGGCTGCTTTCCATCGGGCGATTACAGTTCGGGCAATCGAGGCCTAACGCGGGTAATACACTGCCGCCTCCGAGGTCTACAGGGAGTGCATCAGCGATCGGGGCGGATAAAGACCATTCATACGCTAGCGCTTGTGCATTAATCGTCTTTGAGCGCACTCACAGGCCCTCCACCGGCGGGAGTGAAAGGCAACCAACCATCACGTATGGCGTTGGCGTATACCAACACCCACCCTGGTACTCGTCGCCCTCCTCTTTCCCACTCACCAACCGTCGCATACCCCCTCTCGAACATCTTGGCCATCTCACTCTGGCTAAGACCCATTTTCACGCGGAAATCGCGCAGATTCAGCTCGCGGAAGCTTGGTGAGTAAGGCCTTACTGAACCATTCAGCAGCCCTTTTATAAGCGTCAGCACCGTCCCGGGAGCCGACCCTTGCTCCCAATTTACGATTTGCCCTGGTGACACATTTAGCCAGGCTGCAAGTGTTGTCTGAGATATACCAGCGTTAGATCGGAGCACCGCTAACGCACTGTCACGTCGCACCCTCAAGCGAATCCCATGCTGGAGTGCCATGTCATCACGATAATTACGTGCTGCACGCAGAGACTTTTCCTTGTTGCCATAAGCCTCGTCACGAAAGTGTCGATTAGCGACGTAGGTCCCGGCTTTCATCAATCGCACCCGCCACCCTGCGTCGGATGGTTTAGCGAGGCGTTGATCACGAGCGATTCCTTGCATTTCTGGATCAGTTAGGCGCTTTGCTGATCTTTGTTTTGCTACTGCTGGCAACGGCCGCTTGGCGGCAGTTGTAGTTTCCATGCCGGATGAGTAATCGCCGGCGCAGACTGGATGGTCCATAGCGATATGACTCAGTGGAGTGTTGTTCAAATGTCGGGGTCACGTGCAGGCACGAGCAATGGTATGTCCGCGGATTGCTCCAGCCTTTGAACTCGGGAGACCGGTAAATTTAGCTGGCTGAAGATCTCATCCCCACGGCGAATCAATTGTGAAAAGGTCCGTGCTTTCAGACAGCGACCAGACCGCGTTCGACCAAGTGCTCTAATCGAGTCAGTTGTGATGGCGTGAAGAGCATGCTTCAACTCTTGCCTGGCCCGGGGGCTCACTCGATAAGAGATGCGGCCGAACTGAGCCTCGGCCGCTCGACTACGCTCGACAAGTTGCTCGAGGATTAACAGTTGATGATCAATCTCATTATTCTGATTCCTGAATGCACCTCGCCTTCTGGCCATTACCAACCAAACCAAAACTACGGCTCCAATCGCCAGGAACAAAAACAAAGGTCGCCCAATCAAATCGAGGTTTAGGCCGAGCGCTTTCAGGCCGCCATCAGCCGGGCTCGATGCAAGGCAATGCACAGGCAAGGCGCTCATAGCTATCGCAAGACTAAGAGGTCTGATGTTCATGCGAGCTCCAAAATGCTTGCGTGAGATGAAATGATTCACAACGCGTACGCTGATGCGATGTGTATCATAACACCCGGAGCACTTGTCTCACTTGCACAATTACTTACTGGCCAACGTATCTGAGGCGGTTTCTATGCATGCCGGCAAGAGTATGACCAGGCCATTATTACGCCGGCGAGTCGTCTATTGATCGAGGTGGAACGACGATGCACCTGCCACTAGGTCCGCTTCCAGATTTTTAAGCAACTGCTCTGGACGCTCAATTACGCCATGGCTTCTCACGCCGCCGGTAGCCACCCAGTAAGGTTTATTGCTACTGACGTCCGTGATCTGTCGGTGAAGCATCACGCTGTAGTAATACAGGCGCTCACCAGGTTTGTACTCACTGGTTTCTACTACCGCCAGAACTTGATAGTTCTGGCCCAGCGTGGCGATCTGTGTAGGCAGATGAGCCGAAATTACGTCCCTTAGATCTGCGGCAGATACGTCTGTCGCATTTGAGTTCACAATCAGTTCAGATGCCTGGGCCTGAGCGATAGATGCGCCTATAGCCCAGAGACCACACAGTACAACCCCGGAAATTGTCACGATTTTCGAACTGCGCATTCTTGCTACCCTTGTGGCACCAACAGGTGCATATATTTCGACTGGCCTGGCATATGCCGAAGCCATTACATTGCGTGACGATCTCTACTAGATCAGGCTTACTCGGTGCCATTGAGGTACGTTGGCTCAGTCGCCTCAGCTAGCCATTCACGCAATGTACCAGCACGCTGGTGGGGCGGATCCTCATCAACCCATTCCTGATCCAACATGGCGTCATCCGCCAGCACTACTTCCAAATCATCAGTGTCCTCGCGCAACCAGTCGCCGGAGTTCTCGGCATATACAGCAAGAGCCTGCGCCGCATTTTGGGCAGCAACCCAGTCCTGCTCGCCCACCTGGTAGCAGAGCAATGGTCCTTCAGCTGCGTCGTACGTATAGCTTTTGTCACGCATTGCCTTGTCGATTGCTTCGTCAAGGGATGTGCCACTCAATGACCCCATGTCGCCCGGGCGCCCTACAACTATCCACTGATCCTTCGGCAAGGTAGCCGGTGACGATGCTTTGGGTTCTCGAATAAAACGGTACCAGTCAGCAAGAACACGATCTTCTTCACCCTGGCTTTTCATGTTTCGCACGTTGCCAACCAACGTGGATGCACATCGACGATGTGCAGAGCCGATGGGTTGCAAGGCCTCAAAAAGTCCGTCGGCGATTTTGATCAGCTTTGAGATTTCCCCAAAAACATCAATCTGTTCACCAGCAGAGTTTTCGGGGGTGAGCATCGCCAAAATACGGCGATATTTATCCGCCGCTTCTGATTCAGATTCGTAAGTAGCTGGCAGTGCCAATGTATCGGACATGCAATAACTCCTTTCTGCCGATCGGCAGGTCACGTGTTTTCAATTTTGCCAGCTGTCAAGCAGCAAGCTTTTGGTACAGCTCGATTTCATCCGCGGCATTTGCCCTAACCAGGGCCTCTGCCTCATCGGGACACACACTGTTCCCAATGAGTTTCACCTGGTTGGTTTTGGACACGGATTTCCACACGGCCAAACCAGTTACTTCATCAACAAAGAGTCCACGGTCGATGATGTAGTCGTCAGGGAAGCCTTGCGCACGTTTGAGCTCTTCTGGCTGAAGCATCCGAAGCGTGATATCGACCAGCACGTACTGACCAATCAGGATCATTTCAGCGGCTTCTGGGAACTGCTCCGGAAGATAGGCATGAAGGTATTGAGCGCAACGCTTCGCTGCTGCCCGCTGCTCATCTGTCAAAACGTCAGGAACATCTACTAGCTCAGATTCGTCGTTCGCTGCTCCTCGAGCCCTGGCGAAATATGCACCCACCAACCTTTGATTTGCTCCAGATCCGCAGATAGTGGAGATCGGCTCCTTCGCAGCCCGACCATCACCTTTGTAAAATCCGCCATTTGCCTGCTCGAGAAAGGCCGCAACGGCTTCCGAACCGCTGGCGCCGCCCATATCACCAGTGGCCGATAGATGGGTCATATGGGCAGCGGTGACTGCGTGGTGGCCGCTGTTTGTGGTGATCACCGATAGAGGCTTGTCCACAGTGCGTCCGACTGTGCCTTTGCGCAGTGTGACGATAGATCCTGCTGCGATCCTGTGCGGCTGCATTTCTGGAGACACGAGTGCGTGATGCGTTCCACCCGCTGAGATTGTTGAAAGCGGATCCGTTAGAGAGTGGGTGCTGGTATGTGAGGCCGATGTCCCACGCAATGGAACAATAAACGGCTGTGGGTCTTGAATCACGTGCCGCCAAAACCCCTTGGCGATGCGCCGATTCGTGTTGTAGGCAAGCGGGCGAGCCCTAAAGACAGATTTGCCTAAATCGCTCCAATCAATGCAACTATCAACGCCTCTCCATTGCGCGTCGCCAATACCGGTTTTATGCCGTGATGGTTCAGGCCAGACTATTGGTTTCCCATCACTGCGCGCAATCAGATATAGACGCTTGCGGATAGTCCGGGCACCAGCGTTTGCAGCAATTCGCTCGCGCCATTCGACTTGATACCCAAGCCCTTTGACGAGTGCCTCAACCGGCACATCGTTCCCAATGGCATCCAATATTTCAGGGATATCTGGATGATCGACCGGGATGCCTGTAGTAAGTGCACCGATGAATGCCTTGAAAGTCCTGCCTTGCTCTGACTTGATCGGCTTCCCTTTGTCATCCAAAGGCCCCCACCCAGTCAGTTCCAAGACATTTTCGCTGATGACTAGCCGCGGCCTGGTTGCGAAGGCCCATCGAATTATTACCCAGGCCAACCCACGTACTTTTTTATCCAGCGGTTTACCGCCCTTCGCTCTGCTGAAATGACGGCAATCTGCTGAGGCCCAGAGGAGTCCAACGGGGTTACCACCGGTCGCCGCTATCGGATCTACCTCAAAGACATCTGAGACGTAGTGGTCAGTCGTTGGATGGTTTGCGCGATGAACTGCCAGTGCAACTGCATTGTGATTCACCGCAACGTCAGGCTCACGGTATGCACGGCTGATGCCTTTACTCGCCCCCCCACCCCCAGCAAACAAGTCAACAATTAACTCTTTCAGGAACGGTAGTGACATTGTGGAATTAGCAGCCGCGGGACTAGGGGTAAGCGGATTCCCGGTGAAGACTCGCCCGCTATTCAGCATGAAAGGAGTCCCGGGGCGCCGTGCCCGGCTGTTACGCCGGTACCGGCAAGCAGGGCAACTAAAGCTTTTTCGCCTGCAATATCACCACCTATTCCTAGCCCGTCCTTGGCGCGTCTAAGAGCCATTGGATCATTCAATAACCAATAACCGTATGAAGACGTGGGCCCGAATTTCGTGAAGCTCGTATTCGACTTCCTGAGAAGTGCTTCTATTTCCGCAGTAACCCAACCGCTATCAAAGGGTTGGTCTTTGAAAGAAATCCAATATTTCGAGGATGTTATTTGGAATAGCAATTCATAGGCAGTCAGTGCCAGCTTGGCAAGGGGATCGTCAGTTGCTTTGAGTCTGGCCATTACCGGCCCCGCGTAACGGATCGCGTTTAGGCGGAGACCTTTCGCGTATCTAATAGCCTGATAGGTGCCTGCTAAAAGTGGCAGGTCCAGAGGAAAGAAAACCCGTGGACAGTTATCGTGCAGCTGGCGGATAGACGCCCGACATTCCCCACACAAGCTGTTTGATGCGTACAGACTATCTGACATCAAACCGACGCGGCCTTTACTGCCGTAGCTAAACAAATCAGTGTGGCCGCATAGGCGCTTAGTGGGGGCATTCGTCATCTTGCTCATTCCGCTATTCCTGCAATCAGATTATGGTGTGTGCGCAATGGATACATAACACGTACGCATACGCTCATATTTGATTCATCCCTGTTTTTTGTCAAGGAAATAGGCGCGTTTTTGTTCAGCTTTTGGGGATCAGCTGATGGCGTTTAGCAGCGGGCCGACTTTACTCATGGGGAATAGATCCGCAATTGCCACCTTGGATCGGAATGGCAAAGACTCATCCCCGCTAACTACACGCGCCACAACGGCAGGACAAATACCAATGCCTTGCGCAAGATCCTCAATGGAACAACCGGCTATCGAGCAAAGCCCTTCAAAAAAACGTTCAACCTGGTCCAATTGAGCACGACCTGAGTCGAGCTTGTCGAAGAAGGTGTACAAGAGGGTTGACCGAAGAAATGACGCCTTTGCTTCTGTCTCTTCAATAGCCTTACGCACAGGTAGCGGAAGGGTCGTTATCAAATGAGCCTTGGTGAGTTCAACGCCCAGAGCAGCAATGATTCTGACCCGGGCAGCAGGTGGTAGAGGGCGCACCTGTGTTCGGCATTGGTGGACCATCGACACACTCAACCCTATGCGTTTGCCCAGCTGGGTGTCATTCCAACCCTCCTCTTGCTGTAGCGCGTCCATCACCTTAATCCAGCAGGCATTATCTGCCCCACCCTTCCTTAAATCATGAAAGGTGGCTTCTGCCGGCGTAGGCAATTGAGCCGTATCAAGACTGGACTGCTCGAATACTGCGAACAAAATCACCCCCTCCGCTGTACCGACTCGGCACCGTTTTCTGTAGCCTTAATTATCGGTCGCAGAACACTGAATGCCGCACCCGTCACGATCAGCACGAACATGACCATGAAGACCTGAGAAGGCGAGACTACCTGGTTGATACGGACCGCTGAGAAATCCGCGGAGAAGTAAGCAACGAAGGACGCCAAAGCCAATAAAATTCCCGTGCTGATAACTGATGCCTTGAAGCGCATGCCATTTCTCCTATCAGATACAATATGCGTATCAATATACGTTATGAATTAAAAGCCTTCAATGAACCCGGAAATGAAAAAACCTCCCACGCCTAAGCAGTGGGAGGTTTGCGGTTTTTGAGTACGGATGATGTCCAGTTATGCAATACGTCGCTGACTGGTTCCACTGCAAGGCAGAGCTGTTTGAAGCACGGGTTGAAGGAATAACCAGCCTGAAGTATCCAAGCTGGCCGTGAGATCGTGGGTATGAATTTCGACTGTGGCCAAAATACCTTCATCTCCGCAGGTGACCAGGTACTTGCGTCCTTTCTGTTGCACGCCAACCGGGCTGTATTCCTCGCCAAGGTCCTTGGAGAGCTCCTGATTGACAGTATCCTTCATCTGTTCGGCGATCGCGGAAGCGTTATCCGAAGCGCTTTCTTCTGAAAGGAAAACTCCGCGAACTTTCACGTCCTGACCGCTACCCGTATCTTCCTGGGCCGTTACAACATGAGCGTAAAGCTTTTGACCACCGATCAGCTTTTGCAACACTGAGGCCTGGTTGGCCGCCTCAATCCACTGATAGACCGCTTCCCGGTAAGTGCCCGCGGCGAAATTTCCAACTTGAGCAATCAAACGCCCGGAAGCGTCAACTGGAGCTGTAGATACGAGGTTGTACAAAGATGCTAGATTCTTAAACATGAAGTTCTCTCCTAGTTAAATGGGCAAAGCCTTGCGTAAGCTTTGCCAAAGGAGATGGGCAACATTGATGTGTAAACCGCATTTCACTGCCATAACGTCCGCTCCTTGCTTGGCCTACGTCCGTAGACCTAAATTCGTCGTTTTAGTCTTTAAATAAAACCTTTTCAACACGCCCACGTAACAATGCGCTGTTAACAAAACCCCAGTATCGACTATCTAAACTATCAGACCTGTTATCACCCAGAACAAAATAGCTACTGCTTGGAACTTTACAGATTGTTGTTGCCCCGGTCTTAGTGCAACCCTTTACTAATGGGTAGCCATAATCAACGTTTTGCTCAATTCCATTACCAGACAATACGGAATGAGCAACATCGCCAAAAATTTCCTTGCCGAGCTTGACGGTTTTCAGAATTCCATTTTTATCATCAGCATACGAGTACTGACCATACCAATTTATCTTTGCCTCAATACCATTTATCGAAAGGGTGTCGCCTGAAAACGAAATAACGTCTCCAGGTGTACCGATAATTCGCTTCACGTATATCTGTGTTTTATCGAGGGGGAACTGGAAAACTGCAATGTCACCAATCTTTGGCTTGCCGGTTTCGAAAAACATTTCATTTGTAAGCGGGTTTCTTAATCCATAGCTAAATTTTGATACCAAAAGTTGATCGCCTACCTCTAACGTTGGGCGCATTGAAGAGGTAGGAACCTTGTATGCCTCGAAAGTGTAACTACGAACTATTAAAACAAAAAGTGCGATAGGAACTAGATCGACCATAAACGACAGAAAACCACTGGCGAGTCTGGTCGCCCTTTTAACCCTGAGATACCGGTCAATAGCCCATAAAGGTAAGCCTCCTAATAAAAGAATGCTAAGCACCTTCTGGAGATCTGCAAAAGAGCACACAAGCATAAATGGCCCAAACGCACCGGACGCGTAGCCCATGGATAGTAGCCAAGAGCTGAGCTGGCCAGGCGCCATTTTCTCGCTGATCTTCATCAAGACTGGAGCAGCGAGTGTTACCAGGAGGCCAGTGAAAAAAAGGCTCATAACTCTCTACCTTTATGTCGTCGATACCAGTGTTTAAATCCGAATATCAAGAAGACGATTAACCCAGCGGCGCAGACTAGCAGCCCACTCCACAAAAAATAGGCGTAATAACTGAAGCTATCCAATAGGTCGTTAAGGCCTACTCCAAGGCATATAATCATCGCGCCAACGACACAGGCGTTAAGGAGTATTTGCACGCCAAACCGGAATGTACTTTTTGGCCTAGGGGTATCCAACACTTACGAAATCCTTTTGATAGTCCAGCCGAAATGATCTATCTCTGCCGAATAACCTGGTAGGGCACAAATCAAATGATCTGATGTAGAGCTCAATGAGACGAAGCCGAATTTATAGGCATAATAGTTTTCTAGTTTTTCTTTAGCCATTAGGAAACTTAGGTCAGTAAGATAAGGCACTAAAGAGCTATCGCTAGTCGCAGCCCACTCAAACTGAAGGGGGAAAGCCTCAACAGTCATCAGGCATAATTCGTATTTTTCTCCTAATAGACTAACGACAGCCTGCATTAAATGAACATCTATCCCCTTGCCTAACATGTCCTCGCGAACTTCAAGTCGAGAAAGATGTAAAAAGCCGCCCTTGCTGAGCACGTTTTGAATAGCTTCGATTGCGTGATCCTGAAGCTCGTCACTCATACGGTGCAACTCACTGGAGAATGCATCACAGGTATTCAAAAACTGGGTGTTACTCACGCTCTCCCCGCATTGGAGGGTAAGCGCTATTAGATTAGCGTAGGCAATTGGTTGTCTATCTTGATCCTGTAATATTGCATTGATCTTGGTAACTCGAATGGGGCCGCTTGGCTCTTCAGAACACACTGACTCACAAGCTGTAAATTTATACGGCGTATGCGGAATTTCTAACGATATGCAATCTTCAACAATCGAGACTGAGCTATAAAAACCGGACTCGTTCCTGGTCCTAGGCACGAGTACTTGTTCGGGGCCGGCTGTATTCATAAAGATCAGCGCCCACCTTATGGCCGAAACTTACCAATGAACTTTGTTTTTTGGGAGACCTTCGCGCCCTGGTCAAATCGTGAAAGCATTTCACTCATAGCCTGGTCAACCTTCTGGCCTTTTGATCGCCCCTTCAACAAAACAAGCACGCGGACAACGAGCGCAGCGGTCAGAAAAGTTGCGAGTACGACCGCAATCCAAACCGGCATTTGCTCGGTACGCTGCCAGACGTACAAAAAAATCAGCAGGGCGAGAAAGGCAGATGGGTGCCCTACAACCAAAATAGTTTTACCTAGCCAGCTCAAATAGTGCGTCATAAAAACTCCAAATTAATTCTTAACGCGTACCTGTACCAAAATTTGGTACTGATTCAATTGGAATGCTTCTATTGAACAACAAAAAACCCCATATCCGCAGGCGGATAAGGGGCTTGATCACAGCCGGTCGTTTAGGCCTTTACGATCGAAAAAATGAGGTATGCCAGAGACAGACTGCCCAGAACACCTGCACCAACCATCTGGAGCGTGCGATCGCGAATGTCGCTGGAGATATACCCATCAACCAGGGCATCACGCTGCTCGACGGGGGCGTTTTTCACAGTGAAAAGGGATTTGCGCCGGCGGTGCGCGATGATGAAAATTACGGCCATGATGACAAGCAAAACACGTGCAGCGCTATCGAGTGTCAGTTCCATGATTCAGTACCAAATGTGAGAACGGATTAGAGGCCTTCAAAATACATAACACGTACTGATACGTCAACGGTGTTCAGTTAATGTTTTCTGGTTGTGCTTCTGATGGTTTTGAAGATTTCATCGCTGACAAAATTGGATCAGTAATCTCACCTGCAATACCGTCGCAGTGAGGATGTCTCTCGCCAGGCTTCACTAAGCAATAGTTCCCCGAGATCTGCTTAACCGGCGGCAGACGTGGAGATGAAGATTCATGCCCTTTGAGCCAAAGGACCAGCCCCAATAGGCAAGCTGCCAAACACACGGCACCAGCTAGCCACCAGCGTAATTGAGCTTTCCGCAGTGAGACTCGCCTCTCCAATGCCTCAATCAAGATTAACTCCAGTAATGAGGCTCGCGTACTGGACAGCTACGTCAGGGTTGATCAACCCTTTTGCAGACAACCCCTTAATCTGCCCTGCCAGAAATGACGCAAAAAACAGCTTGGACTGTTCGACGGCCGTGTCCGACGTGTTCCCGGCATCCACTAACTGATTACGCCGTTCGTTACTGTCAAAAACAGATCGTTCAAGAGCGCCGATCAATTCTGCAATGACTGCTGAAGGACCGGTGTCTAACTTGGAGATGTGCAGGGATTCGAAAATCTCTGTTTCAATGAAGACGCTTGCGAAGCCATCAGCGTAAGAGCCGTCATAGATGTTCACACCTGACTCATTGGCAGACAGCACTGTGAAAAAACGGCCCAGCTGATGGGGTGATTCATCGCCATTGACGACAAGCAGTGGTGGGTCTTGAACCTGATAGGCTTGCCCAGGATGCATTCCGACTACATTCATTCGTTAAGTCTCTGGCTTTATGGATTCATAACACGTACGGCTACGATTCTAACTGTCGAGATTCGAGTCTGAAAGAGAAATGTAAATGCACATGCATAAAAAACCGCCATCACGTGGATGGCGGTCGGGTGTAACGTTTATTCGCTCAATTAATGAGTTGTAGCCTTGGAGGTCAGCTGCTCGCCTGGAGATTCATCGCTTTGTACTCGATGAATCTCGCGCCGAACAGCGTTAATCGCACCAAGCAAAGGTGCAAAGAACAATCGTGGAGCTTGTTTTGCCGCTAGCTTGAACTCACTGCTGAACGTGCTCTTCACTCTGTGAACTCCTTTATAGCCCGGAATAGGCTAACTGCCAGAAACACAACGAATAAAATCGCGTCGGTTAACGTAAGCGCGCCCTCCAAAAAGGCGAGAATTGCGATGGTAAAGGGAGGGACCCCCAATCCTTCGAGCCAATGGACCAGGAACGACAGCAGAACGGCTACTGATCCAATGATTAAGAAGATTGCGGTACCAACCACTGCACTTGCAGCGAAGTGAGCGACCGCGGACCACCAGGGTTTTTTTACTTGAGTTTTAGACATTTGATCTCCTGAGTTGTGACGTGGGCAGTGTCGTTAATTGCCCGTGCCAGGTCTCCTTGCGAGTAGACCTGGTAGAAGGGTATGCACCACATCCACGCCTAATCCAACATTGGCGTCGAGTCATTTGGGCCTGGGGTGAGCCAGACGACCCGGAGTGAATTTCCCCGACCAGACGTATCCACGGTCACGCACTACCTGGCGAACCTTCAGCTTATTGTTTGAACCTGAGGCCTTGTGAAGCTCAACATGCTCTGCTTCTACTTTAAGCAGGTATTCAATGTCCTGGAGGGTTAGCTCCAATTTTTGCTCAAGAAGCTTTCTATCTGTGAATCTTTTGCCAATCACCGATGCGGCAATGGCGGCCAACGTTGTTGCTAAGACAGCGCCAGCGGCGCTGATGATTGAAGCTTGTACTGCTGGGTCATGAAGGGCGATATCCATTGCAGGCTCCTGAGGTTGTCTTTTCAACAGGAGATGCGGGACGTCGGGCTGTAATGTCGCCCACAATTTAAGGGCAAAAAAAACCCGCGCCGGTGTCCGGTGCGGGTTTTAGGGATTCGGGTCAATTACCGCTTTGCGGTCGCCTGAGGTTCTACGATTTTGACAGAGCGCTGGTCTTCCTGGACACGCTCGAACTCAGCACGGACTGCTTTAGCGGCGCCTAAAAGCGGGGCGAAGAAGACCCGAGGAGCTTCTTTAGCTGCTTTGATGAACTCGTGACCAAAAGTGGTTTTCATAGCTCTACCTCCGCACCATCATGGTGGTTTTGTATAGCTCCAGTGTATACCAAATCAACACGAGCCTGGCAAACATTACGGGCAAGGAAAAGCCCAGCGCACGAAGGTGCGCTGGGCTGGATTGATTGTACTCACATTTCTCAAAAGAGCATTGCGAGGGTACCTTGCTGCGGGTGTTGTACGCCACCTGGCGGGGTTTGCGTCACGGGTTCGATCGGTTCGTTGGTTTGGGTGTGAACGATCCTAGGGATGAACGGCACCTGCGCCCTCCGGATAGGTTGAACTTCGTCATGCAGACTTCTTAACAAGCTCTCTCCGATTTCAGCTCCCAGAGACTGGAAGACGGGACCGCAGACCCCCTGCCCCAATACCTCATGAGCTGTTGTATCGGAGATACCGTGGATCAGTTCAACTGGATTACCTTTTACCCTGGCATGCTCTGTTGGGGTCAGGAGCCTACTCAGAGATGGATCATTAGGATGAATTATATATGGAGGGGTAGATTGGGCCTTATTGTAGTGTCTGCCAATCGTCCCACAAGAAGGCTCATCTCCTGTTAGCAGTTGACGCGAAAAGCCCTTACCTGCGGCCTTATCACTTTCAGCTTTAAGAGCAAGGTATTCGTATTTGTTAAAGCGACCTTCAACTTTTTCAAAATCCTCAAGTACGTCATTAAGACGTGCTTCTTTTTGCCTTACTGGCACCAAATTATCAAATGAGAATGAATCCCCCATGCCTGGCGTAAGAGCTACAACCACCATCCTTTTTCTACTCTCGAGAACTCCAAAATCATTACCATTAAGAACGGCTTCGTGCAGTACGTATCCTAGACTAGATAAATAGCTTCGAATTACGGACATCGAAGATGTCTTCATGTATTCAACGACATTTTCAATAACGCATACCAGAGGATTCATAACTTTTACAAACTGAAGGAAATCAAAAAAAAGCGTTCCCGCAGTTACATGATCCTCTGCATATTCGTTCTTGTTTTTTGCTACACCTGCCCTTGATGCTCCTGTGCATGGAATGCCGGCCCAGAGCGCGTCGCACTGTGGAGTTTGATCGCTCAGATCTACGTCCCTGACATCAGAACATATTACGACAGAGTCATCCCGCCATATCTCTGGATTGTTCCTTAACGAAGCACTCAGATATTCTGAGTCCATCTCGACACCGCACATAACATAACTGTTAACACCGGCTTTTAAAAGACCCGAATGAAGCGCCTTATCTAACACGCCCCCTCCGTGGAAGAGACTAGTTACAGAAAGACTTTCTCCCCGCTCAAGTTTTTCACGAACACGCTTTAAACGCTCGCGGATCTTGGTTTGAATTTTTAAAGCAGTGATAACAATTCTGCCACGGCGTATAGCAACCCTAACTTTATCGTCATCCTCAAAAACCTCACGGATTTTTCTATTCCGGAAATCAATCACAGGATGGATAATTCCATTTCGCTCTCGATGTGTTGCTGTTATGTCCTCTCCGCTGAAGTCAAAGGGAACTGCGATTAACTCCAATCTCTTTGCAACAGCATCAGGTTTAACTACGTACTTTGTGCCGATCTCTACGCCGGCGTGGGACAGCTTTCGGCCCTCAAGCCAAATTCTGGCCACCTTTCGGGAAACACCGATTTTCACATTGATAATCGTCGTCATTTTGCATCTCCGTTTACTTTTAAAGTCATTGGGCCAAAGAGGCCGTGCCGCCGATTTAGGCCGGTACGCCTTGTGCCTGGAGATGCGTGACAGGGGCGAATACTCTGTCTGCCGGTGAATATGTGGGCGTAAAAAAGGCCCTCGGATTCGAGAGCCTCTATATTGCGGTGGTACTTTGCAGGATAAATGCGGTGAACTAGATGCCCTGAGGTTGTTCCTCGCCGCCCAGAGCTTCGTAAAGAGCCGGTAGCAGCGTCTGAAGGGTAAGCATCATGAGCGTGAAGCTCGCGTCGAGCTGACCCAATGCATCGTCACCGCCGTCCGCTGATGCCTGATCCTGGAGCAGGTCTTCGAACTTCAATCGTTTGATGCACGCTTTATCGTCCAAGGTGAACGAAAGTTTGTCCTGCCAGGCTATGGACATCTGGGTAACGACCTTGCCCACGGCCAAGTGAGTATGAATCTCCTCGCTGGTCAGGTCCTGACGTTTGCAGCGCACCACTCCTCCATCTTCATGGGTGTCACGCAGCTCACACTCATCGAGCACATAAAAGTCCTCACCGGCCTTGCCCGTCCTTAACCACTCGGTCATCGTTGCGGGCGGGGCAATTTTCAGTGTCACTGGCCGCACCGGTAACGTGCCCAATACCTCACGCATTGTTGAGAGCAAATCCTCGGCGTTCTTTGCGCTAGCAGAATTGACAATGATCAGACCCTGCTTGGGTGCAATCGCAGCGAAGTACTGCGACCGGCGCAAGAACGCCCGGGGTAGAAATGCCTGAATGACCTCATCTTTGATCTGATCCCGTTCCTTCTTGTACACCTTCCGGGATTGAGTGCTCTCGATCTCTTTCACCTTTTCCTTTACTGCATCGCGCACCACAGTCCCTGGAAGAATGCGCGACTCTTTGCGTGCGCCAACCAACCAGTAATCGGAGCTCACATGCACCATTGGAGCGTCTTCAGCGGTACCAAAAGGTGGAACAAACCCGTAGGTCGACAGTTCTTGGCTGCCTGGCGTCCGAGCTTTCTTGGTCTTGAGTGCTTCTTCCAATGCCGCAGCGTCTACAGCCAAGCCTTGGGTTAGTCGATAAACAAGAAGATTTTTAAACCACATATTTAGTCTCCAGAGTCGATCGCGACCGGCTCTACGTTTTAATTAGAAATTATGCGGGTCACCCGCCAAAATGCTTGCGACCTTCGTGACTTCCACGACGCTGCTTACCGGAAAAAATCCCCGTTCAAATCAAATAAACGCCAATTCTCATGCGGTGTTCGCTGACGTAACAGAGGGGAGCGCAGACAGAGAATCGTCGCCGGTAACGCCTCGGGCTTTCAGACACTTTGCGTGTCCAATACAAATCTGCGTGGGAAGGGAGCCTTCAGGGACGTTTTCGTGGCAGAAAAAAACATTGTGCTCATCCCTGACGTAGGCCGCATCCTGAGTTGTGATGAGCGATTGGTTTGCTGCGGTACCAATTCTGTAAGCACATCCAGCGCATGTGCCGGCAGGATCTACGTTGGCAGCCAGCACCACTCCATTAAGTGCACCGAGCAAGGATGGCATGTTGATTTCCTCTGCTACATGAGGGTGCACGCCACCTTCGGTTATCAGCAATAGCTCAGCCATGCTTTTGCAGTTCGTTATCACTGAGTCTGCACATTCAACGAACCGTACAAATAGCTTCACCAGGTTATCAGTGCCATGCCGTGAGAGATGTTCCTCAAGAAAAGTCACGCGATCCTGCGAAGAGGACGAAACCAACTGAGCCAAAGCATGCGCGTCTTGGGGCGACATCTCATACCCAGCAATATCCGTTCGGGCCGTTATGCCTCGTCCGTCTAAAGGCCACTTCAGCAACGCCAGGTCAATTTGAGCATCGAGCTCTGGCCCAGATACCGGATCACCCATTCCCATTCGAACCATTGGACCGTTACCCAGGCCCGTGATCAAAGATTTGTCGCGCAACCATTGATACCGCAAGGCTGCCTGCTGTTCAGCCGAGGTCGATCGGTCGTTGCAGGTCATCGTAACGCTGGGGGATGGTCGCTTCATCTTGCTTCCCTGACTACGTATTCGCGGCCAGCTTCAGTGGTTTAGGTAGGGCTGCCTCAAGCGCTAAAACCCTGCTCAGAAGGTATTCATTCATCACGCGCTGCTCGTTGTACAACTGCTCAAGCTCCATCGACTCATCGAGTCGAGCGAGGATCTCACTGTTCATGCTTCGGTGATTACCCCGAGCTTTATCAGCAATCCGTGCACGCAAACCATCACTGAGTCGAACAACAAACTTGTCAGCTGTCCGTGAGTTAGATATTGCCTGCACCGTTCCATTTTTTGGTGGCATTGTGTCTATCCTGTGATTCATACGGGGGATGGGTAATTAGTTTTGGTAGACCAGGTTAAGCCGCACGACGATGTCGAGCCTTGTGTTCCTGGGCCTGCTTCGCTTCGAAACTGAGCAGAGAACGAGGCTGAGATAGCAGTCGAGGCAAGCCAATCTTTTCGCCGGTTTCGCCACACCAGCCGTACTCACCGGCGTCGATTGCATCAATCGCTTTCCGAATTTCAGCGATATTTGAAGCCTCGCGATCCAACGAACGGAGCAACGATTGGCGATGTTGTTCAGAAGCTGCCACATCGACGTCATCGGCTGCCTTTTCAAGGCCGCCGACTTCTTCGCGTACCGCTTGCACCCGAGACTTCACACTGGCCATTTCAGTCTGGAGGAGCAGGCGGAAATACTGGAGTTGGGCAGCGTCCATGTACGCGTCTTCCGGCTGGTCGAGGAGCTCTTGCTCTGTCATAGGTCGGTCGTCCTGGAATGGAAATGAAAGGCCGTGACGACCGCGGCGGTTATCCACCAGCAACTCGAGCACAGCTGTGCATGAGCCCGAATAATACTCATAGGCCACCATGCATCACAAGAAGAATCTATGCGTACGTGTTATGTATTTGTAATGCTCTCAACAGATTTATTTTTCCGTTTGCGGCAACACCTTTCGTGGCGCAGGGAAGCACCAGGAGAAACGCAGGGGGCGGGTAATTTCGTTATCGCAGGAATAGCTGCCGCCGCCTGCTAAGCGGCGGCTTCAGGCTGGAGAGCTTGAAAGAAAAGAGGTTTCCCGGCGGGAGCAGGTGACTAAGGCTTAGTCAAATTCAAAAGAATGGTGATGGATCATACTATCAACGAGGGAGTTCGCTATTAGGCTATGTCACTGACCAGTTTAGTCAGCGCCTTTTTCACACCTGTGCGCTTCAAAACGCCTCCCCATGACTCGATGGTGAAGACCCTATCGTCTTTGACTATGTTCGTGCCGAACTGATAATTCAGAGCAGCCACATAAAAATCAATTTTGGTTTTGCTCAGCCCCGTGAGATTTGCGACTGTCCAGACAGTCGCCTCACTCCCTAAACGGTCGATTGCTGCCATCGTCACCAAAAGCCTGCCTGTATGGCCCTTTGGGTACTGAGGCACACCGTTTTCGTTAAACTCAATCATCGAAAATGCTCTTAGCGAGTACCAATTAACGGAACTATAACCCGTAGCCTCAGAAGAGTCGAACACGGCACCACTTGCTCACATCCGCGCCTCCCTTCCCCGCACCTGCCACCGCGATTCAACTGTTGAAGGTTCGCCTTGGTGTGACGGCCGCATCGAGCAACGGCAGAATAGGAATTTAAAGCAAAAAAAAACCCTCCGCACGTAGCGAAGGGTGGGGTGAAGCGTTTGACTAGGAGTTCAGCCATTCATCGAATGACTTCACCTCTAAGCCGAGGTCGGTGGCGCAACGTACATATATGTCGTAGCGATCCTTTAAAGTTTCCATAGATACACCTCAGGCAGGCAACTTCGAAGACATGAGATCACGCTTGTCGACGTAGATGCCGATGATCTTTGCAGCGCTGATTGGATGCTTGTCACGGAACTTGCGTATCGCGTGCCCCGGGTCTTTTGCCTCAAGTCGGAACACCTGAGCAGCGCTAGCCTCAACCGATTTGAAGGCTATCGCGAAACACGTGCCTAACGGGTAGCCGCCAACAGGGTATTCAACAGCTTTGCCAGGAATGTTCATCATCTCCAAGACCCATTGAAGAGTCTGAGATCTGGTTTCTAATTCGACCATTGCGGCCTCACCAGTGCGGCCAAAGGCTGCCTTGCTGAGGTCACGATCCAAATAGGCTTTAGACGCTTCTTCGAAGTGGGTCAAAAACAGATTCCGAAGGTCACCATCTACAACAAAAACGGCCTGGTCTAGAGCTGCACTCAGGCTGATCTCCTCGTAGTGATCAGGCATAGATCCTGACATCAGTTCGGCAACAGAGGAAGAGCTTGAAATCAGAGCAACGGCGCTATTTGAACTCATGGGTTCGACTCCTGGAGGGATTGGACTTGTCCCTCCGGGATGCGCCACATGCAAACGTACGATAAATGCACAGGGTCATTTGTGAGTCGAGGCGATATAAATGCCTACCTGGTCTTACTGCTTGTAGCTCCTCTCACACAGAGCATCAAGGAGTGTCGCACGCGGCAGCTATACGGGCTTGCTCGTCAAAAAATTCATGAGCAAATGCCCTTGCCTGATCCAAGATCGAAGCATACCGATCGACGTTGGATGGAATTGTGTCAGTCATGAAAAAAGTGCGGAAAACGTCGTCTACAAATACAAGGTTTCTTCGGTTCGCGCCGGCTGAAATTTGATCGTAAGTTTTAGGATCTGCGCCCGTCTTTGATTCCTCCACTATTCTCCTAATACGCACATCAACATACTCATTGGTGCAGTAACGGTTTAGGTAGTCACGAACTTGTCCAAAAAACCAATCATGAGCCCCGATCGCGTGGAACCGGCCCTCGTTTAATGGCGCATCGGTTAAGGCTTTAAAAGCCGCCGATGTTTGTTGTGTCTCAAACAAGACTCTGTAGAAGGTGGAGAACCTAGAGAGAAGTTCAGCCCAATGAACACGCTCGTCGGGGCCGATCAGCGCGTAACAAGGGGAAGGATTATTTGCCTGAATCATCCTTGCACCACGACCGCCAAAGCAGGCAGCCGCACAAATCAGGAGGTTGAAATCAGTCGCTTGGTTAAGTGGTGCAAGTGCCTTGGTAAGCTCGAGCCAACTGATGGTAGATCCATTCGCCAAGGCCAGTCCGCTATGATTCTCTAAGCCATGCGTCTCGATGTGCAAAATCGGGTAGTCCCCTGCCTTTGCTTTCACTACTTCTGCGCTCAGCGCAGCCAGTAAATCGGCTCGCCCTTTCACTGAAATGTGTTCAACCTGGCACACATTTCCTGCATCTTCCTGCAAGCCACGAATAAAGTTGGCCAAGTCGGTTCCTGAAAGGTAATCCACTTCAGGGTCAAGGGACTCAATGACCAAAACACGGTTATACGTGTAGAAATCCATATTCACATCCGTAGGTTGTGATGGTCGATTTTGACCTCACAGTGTGTGTTGGAGACCCGCCCTACCCTGTGCATGTTAAGGCGCCACGTAAGCCCTCAGAGCGCCCCCGCGGCCAAACAGTATTCCATGGAGCGTCACCACAATAAACGCCTTGTGCGGGACCTCAGGCGGCCTCGGATTTGAGACGGCGCAATTTGACGCCGCGGCTTTCAAATGCCCGGGCAACTCTTTCTTGTCGCCCAGTATTTTGTTCGAAGAACAAGATCGCATGGCTGACACGCCCCGGAAGTGTATCGTCATTGGGGTGGATGCTCACCCTCTCCATTGGAACATTTAGCGCCTTTGCCAAGGCCCGAAGGTCACTCGCACGTCTAGTCAACGAATCTGTAATGATTCGATCTACCTGGTGCGCCGCAACAACAGACTGGATGCTCTGGATATGCGCCGGAAGCAACGCTCCACCGGCAGTGCTAATGAAAAGCGAGTCGATAACGGAGACCTGCTTTTGAATAGAGTCTTCTCGGACGAATAACAACTTTTTATGGCATGTCCTACAAGACCTGGTTCGGCCGCGGCGAATGCTGTTATGCATACGTTTGGACAGCTGAAACTCCTGGCAAGAACAACGGTAGATATAAGGTCGCTGCGATGACAACGACGTATCCATTTGGTGGCATCTGTCCGGGACCAATCCGAAACAATCGGTCATCACCGAGCGCCACTCACTACCGTGAGGTTTGACCTTCAGCCCCCAACGTTTGCGTGTGATGTAGTGGCTGACCTCATGGGGAATGATTTGCTTGTGAAACTCCTCAAAATTCATCGTGAGGAGGTCTTTGTTCAAGCGAAAGTAGAGCTGAAGCTCATCCGAGCCTGGGATCTGGCGGACACAAAAATAACCACCCACACGCCCAGTGAGATCAAACTTCGTTTCGATGATTGGAAAATCGCAACGGTAGAACCGAGCGGCAATCCCAATGCACTCACGAATACGGTCTACGGCGAGTTTCTTCTCATCGATAGCCATTTTAGCCCCGCAGCACTTCTGCCGGGCAAATGTCACAGCCTGGATGCACAATCGTGTGTCTTTCATCGCCCAGCGCTAGATGGGTACCCCATACCAAACGAGCCTCAGACCTTGGGATCAATAGGATGCTTTTCCCTTCTTGGCGCCTGGCCTCAGCCCAAACTGGAATGTCTTCGGTAAACGCAAAGCTCACATCATCGACAAACCCGTCAGGTAGTACCGCTATTAGCGAGTGCTCTTGGGACATCAACACAGAATTGTGCATTCGCGGGCTCTCCAGTTAGATCCGTATATCGTACGCGTACGCGTGCTGTATTTGAAATGCATTCAATAAAAAAGCCCGCTCAGGATTACCTGAACGGGCTGGATGGATTGTCAGTAACGAAAAGAGCGAGCTCCATCGTCACCGTGATGCGAGCGCGATTGCAGCTGCATACAGTCGGTCATACCGGCTGGTCAATTGCTGGAAACGCTTTGCTGAAGTTGACTCGACCTGGTACGCCTTTAGGATAAGCCGCTCAAGCCGGGAAATGGCCTTGCCTAATCGCAGACCTGGTGCGCCCTTCCAGATTTTATTAAACACTGAGGGATAAACGAAGCGGATGCCGGCGTTGCGCTGTTCATCGACCCACTCATCCAGGCGGTAGCCCGGTGGGTATGGCCAACTAACCGGTTCCATCGACGCAGTCGACTGCATAGCAGATTGGGTTGTCATGAGTACTCTCCTGAGGTTGTCACTTGCGTCAGGAAATGCTGCTCATGGACCTGTATTCATTCTGCTGAGTGTTACGAGGGGATGTGGCATGCATGATGAGTTGCTTGGTATCAGTTCTGGACAGCGTATCGCCTTGCAGAACTAGAATTTCGCCAATTTCCACACGGTGGACCGCGCAGTTTGCCGCGAGCTGAATAGCAGTCATCCGAGCACAAATGCCGTCGAGATCACAGGCATAGAAACTCCAGCGCCTTAGCTCCTCGATCCCTGACTCTTCAAGGACCTGGTTCGCCTTAGCAAGTAGCATCACACCACTCCCACATGCAGGATCAGACTGCACTGTCAGGCCCACTTTCCCAGGATTAATTTGGCTTGGGTTCATCTTAGCCATCAGTACAGCCATGTTCCACGGAGTGAAGTACTGACCGAGGAGCTGCTTGCCCCCTTGACTGCTTAGCTCTGCGTAAAGCAACCCCAGGATGTCTTTAAACGGTTCCTCTTTTGCTACCGCTTGGTCATAAGCCCCAATGGCGAAATTCACCTTCGTGCGTGCATCTTCAGGAACCGGGTACCAGGGTTTGTACCCCCAGAGCTCCATCACCGCACTGATGAAAAACCGGAACATTTCCCCGGGCGAATACCGGTGGCCATCACCAAGTGCTTCTGCCAATGGCTTAACGAAAGTAGGAACGCTTTGAGATAATTTTTTAGCCATGATGAGCACCAAGATGCGTTGAGTGTGCATGGTGATGCAGCACATCAATCAGCAATCCTGGTAGGCGAGAGCAATAAAAAAGCCGCCCCTGGATCGGGGCGGCTCAAGAGGTTAATGGCTATCGCAAATGATTACTTAACCGACAGGCAATTCTGAAAAAGGAACCCAGATACTGGCCTGTACAAAGGCCCCTCTCTCACAAAGGGTTACTGTTGCTTCGGAATCAACCTCAAGATCGTCGCTCGAGCGCTTTTCTATTGCGAAGGATCTGTATCGCTGTTTCAAGCATTCGAGCGATGCTGCTGAGGGTGCAGTTGATCCCAAAGAGTTATGCGGCAAAAGCTGCACATTTTCATCCCCACTTTCATACATGGGCACATTAGCGAGATCACAATAAGCAACATCTTCACCTGAGGATGACAGGAAGAAAATTGTGCAGCTCTTCCAGTCATGCGGATCGCCGATAAAAATACCATCTTGGACAAGCCGCAATGTTCCGTCACCGTGTGGAAGGTCCAGCGCCATGCAGCCACCACCAGTATGGGTTTCAACAAAACCATATGCCTTAACCGGGTCAACGAGAAACCGTCCACAGGGTGAGAAATACGGGTTACGTATCTCCATATCCTCATCAATGAACGCAAGAACCTTAGGATCATAGGGTGCAAGGTACGTTTGCCCTGTTGGATCTACCAGAGTCATCGGCAGGGCAGCAACTGCACTTTCAGCTGCAATGAGGTTACTGGTCACTTCTGATTGTTCGTCTGCGCGCATGTGAGTTCTCCTGAAGGGTTTAGTGTCAGAAGAGATGCAAAACAGGCACGAACAAGGGTCCTTTTTCAGTTACTCGAAACCACAGACAGGTGCTTGCCGCAGTACGCGATTACGACTTGGCTATCCATGATTTCAAAATAGACTCGCATCCCACGCACAGCGCCCGGGTCGTTTCCGATCGAAAGATGGCGAACGAAAAGCTGCTCCACACCGTCGAGCTGGAACGTCCTCTCTTTACGCATAGACGCATCCAAAGTCACCGTTTCAGACTCCTTTGCAGAATAGGCGTTTCCAAAATGTCTGCGGGCCTCAGAGTCAGGCACACCACTTGCGAGCTCTGGGGCGTAGCTGAAGACCAATTTATCAAGCATGGCGATCAACCGATCGCTGTATTCAAAATGCTTCGAGTCTTCTGCTGAACGCCAAGCGCTTGGAAGAACCCGTACACGCTCACCTGCAATCGCGGAAAGATACACAAGTACCTCTCCAGGGGTTAGATCACGCGGGGTTTGTACCGCCTTGCGAAGTACGTCTGGACTCAGATCTAACTTTCCGGAGGCCTGAGCCGATAGGCTTTCTCGGGCTTCCTTCTGTGACTTCAACGTGTGAATCACTTTTCGGGCCTCAAGCAACTCGCCGCGCAGAGCAGCTGCTTCGTCCATGGCCAGGGACAGAATCTCCTTATCCTCAACTGATGCAGATGTAGAAAGGTTGGGGGCCGTCACGTGTGGTGTGTCAGCCGTGCTTTCAGAGTAAGCATTCCATTCCAGCTGGACACTTTTACACATCTCAGAGAGGGTTTTGATGCCATCGATCACGAACTTCAAACGATTGGAAAACTCTTGTGACTCTGTCCCAAGCGTGTTCGCAACTGTCCCAATTTTCAGTGCGTCAACGATCGCATGGGAGGTGAGGTCAGCAATTTCTCTCTTGAGACTGGTCACCCTCCTGGCAGAAGACTCCAATTCATTAAGTCGTAGGTTCAGGTTGTCAAAGCCCTCCTGATAGTCAACGTCATACCACAATGGGCTGAGAATCTTCACATGCTGGGCTGTGGTCTCCACTGAGGGAGGTAAAGGATTCAAATCAAACTCATCCATTGGGATCAGGACCTCATCCCATTCGTTCTTCACACCTTCAACAGTCAGGATCCCAAGGCAACGTTCAATTGCCTTGTTTAAATCATGGCGGACGACTTTATTCACGACCTCTTCCGCAGCTATCCTGAAACCCTGTTTACCGGGGCCCCACATCGTGTGCAGAGTCTCCATCACATAAAGCACATCGGACGGGCAACCATCGTTAATTTGTCGATGAAGCGAGCCTAGAGCATCACTCAGAGAAATCGCAGCAAGCAGCGGATTTGCACCATGCGCTATCGCTTGCATGTCGCTAAAGATTTTCAGCCCCGACACGCCGGCGTAAGAGTTTTGGAGTTTCGATTCCTCCTGTCGCAGCACGTCTCTGACAAGCAGTTTTGGTATATGGGTAGCCTTAAGCTGATTGGCCAGACCTGTGATAGCGAAAGCAGCCTGGTAGAAGGTCTTGGAGTTAATTTCGGCCTCTTGATGGACCTTTATCAGTAAGGGCAGATAGGCCAGTATCTCGTAAACAGATTTACCCCAGCCAAAGCTGAACGCGTGAGCTGAAAATGGCATTGTTGCGATCAATCTATCCTGTATTACTTGTTGCAGGCCTAGACCATGTATGTGTTGCCAGATGTCATGATCGTCTCCAAGAAGGGTTGGAATGAGCGATCTTGTGAGACCTAATGTTGATAAACTTTCGGCTTGCTGCTCGGGCAGAAGTTGGTCGATTTGAGCTTGAAAGTGAGGGTGTGCATAGCAAAGGCCGAGCACTATTCCATCTGACTGAAGTCGCAGCAATTTGCGGGGCACGTACGTATCTATTTTGAGGCGCCGAAATTTGTCTGCTAAATCTGCAACCCTCTTGCGGGAACCGAGAACCGCAGCCCAGGCGATGTCAGCGGTTTCATCGATAAAAAAGTGCGGTAAATGCGGCGCTTCAGCGCAGTCATACATCGATTGAAAGGTGGAGTCCAACGCATCAATCAGTTGCTGAGAAACAGTTTCCATTTTGAGCCTCGGTAGCCGATTAAGCCGGATTAAATTGTGTGAAATTCTGACATCAGTTCGCCCTTTTCAACAGGGTTCATGATCAATCTTGCTGAAAGGTCGTTAAAGGCTGCACCGAGCTGCGTCAGTGAAACCAGCGCATCGCCCAGAATGTAAAGAGGCAGCCGGCGAAAAAAATGCAAGCCAGGCTGACTAAAGACCGGTTGTTTTGCTTTGTACGTTGCCGCTCCGATACCAGCCTTGCCATTCCTCTTTCGAGATCCTCAATGCGCCAGGCAGCAGTTTCAGTTGCGGCCATTTGCGAGGTAATGAACTCATGCATGTTCACCTCACGAATGTTTGCTTCCCACGTTGATGACGGCGTTAGATCACCCGCAGTCATGGGGAGGGACAAACCCTCTGATTTGGAAAGGTCTGTGTACACGAAGCGGATGTTGAATTGTTCATAAAATCGATTGCGTCTGTCTTTGTTCTCAGCTTGCGCTTGAAGTGAGAGCAGCTGTATAGGCTTCACAGAGGCGTCAGGCCACCTGCTCGCCCATGAAACGATTTCATTCATCATGTAGCTACCGATTCGATTGCCCTCAAGCCCAGGCAAATCCAAAAACACCGCCCCACTGCCCCCGTAATGCGACGTAAGGCACGTGGTGTTCCAGGCGCGGTTGAAGCTGGCTTGAAACTCAGCTGTCCGCCTAACGCCGTCACGCGGCCTTGGGGTAACTTGATGATAGCGAATACGAATCGCAGCATTATCGATCGCACCGTCAACTGGGTCCAAAACGGATGTTTCTATGCGCTCGACCACCAGCCAGGCCATGGGCTTTCCTGACGGCTCTAACCTGGATCTAACTTCCAGGACGAGGATCTTGGGTTTCTTGAAAGGGCTGTGAGTGGCGGAGAAAGCTTCTATGGCCATTTCAGCTACTCCTTACCCGCGAGCAATGACTGTACGTATGAGGCCATCAGGCCATCTCGCTCAACGCCATAACGGCTCATTCGAAGGTAAGAGTGTTTTGAGGAATATCAAACTGGTAATGCTGGAGTATCCCGGCCCTAAAGGTTTCCCAGTCCTCTTGAGTCCCTGGGCGGTGGGTACAGTGCAAACACTGGGCGGCGCCCTCCGCCTGGGCAGACGAGGTCGTATGAAGGTCGATTCCAAATTTCTTTGAGAACCTACCAACTGTATCGCCCGCTGAAGAGTGCAACCACATCACCTCTCCATTCGACGAAACCTGAACTTCGTAAATTACTTTCATTGCTGACCTACCTCTGGCCCTTTTTCTGCGCTCTCCATAGCTTCATACAGCAGGACAGAAAGCTGCTTGCTTGTACCTTCGGTATAGTCTGGCCACGGTACAAATGGAGTAGTACTGTACGGATTTAGAACAAACAGCGTAGGGCATCTGTAATCAATGGGGCCCTTGCTTTGCGCATCAATTTTGGCCAGCAGAATAGACGCGTCACACTTCATGTCCGTGACGTCATTCTCGAATAAGCTAAATCCTATCGTGCCGGTGTGACTATCAACGAAAGAAAGCTGCTTGATAGTCGACGTGCCGATGAGTAGGCATGCCAAGGTGCAAGCGCCGAACCCACCGAGCCCCCAGAATCCTAGCGGCCGGCCTCTCTTGCCATTTATCCAACGCTGGTAGGTAAGCACCGCAAAAAACAAGCATGCGCCGCCTAGTGAAATCCAGACTGTGCCCTGCCCATTTCCTGGATGAATCCCACCTTCAGATTGCATACGGCTGGCGTCATAAAAAAGCGCAAGAACTGGGGCTGAAGCTAAAAGCGCAAGCGGTGCATAAATCCATGCCTCGAACAGCCCACGAACATCAAGCTCAGCAGGGCTCATTAGCATTTTGCCGAATGGCCTGCTCACCTGAACAGCAGTGAAAAAAAGAAGAAATACGCAAGCCAGCAAGTACATTTACAGTTTCCATGTGAAGAAGCATTTATTGCCTTTGGCCGGCATCAATTGTCCGGTATTCGGGCTCGCGGTCAATCAACTCTTGATGTTTAAAGGAAGAGTCGCCCGCGGTTGAGTATCCTTTAGAATCATTACTGCGATTATCTAGGTCGTACAGGCCAACGGGGCATTGCAACTATCACATAACAGATCCAACACAGTGGCCGTGACTCGCCCTGTACTCTCTCACCCGGTCGTCACTCCAAGCGCTATATTTTTCCTTAGCTTCGACGATTTTCAACGGAAGCGGCACGACACCAAAAACACCATAGTTTTTGTTCACGAGCTTTACACTGCCGGTGGAGGAAATGACCTCCATTCTTTCACGATCCCGGTGCTTTTCCAGCTTTGCAGCCTCGAGGCCTACCCAGACTTCAAGGTGCTCCGGGTGAAAGCGTCTTAAGTACTCAAGCTCTTCAAGACTCAACCATGGGCATGAACGGCAATTAGATGGAATTGGTACCGCTTGCCCGACGGAGCGGATATACGCCTGGCAACCGGCCCTGTCCATCCCGAGATCAATCAGCGGGTAAAGATTTTGAATTGACTCTCGGTACCAGGCATGTGGATTTTTTAGGGGATCAGCAACCCTGCGCTCTTCTCCCATTGCAATTCCGATCATCATCTGGATTTTACCGAACGTTTTAGCAAATTCTCGAATTCCTTTCTTACGCGAACACTGCACGCCATAACGACCAGCCAGCCAGCTCTCCAGGAACCGATAAATCGGCTGTAACTTCAATTGGTCTGTGCAAGTTTTCGGAAAAGCTTTTGAACCGATTGTGGTTTTGGCCCTGTAGAAATTGAGCAGGCTGGTCCAGTCTCCCCGGTGCCAACCCTGATCAGCTGTCAGGAAATGAAACTCGATGCCATGGTTGGCACATCGCTCACGCACCTTCGCAACATGCGAGTACGTCTCAGGGAACTCATCACCGGTGTCGCTCATCACGACGACAAAGTCTTGAGGAGCGTAGCGCTCTCGGAAAGTAGGATCATTAATGTAAAGCTCTAGAAGAGCTGTTGAGTCCTGGCCACCGCCAAAACTCAACACCGTCAGACGCGGTTTCTCCATCTCAAATAAATCTGTTTGCGGTGTCATCTGCTGCTTCCCCATGAGTGTTCCACGGGAGAAATATAGTTCCGTTCATCGGAACTTACAAGGATGTCTTGGTCCTAGTTTTTTTGCTTTCTTGGAATTACAAAAAGCGATCAGAACGCCAGGGCAACCAGTCTCATTTCTGAATCGAGTGTCACGGTGCTGCTGTCTAATTCTCAGATATGGCTCACACAGAACGACGGCCCTTATTGGCCCCTGAACACCATATCAAGGGACCAAGAAACTTTTGCTGATCGGTAGTCGAATCAGCAAACCCAAGGAGAGCATCTGTGGATAAGCCAAAAATTAGTACGCCATTAGTTCGTACCAATGCGACTGGTGCCGACGCAGCACAAACCACATACGACCGCACGCTTCATCAATATTCACGCTTGCTTAACGATAACCCCGGCCATGCACTCTTCATCGGTGGAGACAGTGTTGCGCTTCTCGCCGGCGGTGCACTAGTTGCAGCTCATCTGCATGCTGCTGGTGAAGATTACGTAATCGGATCACCGTTTGATTTCGACCCGGTTGGATGGGACGAGGAGAACGAGTGCTGGGAAAGCGACGACAGCGCCAGCGTCACCCAGAATTGCATTGTGCACCCGAGGTTCATCTCAATAGCTGGTTCAGAAATCACACCAAAGAAAGAGGCATCACCATGCAAATGACTGAGGAATACACAGGGTGTAAAAAGCTCCTAGCCTCTTATCTGCTCAGCTCCAGCTGGAAGACTGTCAGTGACTTTGACATGGCCTACACAATCGCAATCGCCTCGAAGGACTACAACACAGAAGTAGGCGTGAAAACCGCATCGATCTCTTTGGTCACAACCTCGGAAGGGGACTTCAAGGCCGAGGCGCATTACCTAAGTGAGGGTCGAAATATTTTGAGCACCACCTGGTTAACGATTTCCCTTTCCTGTCCACCAGAGGAGGTAGAAAAAGGTGCGGCAGACTTAGCCATGCTTATTGATAGAAAAATTGATAGCTCATACGCCCGCAGCCTTTACCTGGGGCGCAAAACGGAGACCAATGTATGACCTGTATGGACGTTGCACAGAACGCCAAGGACCTGAATATCGTGTTGGTGACGGCCGACCATGGCTATCGGGACTACGACGTTAAAGGCCACACTGTTTTGCGAAGAGCCTGCGTGCCGAATATCATCAAAAAAGGTGAAACCTTCAATGTTTATCACGGTGAAAGCAGCAAGTCAGGAGTAACGTGGACCGGTGAGCTGGTGGACTCTCTAAAAAAATGGCTTGCTCTACAAAACAGAGAACTGTCGTGATCGCTGCATAGCCGAAACGTTACATCAAGGCCGCCTACCCAGGTGGCCTTTTTTGTTTGCATTTTTTGGGAGTTAGGAGGGTAGACTCACTGCCTGGCACCCCAGGGTTCTATGACTCCCGACCGGTCTCTGTAGACCTCTACGTAGCCGAAGTACATAGCTCCAGGTCATGGGAGCACCACAAACATTGCCGGCGCCCTGCGATTGATTCAAAGCGATCGGCGTCAATGAAATCGAGGGTGTGCATAGGATCGATCGCGCAACGACCTCTTGTTTTATAGTCCATCCAAAACCCTTTTACTTCACGCAATTCAGAAACTTGGTTGGCGTAGCAACTGCGTACAGCTCGCCCCCCAAGGCATAGAACCCCCATAAACAGAGCACCGGAAAAATCATTATCTGCTGGGTAGACGTTGTAAGGCTGACCGATAAACAAAGTGCCCTCTGGAAATGTGCTGACTAGACGCGAGGACGCATTTAATGAAAATACCGAGTCGCCCGGTCGCCCGTATTTAGCCATCCAGCATTTAAGGTTTCTGGAATTTGATGCTTTCACTGTGGGATCGATTTCATCCAACAACTGTAAAAATTCCGGGGTCATGATTTTCCTCCGGAGCATCGGAACTCCTACCTTTCTCTGTGCTCCTGACATTGGTCTTGCTCCCACGATAAAGCCATTAATGGAGGTGTGTACCTGAGGCGACGTGCCGCTGGAGGAGGACAAAGCTCAGAGTCTTGCGTCGACACAGAGCTGGTCAGCTATTGCCGATAAAGGCATGCCGATTTCGAAGTACTCTTCGATCATTTTTTTTTGCTGGTCAGATAGATTCTCGTAGTCGAACCTGATGTCTACCCCGATCGCTTTCATTGACCTCAGTTCACTGATAACACGCTCGATCTGTAATGATTGCATAGACTCCTCCGGCAAAAAGAGATGGTTTTCTGGGTGTGCGCGATGACGACCGAAAACACTCGGCCGTCATCGCACCCAGGGAACAAGGGGAGTGGTATAGGGCAGCCTCAAAGGATGTAGTGGGTCCCCTGAATCACATACACCAAAAATTCGGACAGGTTTATTTGCGGCAAGAATCATGTCCGCGAGCTCATCAAGATAAGGTCTCAGTCTTGCTGGAATTTTTGCACGGCTGCCCCAGCACGGAACCAGGATTTCAGCTTCGGCGATGATTTGCCTCAGGTAGAAATTGTTTTCTGGGCCCACTGGGTCTTCAGCACTAGCGAGATCACCAACGTCCGTTGCCCGGTAACCGAAGGTGTTGCCTACGATGAAGCGTCCCACGTCGTTACGCTTTGAAAACCCAATCCACTTAGAAACGGTGTGATCATCTTCGTGGGCTGTCGCTTTTGAACCGTTGACGCCAAAAAATCCAAAGACCGGCCCCGTCATTGCTACAGTTCGGTCCAACCGATACCGGTAACGGCCACATTCACTAATGACTGCGCTGTTCATCGCCTACTCTCCTTCTCGGCCAGGTTATCTACTCATCGTCGCCTTTTACGCTTTTGAACAGTTGTAGAGTTTGGGGAGCATTAATTTCTTTCCCCCCACGCAACCCTCCTTCACGCACAAAAGATCCTTGAAGCTGATCCCAAGCATCGATGATCCGGCGCCACTTCGGCGAGACCGCGGCGATCGAGTGGAAATGCTCTTTAACCTCAGGGACTTGTTCGACCAGGAGGAAGCAGCGGTTTAGGTCTGCGAGGCTAGATGGCGGCATTCGGTCATCAGGTATCAGGCCGCAGGAAATCAGCGCCATAAGGGTCGAGCTCTCGCCACAATCGCCGGACACCATCCAGGTAAGTACCTTTTTCTCAATGCTGGGTGCTGCGCTTGCCATACATCACTCCAAGTCGATGTACCACCGACTCACGATCACTACGTTTAGAGAATGGGCGCGTTTTTTTGAAACTGCCTTGACCGGCAAACTGCCCGTTTCCGAATCTTCACGCCGCCGTCCGCTCCTGGCTTTTCAGAGCCCGTTGAACTCCATCTATCAGTCCACACATAAACTGGTACCGGGGATTAGGCTTAGTCGCATCCGATGCGTAATTCCACCACTCCGGTCCGAACAGTTCATTCATTTCAGTAGAGGCACGATTGAACAGCCACTGGATTGAATCGGCGTTATGAAGCTCCTGAGTCATGGCATAAAGCGCCCGTGCCTCCTCCTTTTCCAAGCCATCGAAATCGTAATTCCGGTGACGCCAACCGATTCGCCTTTCAATTACAGATTTCCGAGCGAGCTTTTGGAGCGCCATACCGCAGAAAATCGACGACTGAAGGTATGGCGCCAGACAACCAATGAGGTAGTCCTCGTCGCACCGGCAGAAGAATTGATCAACAGCCGTGGTCTTACCCATCGCCGACCAATAGGCGGACCAGGTTTCGCTCTCATGAGAGATGGTGATTTTTCCACTCCCTGGCCCAAAGTCTTCGAGATACACATTGACCTGCTTGAGGCCCATGCAATCAGCAATCAAAACGTTGTTTGTTTTTCTTGTCTCACAACTCATGACGGGTGCTCGCGGGGAATGATAGGGAAAAACTGAAATGTGCCATGGTCAGGACCCTTGCCGCTGACTGGTTTCTGGGCTTGGAGGCAGGTCATTGACTGCTGACGCCTGGTGAAGAACCAACGATTTTTTACTTGTGATACCGGCATGGGGCTCACATAACTGCCCGGCGACGGCATCGCCGAACAACGCTCGAATATCCCCAGGCAGGCCGCAGATATCGGTGTGCAACTCAATAATGAAGATGAACGCTAAAGCAAACGGCGCTGGCACCCCTCTCCCACACAAAGTGATGAAGATCTGGAGGCTTTCAGGCAAATGCATACGAGGCTGATTAAAGGCCCAGACCATGAACGAACAGGCGGCACCAGAGTGTCCATGCATCCCCAGGTAGTCAGGCCAGTTCTCAAGTTTGACAGCGTGCAGCCCGAGCGCATCGTTGGCCGCCGAATTATGGCTATTCATCCAATCAGCCGCTTTCTCTTCTGCGCTCCATCCGTTAAATGAAATCCAGATGCTTTCTTCGGCACGATCCATGATTGCCCATGAAACCTCAGCCACCGCCCCCATCAGGTTTCCTATATGGGCATTGTGGCGGGTCAAAGATGCAAAATCTGCATCCGACAGATTGCGTAGATCCATGCAGCCACCACCCGAAAAATCATTTAAGATACATAACACGTATCTATACTAATGATGACAGTTTTTGTCAAAACGATTTTCAGTGGGGGCCAAATGTCTATTCAGAAATTGATCGTTAACCGCCAGCAGGCAGCTGGCAACCTTGACCTGCGATGGCGCATAGACCTGCGGCAGAATTACCTGAACCAATCATATCTTTTCGAATGGGCGGTGAGTTTTGTCTTTGGTGTCAACGTGTGGAGAGTTGGACTTAGCTACTCAGAGCGTGATTGGTGGGAAATGCCTCTCGCGTTGACATTGCTTGCGCTTGTAGGTGTGGTGGTCCTGGCAAGCTTTGATAATAGAAAACGAAATTACGCCCAAGTTCGCGACCACCTGGAGCAACTGCCAGAGACGGAAAGGTTGATTGCCTTTGAATCACGTAAGGAAGCAAACACGATCAAGATTGCCTACCTGACTTGTCGCGAGGGATTCCTGACACTCACGAACGTAACCAGCGAACTTGGTAAGCTTGTAGTGCTTCGCGATCAAAATCAGCACGATGTGATTTGCGCGGTAGGCCAGAAATTTGGCGGCGAATGGCAAGAAATTGCCGATGTGATCAGGCCTACATTTCTTCAGGCCCTTAAGTGGACAGACCGACCACAAGAGTAAAACCACCGAACATTTGTTGTGCAGACTTTGCCGTCGACAAGCTGCTCTGCCGTCACGTTAAATGACGGCCTGAGCCACCTCCAACTAGATAAAGTCAGTACCATTGAGGGTGATTGTCAGCTTGCCAAAATCACCTTGCTTAACGTTATTGCCAAGTGAATACTCGTGGCAGACCGCGGGGTAATTGCGGACTACGTCTGAAAAGAATTTGCATTCTTCAAGATAAGCTTCGTCATCGGCTAAACCAATTCGTAGGATGTAGAGTGCCGTATAAGCCGCTGCATTAGGTGCGTTGGTGATTGTTAGAATCCCCTCCAAGCTTGCGCAAATAACGTCTGCCCATGCCTGGCTGAGACTTCGATGAAAGCTCTGGACATTCGCGTCGGTACTGAAGTGAAGTACATAGCGAATTTTCGTTGAGTTTGGTGAATGCAAGATTGGCAAAGTTGCTGCAATGCTTTTCAAACGCGTCAACAAAGCCTGACCCGGTGTGTACATTTGGCGCACTGCTGGGAAAACTTCACCATTGGTTTGGTCGAACATACAATTCCTTATGTGGTATAGCGACCTCGCGACGCGAGGTGATTGAGGGAGTGAAGCGGCTGGCGGTGCCAAGCATACCCAACCGCTTGCTTCTTGTAAGTAAGGCGCCCTATGAGTATTAGCGATGCTCCCCCTTCTGCTTACGCCCTATCCCCTTTTGCGATTGCACTACTTGAACTGAGCCTGAGTTCGTTTTCCGGCCCATACGGTAAATGTCTTCGATTCCAGCGGGCTTGGTCGCGCTGATCGCTTCACCTACAGAGAGTAACCCAAGGCCATGAGCGGCAATGCTTCTACTCGTTTCCGCCGCCTGCCAACGCTTAATGCCCTCAATGGACTTTGCTTGAGCGCTGAATTTCCTAATCAGATCGGCAAAGCCCGCCACGGCCGCCTCAAGCTCAGAAAGTGGAAGCTGACCATTGAGCACTTGATCAAGGATAACCACCAGTGGGTCCACTGGCAGGTCCTCAAGACGGCTACTCAGTCGACTTAACCCCAGGCAGTAGACTGTAACGAAGCTCAGATACTGAGATTGCTTTTTGTACTGAACGGACGATGGCACCGTTACAAACGACTCGTAGCGACTACCTGGGTACTCACCAGCACTTCTAAGCAAAAGGTAACCCAGGACCGTTTCATCGTAAGCGTCGAGAGCTGGCATAACGACTTTGAGAAGCCCACCGTTTTCTCGCATGCGCTGAAGCGACTCATGGCGGTCGTCGAGTAGCTCATTGTTGCTTGTCTCAGTGCCATCCTCAGATAGTACTGGCAGATCCTCATCGATCTCGGCCCAAACCTTCCGCTTGAGGTCTGTGGGGTTGAGATGTGCGTTCCCGAGCTGTAGCAGATGTGTGGCACTTTCTATCGTTGCCAGGGTTCTCTGGGCCTGTGTGGTCACATGCGATAAGCACCACTCGAGTTGATAATGAAACTCCAGAGCAGCCCCGGGCAAGACCTCGCTGTTTGTGGAATCGAAATCACCACGCTTTGGCAAAAGCTCACTCATCAATGGCAATACCGTCATCGGCACATCAGCGATCGACAGCCATGTCTGTGCTCGAAGGTAGGTCACTCGGTTGAATGTGAAAACGGGGCCAAGCAGCTTGTCAGTCTGTGGAGTACGATCAATCATTTCACCATCAACGATCAATTGCGCGGGCCCGCCAAGCTGAGCTGGGTGTGTTGGAAAGCGCGTATCATCGAGAATGATTGATCCCAAAGGGGCAATATCTGATGCCGGCGCCGGCGCAAGTACTCCGAGCTTCACCCTGTGAGTGAAATCCTCTGCTGCACGAGGCGACCGGAAGGTATAGAGCAGCTCTGCTCCTGAGTATTCAAAAACAGCCCAGCCCTCACCCGCGCTAACATTTGAAGCATTGAACACTGTCATACCACCATCAATCTTTCGTGCCGCGGTGATCCCTGCGCCGCTCCCAGGTTTAATGCGAGCATCGAACCGCGACATAGGTATCGCCCTGCCAGCCAAGTGCAAAGCGATAAATTCTGGAATCTGCTCGAGCTTGCAAATGACTGGAAGCAACCCGCCAAGAATCACATTCAGGATTCCATGCCCGCGGTAATCACCTTGCTCATTGAAGAGAGGGATGACCTTAAAACCATGGGGCAACAGCCCATCCTCTCTGATCGCTGCTTGAATAGGTTTCGTGGCCAAGGGCACTATTTCGTTATTGATAAATTCATTCAGCACCTGGGTGTCATCACCAAGCACTGAGTAACGCTCCTCCGACCGTAGCCTTTCCGCCAGGTCACCAGGTAATTCGTCCAGCTGCTCGGTCATAAGACGCCATTGCACGACCGCCCCACTTCGATCGACAGAATATGAAAATGGTGAGACACCCGCCGCAATAAGAGCCGGCGTCCAACTCGACCATTTATCCCCTGGTGTGAGCAGATGAAATTCATCCATGACCAGTGGCTTCCCAGCTCTGGCGCTCATGGCCTGCTCCAGAGGTGATGCCTGACAAACAGCAAATTTTCCAAGATGAAGTTTGCCAGCAACCACACGCGCCTCGGCGAACGGGATGTTGAAGTTACGGTACATGTTCCAAGCCACGATCTGAGCCGCACTGCTGCTCAGGAGTGAAGCGCTGGCGCCGACGGTTTGAACGGCGTTTTGGTGAACATCATGGTAATCACGGTATCCGCAAATGCGACCAAACACGTTTTGGGCAGGAGAGAGTTTCAGCTCGCCGAGCGGCCAGCATTTACTCAAGATTCGGGAAGATTTGGTGTACTGACCATCATGTAGGTCAGAGGCAGTGACGATGAGACGGCGCATGGTAGAGCTCCAAAGTTTTGCACTCTAAAGACAGTGAGCTGGCTTAACCGTTGGAGTGCTTCACTTTGAGCAACATGCTCATCCAACAAGTCAGGTAAAACGATTTAAGAGGGGTAAAGCTGTCTCTGCTCAGAGCTATGCGCTGCCAGCGGCACGAATGAGACGATCCGTTTGAACAGAGTTTTGGGTCAGGGCGAGGAATAGTCAAGTGGAAGTTTGAATCTTTGCGATGGGTTATGACCTGCGATCAGAAGGTCATTCGAAGAACCTCAACCCAAAACCAAGACCAATACGCAATTATTTAGACGACAGCAGAAACCAGCCTTGACGGTTCCGTCTGTGGGAACTATATTTTTGATATATAACCCATCAGCACGGTAAAACCACGATGCCCAACGCAGTCAAAAAGGCGGACCAATCAGAGGAATTCGTCTCGAAAATTTACGATGAAACCGCGATCTATATGTCCGGAAAGCCAGTGAAAAACGCCCAGGAAATACTTCGGGAAATGCACGGCAACATTGAGCGGAACCTTAAACTTACTAAGGACCACCGCCGGCTCTGTACGCTTCGCATTTCTGAAGCAGTCGCTCGGCAGACAACGCTTGCAAAAGCAGCGGCCGTGGCATTAGCCGCGCTTCAAGTGAGTGCGTCGCCGATGCCGGTAACTGACCAGCAGTACAAATCAGCACTGAGCCAGGCTGACAGCGAAATCGAAGGTACCGAAGAGAAGTTCCAGTCATTCAAAACACGAGTACCTGGGTCAGATACGGCTGCTAAAATTTATGCCGTAATCGGTCATCAGTGCTGGTCGTTCACCGGTCCCATTAACCTCCCCCACTGTGAAGTACAAGCGCACATCTACCGTCACACGGTGCACTTCTAGCCTGGTCCAAATGGGTTTTACCTATGGCAGCGCCCCTACGCTGCCTTCAATTTGAGCTCTTTCTTGCATTGCACGCTCCCCAGTCCCGCAGATGAGATCAACCTTCGACTGCGCAGGTCCAGTCCGGCACTTCCCATTACACCAGCCTGCCCCTCACATGCCCTATACAGGCCGCTGTGCGCCATACCAGAGCACAATGCCAACTTTGGCTTTTTAGATCTGTAGTGGAGGGACGATTTGTGGAAAAACTGACGATCAAAACTGATGACGGCGCCGTGCATATCGACGTGAACCTATACAAAAATAAGGGTATCGCCCTCACTGCAACTTGCGACGACGGCATGCCTTACGCCACGCTATCCACAAACCTTCCGGACGCCGAAATAGCTGACGATGAAGTTTGTATAGCCAATTGGAACATCCCTGAAGTTTTTCTAAATGCACTACTTGCGTCTGGCCGTTTCCGTGACACTGGCCAGACTCGCACGAGCGGATACGCTACTGCTTCGGTTTGGACCGTAACGTGCCCAGCGCTCCTCGCCGACGTGGCTCAGCGACGACGCAGTCTATAAGCTCCATCCACGCCACCCGAAATGGGTGGCTTTTTTTTGCCTAAGAAATTTTGGACAAAAAAAACCCCTCGCCATAAATGGCCAGGGGTTTGGATGAAACAGTTAAATGATCAAGCCGCCCTGATGTTGACCAGAACCGCATCAGCAGGGAGAGGAATCCCGTAAGTGTCAGCATCGGAGAACACAATACTGCGTTTGTCTTCGATGAAGCTCAGATCGTCGACAACCCAACGACCGCCAGGGCCTTCAAGGTAGCAACACCGGGTACCAGCAGGAACATGGATCTCATGCTTGGTGCGCCCAACTGAGAATGTCGCATCTATTGCCTCAAGGGTTTCAGCCAGACGGGAGTAAGGCAAGCGTTCACTTTTCATCATTTTGCTCCAGAAACTGTAGCGTTGCTTATGGGGGTATCTTACTTGATCTTCCTGTTAGGAAGGTCGAATGCGACGATTCAGTAAACGAAAAGGTTTCCACATGAACCGTGGCCATTGTTGAATTGGGTGCCTCGAGGCACCTCGAACCAATGAAAACCATCCCACAGTTCGAGAACATCGGCGTGTACACGCACTTGGAAATAGCGAGAACCCAACTTGGCGTGTTGTGCGTAAATTCCGGCACCTTTTTCGAAGTGCAGTGAGATTTTGTTGCGGGCCTGGGCAGGCGTTAGCTCTGTTGACATAGGTTTCTCCACGCAGTCCGTTTGGAAAGAAATTGGCTTGTGAACGGAGATGTTCTGCATGGACCAGTAAGTTTGTGCCTCAGTATCAGGCAGGGTGATAGCGCTTACCTGGAGACGAACGGGGGATACTGAGAAAGGGAAACACCACTCATAATTTCGAGGATAGGTATTGGTAGTGGGCTGAGGATGCTCTCCGCCGCGTCCAGATATTCCACGGGGTATTCAGGCAGCCGGAAAACACCGTGGGGAGCTGCCGGGCCCATCCACATCCTGGCCCTGTAATCAACTACCACATCGCTCCCCAGTGTTATCCACCAGTGACAAATTGCTGGGGTAGTGCCATCCGGCTGATCCTGAGCGCGCATACGCAATCGACCTTGCATCACCAGGTGCGGAATCCTTTCACGCTCAAGGAGCATCGAAATTAAGCGAGTCATCCCGTCGCACTCAACCGACGCAGAGTCGAGAGGGTCGAGCCAGCTCTCTAAATCACATAGCTGAAAATGGTCTTCGAAAAACATCGAACATTCCTACTTTGGCTCTAAGAAGGTATCGGCCAAAAATTGATTTGAATCAACAGACCATTTCAGCTGGGTTGCAGCCTGACCGGCAATAGGACTCGGTGCGCAGCAGTGCCCTCACTGCCCGGGTCCGGGAGGATTGCATAGGCCAACAGGCCGTGTCACACCTGATCAAATTTGAATCACTACAGATCCTGGTAATCCTTGAACGCAACCAATTGGCGTCCGCCGAAAATGTAGCTGCCGGATTATTTTCAAAAAGGGTTTGCACCTTCACCTTCAGTTCTGGCGTCAAAACAACACGGCCCAAGATATGGAACTGGTCGTGACGGAGACTCGCAGCGTCTTGCAGTTCCATCGCCTGAAGATTGGATGGTATGCCAGCACAAAATTTGTCGCAGCCGAAGATCTGCTTCGCCCTTTGAAGCAATTCTTGGGCTGTCAGGGTTCCGCGCTGAAGAGGCACGATCACCCGTGCGCCAGCGTCAATCCACGATCGAACCCTGAAAGCGTGCCTAGCCCATAGCTCTATCGTTGCTGCCTGGTCACCCACAACGTCAGGGGCGACGATGCTCAACCCTGAAGGCCTCTCAGTGTGGAGGAGGACGGTTTCATAAGCAGCAAAGACTTTGTTCCAGTCAAGCGGCTCGCTCTTTTGGAATGCTGTAAATGCGCCAGAGTCAATGAAGACAAAGCCGCCGGCGTCTAGATGCCGTGGCAACACCAGTATCGCTTTAGACACGTCCAGTAGCGTCGCTACGACGCCGACAGCGACACCCTCATCGACCGCCGCCCGCAAATCACTTTTCGCCGACATGCCCGAATGAAATGCAATGTTCCAGGTAAATGGTTTATCAGTGATCACAGGTACCTCCTATACGATCAAAAGCAAATTCTAGTTCCGTTAATAGGAACCTGCAACCGCAAAGAGCGTACACCAACGGCCTATCATCTTGTGAACATTCAGCATCAAAAAAACAAAATACATAACACGTAGCAATACGATATATTTTATGCTTTGCTACTGGGCAGATCCGCCTCAACGAATTGCTTCCAGCCAATGGCCGCAGCTCAAGCGAATTGGAGCAGACATGATTCTACGTAATGAATACGGTGTGCCGCAGTATCCAAAAGGGCATGTAGGACGCTTGCTGGTGGCGCTGGCAGCCATTGATCACCTGGAGCAACCCACAGCATCAAGCGTGGCGAAACGAACAGGGCTGAGCAAAGGAAAAATCGATAATTACGTTGATGCCCTCAACTCTGAGCTCGGCACAGTAATTTCTAAAACCGGCCCCCGGTACCGGATCGAGTCCTGGGGCAGCATTTTGAATCGAGACGCAATAAAGAAACTTTGACTGTTCCGATGGTCGGAACTAATTTTTTATTAACCCATAGCCTATAGGTCTTCAAATGCCGTTACGTCACCTCGTCGTACACCTGATCGACAAAAAACCGGACGGTTCTCCGGCTGTCTTACACGCCCGCGACTCCGAACTGGCAGAATCGGCAGCCAATGAAAACATGCTTTCTGACCTCAACGAAAACTACAACGCCAAGCAAGGCAAGGCATGGGGGTTTTTCCATGCAGAGTCGGGGGCACATCCACTTTCCGGTTGGCTAAAGGAATACTTTGCGGGGACACGTAGTTTCATTGCGTTTTCACTGGTTGCAGTGGAACATTTGCAAAAAATGATGGAGGAATCCAACCTCTCCACCGGCGGCCACGTGCTGTTTGCCCACTATCAACAAGGCATGACCGATTACCTGGCCATTGCCCTGCTGCACCACAGCGAAGGCGTGGCGGTGACCGATGAGCTGGACGTGACCCCCTCACGCCACCTGGACCTGGGTCAACTGCACCTGGCGGCGCGCATCAACGTCTCCGAGTGGCAGAACAACAAGCAGTCCAAGCAGTACATCTCCTTTATCAAGGGCAAGAACGGCAAGAAGGTCTCGGAGTACTTCCGCGACTTTATCGGCTGCCAGGAAGGCGTCGACGGCCCGGGCGAGACCCGGACCTTGCTCAAGGCCTTCAGCGACTTCGTTGAAAGCGAAGACCTGCCGGACGAATCCGCCCGCGAGAAAACCAAGACCTTGGTGGACTACGCCAGCAGCCAGGCCAAGCTCGGCGAACCAATGGGCCTGGAAGAGCTGTCGGGGTTGATCGATGAAGACCGGCCAAAAGCCTTCTACGATCACATCCGCAACAAGGACTACGGCCTGTCGCCGGAAATCCCGGCGGATAAACGCACCCTCAACCAGTTCCGCCGTTTCACCGGCCGCGCCGAAGGCTTGTCCATCAGTTTTGAAGCGCACCTGCTGGGCGACAAGATCGAATACAACGAAGACGCTGGCACCTTGATCATCAAGGGCCTACCAACTCAGTTAACAAATCAGCTGAAGCGAAACAAAACCTAACCCCCAGCCGCCCGGCCATGGGCGGCAGATTTCACTCTTGGAGAAAGGCGTGAAAACACCAAGACCAGATATTCAAAGCCCCGCGGCCGTGATAATCGGCCGACTTGAGGGGGACCGCCTCTGTTATGAACTGACCCAGCAAAGTTTCAGCTTAAAGCCTGGCGAAGAACTCCACGTTTACACAATGCCTCCCGCACCAGAGGAAATAGAATCCATAACGCCCTGGCGGGGGCGCCACGCCGTCGCAGTAAACCAGCGCGACACCCTGGCCGGGGCCATAGCGGAACATTTTCGTGTTGAGCTGGGCGATATCGAGCCTTGGAATGTTGCCCTCCAGGTGCTTGACGGGAATTTTGCTACTGATTCGGACAACGATCGAGAGCGGAACCGCCTTCGAGCAGAATTAGCTGAATTGGTCACGATGTGCTTCAAGATGACAGGTGCTTCAGGTGCAAAGCGTAAGCAACATACAGACGCGCTTGTAGAACGGCTGCACCTGATTCAGTCCAGCCTGGTCGACGCCACTGACACAGCAATGACATCGCCAGCATCATTAGGAGCACGTCAATGACAGCAAACCATACGGCCTTTTGGTGGGAGTCGAACGGGCTGAAGTTCAGGTCGCAACGCGAGCTTGAAAAGGTCATTGAGCAATTTGCCGGCGCGGGCTCACTTGACCATCTGAAGGCAGCAAAAACGCTCATGCATGAAGCAATAACACAAAACAAGATGACGGCAGCGCAGTTCACGTCAATCAAAGAACGTTTGCACCTGTAACCGCCGATTGGAAGGCCTTGCTGTTGGTACAGAGGCACTTCCATGGAAATGGCAGCGCCCGGCGGTCAATAAACGCGTCACTGATTGACTGCTGAGGCAAGCCATTTGCCATTACATCCGCACGCCAGTATTATCGCTACGCGTTATGTATTAGCATTGCTAAATTGCCCCTGGCTGCCAGTCGAAATGGAACTGAATCGATGAACGAAAATGTAGAGCACTTGAAGCGCGAGGTCATTCCAAAGCTTTTTAAGGACACCTCTCTGATTGGCGCGTATGGCAGCGAGGAGCAGTCGCACGATATTGATAACAACTCCGACCTGATTGAAGAGTCGTGCGTGACTGAGCTCACACGAGTCTTGATCGAAATCAAAGCCCTTTTGGACGGTGCCGACCCTGAAACGATCAGCCGGAAACCAAACTGGTTCCAACGCTTCTCTGGACAGAAAACCGAAGCGCGAGCTCGGTACCAGCACACCCGCGGACTTCTGGAAGTTAAATTGTCCGAGGCGCGCAAGGTAAGCAATCGGGTCAAGGCCCGTGTTGCAGAAATGGACGCGACCATAGCGAAAGTGGGGAGCGACCGATCGGTTATCTCCGACTACATCCAGGCGGGGCAAGAGTATCTGGCGGAGAACCCGGATGTTGGTGTACCTGATCCAAAAGCCTTTGCTTTTGACAAGGCCAGAGATCGCTTTCAGCGTCGTCTGTCGAACTTAGCCGCGCTTCAGGTTGCAAGGGAAGTCAGCAACAACCAAATCCAACTCGCACGCTCAGTCGCGTGCGACATGCTTGATCGACACGAGCAAACCGACGGCGTCCTAGTCAAGGTCTGGCGTCAATTCACCCTAGACCTGGTTACCTCAAAAGATCTACGCCCAGCTCAGATTGCTGAAGCTGTTAAATCGCACGAAGCGCTCAAGCGTAGCCTCGCTGAAGCCCTCACCCACCACTCCGCTTGAGTACGTGAACATGAACAACGACCAATATGTAACAACTCTTCGCGGAGACACTGCGATCGTTTCGCCGGTTACCGAAGCCACCGACGTTCTTCCCGCCGCACTGAATAAACAAACCTTGGAGACCTGGGGCGTCCGAGAAAGTGATTACTCTCGCATCCGTGAGGTTGCTAACACTCTTGACCCAAAGGTCCAACTTTCCGCACATACGTTCGGGCGTGACCTAGGCTCCAGTTCGCAGCAGGTTGGCGACGATCTTCTCAGCATCGTCAAAACGTCTGAGCTCGAAGGTGCAGGGAAAAAACTTTCTCAGGTTGTTGCAATTGCCCAGAAAATCAACCTGGATAGCGCCAATGCAGTAAGGTCGAAGTGGCCTGTTATCGGGCCTGTCATCAACAGAATTAAATTGGCATCGCTTAAAGTCCGCGGTCAGTTCGAGTCTGCAAGTGAGCAGATTGGAACGTTGCTCAGCGAAGTCGCGCATGTCCAGGAGAACCTGGAAAGAGACAACGTATCCCTTGAAGCTCAAAAAGCCGTGGTTATAGAAGAGTTTCATGCCTACGGTGTGCACATCGCAGCAGCAAATCTGCGAATGGCAGAGCTGAAAGCAGAGCTTGTTGAGCGAAAAGCCACGGCTCATTCCCCTTTACAGCTGCATGAGCTGTCTGAACTTGACGCTTACATCGCAACACTCGACAAACGTACGGCTGACCTGCTGGTATCGCAACAACATGCCTTCCAAGAGCTGCCGGCGATCGCCATCATACAGTCGAACAAGGGGTTTGGGGAGCAATGGAACCAAAAACCAACGTAAGCTCTGAATCCCACCGTAAAGGGGCTTTCCGATCTCCAGCTCACCCGCCAGGCATTACTCTCTGATCAGTGCCTCGATGATCGGGCAGATCGTTCCGCCGTCTC
>JAAIGE0100405735.1_pt1 | contig 53136 bp, 53 predicted proteins | sample 6487951 | NCBI WGS metagenome assembly JAAIGE01 (sample SAMN13974128, study PRJNA590717) | phyllosphere metagenome | biome: tomato field; feature: multiple bacterial spot infested tomato fields; material: tomato leaves; isolation source: leaves from tomato fields | host: Solanum lycopersicum ...
CCGGTGCGCTGGTGAACTCACTCCATACATCAGTCATTACTGCTGGCCTTGCACTGGGTAGCTGGGCAGGCGGAGAAGCTATCAATGCCGGGTATGGTCTGCGCGGGCCGTTGTGGGTCGGAGCCGGGATGGCGTTATTGGGATTGATCAGTGTGGCGCGACCGTTGCTGAGTCATTCTTCGGCGAGCAGATCGTGTGCGTGAGATTCAGGCATGAATGAGCAGGCTCTGGATTGCATTTTCACTCAAATCAAAGACGTCAAAGGATTACTACTTTGATTGCGGCTTCCATCGAGATTTCGATGAGTGGATGGCGACCAAAACCAGATGGCAGAGTCGCTTAATGACGCACCTATTGAACACGCCGGCCCATGTATTCTTCTGTCCGCCCGCCGTCCCCTTAATGCGATCAGTCGGTCAGCCCGGTTTTCTCCACATAGCGGTGGTTGCCAGCGAAGCCAAGCCGCCAAACGACATGCCTGCATCGACATAACGCAGCGCCTACTTCATATCCTGCCCATTAGCCGACGCCCAAGTCGCAAAGCATCGCCGCATCGTGCCTTTCGCGATCCCGGCAACTGTTATTCAGTTGATGTAGGCCTCTATGGGACCTAGTTCCGTTTCGACTATTGAGGCTCTTTGAAGGGGGGACGAGCATTAGCATCACGAGTTCTTTCGAAGGAGCGCCAGTGCTGCTTCGCAAAGCTGTTTTGTCTGTGCCTTGTAGTTCGTCTCTGATGGTGACAAACCGTGCTCCAATTTTGCTCGAGCAAGTATCGATCGCAGGTCGTCATCCGGCACCGCCGGACGTTCAAGCAAAATGCCGGTATACGTCGAGGTCAGATAGTGGCTCTCTCCCCGAGCTTTTGCAGCCGTGTTGTCCTTGAAGGCTTTGTCTCCTAGTGGTGTTCTTACCCCTGCGTAAACCAGCTTCCTGGTAGTTGGAGTTACGCCACTCTCAAGCATACTTATGGATAGAACTGCGTCGGCTTCGTCTTTTGTACAGCCCTGATCCCAATAGAGGTAATCATGGATGATCGCGGGGGCCATTGAGCGATCGATAGGTGATTCCCACCACCAAAGTGGCCGGGGAATACTAGCAAGGTCAGTAATGAACCCGCGAGGCACTTTGATTTTGTAGTTCGTATTGGTGAGTTGATAGCCAAGCGGTGTGCTTACGACGAAGACTCCGTCCCCCAATCGTGCTACAGAGGGTGGTGTAGGCGTCGCACAAGACGCCAGCAAAGTCGAGACCGCAAGCAGGCTGAGTCGGATTAAACCAGTAGGTTTGAGCATCAGTACTCCAGGGCGGCTGGTGGTAGGTTGAGCACGCTCAATGGTTTTCAGAAAAAAACGATCGTCTGGACTACCGTGCATTCATTTCTCTCGATCTTCTTCCGCTTCAGCCTGGAAGACCTCAATTAGTTTCTGGTTGTAATCGTCCAAATAGGTCTGCAAACCCTCCCGATCAACGAGGCGTACCCCGGCGGTGGTGGCGAGCTCCTTGGCCGACTTTGTGTAGTACGAATTGGTGACTACCATGGCTTCGTCACAACCGTAGAAAGCCTTAGCTGAAATCGCTTGCTGAACTGCAGCGTTGCCAACGGTGCCGGTGTAGTTTTTCGCCTGGATCACCATGTTCTTGCCGAACCGACTCACAAACAAGTCGGCCCCTTGATCGGCGGTCTTCTTGGTTTCCTTAACGTCGAAGCCGATGGTTTGGAAAATCTCGACCAAGAACGCTTCGAACTGGAACCCGTCCATTGCGTCCACCAGATACATGGTGATGAACCGGTTGGGGTTGAAGTGCTCAAGCTGGCTTCCCAAGCGCTCGACGAGAATGTCGAAGTAGATAGCTTCGCAAAGATTGAGCCCGGAGCGGAAAGCCGGCAAGGAAATCAAAGGCGTGTTGGCCGTAGAGTTCGCTTGAGCGTTGAACTGGACACCCTGGTACGAAACATCGTTCTCCCAGAGGTAGTAATAGAACAGAGCGAGATCGGATCTGAACGTCGTTCCAGCCTCGTCGATCCATGACCGCAGGGTCTCGGCCAAGTCGGCTTTGATGTGGCGACTGAGCTCTCTGGAGAAGCCAAGATAGGTCGAGTTGAATGCAGTGGTCAGAAGCAGTTTGTCCAGAAGCGAGGGCAAGCCTTCAAGTTCATCGAACCCCTTGCGGATCAGCACCTCGCGAAACAACTCGCGTTCGGTATACACGCCATCGAGTCTTGGGCCTGGTACGCCAGCGTCGTTGTTGGAAGAGGTTTCACGGGTGGTATGGATGAAGTTCGTGAAGTAGGGCTGCTTGAGCTGCGCGTATTTTCTCAGCACGTTGTTGAGCAGATCGTTCAGATGAGCCTGCTCTTTCTTCTTGCCCAGGAAGTCCTTGATGAGTCCCTTGGACTGGTACTGAAAGTCCGGGTAGTAGGATGGGTCGAGTGGTGTCAAATGTTGAGCTCGTAGCTCTGCGGGCGGTGATATCTGCGAGCCATTGCACCAAGGGCAGATTGTCTCAAAAGTTGTTCTATGGCATCCGTTGCATTGGTAAATCATGGACGTCCTTTCCAGACTGAAGAATAAGATGCGGTGCAAGCCGGTACATCTCAATCTTGATCAGCTGTCGCTGAAGGGTAGTTGATCATCCTGAAAGGTCTCGGTGCTTGATGGCAAAAAATAGCTTATTGCTATCTACCAGTCTACCTCGGTCATTTGAACTCGATGCCTGCGCGTTAAGGCAACTCGGATTTAAGGCTGATGACCGTTGGCAGGAGTTCGGGGTGTCCTTGGGAATGCAATACCTTGTTACGTATAATGTGTATTATGTTAAATGTCGTGTTATGCCAGGTATGTTCATAAGCCACGTAAGTCGACCACTGCCCGCAATTGCCCAAGCTGTAACCGTCGCGAATCACGGACACTCCTACCCCTTAAACCCCCGCAGCCCCCAGCCCATAAGGCCTCCAGCCTCTCGGGGTTGCTTCCGAACGCCAGCAAGCCTCAGAAATGCGGACACTTCTACCTCTGAGCGCCTTCCGCAAACCCTGAACCCATTGGGTCTCGTCAAAAAACGATCGTTTGAACCGTTGCTCCGGTTTTCTGCGCTATCAGGACACTCGAGTAATCTGCGGGATTTCCAGAACCACCCCTGTAAGCGAGTAAATCCAACGCCTCCAGGTTTTTTGCACCTAATGCGGACACCTTCCTGCGCACACGGCGTACCCCATAATTAGGACACTTTCCGTATTTTCAACGCTCAACGAGCCACAGTTCTCATCTGAAATACACGCACCCTGTGGCACCTAAAGCTACGCAGCACCAAGCAGACAAGCGCTCCAAGCCACGCGCTCCGGGCCTCAGAGGAGTCTCCTCGATGTCGATCCTGGAATTCAGCTCTCTGGAACCCCCCTAGTAGCAAAGCTTTCGCACAGCTGATCAACGAACGACGCTCCGAGCCGTTTTCCTGCGAACGCGACGATAATGCGGACACTTTCCAAAACCCGCCCTGAGCAACCACCAGGCGGGATCCCCGATTCTGCTGCCTTTGGTGTTATTTGCGGTGAATGCGGACACTTTCCGAAATCAACCTGTCCGACAATAATGCGGACACTTTCGTATGAATAAGCTTGTAATGCGGACACTTTCGGGAGCGAAATGGACATTGGAGTGATGAGGCGTATTTATACGTATATTGCCACTTCATGCGAGTGACTAAATAGCCTTAAAGAGGCTTCCTCCTCCTAAAAACAATATAAAGGAAATTCGCATAGCTCCTTAGGCCCCGCCCCTGAAGGTGGCGACTGAAGCGAAAATAACAATATTCTTATAAACCGAAATTTATCTGAGCGACAAGGCATTACCAATGCCTAACGCTGCCAGATGCAAATTGCTCATATATGACGTAGCCAGGCAGATCCACAACTCCGAATATCGCTTAATGCGTTTCTTGTCATATGTCAAGCAAGCATGATAGTTGCTGACGGATGGAGTGGATGGGCGAGAAATTTGCCGAGGTTGCGGCCGGCCAAACTTGGCGCTACTATCCGGCAATTCCCATTAACTATGGTCAGTCGATTGAAGTGAGTGATTGAAGCGGGCGGTGCAGGAGGTGAAAACTTCCTAAAACATCCAGATTAGGAAGTTTCAATTGCTGACGTCGACCGGCCTTATACGGTATGTAAGATGACCTGCAATCCCCGGCCCATATTTGAATCTCACAGTGATTTCGTTGATCAAGATTTCACTGTAGGCCGGCCATCGATCGCCAGCGTAGCGCGATTTTTGGAAGGCTTTGCTCCCGAACTCAAAGCCATTCCAGGGTTCCTGGCCATCAGGGGCTATCTGAGGTGTTATGCCGACAACGCGCTTACATACAGCACGTACCGAGGCCACGTTGAGCGGCTATTTCTCTGGGCGCTGATCGTCCGCCAGAAGCCTGTGCACGAGTTGAAACGGCTTGATGCCGAAGAGTATCTTGAATTTTGCAAGCACCCGCCAGCCGCTTGGGTTGGGCCAGTCATTCGTAATCGGTTCATTTCAGAAGATGCTTTAAGTAGTGCTGATCAGCCACCGGGTCTGGAATTAGCGGCCAACCCAAAATGGAAGCCTTTCACACTGCGTGCCCCGAAACAAAATCGCAGCCTAAGTGAAAGTTTTGTGGACAATTCGTCGACCGACTATCACTCATCAACCGGTAGCATGAGCAATGTATTTAAGATTGCAAACGGCTTTTATGAATATCTAGTGGAAGAAGAAATCGCTAGTTCGAATCCGTTTCGCAAGGTTACTAAAAAGGGGCAGTACAGTTCATCTCAGCTAGAATCCAGCACTTCTCGGGCGTTAACCCCTTTGCAGTGGGATTATGTGATTGATACTGCAGAATCCATGGCCGCTGCTGACCCAAGGAAACATGAGCGCACCCTATTTGTGCTCGTTACGATGTTTAGCATGTATTTGCGCATATCGGATATCGTAGGGCGTACAAACTGGCAGCCCAACATGGGGGACTTTCGTCTAGATGCTGATGGGAACTGGTGGTTCCATGTTGTGGGTAAGGGCAACAAGTCTGGAAAAATCGCAGTGCGTGATGAGTATGTAACGAAGTATCTCACTAGGTACCGTACTTTCATTGGACTGAGTCCATTGCCTACTTATCAGGAGAAAACTCCACTCCTGAAAACGCTAAGCGGTCGCCCAGGCCTCTCGGATCGACAGGTGCGCGCCCTCCTCCAAACCGTTTTTGACCAAACGCTCGTCAGAATGCGTGAAGAAGGACGTGAGCCTTATGAAATGGACAGCCTGCGCGTAGCATCATCGCACTGGCTACGTCATACCTCGGCGACCTTTGATGCGCCGTTCAGAAATGCGAAGGATCTCCAGTACGACCTGAGGCATTCCAACCTGGCGACTACCCAGAACACTTACTACCACTCACATGATCAAGAGCGAGCGCGGTCGGTCAAGCACTTAGGAACGCGAGACAGAGGCTGATGCTGCGCTGCCCTGCTCTTGCGTCACCATCTTGATACTGCTAATCACAGCGTCAACAGTAGTGCCCGGGCGACTCCCTGCGTGAGCTTCAGCGTACCGATAGCCGGGGCTGCGGAAAACGACCTGAGCGTTGATACGTCCGCAAAGCCCTGACCCGCGATAGCATCGTGGGCAAAAGGGCCAATTCGAGATCACTTCTGATTGCGACCATGCTGGCAGAAGCTTTGCCATCAAGCGCTTTGAGTGGGTGAGACACCCAGCGCACCGATGCATCAAGATCGCCGTTACACCAGCTTTTAGCTGCCTCGAGCACTTCTAGGTACTCACCGATGCCAGCCTGCGCTTAACGCCAATTTTTGGATTCAAAGCCAGCGCCTCTTCATAGACCTGAAGTACTTCCGCGATCTAGGCATAGCCACGCCCGTTGCTCCATTCGTATCCTGGAAAGACCCAGAACGATAAGAACAAGAAGGAGCGCACCCCATGCCAAAAGCAATACTCACCTTTCGCACAGTCAAGTCCCCCAACGGTAGTCGCGAGGTCTGTAACCATGCCATCGAGAAGAACGAGAGCCGCCAGCTCAGTAATTTTCAAGCGCTCGGTTACCTGCTGCGCTGGGTTGATGCGCTATCCGAAGATCCATCAGATCTAGCAGGGTCAATCGGGGCCATGCTGGGTTTCGATGCGGAGGTCGCAGCGTTGGGGTTTGAACCCTTCGACCCCGTGCACATACTGTCTGCACCGACCTGGAAAGACCGCATGCGTGCAGCTTGGTGCGTGATCGGTGCGGCCGAGAGAACCAAAGCCCTGCAGCTTGATTACAACAAGCTACATAATTACTGGCCCAATACAGATTTCTGTAGCTCGGACTGGGATGCCGAGGTCGAGCGATGGGTAGCTCAACTGGCTGCGTTCGATGTCAGCTGTGAATTTAATATTTGCTCGGTGGTGGGGAACCCTCCTCGGCCTCAATTGGGCTGCCCCCACGGCCCTGGGGCTGACAGGCCTGTAAGCAACGAACCGGTTGGGAGCAGAATACTTGATTTTCAGACCGGCATCGCAACTGCTGCCCGAACCTACATAGTCACTCTGGTGATCTAAATTGCTGCTCCGTCCTGGACATAGTCAAACGTCCAGTCAGCAAGGCCCTCGCATCCATGAGCCAGATAGTCTGGTAGTGTTACCACTCTTGGATCAGTCCCTACTGACAGTGCAGCAAGCCCTGCGCCCTGGGCCGATGGGAGTAAACCGTCCCACCAGGAGATTCGAATAGCATGATTCTCACAGGCCAGAGAAAGCCGCATCAGCATATCCTCAAGCTTTGCCCCTCTGTTAAAGCCTTCCTGCATGGACTCGCGCACCCACTGACAGGATTGGTCGCTCGACTCATGCCAGGCGAGCACATACGCCCATCCGTCCTGCGTGGGGGCGGTAAAGAATGTCAGTAAGTCGAGCGCCTCGGTCTCTGGCCCAAGATCCTGAAGCTTGCGACCAAGAAAGTCATAATCAGGGAAAAGCAGCCCTGAGGCCTGCACCGAGCAAGGGGAGCTCGACCGAAAAACGATGAATCGAAACTCCGCGAAATTGCCTTGTGAGATCGCCGCATCGTAGATGAGCTTGTGTCGGTGGAGGTGTTGAAAACCAAATGCCTGCCCTTGAGCTGAGTCCACCAGCAATTCGCGGTTTGCCTGAGGTACGTCAGGGTGGTCGATCATCGCTGCTAGAGAGCGTGCGGCGTTTTCTTTGACGAAATACTCACGACAAATGCTGCGGTAGGCATAGAGAGCTATCTGTTCGTGATCGAATGCGAGTGGTCTGTCATCGATTGGTGCGAACAACCTATTGTCGTGGTGCTTGCACATACCACGGAAGGTGGACACCTTGTTGATGCCCACTTTCTTCAGTTGAGGCTTACCCCCTGTGGATTTCAACGTGGTGAGATCGGCGGACAGCTGGTAGACATGACCTTGCTCTACGATCAGGTTGAGCTGGCCACCCTTCTGAATCGAGTGCGCGGAGATGATTACGTCGCAGCGGGCCCCATTTTCGTAGTGGAGGCAGCGCCCCCTGTTGCGCTGCTGCGCCATTGCTGTCTGATGCGCATGAGTGAAGGACATGTCGGTCTCTATTGATGTGTGAACTGGAGTAGCACTTGTTTCAGAAATGCGATCGCTGCTGAGGCAGTAGCCCTCATTCACAGGCTTGGCGTAATCGCTCTGCGAAGAGTGACAGGAAAAGCGCGGATTCAGCTACCTGCCACCAGACCTTGTTTTCATGCTCGTCGGTGGCTGCCAGCAGATCGTGGGCCAGAAAGACTTCAAACCCCGCCCGGGCGACTTTGTCCTCGGCGCTAAACTCGTAAAGCCCCGCTTGGACAAGCAGCTTTTTGACGATCAGGGGCAATAACCAAGTGGAGAAAATGAGGTGGTTATGGCGAGGCCAGATGCTTCCCTTCTCACCATTTGCGGGGCCATGAGCTGCGGCGTTGCGAGCGGCACAGAAATCATGAACCCAGGCGTCGAGCGGGCGATTTACGTTTTTGTCCCAGTGCTCGCGCCACCAAGATTCGTCCAGACTCCCTTTATGCCAGATGGGCGGGATCGGTAGCTCATCGAAGTGTTCGTTGATGGCCCTGCGGAAGGCAGCTTTGTCATGTGGGACGTTGAGCAACGTGTCTATGGCAACCCTCATCAGGATCAGCTCGGATCGCTCATCCATGGATGGGGCATCGGTGTTGGCCCTGAGAAAGGACACGATCGCCTCGTCTATGCGTTCCTTTAGTTCCCCGTCAGGTAGCTTGAGCAGTGCTTCGAGCAGTGGCGTGTCGATCGAGATCCCCGCGCGATTGTCGACGTGGTACGGCCGAATAAATTTGAGCCCTCCACTCCCCGCCAGCATGTTTTGCGTTCCACCGTCACGCCGGCGGGTGGTCATACAGGAGTGAGCCGGTGAGGCGATATCAAATCGCTGTGCGACTACCTGGAGTGTGTCGGCATTGTAGTACTCGAACGCTGAGCATAGCGATCGGCCTGCCAAGGCTGAGAACGCGAGATAGGAACTCTGCACCAAGCGCTGCTGGATCTGGACGTCCGAAACCTCCATGCCAGGTGTGTCATCGTTCCAGATGACAAGCGCTGCCTGATGGACTGGATAAGAGGGCTGAGAACCGAATCCCCGGTCGCCGTAGTTGCCGAGGACACCGTCGAAAGCTGCCTGCGGGATGCCCAGAAGCTCGCCAGGCAGCCGCCCACGTTCGTAAGGCATCAAGCACATGTCAGCGATCCGCAGCTCTTGAGCAGCCGCTACCCAAGGCAGAAAGAACACGACTGCCATAACCACCCTCCCTTCACTTGGCCATGGGCTGAATGATCTTAGCCGACCGAGGAATGATCAATTGGGTCTGATGCCTTCCTCCGCACTGGGCGTCTCGTGATGCCTTGTAGGAGGCAAAGCAGATGGGAATCCGCGGCTCTCGTAGTCGATCCGTTCACCTGTGTAGCCAATGATCGCGAAAAGAATTTCGTAGAACAATTTTATGTTGGCAAAAGTGAGATCTGCCATTCGTTGCCAATCCTCACGCGCTTCGCCTGCAACCACCGCATGGGCCGTCTCGCTTCTGAGCTTATTCCACTTTCCTCCAAGCTCAGGGCTGATTTTGCCGGACTCTGTCAGGGCACGAAGGGCGTTTTTGGGCTTGAAGTTGCCGGCGCCGCCAAGGCAGGAACGGAGTAGGTCTTTTACCCGTTTATCTATTCCTAGCCCCATGACCGCAGGGGTGGCGAGCTTGGTCAGCTCGGCAAAACCTTTGTCCGTCCCAAGCGCTCCGAAATAGGTCTTGAGCACACCCTCGATACACACGCTCACGTTGAGCGCAGCCGACTCGATGCCTGCTTGCCAAGCCCTATTCAGCTTGTTCCAGTTGTCGTAGTACACCACCCCGTCTTGTTCAAGAAATTCGACAAGGAGATGGAAGATCTGCCCGAAAAAGTCCGAGGCGCATCTGAAGGGAATTTCAACCGGTGGAGGAAGCTGTTGGTTGCTCAACTGGACGTCCCGTGAATACAGCTGAACGGTGGAGACGCCCTGATAGATCTTCTCGGTAACGCCTAGCTGCAGGCGAACGCCGCTCAACACGTTCAATGCCTTGCTGATTGCTCGGCAAAACTCGTCACTCAGATGGCCGTCCAGCACCGACACATCGCATCCTGATTCATCCCTGTTGATAGTGACCGTAGATTTCCCGCAGAGGAATTCCAGTCCAGGCGCAACATGCAGCTGGGGTGCTGGGAAGTGATGGTCGTGAAAATAGATCTGGTGAAGTGTATTCGGGGCGCTTTCGCTAAACGGGTGTTGAGAGCTGAGGAACTCTATAGAGCCTTCGACCACGCAGAATTCAGAACGGTAGTTGCCGCCAGAGGTATCAACCCCCTCGGCCGTCCAGATCTTTCCATTCAAATCCTGCCCTTCAAAATCGAAAAGAGAGTCCAGGTTGATCAGCTCCCCCGCCTGGCCCGAGAAGCTCATGGCCATGTGTCGGTTTGCTTCATCACCGACACAGGTGTGGTAGACAACGTACCTTAGTTGGCCCTTATCAAGGTGGACATGACCAGACCCTTTGAAAACGATGGGGTTGGCAGCGTGCCGCTGAGTCAAGATGATACTCCGAAAATGCAGTACCATTTCCCCTCTTATGTATGCTTCAACGTCGACGCCATGAGCCTTGCTCATTCAGGATAGATCCTTCTCTACAGTCAAAATATGCGCCGGCGCGCGCTCGTCCACTGCGCTTGGAGTCAGGGTTTAGGCCAGCCCCCGCGAGCGTCTTCTCAGCTTAATGGTGCAGCAAACCTTCGAGGATGGAGTATTAACGCAGCCCAAAGCCCATTCGCGCCAGCTCTCCCAGCAGCTCTTCACGCCCATGCAGGCTCGACACGCTCCGCAGCCTGTTGACCACTTGCTCTGACCAGCCCGAAGCCTTCATTCCCTCGCGCTGATAGAACGCGCCCAAGCGCTCATCGTATTCCGCAAGAACGTCCTCCTCCCCGTCGGCCGAATAGGTTTCGTGGTGCAAAACCGCCTCCTGGGGCAGCCGCGGCTTTACTTTGGCAGGTCGGTCAGGTGATGGGTAGCCGACGCACAGGCCGAAGACGGGATAGACCTGGGCCGGCAGCGCCAGCTCTTTGGCAACGCTTTCGATGTCGTTACGGATGCCACCGATGTACACGCTCCCAAGCCCCAGCGATTCCAACGCAACGACGGCGTTCTGGGCGGCGAGCGCTGCGTCAATGGTGCCCAGCAGCAAGCTTTCCAGGTAAGGCAATGCTTCCAGCTCTATGCCCTGCAGCTCCGCGATACGCGATACCCGAGACAGGTCTGCAAGCCAGACAAGAAAGAGCGGCGCTTGATGGATGTATGCCTGATTGCCGGCCAGGGCGGACAGGCGCTTTTTACGATCGCCATCTTGAACAGCGACGACGCTCCACACCTGCAGGTTTGAGGACGTAGACGCAGACTGAGCAGCTGCGACCAAAGTCTCGATGGTACCCTCAGGCAGAGGCTGGTCTGTGAAAGCGCGGACGCTCCGTTGATCGAGGAGTTGCTCGACGATTTGATTGCATTGAGTGAGCGGTGAAATGTCAGGCGTGCCGTAGCGAGCGGTGAGCTTTGAGTGGGCTGTCATGATCGTCTTCCAAAAAGGCCGAAGGCTATCAAATCGATGCCGGTGTCACACGCCCAGAACGCCAAGTTTCATTTACCATGCTGCCGACCCAGGCCAGGTACGAGCAGCCCAAAGCCCCAAAACACACAGGTAGCTTTCGTTTGGCACCAACACCACTAACAGACCGCGAAGCCCACCAAATCCTGTGGGACATCGCCTTGCTGCAGCCGGGTAAAAACTAAGCTATAGCTTAGATTCTCTAGCCAGCCGTGACAAAAACCGCAAAATCTAAAGTAAACCTTAGTTTTTAGATCCCGATCATAGGCAGTGGGTTGTCCAGCCGAATGCGTACGAGGCTCGCTCCCCCAGAGCTCAACATTTGGGTTTTGAAGTGCGGCACCTCTGGCCCCCCGCCCTGGCTACTGACGAACTTTCCAGGTAAAGGGCATTGTTCGGGGCAACTCACGCAACAAACCCATGCTCCAAGCGCCTGATAAACTCGATGACCGTGTCCGTGTCCAGCCTGGTTGTGATCATGGCGGCAGGAGCTTTGCCGCCAAACGCTTGCAGCGGACGCGACATCCAGCGCGTGGCTGCATCAAAATCGCCGCTATACAGCCTCTTCGCTGCGTCGAGTATTTCCAGGTAGCGGTCGTGTTGATCGAGGGACAAGGTGCTCATCTTATGGCTCGCTCCGCTTCGGCTATTTCACAGGCTGGGCATATGGCTGTTCCAAGCTCGAATTATCGTCGATTGCTTGGCGATTATCCGCTGCCAATTTCGATATAGCGGCATAGGTTGCATCGGAGTGGCAGCGCTCGAAGTCGCGCGTTTTTAACGTCAGCCGTTCTGCCATCCACCGACCTGCAGATTCGAATTCCTGCATCATGTTCGCGAATTCTTCGTCAGTAAGATATGTAGGCATTTTGTCTAGCGCCAAGGTGAATCTCTTCCATCGCCTCTCTCCAAAAAACGCATCACGCCATGATCAGGTAATTCGCCCTAGGCACCGACGTGAATCTGAACATTGATGGCCTGTAGCCGCACACCTATACTCGAAGCACTACATACAGGAGTGTCAAATGTCCAGACTCGCAGAGTTCCGTGCCCTTGAGCAACAATTAGCAGCTCAGCTCGCCGAACTTGAGTCCCTCAAAAACGATGATGGTCTGAAGCGTGAAATCGAGTTTGAAAGAAAGCTTCGTGATCTGCTCAATGAGTACGGTTTCAGCCTGCGCAATATCGTGGCCATTCTTGACCCGCAAGCCGCTACCCGACGTGCTCCAGCCGTTGCAGCTGAAAAGAGTACCCGCAAGCCGCGCCAGCTCAAGGTTTACAAAAACCCTCATTCGGGAGATTCGTGGAGACCAAGGGTGGTAATCACAAGACCCTAAAAGAGTGGAAAAGCCAGTATGGTGCCGAGGAAGTCGAGAGCTGGTTGGCTCAGTAAATCCTCCTGATTCAAAGAAACGGGGCCCTTGCGAGGGCCCCTTTTTGTGGCTTCTAGAATGCTCGATGGATGCCCCCAGGATTGTCAACGCCCTTCACTCCACCGTCGGCTTCTGCATTGTGCGGCAGCGCCTTGGCCAGCGGAGCACGCCAGAGCTTAGGTAAGCCTGTGGCGGCTATCGCTAGCGCTCAATGTGGCCCGACAATGTTCACTTGCAGTAAACAGTCCAAAGCTCATTCAGATTGGTGGTGAAACTCTGGCTCATCATCTCCCGCCGCATCCCCCAGCATGGATCGACAGGCACGCTCGCCAAGCGCATGGTGCCGCGCCCCCACCGGGCATTTACGGTATCCAAAACACCCATGAGCTTTTCGCTTGCGGCTGGCTGGGAGGCTGCGAAGAGGTCACCTGTGATCTCCCCTCGCTGACTCAGGTCAAGTAGCAGCACCTCTGCTTTGCTGTACCGATAACCCTCACGATAAACCTGCTCTACGCCCTTCAGGGCCGCTTTGGTGAGCATCCGAGTGTTATCGGTAGGGTAAGGCAGTTCAACCAAGACGCCACTCGCGTACTTGGCTTCGTCGGGATTGAACATGCCCGTGCGAATACTCACCCGGATGCGCTTGCACAGGGACTGCTGGGCCCGCAACTTTTCAGCCGCACGTGAGGCGTATGTGGAGACCGCCTCTCGGATTGGCGCCAGGTCGGTCAGGCGTTGGCCGAACATCCGACTGCAGCAGATTTCTTTCTTCGGCGAGCTTGGCTCGTCCAGCTCCAAGCAGGTGGTGCCTGCCAGTTCGCGGGCCGTTTTCTCCACCACTACGCTGAATTTTTTCCTGAGTGTCCATGCATCGGTATGGGCCAGATCCCAGGCAGTACGGATGCCCATCGCCTCAAGATGAACCGACATGCGCCTGCCAATCCCCCAGACATCAGATGCATCGCATTTCTTCAGTACCCAATCGCGTTTCGTTTGATCGCGCAGGTCGACGACGCCACCCGTATGGCTCTGCCATTTTTTCGCGGCATGATTAGCGAGCTTCGCCAGGGTCTTCGTTGACGCGATGCCGACACCAACGGGAATGCCGGTGCGCCGGTACACCTCTGCCCGGATCTGTCTGCCAAGGAGTTCCAAATCACCGGGCATTCCTGTCAATTCGGCAAAGGCTTCGTCGATGCTGTAGACCTCGGATGCCGGCACCATTGACTCAATGACAGTCATGACCCGTTCCGACATATCGCCATAGAGCTCGTAATTAGAGGAGCAGGCCACTATGCCGTGCTTCCGAAGCTTGTCCTTGATCTGAAAAAAGGGCTCACCCATTTTGATCCAGGGCTTGGCATCAGCAGACCGGGCGATCACGCAGCCGTCATTGTTGCTCAAGACGACGACGGGTTTGTGCCGTAGGTTGAGCTGAAACACACGCTCACAGCTGGCGTAAAAGCTGTTGCAGTCAATCAGCGCGAATATGCGATTACAGCTTGGCATGGCTGCGCACGCTGTAGGTCACGACGCCCCAGATCTCAAGCTCTTCACCTTCAAGAAGATATCTGGAGGGGTAACGCGGGTTCTCTGAGCGCAACACGACCTGGCTACCTTCACACGCGAGACGCTTGCAAAGAGGCTCACAGTTTGCAGCTGCGATCACAATGTGACCCGGCTCAGGTGGTACGGAGCGATCAACCAGAACAAGGTCGCCCGGGTAAATCCCGGCCCCAATCATCGAGTCCCCTTCCACGCGCACCAGGTAGATGTGAGGCGCACGCACGTCCAAAAGCTCGTCGAGAGAAATACGCTTTTCGACGTGATCAGCTGCCGGTGAAGGGAAACCGGCAGGCACCCTGAATGAATACAGGGAAAGCTCTGTGGGGCTGGGATCGAGGGAGCCGAAAATCGTAATCATGAGAAAAAGAGAAATACTGGATATATGTACAGTTAAGCGTTTTGCCAACCCTTGGTCAATCTATCTTGCTAGGGACTAGATGATCGGATCACTACGGATGAGCGTCATGGCAATGCTGGATTTGGTCGCAGCAGTAGAGCTGGGCAAGCAGGTATTGGCCCGATTCCTTCAAGGCTGAGCCCTGCCTAGTCACCCACGCATTGCATGTCGTATCTTGTAGCGGCACGGTGCCACCTCCTCACCCCAGTTTTCGTGAGTCAGAGCGAACCATTAGGAGGAACCGAAAGGAATCACTACATGAAGCTTTGCAGTCTGCGGGTAAGCGGTTTTCAGTCATTTGGCCAGGAAGTTACGGAGATCACCTTCGAGGGCGTCACATACCTTCTAGGGCCCAATGGTGCAGGGAAGACGGCGACACTGCAGGCTTTGGCACGGATGTTTGGCTTCGAACCAGGTCTGCGTCGCCTCCGTCGAGCAGATTTCCATGTTCCGTTAACCGAGCAGGAGGTACCTGCTCAACGCTCGCTTTGGATCGAAGCGGATTTCACGTTCGACGAAACGCTGGATGATGAGGACGACGATACGGTACCGCCTTTCTTCTCGCAGATGACCCTGCAGACGGCTGATGGTGTTCCCCGCATTCGCTATCGCCTGGAAGGCGTTTTGCACCCTGATGGCGAGGTAGAAGAGCGTTTACTCTACGTGACCCGCATGGACGAGTATGGGCAACCCACTACGCTAAAACCAGTTGCGAAGCGTGAACGGGACGAGATACACGTTCACTATCTACCGGCACGCCGGGATCCCGCAGACCATGTTGCATATGGCGCCAGCGCCCTATTAGGCCGCCTCCTTCGAGCCGTCAATTGGAGTGATGACCGGGACTCAATCAAGCAACTCACTGAGCAAATCACAGAGTGCTTGTCGGAAAACGAGTCGATTAAAACCTTGAGCGCTAGCCTTAGCGGCGCATGGCAACGTCTTCACAAGGGCGACTTCTTCGCGAATCCATCCCTCACCTTCGCGAACTCTGAAATCGAGGCCATCCTGCGGCACCTTTCGATTTCCTTTACTCCTGGGCACGGTGAGAGCCACGTGGATTACGCACGGCTGAGTGATGGCCAAAAGTCGATGCTATACCTCTCGCTGGTGCTTACGTCCCTCAGCATTGGCCGCGAGGTCAGATCAGGAAAGAACACCTCCTTTGATCCGCTCAAACTGAAGCCGTCTGCCTATACGATTTTGGCGGTTGAGGAACCCGAGAACAGCTTGTCTCCGCATTATCTCGGACGGATCGTGAGCTCCTTGAAATCCTCCGTTGGGGTGGACGCTCAAGCATTGATTGCGACTCAGGCCCCCTCGATGCTGAGGCGGGTGGGGCCTGACCAAATTAGGTACCTGCGTCTAAATGCCAAGCGAGAAACGAACGTATCCACCATTGTGCTGCCCGACAAGCGTAGTGACGCGTACAAGTTTGTTAGGGAGGCCGTACAGGCGTTTCCCGAACTCTATTTCGCCCGCCTGGTTGTGCTCGGTGAAGGCGACAGTGAGGAAATCGTATTGCCTCGCATCCTTCAAGCCAAAGGTGCACCTGTCGACGAATACGCAGTTGCCATTGCTCCTCTGGGCGGTCGGCACGTAAATCATTTCTGGCGGCTGTTGAACGCGCTAGGTACGCCTCACATCACCCTGCTCGACCTTGATGTGGGTCGTCATCAAGGCGGCTGGGGGCGCGTAAACTATGTTCGTAAGCAGCTTGACCTATTCGATCCCGCACGTAGCATCCCTGATGGGTGGGCCTATCATTCCTGGGATGATGCTGAGCGGCCTGTAAGAACACACCACTGGTTCGACAATGGCAGCGAGACCCGAAGCAGCTTGTTCGAGGAGTTAGAGAACAGAGACGTCTTTTTCTCGGAGCCCCTAGACCTTGATTTCGCGATGCTCAAAGCGTTTCCCGATGCCTTTGATGCTGAGCGATCAGCCCCCACACCACACGACCATGTAACTGTCCTCGGCAAAAGCCATTTCAATCCGGATCAGTACGATGATGAGGAGCAGCAACTCTTCGCGGCCTACCACAAGCTATTCAAACTGAGCAGTAAGCCCGCCGCTCACTTGGATGCTCTGGGTAACCTCACTGACGCAGAGCTGTTGGCTTCTCTGCCGCCGTCCCTCAATCGGCTAGCAAACCGTGTTAAAGCCAAGCTTGAGGAGTCTCCAGAGTGATTTCTCATGATCAATGGGTTCCTTCGCCCGGCGTGCGCTTGGAGAAAAATGCCTGGAGCGTTGTTCGCGAGCTTGATCGGTCGATCCTGCTCACTGCGGGGCCTGGTGCTGGCAAGACCGAAGTGCTCGCGCAGCGTGCTGATTACCTTCTCCGAACCAACAGCTGCCGGTTCCCCAAGCGAATACTAGCGGTGTCGTTCAAGACAGATGCCAGCCGTAACCTGCAAGAGAGGATTCAGCTTCGCTGTGGCTGGAGCTTCGCATCACGCTTCGACAGTGTGACGTTCCACGGTTTCGCGAAACGGATCATCGATAAATTCCTCCCAGTCCTTGCAGAGGAAGGCTTGAGCCCGGATTACTCTATCGGTACCGAGGCTATCCCGGGCAAGCAGATCACCTTCAAGCAACTGCTGCCCCTCGCCATCAAGATCATTCAGGGTAGCGAGGTCGCACGAAACGCAATTCGCAAAACCTACGCGCATGTGTTCCTGGACGAGTTCCAAGACTGCACTGCAGATCAATACGAGCTCATCAAGCTGCTCTTTCTCGACACGGGGATCTACCTCACCGCGGTCGGGGATCGTAAGCAAATGATCATGGGATGGGCCGGAGCGCTGGAGGGTATCTTCAAGACATATGCTACTGAGTTCAATGCCCTTCCCCTCCACCTCTACGCGAACTTTCGATCAAAGCCCAATCTGCTGCGTGTTCAGAATGAAATCATCCGAGAAATTAATCCATCGGCAGTAACACCGGCGGATCTGATCTCGGGTGATGAGGGAGAGATCTTGGCTGCTCATTTCCAGCACTCCTTTCAAGAAGCGAAGGTATTGGCTGACAGCATTCGCCATTGGATTAAAGCGGGAGTCCCGCCACGTGAAATCGCGGTGCTTATGCCGCGCCAGGTGGATGACTATGGCTCGGCGCTGATGGCAGAGCTTGGCAACCATGGGATCGCAGCCAGGAACGACAGCGAGTTACAGGACTTGCTGAAAGAGCCGGCAGCGCGGCTGGTGATCGACTACCTCACCTGCCTTTATGGAAAAGGCCAATCGGATGCATGGGCACGTCTGATGGACTTGTTCACACCCTACGAAGAGGCCAGTCGTGACCACCTCCATAGGTTGTTTGAAACGACCTACCGCAGTCATGTACGTCAGGTTAGGGCCGCTGGCAAGACATCCTCCCCGTATGAGGACTGGTGGACACTGACAAGCAGCTTCCTGAGGGACGTAGGATATCTAACTCTGACTGCACTCTCAGGAGACTACGAGTCGAAGCCACGGTTGCATGAAGTCGTTCGCGACATCAGAAATCGGGTCGATGCGTTGCTCGCTACCGAGAAGACTATTCCCGATGCACTCGCTCGGCTTTCTGACGACCAGGCGGTACGTTTTCTTACGATCCACAAGAGTAAAGGGCTTGAGTTTCACACGGTCATCATTCTCGGCGTGGAGACCCAGGCGTTCTGGGGCAAGCTCGCGGAGGAGCGTTGCGTCTATTTCGTGGGTGTCTCACGAGCCAAGGCACGACTGTTGATCACAACGGCAGATTACCGACCTAAACCCAAGAACGCAGGTCGCTGGACGGAGAATCGCAGCCCGCATGCTGAGTTCGTTTCCCATGTGACAAGGCATCTCACTGGGCGACTACCGCATTCGCAAAACGAGCAGTGATGTACGTCATGGCTAAGATGCGCCGCCCTCAACTAAAAGGTGGATTCGGAATGGCGTACTCAGCGGTGTGGTTGACGCAAGGCAGTAAGCGTCCAGTGACCCCATCTTGATTGGCTTGTCTCCACCCGATGCTCGCCTCAGATCAGACCTACACGTGGACAACTTCCCCCTCGCCCTATGCCGTTGGCCCGCTGAAAAATCAGCATCGGCCCGCCTGGAGATTTAGATGTAGGCGACTTCCGGCTGGCGGCTACTATTCCATGCCAGCGTGCCCGCCTGGAGCGACCGAGCGCCCATGGCCTGATCGTGTTTTCAACAGAATTGTTGTCGATGGGTACAGCACCATGATGCATGTATCGCGTCAGCGCCACCCAACGTTTTAAGCTGTAATCCAGTGCCTTGGCAGTGGCTGAGCCCCCGGGCACCAGCTCTCGCTGAGCCAGCATCCACTCGTGCAGTTTCTCTGCAACAGGCACCGCTAATTTCTGGCGCAGGTGCAGTAAGCCCAGACATAGGCGCGGTGCATTTTCTTCTCGCCCGGCGCCCACCCAGCCCGCCTGCAAGGCGTCGCGTATAGCGTCCGAGGTTTTACTCAGACGGAAGGCTGAACCAGTCAGGCACCAGCTTGGTGTCTCGCCATTCTTCGGTCGGAACTACTCCTGGAATCTTGCCCCAAACACCATCGTCAGCATGGTCGAGCACAATGATTTGCAACCGTCCTTCGGAAGAGTTGACAGCATCTGCAAAAGCTTTGAAAACCTTACGAACCGCGATCCGGTCTTCATCATTGAGCTCATGCTCTTCTTCGACCTGCGCGGCACGTTTTACCGGGAAGTAGACTTGGCTGGGCTGGTCGAATACTAGGAAATGCGGGACTGGGTGCTCGACCGACTTCTTGGCCATGAATAGCTTCTGCAGCGCGAGGAGCATGGCCACATGGTAGGCGAGCCAGTTCGCACCACTACCAATTTCCCAAAGGAAATCATCACGGCCATCATGGCGCACCTTGATGGCCAAGTCCGTGATCGACAGCCCAATCCTTGCGTCCTTCCACTCAGCATCAAGAGACGGGGTGATTTTCGCGCAATAAGCACTCAAGGAATCCAGGATTTTACGGGTGTTCGCTCTGATCAAATCCACGGATACGAGTGGCGCAAGCTCCGCCATTCGCTTGTCCACCTTCTCCAACTCGCCGGCTAAGGTGCTATCGAATTGAGCCTCTTTGTAGTTTTTGATTGCCTCTTCAAGCCTTCCCAGGTATCGGTCAATGTCTGCTTCGCGTAACGCTTGTCCTTTGGCTTGCGCGTCGACCAACTCAATCGCTCTAATTTCTTTACGGATGGCATCAAGTTCATCTGAGTCCTCGTTCATCGCGTTTCGGAGCCGTAGCATTTCGCTCTCGATCGATACGGGAACTACCGGTGCGACCCGCGCACTGTCTTCGATGCTGCTGAGGGCCTCGCATAGCGCGTCCAGCTCAACCGATGCCGACAGGGTTGGGGACACGAGTGCACCGATAGGTGTCACATTTTCTTTTTTCACCAAGCCCTTGAGCCATGTCGAGAGAGACAGGCGATCCTTCATGGTTTCTAGGGCAGAAACGTAGGCGTCAGCATCTTTCTGCAGTCCGCTCAGCTGATTTAGCTTCTGGCGACCTGCAAATAGATTCGCGGCAATAATTTCTTCCCTGGTCTTGAGCTCTCCAATGGTGGTGATCGAGGCCTGGATGGTCTCTAGTTTTGGTTGAGCATCCCTTGAGGTTTTCATCAGAATTGCGGCGAGCTGTTCGACCGCAACAGGCCATTCCTCGGAAAGCACCGAGTCGATACCAACCAGGCCATACTCACGCGCTCGGAAGTACCAGCTATTGGCTTCTCCCCGGAGCCGAGCTGACGCGTCGGCCAGTGTCTTGATTTCTGACCGAAGCTGCTTTTGTCTGCGCTCCAGATCCTTCATTTCCCAAGACGCCAGCAGTGTCTGGGGCGTGACAGCACCTAGAATGAAGGGAAAGATGTCCTTCAGTTTTTCCCGGTGGCCGGTCGTGTCTGCCTTATAGAAAAGGACATCCGGATTGGCGACGATGTTCTGCGGCTGAAAGGTGAACGCCATCAGGTCTCGGAAGCTGGGCCGATTCTTGAATCCGAATTTGACGTCTTCGCCGAAACCGATGTTGGGCAGGCCTGACAGCCGATTCAGGATCTCTTTAACGATGTTGCGGTTGGAATTTTTTCGTTCGATCCTGGCTGGGATAGAAATGCTCTGCCCCTCTAGCACGAACATATCATCGGTGGAGCGCTGGCGGCCCGGCTCGGATCTCGCGAACAGCTTCATGCCCTCATCCGTATCCACCAGCAGTCCAAACCATGCACAAGTATTCCTGATCGTGCCCACTGGGATCGCACATTTCTCTGAGGCCAGGCAGTAGTCGATAATAGGAATGACCGCGGACTTGCCCGCCTTAGACGAGCCGCTGATGACGTTCACAGCACCTGGTGTAAACTTCACTTCACGGTACTGGCGACCATTTTTTGGCCACAAAATCAGTTTTTCAATTTGCAGTTTCATCAAAAACCTATCCGTAGGGCGGTCTGGACTTCCTGGATGGAAAGCGCTCCACACCAACCACCAAGCTTGTCTGCGTGTTTGCCTAACTCTCTTACCGTGTCAGGGATGTTGGGCGGGTATCGCTTGGTGCTGTAATTGACGACTGCAGTGGTGCAGTCGAGAGTTAACAGGCCACTGTCCAGTGCGATGCTCACGCTGCTAAGCGATGTTTGTCTCAGCGCCAGCATGCGGCGCTGGATGGATAACAATAACTCCTGCTCCTTGGAGAATTTGGCGGCGAAGAGCCGTAACCCTGAGGTTGAATTGGTCTTGCCAATGATCGTCCGTAGAGGCTCACTGAAGATGATCGGCAATACGAGAAACAGGAACGGTAGCGATGGGCCTGCGCCTGTGCATTGCCGTTTATACCCTTTGACGAACTCCCACATAAGAACCGCCCCAAGGGCAGGATTTTGCACCAAGTAAATCTCGTCGTTGAGCCGAGGAGACATTTTGAATTCAGGGGTTTCCATCCTGGCCAACCTGTTTCAAAGCCAAGCCGCATGCCTCCAGATGGAGCCGGGCGGCCAGCGGTTATAGTATTTATTGACGGAATCCAGAAGCCTTCATCAATCTTCGAGCAGATCCAGGTAGCGAGGATGCCAGCCGATCTTCTTCACGTTGGCGAACTCCTGATAGGTTCCGCGCACGAAGAACCTTGGGGATTCGGTGCCATCCAGAGGCTCGGATATATCCATGCACTCCATTTTCAACAGCTGTCCTTTATCCAGTTCTGAAGCGCTGGGATAGGTCATGTTTGTCTTCTTATTCAGAAGCTCCCATTTGTTGAATAGAGTTTTGCGGAATGCCTCGAAATCCTGGTCGCACACCAGGCCTTTCTCGCCCCATCGAACCTTGTTCGTTTTGGACTGCAAGAAATCTGATACCGCTTCGAACCCATCCCCTGCCTTGTCAATAAGGTCTAGCTGACGAAGCAATGTCAAAGCCAAGGGGCGGCACTCCTCGATTACGTCATCGGAAGGCGCAGGCACGGTATAGGTCTTCAGAAGGTTCAGGGTGCTTCGACTGACGAACGTCGACATGTAGTCTTTGAAAGTGTTGCGCGACAGCGCAGGGTACTGCCTTGCAGCGATCAGTGCATCGGAGTTGTTTTTGACCCAGCCAATGGCAACGTTGCAGGCATCTTCAAGCCTGTCATCTGGAACGGTGAGCGCGAAGTGATTCGAAATCCTGCCGATCAGATCGTCATTTCCTGTTTCCAGCTCGAAGGCCATGACAAGGTCAGCCCGCTTCGCTTCGTCGTAGGCGAGAAATTTTTCAATGTAGGGTTTGCACTGCTCCGGCTTTTCCGCCTCATAGGCATCGCGGATCTCCTGCACGACTCGATCAACCAGCCCCCTCGTGTGGGCGAAGTGGAGATGGTTGGCAAACTCGCCGTCTTTCTTCTGCAGGACGTACAGGCGGAAGCGGGTTTTGCTCAAGTCGATCAGGCCTGCCTCAATGACATCGATCCAATTGGCGAAGGTCTTCCATAAGTCGACAGAAAAATTGCTGATGGGGTTGGTAACCAAGCCGCTTTTGGCCTGCTCAAGTAAGCCAGAACCGTCGGCATGGTGGACATCCGTATCATCAAAGACCTCCAGTGCAACGTAAGAGCCCTGAGGGGCGTCGCACAGGTGCAGACACATCCGGGTGGACTGCAGGGAGAATCCCAAGAAAGACCCCGGCCGGCTGGACTTAAGTTGAGGGGCCTGACTTGGTACTGGGTTTGATTCCGAGCCAATCACATTCATTCATCCCTGCTCTGCTATTAGAGCTAGCACCGGCTGTAACTCGGCGCAACCTCTCTATGCGTGCACGCGAAATCCATGCGAGGGCTAGGCCGTCACAGAGATTCTATATTGCCATCATTGCGCAAGATGGTAACGCACTTGGGACGCTGGATAAACCGACAATCTCAAGCGCATAAGGGTTACCTGAAGGCAGGAGTACACTTGTACTCCATGGTCACTGCCTCGCCCTCCAACATGAGGGTTAATGCTCCTTCACCCTCCTTCAGCCTGGATTAAGGTGCGGAGTGCTTCGTGAAGGGCGATTGAGGGAAGGGCTTGGGCCAAGGCGCGTGCTGCAGTACAGCCTCACGCTCAGCCAAGTATTTTTTGCGTAGCCCCTGTCCCGTCACAAACCGTGGCATTCGAGGGTCGCCCGCTGATCAGCGATGCGAGGATAGATGATCGAAAGCCACGTGATGGGAGTGTCTGGGCAATACCCAGTCGACAATGTACGGAGCTGCTTGAGATGCGGAAAGTTTTCGGCCGCAGACGTCAACGCTGCAATAGCCGAAGTCGAGTCACCTGCCAGCCTGTAGCGTTCGGCCATTGCCATTCCCATACACGCCTCCACGTTTGCAGGCACTTTGATGCCAGTGGGCTTGTAGCGTTGCGTGTAATAGCGATCTAGCTGAGTCTGATGGTCTGCCGGTGTCCATTCGGTATCGCCACCCAGGACTGCTTGCGCAATCAAGGATTCGACACTGGGCTTGTTCAGCAGCTCCAATTCTTTTGTCGTGTGGAGCCTCTGACCTGGTTCGTGCCCTAGATAGACGTTGGAGAGATACCAGAACGCCAAGAACGAAATCCTCTGAGGTTCGCTCATTTGCGACAGGATACTGAAACCGGCGCCGATCACTTGGGCGGGTCGGTGGAGTTTGCGGTTGGGGTACTCAAGTAGGCACTGATCCAACAGCTCGACCAACCCTTGGAAGAAGCGCCTGGGCGTCTGGCTATCCAAGCCTGCAGGGTTGTACATCCACATCGACGGGTCGAGTCTGATCCTCAGAAGGTGAGGATTATCCCACTCGTAGTTACATGGCTCGTGCTCAATCTTCTCTGCCTTTCGAACAAACTCGATGACTACCGCCCTGACGAGTCGAAACAGCCCCTGGAAGGTGAAGGTGAGCTTGCCATCATCCTCGCAGGTTTCATGGTGGCTGGCGAAGTGCAGAAATTCCTTGGTCAACGGTTTGAGCGTGTGAACATAGCTTGAGCGCACCCCATAGAGATTCTGGAGCGCTGCCTCCAGGTCACGGCGCCCGATCGGATGTGCCTGAGCATCGGCTTGAGCGGTAAAATAATCTGCCGGCAAATGGGCCAGGATGAATTGGACAAATCGATAACTAAGGCGTGGGTGGATCACCTCCAGCACCGCGGCCCTGACTGCCTTCGCGCACGCTTCATCCGCACCATCCAGAGCCGTATCAATCCCCGCCCTCTTCGGTTCAGGAATATCCGACCAGGCTGGTTCGTGGCCATCAAACTTCTGAGCCAGCGATTCAATGCACATCACCAGCAACGTGTAGGCCAGGTTGAGGTCATCGCTCATCCTATGAACAGCGGCCACGTACGTTCTGATGGCCTGGATGGCCGCAAGGTATGTGCTGCGCTGCAACCCGATCAGTTGCTCAGCTAACTTTTCGAAAGCCTGGATCTCGGACTGAGTGACCATCACGGATGCGTCATAGAAGCGTGCCATGCGCTCACTGGGCTGCCGTTCCCCTGGTCGGGGGCGCTGGCGCAGTAGGCGTTCAGCAACGTGAACGTCAGGCGAGCAAATCACCTGCAGGCTGAAGGACGCCACATCCGCAAAGTCATCAATGTAAGCACCCATGGTGCGCGAAACCAGAACCCCCGGTTCCGGCTCAGCCGCCTCCATGTACTCGGTCATTTCATACCCCAGCGCGGCCGGAGTGTGAGAAGTATCCAGGTTGATCAGACTCCCGATCCTGGTGCTGACTCGGTCACCAGCCCGGAGATTCAGGTTCGTGTAGATCACCCCTTTGAGATCCTGGGTGCGTGGGTTATCGCGATTGCTGAAGAGCTTGCCGGTCGCAGCCTGTAGCACGGGAACTCCCTGTATGTTCGGTATTTGGTCGTCAGCCGCACTGATGATCGGCTTTGCATTAATCCCGTCCAGCACTTACGGCTTGAGGCAGCACCAGTACCCCCATCACACCTGTGGGTGAGGCGCCAGGCATCAGTTTAACCTAAAACCGAAGAGCCCTTACCCAGCATGAGTTGGCCGGATTGCCTACTCAGTCCCGCTCGCGACCGCCTTCGCGCAATCCTGCCTTCAGTCGTTCAAAATTCGATGGCTGCCGCCCTTCGCTCGAAGGATCTATCAAGGCTACAACCCCAGATCGGTTGCGAAATGGTGGTCACGTATATCGCCCGAGGCATAACCATCTTCGACAAGGCGCTGTCTCAAGCAGCGAACCACGTGTAGTCGTAGGGAGTGACGGACTTCGATGCCTGGGCAGAGCAGGTAGAACCTGCCTACTTGACTTCGAAGCAAGGCGCTGTGTAACGCTACCAGCCCCTCGTCACCGATGTCTTGAGCATACAGCCGCGACGGCGATTCAAGGCCCGGCGTTCTCTTGTAGCTACTGATCGCGGCGTCGAGCATGCGTCCAAGTTGAGCGCCATAGCGCTCGAAAGCCCGCGCCCACACAGCCGTTTCTACACTCGTGTTCAAACCTGTCCGCTCCTAACCGTCGGACGAAAGCTGTGCTCGAAAGCAAGTCGCGGCCGGGTAGTCATTTATACTGGCCGTAGCTGAAGTCAAAGCCTGGAGGATTTAGATGTTTATTGAGTTCGACCTGAACCGCAATGATTTTGATGCCCTGATGCGGCATTGCCAAACGTTCCGACCGAACAAGGGTGATGCACGTGAAGATCAACGCCTACTAGATGGACTCGAAGCCCTCCTGGAGGCCATGCGAGCATCAGATCGCGTCGCATCCGAAAGCTGATCGGCATCCCCACTCGGTGACGTTGCCTTCAGAACGATGTACGTAGCCTGGTTGAGCTAGTCAACCTGATCTAATCTGCAACCGATATTAAGCTCATCGCTCAGGCTCATGTGCACCTGGCGGAGCCCTATTGGGAATGTTTCGCTGAAGGATTCAGATCTGAAATGTTTAGCTTACTGGAGCAAACAGGTGGCGCCATGGCCTTCACCAGGATAAGCACCCATGGATACCTGTTTCTCAGGCAATGGCAGCCTGAAGTCCCAACGCTGGAGTTGGCAAACAGAATCGGTACTGTGATTGATATTGAGCGCATCGCCGCCGCACACCGAATCAGCAATGTCCAGACGTTGGTTCCGCGCGGTAGTGAGGAGTCCTCCCTGCACAGTTATAGTGGGGTCTACGGGCTTGGCGAGTTTCCTCCTCACACGGATTACGCTCACTGGAGCATTCCTCCTCGCTTCCTTATGCTTCGCTGCCTAGTTGGTGACCCTTCCGTCAGCACTTATCTGTTGCCGGCTGCATGCATTGCTGATCGCACAAGCCGCATCATTGACAGAGCGATTGTGGCGCCGCGACGCAAACACCCAACCCAAGTACTCTGCCCCCTCGCAGTGCGATACCGCCATGGTGCACAAATCGGGTTCAGATGGGACGCGCTTTTCCTCCGGCCATTCAATCAGCCGGCAGAGGCATTGGCGAATGTGGTTTCGACTCTGGCCGAAGACAAGCGCATTGCGATCACTTTAAGCAATCCAGGCGACACTCTCATCATCGACAACTGGCGAATGCTTCATGGGCGTTCGGCAGTTCCGCCGCAAGCGCGGGGCCGCCGGATCGAGCGCATTTACATGTCTACTTTATGGGAGGTGAAATGACATCAGTTCAAGACTCGCCTTGGTCAAAAGATTCGCTTCTGGCCAAAGCGAAGGTCTATGCCGACGAGATGAGTTGCTTTGGCGCAACCGACTGGAGGTTTGGGCTTTTTTCTTCGCTGAGCCTTGAGTTTCTCGCCCGAGCAGCGCTTTCCAACATATCTCCGGTGCTGCTCGCAGACCAGCAGAACTGGCGGAATATCATGTACGCCTTGGGCAAGGAGCCTACGAGCAAAAAATTCTCCGCAACCTCCATTGGCACCAAAGAAGTCCTGGGGCGTTTGAAAGAGTTGGTGCCGAGTTTTACAGAAGAGATCGCCGGCTTTTGTTCTAAGCATGTGGAGCGCCGGAACATTGAGCTTCACACTGGCGAGGCAGCCTTCCTCGATGCTGCCACGTCTGAATGGCTTCCTCGGTTCTACCGGGCGTGTAGCATTTTGCTCCTGTCGATGGAGCGCTCATTGGAAGAGCTTGTCCCTGACGCCGAAAAAGCCCAGGAGATGATCGCCTCTTTGGAGGACGCAGCTGGAAAAGCTGTCGAGCAAGATATCAGGGCTCATGCCAAGGTATGGGGCAACAAAACCGACGCTGAGCGGAAGACCCTGAGAACTCAAGCCGCCACTTGGGCTACTAGGCAACAGGGGCATAGGGTGAAATGCCCTGCTTGCGCGTCCAATGCACTGCTGCACGGAGATGCGATTGGCACGGTCTCGACGTCGATTGGTGATGATGAGGTTATCCAGCGTCAGAGCATGCTGCCTTCCGGTTTTGAATGCGTGGCGTGCCTGCTTAAGATCAGCGGCTTCTCCAAGCTGTCGGCTTGTGGTCTGGGCGACGTCTTCACCCAGACCTCAACCTACACCGCTGCCGAATTCTTCAGCCTTTATACCGAGGACGATCTTGAGGATGCCAGGCGCGAGGGGAGTGAGTACGAAATGGACAACAATGAGTAACGGCATTGGAGTGAGGCGGTACTCAGAATGCCCATGCTCTTGACGGGCTGAGTTGCGAGCTTCTTGGCACTCATGGATGTGTTGATCATCAAGCGTGTTGGATGGGTTAAAACGCTCCCCAATCGTCTTGGTCTCTTATGGCCCGGACAGACATTGCATCCGCCCGGGCCATGATCGATCTAGAGCTCTATAACGATCTTACCCACCTGGCTGTTTGATTCCATGTAGCGGTGTGCTTCAACGATCTCGTCGAACTTGAACACCTTTCCAACGATCGGACGCAAGCTGCCACTCTCCAGGCCCTCAGTAATGAACGCCTTGGCTCTGTTCAGGCGCGCCTCATCCTGGGTAATCTCGAAAAGCTGGTAACCCCGGATGGTCAAGTCTTTGCCAAGTAGCTCCATAACCGGCACGCTGATGTCAGACGTCTCTAGCGCGCCGTACTGGAAGAAAATCCCGAGGAAAGACAGTGACCGCAGGATGTTACCCACCTCAGGGCCACCCACGGGGTCAAAGGCAATGCGTGCACCCTTCCCGTCCGTGATGCGAGCCACAGCATCGACCAGATCCTCTTCAGCCGTTGCGATCACGTGCACTGCCCCAGCGTCCACGAGCGCCTGGCGCTTCTCCGAGGTGCGAGTCAACGCCACCGGAATGGCGCCAAGTGAATTGGCGATTTGAATAGCTGCCAGTCCCACACTGCTCGACGCAGCACGGATCAGCACAACCTCACCCTTCTGTAGCTGGCCGATGTCCACCAGGGCGCCATAAGCAGTGACGTACTTCATCCAGGTAGCTGCGGCCTCTACCGAAGACAGCCCCGCTGGCTGCTTCACCAATGCATGCACCGGCGCAACAACGGTCTCGCCATACATGCCGTAGTCCGCAAATGAAAATGCTGGGATCACATTCACTTCATCGCCTACGGCAAATTCGGTCACACCTTCTCCTATCGACCCAATCGTACCTGCCGCTTCATAGCCCAGGGCAGCGGGCATGTCGGGAGTGAAGGTGTATAGGCCGGAGCGGTACATTGCTTCCGCGCGATTGAGCCCAAGCGCTTTGACCTTGATCCTCACCTCGCCTGGGCCAGGAGCCCCGACGTCAAGCTCATCAATCTGAAGTACCTCAGGGCCACCCAGACGATGGAATCGAACAACCTTTGACATGTCTTTGTTCCTCTTGCGAATGCTCAAAGCTCAAAATTACTGAGCTGCAAGCCGGAGAAAAAGACGCGTCCGAGTTACAGACTGATATCTAAAAATTACCAATCAAGGCTGGGTCAAGCCCTTGTCAGCCATCAGCGACCGTAGCCATGCAACGAAGACCTCGACCGCCGGTGGCATCAGTTCGCGATGGGGGTACAGGATAGAGACACGTTTTGAAGGTACCGGGCATTGCTGCATCACCTGCGCCAGCGCGCCGGAATCAAGATGAGCCTGAACATTGAGCGCCGGGCCTTGGATCAGGCCGAAACCCGCCAAGGCTGATGCGACAAATCCCTGAGTATCATTCACGTTGATCGCCGACCTGACACGAACGGTCTGGACTGCACTACCCTGAACAAACAACCATTCCAGCGTGCGAGGATTGCTGCCCGAGAAGTAGTTCACCGCGAGGTGTTCGCTTAGATCAGCAATGCACTCGGGTACCCCATGTCGAGCGAGATACGCTGGAGATGCACAGGTCACCATTGGGTAGATAACCAATCCCGCTGGCAATCAGGCTGGAATCTTCCAAGGCGCCAAGCCTTACGACGCAGTCAACGCCTTCGCTGATCAAGTCGATCGGCTTGTCATTGGTATTCAGCGTCAACTCGATCCCAGGATAGCGTTGCTGGAAATCCATGAGCGACGGAATGACGAGCAAGTGTCCTACCGATACCGGCAGGTCGACACGTAGCTTCCCGACCAACCGCGCTGGACGATCGCTCAGCGAAGCCATCGCCTGCCCAACATGCCTTGCACCGGTGGTAAAACGCTTCCCCCTCCCGGGTCATGCTGAGCCTGCGTGTAGACCTGTTCAGCAGTCGCCCATCAAGCCGCTGCTCAAGGAGCTGGATTGACTTTGACACCGCCGGCCGGTGCATGTGGAGCGACTGTGCAGCGTTGGTAAAGCTGCCGGTCTCCACAACACTCACGAAGACCTGCATCGCATTAAGTACGTCCATTCATGTCTCCAGATGAAGCGGGTGCAGCAGCACTACTCGCTTGATGGGAACGAGCCCCATGGGGTGAATAGTGTGATATGCGTCGCACCAGAAAAATAAAGTGCCACCCCTCCCCCTTGAAAAATCGCAAGCGAGACGGAGCTTTTAATATTTGAGGGCAAAAGAAAAAGCGAAGATCGAAGCCAACCTCTGGAATGGCTGACTGACACAGTCTTCTAGGTGTCATAGGCTTCTATGCTCTTCGAGCTTTTTCCTGCTCTGAATGATCTCACGATGAGGTTGCAGCCACTGGGCTTGTAGGGGGATCGCCTTTTTGGCGGCTTCGCCGCCACCTTCGCTTTGCTTGCAAATACAACCCTACACTCTGAATTTTTTGTGCAGATGGCACCTGCGGTGGCGATTTGCAGGTACTCGTACGCCTGAAATTTAAGGGTATGGCTGGCGCTGGTTTCGCACGGGTACCACCAGGCTCGGATCGTGAGCTACGAACACTTGAAGGAGTACAAATGTACTCTTCGCTGTAGCACTGGTTGAAGGTTCTCGGCACTACGCCTGTGAACCACCCGCCTCACTCGATGCACGCACGCTATAAGTTCTGCTTCTGCGCCGGCGAGCTTATGTGCCAGCCCCTCCTCCTACAGCTTCGCGGCTGCAACCTCCGACTGAGCGTCACCGACCTCTTTAGATTTGGCTCCCAACTGGCTAGCGAGCAGTTCCTTGGCATCTTCCGCACGGGCATGCATCAACACCTGCACGGCCAATCCCGGCGCGGAATGCGCACAGTAAAGCAAAGCCAGATCGAGTTCCCCAGTGAGCAACTGACTATGTAGGGTGGCACCCATGCCTTCGTTGAAATAGAGGGTTACCCTAGGGTGGCGTTCTCGCAGAGCGTTGAGCAGCGGTACTGCCAAGGTGGACGCTGCCTTAGCCAAGACGGCGGCACCCGGGAAACGGTTCAGTACCCGAGGGAGCAACTGCTGCCCAGGAAAATACTCTCGGAACCCCTTGGGCATTTGGGTACACTCAGGCCTAAGTGAATGCTCTGGATTAGGGAGTGTGAGAGGTGAATAGTGTCTGAAAGTATGATGTCCCGGGTTGGTAAGCAATTTTCGGTGAACCTAGGAGAGATCTTCCATCGTTCACCTGATGGTCGCATTATGCCTCGAAGTGGGTTTGTCGATGATCTGATCTGCCGGATCGGCATCATGTACGTTCAACAGACCACTGTGAATCTCGACCCAGCCCCGATCATCGAGGCCATCAAGACACTCGGCGATGACGCGCGCGTTCAGACGCTGATGGATGGTTATAAAACTCTGGTATTTCACTACGAAGATTATTGCGACACGAAAGATCCCAGCTACCTGAAAGACATTAATCTTCAGGCAAAAAAATCCGTCCCTGGGTTTGCTGGCGCTCTTCGAAATCAGTTAGACGCTATCAAGCTTGAAGAATGGTTCCAGATCGAGAAGAAATTCAGACTTCTTGATACTCTTTGCGACATCTACATTAAAGTTTTTGCCCTTCACTTCTTCGCGCGAACCACCCTTCATCCGCAAACCAAATCAAATGTTTATCGCTTGCAACCACAGATTCACGAAGCGATCGAAATGCTGCGTTGTAAGCTACAAGACACGTTGCTTCCGAACGGGAGCTCGCACAACTCAGTATTGCTGGAAGCATTCCTGATGAAAGACAGCGACCTTTTTGAATACTATGCGCACTATGACGGCAGGTATTGCTCAATCCAAGGAACGCAACGTTTTGTCATGCTGGGCAACAGTAACTCTCCATACCACTCAAATATCCTCATAGAGAAGCCAAACCCGGGAATGGAGCACAAAAATTTCGCCAACAGGCTCATTCAGCTGATCGAAAAATTCGAAACTCTATCGCGGGTGACTAGCTTCATTGAAACGGCGGACGAAGAGAGCATGCTCCCCTTGCTGCTTGCAGATTTGAGCCGGCCTTTACGGTGAAATCGACGTTGATCCTCACGCCCCCAAGTTTTTGACTGCAAAGTAGACAAAGCTCCGCAGTTTCGGTGTCATCCTCCTGTCCTGTGCGTAAATCAGATACAGCTGGCGTGCTGGGATTGTGTACTGAGGCAAGAGCTCTGCCAGGGGTACCTGCCTCCAAAGCCTCGACGACCAGTCCAGCTGGCTGCAGCAACACACCAAGGCCGGCTATTGTCGGACTGAGCAGAGCCTCTCCATGGTTACAGCGGCGGCAATTGCTGCGCCACGATCTCAATGGTGACTTGCCCACATCGGCACTGACCGATGGCACCTGCGGTGGCGATTTGCAGGTACTCGTACGCCTGAAATTTGAGGATATGGCTGGCGCTGGTTTCGCGCAGGTACCACCAGGCTCGGATCGCGAGCTACGAACCCTCAAAGGAGTACAAGTGTACTCCGCGCTGCACTACTTTTGAAGGCTATCAGCATTAAGCCTGTGAGCCATCCGCTTCGCTCGATGAACCCAACGCTGCAAGTTCTGCTTCTGCGATGGCAAGCTTATGTACCAGACCCTCCTCCCTCAGCTTCGCGGCTGCAACCTCCGACTGAGCGTCACCGGCCTCTTTAGATTTGGCTTCCAACTGGTTAGCGAGCAGTTCCTTGCCACCTTCCGCACGGGCAGTAGCGGCATTGGCAATGCCTAGGTCACCCCGCAGACGTTCGAGGGCCTCGCGATGGTGCGAGTTCTCTTTGGCCTGTTGGCGACTCTCGGCAATGAAACGCTCGTTATCCCGGATCAATCGGGAGATTTCCTCCTGCTTGACCATGAGCGTTTGCTGAAGGACGGTCAGCTCCTGCTGCATTTGATAGACCTGGGACTCGTGACGGCTCAGATCCTGTGCGCGTGATCTCAGTCTGCAGTGTGGACTGAGTTGTTTTGAGCTCTTCAGTTTGAGCAGCCAAGACATCCCCTTGCGCCCTAAAACGGAGCTTGAGTTCATCGAGCTCGCTCTCAAGTGCCTCGGCTCGGGAGACCAATAGCTTACGCTCGTGCTCGAACTCTGCTCGTGCTTCAAGAAAGGCCTGACTGCCCTCCTCCTGGACTTGATCCAACAAGCTTTCGACGACCCCGCGCAGCGCGCCGCTCATGCGTTCACGAGGGTTCGCTTCTAATCCTGGTGACTCCAGCTGCTTTAGATACCGAGCGATTGTGGTCTTTGAACCCGTATTTCCAATCTCCACCCGGACTGCATCAATGCTGGGATATCCCCTGTGCCTTCAGGCAAGGCATTTGTGCGTCGGCTTACTTGCCTCTTGTAAATGACCTTCAAAGCTACTCTCCCTAGTGTTGGTGATTTTCTACCCTGATGCCCTGCTATAGGCCTTGGCATTCGCTCGCGCGGTACCTTAAGGTAGTGGCTTTTGGATATCAACGCTTGGCCTTGCCTGAACATCTGGCAGGCAGCGCTGGCTCGGAAATCGAGGCTTCTGGCCTCTACTCAAGGAGATGCGTTGTGAGGGAAACATTCTCAAGGCGGCACGGCTTCTCGAATACTGAAGAGGCAGAAATAACAGTCAGAGAGGACGCTCCCGGAGAGTTGCGTAGCTTCTTCGTCCAGCTGTGCTATGACTGCGGGCTGACGCCCTCTACTCTCCGAGGCATAGTGTGCCAGGCGCTAAAACGGCAACCCGACCGCAACAACTGGAGCGACTTCCCCAACGTAGACAACGAGGTTGAAGACCTCCTTCAGGGGTGCACGTGGTTCAAGGTGTACGACATCATCGAACGTCTGCATGACTACCTTGCAGAGACTCGTTACGACCGGGATGTGTACAACCACTTCGTTATCGAGTTGAACGATTACTTCGTCGAGTTTGGCATCGGATGGAAGCTGGTCGCAGGGCGGCTCGAGACACGGGGCCCTGAATCCTTCGAGGTGATCGTCAAGAATGCAAAGGATGCTGAGCACAATGCCGGTCACTCTACGGCCAGCAAAGAGCTGCATCAGGCTATAGCTGATTTGTCCCGCCGACCTCAGCCAGATCCTACTGGTGCCATCCAGCATGCGATGGCCTCGCTTGAGTGCGTAGCCCGTCAGGTGACTGGTGACGTGAAGGCCAACCTAGGCGATATCCTAAAAAGGCACAATACGCTTATCCCTCCGCCACTCGATCAAGCCGTCGCTCGAGCTTGGGGGTACGCCTCTGAGAATGGTCGACACCTCCGAGAGGGACGTGAGCCTTCCTACACGGAAGCCGAACTGATTGTTGGCTTGTGTGCGTCGCTCAGCAACTATCTCATCAAGAAAACAGCGAGCGCACCGCAAGGTGAAGACACGGAATCATTTTTCTAGGTAAACGGACTAAAGGGCGACACATGGCAGTTTCATCGAGTATCCGGAATCAGCTCAGAACGACGCTGCACCATGAGCTTGGGCATTGGCTGGTAGCCCGCCATTTCGGTTTCAAGGCCGGTGAGGTCAGCGTCCGGCTTGAGGATCAGCAGGTTTTGGGGACATCCCTTATCGAACCCTACGCTCCAGTTCAATTGGCAGACACAAAGCAGGTGCGCAGCAACGTTTTCAACCGCATGGTGGTGCTGTGTGCCGGGGTAGTGGCGGATATCGCGTCGCGCGGCCCTGAAGTCAGTCAAGCAGTCATAGACGACGCTTTCAACAAAGGAGTGATGGATGAAACAGGATTGACTGATCGTGGAAAGGTGGAAGAGTTGCTGTTCATCCTTGTCAGCATCGATCATGAAGCGTCATCTGATACGGACGTAAATGAAGACAGATCGCAAAAGATATTCGGTGAGGCTTATGGGCGGGCACAGGAATTAATCAAAGAGTTTTTCCCTAAGCTTGAGTTAATGGCGACGTTCCTCAGGCAAGGCAGAGAAAATGCAATCCGGTTCGAATTCCCCTATGAACGGGTGGTTCGCGCTGAATTAGACGCAATTGCCCAGCTATCTAAATCTCAACAGAAAGCCTAGATCCCCACTGAATCTTCGCTGGTATGCGACCACCGAACGCCCAGTCGGCAGTTGAGGCCGTCTGGGCGCCGTCAAACGCACCTTAAGCCTAGGCCGCCCGCCGTTTCAGATCCTGGTTGAGGATGAAGTCATTCTCAGAGTAGTCAACAGGACGGTCGATCACATGTACTCTTGGCGTAGCCAGTCATTCCTGTAGCAGCGGCAGAAAGTGTGCCGCACTCTCGACCCGGTGCCCCTTCGCTCCGTAAGCATTCGCGTACTGTACGGAGGCCGGGTTACCTTAGGCCAGAACAAAATCAGTCTGTGCACTGTGGCTTTCACTGCTTATGATCCCGAGGGCCTTTGCATCGCGGCCACCCTCCCCGGATTCTCACGGCGTCTCGCGCTTTCAGACGAATGCCTCAATCGGTTGATGGTCGAGATCAATACCGAGCGACGTTAACAGAAGCAGGTCGCGGGAAAGCTTGCCTTCCTCGGGAGCTTGACTGAACCGGATCTCGTCAGGGCTTCACACAATTGTTCGCGGGGCAGGAAAGGCCTTGGCAAAGGAGAAGCTGATAGGCCTAGATCTGCCTGTCGTGGCTGGGTGTGACGCACCTAGAAATATCTAACTACGACCACCCCATCAGCGGCTGATGTAATTTGATGTCGAAGGCCGTGTAGCGCTCCTACACCGCTGACTGACCCTACCGAGGATCGATTCGATTTAGCTGGTCATCATGTTGGCCACTGCGACCGCATACGGTTGGCCGTCTCGTCAGTTTTTTTTAACCCGAGTTAGAGGGGGAAGTTAGCATCCGCGTCCGCTGGACAGCCGTAATGGCACTGGGCTACCGTTCGAGTCTCACGGACTTTACGGTTCATACCCGTCGTAGGGACACGGACATGATTGACGAGCTTCAAGCCAGCAAATCTTGCTACTTCTACCGCCAAAAAGCACCGGTCACAGCAGCCGCGATCACAGGCTTGTTCCGGGCGATCAGAGCAACCCACACGTCCCCCTCGAACAACCTTTTCTCGTTCATTCGAGAGCCACAAGGAGCATCCTTCTGGTCTGCTTTGTGCTTCCAGTTCGACAAGACACCTGCTTTTCTACCTGGCGCTGATGATGTGATCGATCGGGTAACCGGGTATTTGCTGATCGTTGAGCACCGTGATTACGTCGCCATTTTCAAATCTCAGCTGGAAATCCCAGCTGATTTCTCAAAGCGTCACCTGCAGCGTATCAGCGCTCAGGATGTCGATCGCGGGCTCACCAGCGAGGCCTCCGTTTTTGCCAAGGTTCGGCTACGGCATATGACGTTGTCTCGGTTTGCGTTGCGCAGCAAAACGCTCGAAGGCGAAAATCTGCAGAACAACGTGGGCATGGCCTCCTCGGCTCGATTTGCCCCTCTGGGCTATAGCTTCACTGACGCGGACGAGCACTTCTCTACGACACCGCGAACCGGTCGAATTTCGCTTCGGGCAGATCGTGCTGGATATCTGGGAATGGTTGATTTTGCGTGCAGTATCATCGACCGCCTACAGCCTCGAGCTGGAGGGCCATCGTCCTCTCCGTTCCTGGAAGCGTTCGCGCGACCACTGGAGTTATCGGATCTCACGGCCAACCCTACGCAATTGGCAGTAGACACCGCCATCCTTGGGCAGGCCATCTTTGATGACAAAATCATCCGTTTGGTGAAGCGGGATGGTGGGGTCTATCGAGAGCTGCCGAAGCTGGAGGTCGACCCGATACTCGCCGAACTGACTGAGGTGTTGGGGGTCGCTAAAAACGTCAACGGTAAACTGCTGCTGTCAAAACTTGCGACAGGCGTTGAAGTCGGTGAGATCGCTATCAACAAAACACGAATCGCCTTGAAACGCCTCACGCTCCCGTTGCTCGCTGATGTTTACGTAGAAGACACCCAGTTTGCTCTCGGGGCGGACGAAGATCGCGTCCAGCTTAAGCAGTTCATCGACAAACAAGATACGTTCATCATCCTGTTCGACCAACCACGGTTTGCCTACCTGGACGGCAGCCTTTACCAGGACGACTCCCTGGTCAACGGAGGCAGTCAGTTCCTTGGTTACCTGTTCGAGAATGCAGAACTCGCGACCGTGACGGATGAGAAAGGCGCATTCACTGTTGCCCACCGGATGTTCGATCCTGACTCCACATTCGGCACGGTGCTGTCGACGGTCGCCCCCGAGGACGATGTCATAGTCTGCGATGACCTCGGGGATGAGTGGGCTGACTTCATAGGTTTTCGCACGGATCCTGCTGCGCCAAGGATCACCTTCTATCATGCGAAGCATGGCGATCTGACGCTCGGTGCCGGCGCGTTTCACGTTTCTGTGAGCCAGGCCATCAAGAACCTGGGCAATCTCGCATTGCCCGCTGCCGCCATGCCCAACAAATTCGCCCTTTGGGATCGGCTCTACAGCAATGGTGGAGTGACGACACGGATTCATCGTACCTGTCGGGGCACGCCAGCTGCCTCCAGAACTGCGGTTGAGTTCTGCCGGAATGCCCCTCACACCTTCAAACGGGTGGCCATCGTAACCTCATCATTGAGCAAAGCCGCTGTTGAGCAAGCCTTCAAAGATATCGAGGCGGGGCGCACCCCAAGCCCGTACTTCGTCCAGCTTTATTGGTTGCTGTCGTCCTTTTTTGCTGCCTGTACCGAGGTCGGTGCTTTCGGGTGCGTGATATGCCAAGAGTGAGCACGCGAGCTGACGCTTACTCTCTTGGTACGTCACCCGCCTGAGTCGCGGGCATCAGCCTTAACTCTTCCGTGTTAGAGATCTGTAGACCGTATGCACCAAAGCCAATACATCACTGGACGGGTAGTCGATTTTATCGACTGGCTGGCATGCAGACTGGACGGCGCTCCTATCCATTTTGCAGTCCCGGGCACTGCGTCCTATGTTCATCTCCACGATGCCCTAAGCGCGTACCAATGGCCACCCAGAGCGAAGGCTCCACTTCCACCATCGGTTCCAGGATTCCCGTATCGACATCCTGTCGTACCTCCGATGCTACGCAATAGCAACCTGGCGATAAATGCTGCCGTCCTTGGCACACTTCAGCATGAGCTTCGCAAAGCCTACACCGGCGGTGCTACCAAGTACCTTGAGCTCGCGGGGGCAGTAGCCGCCATTTTTCACTGGGGAGGTGTCTACACCAACAAAAACAACAAAGGTAATAAGCCTTGGCTGCTGCACAACCACGTTGGATTACACGCGATTCTCAACACCTTTGTTATCGAACACTCGCGAGGCGATGACAGCACAACCATCGCCAACTTGCGCTTCAACTCGGGCATGACCAAGGTCTACGCCCTTCTGCTTGAAGATTTCATCATCTACGACAGCCGAGTCGCCGCTGCTTTGGCCTGGCTGGTACGCCGCTGGTGGATAGACGAATTGAGGCAGACAGTTAACAGCTTGCCATCGTCGCTGAGATTCGGCTGCCTGCCAGGGAACGGAAAAATGGCTCCCTTCAGGAACCCCGATAGATCCGTCTTCACCACGCTGAGAAGCAATCCTGCTGCCCATTACCTCTGGAACGTGAGGGCCAATTGGCTACTGGGTGCTGCACTTGCCAAGGCTGAACGGCCTGTCAACTTCCCGGATCTACGATCTATAGAGGCAGCGCTCTTCCAGATGGGGCGGAAGGTTTCATGAGAAACACCTTCGCGTGACTCAGTGCCGCGGCGTCTAGGCGCCCCCTCGGTGGGCTTACCACCTCTCCGAATCCGTACCCCGGATATTCAGTCTTTGGGTTTGAACTGGACGTATTCTGCTGCCAGTAGGTGCACCTCCTTACGAGCTCTGAGTCGGTGAATTCAACATCCGCACGGCGCGGCGACTAAAACTCCACTTGGAACTAGCGATTGAGCTTGGAGCGAATATGTATCTGAGCATTATGAGACCGGAAATCGCGGCCTGCGTTGCGACGTTCTCAGGGGGCTTGAGTGTCCTAAGTAGCCAACAGTCGGGGCTGAGCCGCACAGTGCTCATCATCAAGACGTCGAAAGAGAGCATCCTAACCGCCAAGCTCGAAGGTGAGTTCAAGTTTTACCTGGCGCCGGCGCAGATCAGCGGACAGCCCTGCATGGCTGTAGTAACGGCTTTTTTTGACAACGCTGACAGTCCCCTCACTATTTTGTCTCCCCTGATCGCTGGTGAGCGATTGCCAGAAGCGCTCGAGAAATTACCGAATGCATTCGATGTTTGCTTTTTTGACGAACACAATCGTGAGGTGTTTGCCTGCAACGCTTACGCTGAGCTATCCGCTTTCCGGGCTGCCCTGCAATCCTGTGCGAAAGCTGCCAGAAGCGATGGTGTTGAGTTGATGCAGCGCACGCACGAGTGGTTCGCCTCGCGCAGTGACGATGATGACTGCAGAGCCATTCCAGTGAAGCTGAGCGACACCCTGTTACCGGTTGACCTCGTTCATTACAACATGCGCGAGGATGCACATGGCTATCTGGGGTCTCCGGGTTTCTCACGCTCCACGCTTCGGCGCCCCGAGCCAGGCGCTCAACAGGAGTTGGATATCATCATGCTCCTGCAGCGCGTCTATACACCTAGCCAGATTGTCCACTCACCGGTAAAGGTGGCCGACAACGAGGAACTCGTCGACATTGCAGTGGCTGGGACTCGCTGCACCTTGCTCATCCAGGCGAAAGACAGCCCCAATACTGATCAGGCCCTTAGAACTTCACTCGAGCGTAAGCAAAGCAAGTCGGTGAGTCAGCTTAAAGGGGGGCTTTCACAGCTCGGGGGCGCAGTATCGTGCATCCGACGAACCACCGGCCTTGAGCTCAAGCTCGCGGAAAACGAGAAGCTCGATATTGATCTGTCTACCCGCCCTTTGGTGGGCGTGGTCGTGGTGAAGGAGCTTTTCCCCGAAAAGTTTGATATCTACAGCGATCTGGCCATCAAAACCATGGAAAAATTCGGGTTGCCGGTAGTTTTCTTTGACTATTCGGAGTTCGAGCGAATGATCCGGCATTGCTTGTCTGAGACCGAGTTGCTTTCGGCTTTTGATCAGATCCTAAGTGTCGCCATTGAGACCGGCCATTATCCCCGATTGAGCTTCGATACATCCCAAGCTTGACTGTCGCTAGATCCAACACGGACAGCATCCTCGACGTATGCTCTGCTCGCCTGTTTTGGTGGCGCATTGGTCGCCGTAGGCCGAGCGCACAAGCAAACGCCCCACGGCTGATCGAATGCAAAAATTACGATGGCACCATCCCAATCGACGACGTCGAAGACGTTCAGCTCAAAAAACGATCATGTCGCAAGCCTAAACGGTAAAGGTATTTTCGTATCCGCAAGTGCTTTCCAGTCAAGTGCACTGAATTTCGCCCGCAACAAAGGCATGGCTGCGGTCAAGTACCTAGATGAAGGCAATTTCAAGTGGGAGCTCTCTCGTTCATTGCTCGCGGGAGCGATGACTGCCACTGAGCGCAGGAGTGCAGCAATCCGCAACACAATGATCGAGCAATCGTACGAGCCAGTACTGCATAGCATCTACGCCATCACCCCTCTGGGCTTCACAAATTCCTGGGGTGGGATTGTGCAGGCGCTGCTGGCGGCCCCTGACGACGAGAACGCGAGGCTGGAGCATGTGATACAGCACCGGCCCGCTGTTATGCAGCGGGTTCCGTATCTCACGGAACATCAGATCGAGGCGAAAGCAAATGAGGTACTGCAGGATATTGGCTACACCTCACGATATCCGTAAGAGGGTATGGCTTCCTCTACCTCGATAGCCAGCCTGTTGACCACCGCCTCTTTCACCTGGTCTCGGAGGATTTGAGCGTATATTTCAGCGTATCCAAGGCAGCCGTACGCTTACGTTTGAGCAGTTTAGGACTTCTGGTCGAGGCCACTGCAACCGAGCGATCGCCTTCCATAGTCCAGATTGTCAGCCGAAGACGATGGTGCTAGTCTGGCCCGCAAGGTGCCCGGTAGGCGCCGGCAGTCCACGCTCGCGAAGCTCTAGCACTATCGTGACAGTTGAAAGACCCCAACCTGACTATCATCAGGTTGCCTTGTAGTGGACGCTAGGCCCTTTGCAGGAGCTGCACAATGCAGATTACCTACAGCCATATCAAGCAAGTCAAACGTGTCGCGAAAGCGCTCAAAGACACCTACCCCTCCCTCAAGCTCGGCCAGCGACAAGACAAAGCTGCCATCCAAGAGCTGGGGGTCAGAAATTACCATGAAGCGATTCGCCTCTATGAGCAATGGCTCATGCTGCATGTCCACACCTCCCCTGACTCTGATGGCGTGAGCAAATGCTCGTTCTGCGAGTTCAGCTTCGCGGCTGACCTCAAAGAAGATCGCGAAGCCCACCGAGAGGTTCATGAGCGCTTCCATGAGGCGAGCGAAGCTTTGAGCTACAGCCCTGCCCACTATGCTCAACGCGAAATCATGAAACGTGATGGCCGTGAGCAAGCGCTCTCCGCGGAGAGTATTGAATCACGACTGGACGGCTTGCTGTTGCTGATACGTGGGTGGTTCGATCGCTCTCTGTCCAAGGCGATTTACAGTGATTACTGGCGTAAGCACCCCACGTTCGACCTCTATGTACCCATGATCCAAGACTTGCTCTCCAGCAACTACGCCGAGCTGAATGCCGTACTCAAGACCCGCTACGGATACAACCCGGGCGAAATCGCCGCCGGTGACAGTAATTGGTACCCGAGGACTCGCTAACTCCTGAAGCAGGCCTCATCAGAACAGTGAGGCCTGCTTAAACCCTTCGCTTAAGTCCGCAAACTCAACGTTAGCCAAGTACAACCATCACCATTCTCTTCGCCCCCAGGTCGTCTTCGGCTGGTTTAGTTACACCACTTCCCGGGACACGATCGCTAAACGGGCAACCACCGATACCGCAGCAGCTCGGCAATGTCACTTTCCCGCTGCGTCGGCAGACGCTTGATAACGTCTTTCAGATCAGCATACAGATCATACCCGTTCAAGCTATCCAAATGGATCTGAAGATACCTGTACCAGACACATCTTTGGGCTGCCTCCCTTGCACACTTGCAAAGGGGTTGGTAGATTTCGAGTTGCGTTAGGTAGGCGCATCTCACTCGTCAGTGGCAGCTGGAAACGGCACTACCTGCAACACCTCTTATGCATAGGCCGTGTTTTATCTGGCCCCTAGCGACGTAGACGAGTGGCGTAGCTTATTGGGCGGAGAAAAACATGCGCACTACTGATACACCTCCCTCTACCCTCCGTGGTATTCGGCGAAAAGCTAAAAAGCTTAAGCGCGACAAAAACATCTCCCACGATGAAGCGCTTCATGCTGTTGCCCGCGAGTGTGGCTTCCAGGACTTCCATCACGCTCGGCGATCGCTAGAGCGTGGCTCGGCTACGCCAACGCCAAATACGACCCCGACCGAACCGCAACCATCCGATGAAAAGCCGCACGCACAAGGAACAGTTATGGGCATCAAAATGAATCTCGCGAAAGACCAAAATGGGCGTGAATGGGACGCAGATACCTACCAACGCGGGATGGGTGCAGAGCCCCTGATGTGCACACACTGTGGCGTCTCAGTGACCCATAACCCGTCCTACACGCGCGAGATGTACGACAAGCCTGTTCTGGTGCCCGGATACTTCCGCCTGCTACCTAAGGGCGCTCATGCCTCACATTGCCGCTTTGGGGTGGACGAAGAGGTCGACAAGATTGCAATGGAGTCTGAGGGTCTGATCGAAAGCATCCAGCGAGACAAATATCGTATGCGCCTGGTGATGATCAAAGAGGCACTGGAAGGAGCTAGCCCAGCAAAAGACCAGGACTCTGATGGTTCTCGAGCAAAGACGGGCCGCACCTACGTCCGCAATCCCAGCCTGCTGCCCGCCTACATCAACTCCGCGAACCGCGCCCTCAAGTTGAGGGCTCTCTGCGCAAGCAACCAGGATATCGAGCAGCACCTGGAACTGATTTTCGAAGGCAACGTCAAGGTTAGCTGGGATCAGTTTTACTACGAAACGGAACGCCACATGGAAGCCTTTCACGCGGTGTCACAAAACGTGGTTCAACACCCAATTGCTCTCCAGGGCAATGTTAAGAGCGTGCGCAGGGCGCTCAAAGGAGACGCAAGCAAGAACGTGCTTAATCTACAGATGAACGCCTTCCGCGTTGATCAAGACGATGCTGATAACGGTATCGGCTTGGAAGTCAGCGTGTGGTCACGAGAGACTGCGTGGTTCAATGGTCTTGAGGATGGCGACGACGTTGTAGTGCTCGGCGTGTGGAAATCCAGCATTACCCCGCCCTCCGCTGCGCCACGAGAAGGTGGACGATTCAAGACCCTCACCAAGCGCAGGCTAAGCTTGAGCTTGATACTCAAACCGCAGATTTCGAAGGTTCGATAAGAACCCGGCTTCCTCGAGTTCGCCTAACGCGCTTCAACCTTGCTCCCAACATCGCCCCGGTTACATCGGGGCGTTCTGTTTGTGGATCGAGCAGGTCGACTAGACCCGCATATCCGGGGGTCGTCTCACCGACGGCCTGTGTACCACCCTGTGATGCATGTTCAGATCACGGGATATCTCGCTTAGCTGCTAATTGACTTGGAGAACTCAACCAAGTCGCTAAAACGTCTAGTCCCCGATCGATCAAGGTGAACCCCCATGATTCCGCATACACGAGGGCCGTGCTCGTCACACTTCCTTGAGTCACCCACCATGAAGACCCGCCTCTGCTCCGGATCCAGTAAACGGCCAGCCTCAACCCCCAGCATCGTGCATACGCTCCGGTAGATGACTGGATCAGGCTTCATCGCACCGCACTCAGCGCTCAGGGCATAGGCATCGAGCCCCGGCAGCAAGCGCCGCACCGCCCTACAGTAAGGGCCTGCTAAATTGGAACAGACCCCGATTCTCATGCCTGATGCTCTTAGCAATTCAATCGCTGGCCATGCATCATCAAACACCCGTATCGACTGTAGCTCGAGCTCGAGTGCATCTTGAAGCTCGGCCAGATCTCTTGAGCTCAGACTGATTCCAAGCGAGTCCGCGGCTTCCCGGAGCCCGACGTTATGGGTCATGATCCAGCAAACGTCACCCTGGGACACGGCGCGGCCTTGCTGAGCTCCTAGGCGAAGGAGTTTTCTGTAAGGATTTTGACGATTCTGGATCTCAACAACGGTACCAAAGAGATCAAAAATCACCGCCGCGATCATCTGAGCATCCTCACCAATCCGATAGTTGCGTTGCAATAAGAATTGATATACCGCGACTAACGTACGATCACACCGTGATGAGCCAAGTCGCTTACAAGCGTCTTGCGACGCAGCATCTCAGGGATCTTAAATATATTTCTATAGCCATAATAAAGCGCTACAGGAATAAACAAAAGCCCCAAGCCATAGGTGGCAGTGGCGATAATGATCCCTGCAGGAACCGCGGCCAACATCATAACAATTCCTTTCAACAGGCTCGACCTCGCAACAAGCTTCATATGATCAAGATCATACTCAACTTTCCCATCAGGCTTTTGAACTGCCACCAGCACAATTGATTTTTTGCCAAATTGTTTATAAAACCAAGTGCGCGGCTTATCAGTCACCATGGCACCATGGCGCCTGAGATAGTCAAGCATCACAACTTCCTTGAAGTGAAAAGTATTGCCAAGATCATCTTCACAGCGAACACTATTAAATAATGCGTCAAGGTCGGTACTGGCTTGGAGATTATAATTCTTGACTGTCAGCGTGATTTTCTTTAGGTCGGACATGCATCTTCCTTAAGCGCATTTAATCTACAGAGAGACAGCTAAACTGACTAAGTTGATAGGAAATCTTGACGAGGAAATCCAGTGATATGGAATAGCTCAATTTTATCGAAACTCTGGTGGAGCACCTCGACCCATTTGAAACTTGAGCTTAGGCTTTATCCTGTATTAGGCGAAAAACCATGGGTTATATGCACTGCTCACTTGTGATCACGAAATGATCTTTCCCGCTGAAGCTACGCATGAGCTTGAACCCCACCCTCTCCTCCAGAAGCTCCAGAGGAGGTGTGACGATGGTCATTCCGTCTGCGCTGACGCCAGACAAGTCGCTGAACACCGTGGCCGCATATCGATTGCCTACCCGCCCAGCTTGGGACAAGTACGCATCAACGATCACGCCCCAGTCTTCGCGCTGTGCCCGAACCACCTCAGAGAGCAATTCTGCCTCCAGATTTTTAACCTCTCGAAGGTCAAGCAAATCGAGGGCTTTCGCAGAATCCGACATCAAATTTCAATCTCAAAGAAGGGGTCAAAACCAGTGCTTTCCCCGGGGTAGCCACCAGGGTTAGACACCACTCTGCAGCCCGCCAGTTCAACATCCTTAGCCTCGTGGGTGTGACCAAACACCCAGACATCGGCCAGCTCAATCAGACGCGGCCAGTCGTTCGTGTACGCGGCGGTCAGATGCCCTTCATGCTTCTCATCAATCACGATGGGGGATGGTGCATGATGAGTGACCACCACTGTCTTGCCGCCAAATGGTCTAGCAAGCTCTTGGGTGAGCCAATCCGATGCGATGTGGTTCCGGGTAACCAGGTCGTCCGGTCTCAACCGTCTGTAGTTCAAATCGGCCCTGATGTACTTGAAGTCATTCATGCATTGCCTGGCAGCACTGCTAGCCGCGAGCTGATCCCCTGTGGAGGTGAAGTCAGTCCAAGCTGTGGTGCCAAGAATTCTCACGTCACCGAGCATCAGGGTCTCGTTCTCCAACACGTGGACATGGCCGGCCGCGGCGTCCTGCATCTTCAGCAAAGTGCGATCAATGTGGCCATCGTAGTACTCGTGGTTCCCAGCGATGTACGCGACTTGGCAGTCAAAGGTTTCGTTGGCCCAATGGACGCCCCTGGCCTTTTTGTTGATGTCGCCGGCGAGGATCACCAGGTCAACCCCGGCATCGAGGGGCGGCGGGTCGAAACGGTGGAACTCGGCGTGTAGGTCTGAGTAGATTCTGATTCTCAAATCGTGACCTTGAGGGTTTAGCTGTAAATTGACGCAGACTGGTTACAGAGCGCACGCGTGATGGGACTGCCGGCACAATGGAGCGGAAGCATCCCAGCCCTCTCTTCCTAGATCAGAACAGCGCACCAAGCGTGCCTGGCAGTTCATTTCACAGCACTATATTGCATGGAGTCGAACCGCGCAATATGGCTTTATCCTCGGCTTTGGGTATTCCAAATGTCGTTGAGAGAACCGCTGGCCGCCGTCTTGAGGCTGACACGCACCGCCCGGAATCTGTCCCAGGAAGACTTTCATGGCCGGGTCGAGGCGCGTCATATGAACAATATCGAGCGCGCGAAAAGCAGCCCTACCCTGTCCTCGCTCGAAGACATCGCCATTGCATTGGACGTTGATCTTGTAGCGCTCGTGGCCGTGGCCAGCGCTCATGTCCGAAGCCAGACCCCAAAGGAATTTTTGAAAGACTTGGCCGGCGAGATCACCAAGCTTGAGAAGCTAGGTGTCCTGGGCAAGCTCGACGGCGAGTTCACCGACGGCAAGCTTCAATCAGTGCACGGTCGCATTCGATCAGGCGCTGCCAATCGAGCGGCGGTGCTTCAGTGCAAGGCTGAAGGAAGGACGCAGAAAGAGACCGCGCAGCTTCTGGGACTCGCAAAGTCGACAGTGAGCAAGCTGTGGAAGACGCCAGAAGCAGTTTATGTCAATGAGGGCGCTTGACCCCATGCTATATGGTGCGGGTCACCTTGTGAACCCCTTATAGGGATTAGCAGGTGAGCACAGCCAAAATACAAGTACGCAAACTGGTGATAGCACATGTCAGAACGCTCGGGCTTAGACGTCAGAGAAGGTGACAACACCGGAGTCAACGGCACTATTGAAGCGACCTACTACACGATCTAACATCCGGACAAGCTGGCTTGAATTAATTACTTGGAAACTATCAAGCTCGCTGAGCATCGAATAATCCCAATCATAAAAAAGATGCGCTATAAGCATACCAGCCTTTGACCAGTCGAACGTATTAGGTCTAGGATATTTGTATGTTTCAAGAGACAACTGGTATTTATCAACCTCAACTTTCCGCCTCGCCAAAGGTATGTCCCCTGACGCACTCCTGTACAATTTTTTGGCTGCTGTTGGCCGAGCCATTTTTTCCTGAAACGCCAGCTGTGCGAGGTAGTGCAGTTTGCAAGGTGGCAAGCCATAGCTAAAGCTGTACGAAATGATCATACCAGTCGCGCTATCAATCAAGAAGCAGACTGGCGTGAGAGCGTAGTTGTTAGCGTGCACCGTACGGATGCGCAAACTAGAAACCCAGTAAAGCGGTACGAGATATTTATACACGCTATTACTCCCACCCTTTCAAAGAAGATACGCCCAATAAATCAGTGCTGTACACCTGCAGCACCGTACGAACTCCCTGCGACAAGTCAAATCGTCGCCACAATGAAGATCCCGAGGTGCTCAGATATAAGTCATGATCTGGCCGAGCATCCGCGGCCTGCTCGTCGGTAATCCACCCCAATAACAGGCCTATCAGGTAAAAAGCCCGAGCGCGGGCGATCGCCGTGACGCGCAATGGCAACTGATGAAACAGGGCAATTCCATTTGTATTATCAAATTCACTACTCGACTGAACCCTGAACTTCAGCACTGACGTGTAATTACCCATGACCTCGGCCCTCAGTGAAAGGCGAAGAAGCGTCAACAGAAAGTTTTCAGCGTTACGCTGCACCACCTGATCTTGAGAACCTTTTATTAATTTATCTGCACGTTCAACGACCATCCTGCCAAGTAGCTGCACTGCACTGTCCTTCTCGAGCCATTTCGTTTCCCGCTCCAGCTCATGACCACGGGCGCTGTCGTACTCGAAAACATCCATCGCAAAATCCACTGAGTCATGCAGATAATTCCCAGCACTACGCAGTACACAGCCATGCACCTGACAAAACGGCTTCAACAAGTATCGCCAGCTTCTGAGATACACTGGAAAGCCCGTTGCCGTCACCGATTCCTCCATGCAAGTAAGGCAGTAATCTGATCGAAAGCAGATCGGTATGATTTGAGCCTCAGAGGGACGGAACGTCGATTCGATCCACTCCATCGAGATCTCATGGCATTCTGCAAAGGCCTTGACCCCTGGTAGACTGAAGTCAAAGTCATAATCTTTACCACTGCCTCCTAGCGCTTCGATGTAGGGCGCGCGTAGCGTTGAGCTTTCCCACGCGTCAGATGGCATGCCCCAAAACGCTCGCACTTCAGGCTCAGGCTGGACTTCACGCACTCTGTACATCCAGGATGAAAGCGTTTCATCAGGATAAGGCTCAGGATAAAGTTTAGAATAAGGACTAGGAGAAGGCCCCGGGTAGGCCTCAGGTGTAGAGAAACTGGAGGACATAGCTTTCGTACTCATTTAAATCATTTGTTGTGCTGAGCGCTGCCACTGCGCCTTGCTGGTGAAGAAAGCGCTCAACTAGTTTCAGCCTGAGTGACCTATTGACGTCCTGAATGTCTAAGCCAAATTTTGGCTCTGGGACTCTAAGGCTTTCTGCAGTAAGGCTGAGCGAGTACTCACAATTCAACCTCCCCCATAGTCGATTCGCGAACTCATAGTATTCTTCATCTGTCAGCCGCTGCCTAAATGTGTAGCGGCGCCAACCAAGCCGCAAGTATCTGTCGAACCTTTTTTGCAGTAGAGCACTGCGCGTTGAAATTACAAACTTGAGATCTCGAATTTCTTCTGAGAGAAGACGAATAACACCGAAAACTGTGTCATAGTCATCAATGTCACTCGCCAAGACATCTAGATCATCGACCAAAATCATTTTTTGAGATGAGAGCGACAAAGTTCGTACCAAATTTGGCGCCAATACCCTTTTTTTGGGATGGTAATTACGCCTGACATGGAATGCATCAGACAAATGATCCAAAAACTCTGATCTGCCAATGTACATATCACCCTGCAGGAGCTGAGTGCTACTAGGGTGGCGCTGATGCAGCGTTCTGAATAATGTTGTGATGCCGCATCCTGAAACGCCATCCAGCAGCATCACGTTTGACTCCGTATTTGCTGCGTTTGCCTCTGCGTTTGATTGAAGGGGTGGGTCTCTGGGGCAGATGGATTTTTCTAAAGTTTTCATCATGGCCAGCTGTTCCGTTGAAAAATACGGGAGGACGAAATCGTCCTCCAATACTTCTCGAGCTAGAGCTTTAGCTTGAGAGGGCGTCATTACGCGCAGTCCTTCTCCATGCTCACGTCGTGCAGGCCCTGCAAACTCGTTCCCAGTTCCATCGCCATGATGGCCTCCACGTCACGGACATGCTTCAGCGTGATGCGTTCGGTACCGTCTGCGATTGCAGCCCAAGCCGATGCCTGCAGAATCTTGACGATGTTGTCGGTGATCCCCAGCGACTTCTCGACAATGGCCAAGCAGAGCTCCTGGTCACGAAAGTCCGTCGGCTTTTTCAGGGGCAGCCGGTGGATATAGCTGAACACGAAATTCCGAACATCTTGGCCATTCGACCAAGTCTCCAAGTCGTGAACTGCATAACGACGAGCGAGTTGCGGATCCTCCCTTAAGAAGCGGGCGGCGTCAGGCACACCAAAGGCGAATACCGAAAGGCCATAAGTGGAACCGGAAAGGTTCTTCAACAGCGACAGGTTGACCTTTCGCTGGAAAGGCGAGAGTGTAAGCGCATCATGCACCTCATCAATAACAATGGCTTTGATGTTCTGGCTTTTGATGAGATGCTGGAGTTCCGGACTGATCCTCCGGGACTGGCGGGCTCTACGGCTCGTGTCCAACCCCATTTCGGCAAGTATCAGCTCCTTCAGACCCATGTTGTCCGCGTTTTGGTGCATCGTCACGGTGACAATTCGGTTCACAGAAGTGATATTCCTGCGTCCAAGCTCCTCGATCATGCTCGTCTTTCCGACGCCCCCCTTACCCAAACACAGCAAGCAAGGGGCAACAACCTTCCTTGGCATGGACATGATCATGTCCATCTTTTTGAACAATCGCTCGGCGGAGTGGTGCGGAACGAAAAAATCTTTCAGGCAGGACATAGCCCGATCATGATTGCTCAGTTCAAACAGTTTGTGGCAGCTGCAGTGCACATGAGAAAGATCCATAATTTATCTCCAGATATAATGTATAAGACGTATTGAGGATAAAAAGACACACTGAAGCCTCAGCTATATCTTTGAGCTGAAGTTTTGGCTGTGTCGATGAGTTAACAGGCTTGTTATTGTAGCGCTTTGTAGCGCCTTGGCAGATGCGTTGCTTAAATGCTGGTTGATCTTTACTCTGTATCCAACCAACAGCATTTTCTGCGCAAGCAGGCCGAATGGTGATAACCACGATCTTAAGCACCCTGCTTGCAGGATGTATAAGTTGGAAAAGTAACTATTCTCTTGTTTATTGGATCGGTGATTTGGAGCCTGATGTTGAATTCAGGGACGGGGTTTGGGGTGAGTCTTGGCTGGATCTAAGTCTGAGGCGAGTCTCAGTCGTTCATAAGGTCAGGCCAGCTTCAGTAGAGAGTCGGTGGCGCATCAAAGTCGATCTGCTCTGCCGTGCTGCTCCTCGAAAAGCCCTGCCAGGGACGCTCCGCGGCCTTTCGTTCTCCCCCGACAGCTCGAAGTGCCGCACGCCCTTTCCGAACTTTGGAAACTTCGGGTTTAGGAGTTGTGGCGTTTTTGGGCTTTGTGGGGGATGCGATGCTGGCGGGCTTGGCAGTTGCAGCATTGTCAAGGAGGTTATCCAAGTGTTCCGTTTGATCCGTAAACTCCGGTTCGGCTTGCGTATTGACTTGAGACCTGGAATCAAGCGACTCGGTATAATTCCGCTGATCGCGTTTGCCCGCCGCTTTGGCAGCTTGGCGCTTGCTTTGAGCAGTCCGCCGGTACTCTTCTTGGACGATTGCATTGCCCAAAGCAAGAGAAGCGGTCGCATCAGAAGAGTAGGTGCCATCCCGCTCACCCTTCTCCTGCCGCTCAACCCTGTACAGGGCATAGTCGTGGCTACGCCGCATCTGATTTCTGTACTCTGGTACACTTACGTAGGTACCATCTCCTTCAAGATCTACGAATATCTTAGAAAGATCATTTGGGTCGTACTTAACTACCAGTTCTTCTCGCACTTTGTTCTGCAGGCACGGTGCATAGTAGAATCGCCCGTGCATTTCGATCCCACCTGCGCGGATGAGCTTCGGCCTTTCTGGGTAAAGTGCGTACCGAAATCCTTCATGCAAAGACTCGTCGATCTGACGAGGCTGTGAATGCTTCCCAAAATGCTCATCCCATTTTTGGGAGGGAAACATCTTTATGGCCGGATGCTTGCGATTGTTATAAGCATGAATGGCGCAGACGAAGAACTTCCTAAGTGCAGTAATAGAGATGGATGCCCTAGCCACGCTGTCCTCATCACCTCGCTGCTGTGTATTTGAATAGGTTGTCCCCCTCAAGAAATGGATATGAGATCGCATCATCGTACCTATCAAGCGCTCGATGTGCCCTCCCTGATGTTTTTTACCGACATCACGGTGTTCAACTCTCACACCGAAACGTTTTAACCTCGCCTTCAGCACCTCTGAGCGAAACTCAGCCGCATTATCCGCGTGTATGACCTCGGGCACGCCGTGCATAGGCCAGACGCTTGCATCCAGCCCAAGACTGGCGAGCATGGCCGTTTTGGGAAGGACGCAGTTCTCGATCAGCATCGCTACCGTTACAGAATTGGGCGGAAGTAAGCTCAGGTAAAACCCGACAATCGCCCTCGTATGTATACAGATAGCAAAGCTAACCCAAGGGCGATCAATCACCGTCCGCTCCTGCTCATCCACGACGATCATGTCGACACGGGTATGGTCGATCTGAACCCATTCAAGCGGGCGGGACGTAACCTTGTATCCGGGGCGAGCCTCGAAGATGTCAGCAGCATCAACCTTCCCTAGCTTCATGTTAGCCAGGAACCGCTTGCCCTTCTTCAAAAGCCGCCGTCGTACAGCATGATAGCTAGGCCGTTTGAGACCACGCTCGTCAGCAAGCATTTGGGCGGTCACCCAAACCCTTTCGATGGTTGCTGCCTTCCCTGCGTAGGTCTTGATGGAGTCAACAATCAACCCCTCAAGTTCTCCCCCAAGCTCGGACGGCGTCGGACGGCGTCCGGGCATGCTGGACGTAACGGCACTTAGATCACCGCCACGTGCCCTCACTCGCCGGATAATCTTATGAAAGCCTGATGGCTTCATACCGATCGCTTTCGCCGCATCAACAGCGCTGATTTGACCGGAAAGATAAAGCTTGATCGTCGGAATCCGGTCGCTAGCAAGATCGAAGCGAGCAATGGTCTTATCCGAACTATCCAGGTTTAGCTTTGAGCTCGATTTTGATTCTGCGCCCAGGGAGGGCGCTTTCGATAGCTCACTCTCTTTTTCAGATGTTTTGTTGCGATTTGTCATTCCGCCTACCATTTGACGAATTGCCGTTGGGTAATGGCATCTGCCCGTTGGTTTTAGGTAGTGGTTATCACTTGCTGGTTTTTAAAGAGCGGCACTGCGAAAGCCGAGCTAGTTTTACTTCCTAGACCGGCAAGGTCAAGTCCCACTCCGGAGAGCATTAAAGTTTAATTAGGCATATATTGACTGACAATTTAGGCTATTTTATTTTACTGTTTTCAACGCCTAAAAAATATTGGAGGCCTGATGGTGTCAGGCTTTGAGGGGTTGAGCTGACCTCATGAAAAACTTGCCAAATTAGACGAGCAATGGAGTATTATTATATATATTGACAAAAATCGTATCTGCGGCGTCGATATATGCGCTTCGCGATCTCGTGAGGTTCGCATCGAAATCACAAATGTTTTTTGTGCAAAATTTTTCCTTGGACTCTATGTTCTTGGCCAACACGGCTGAAAAAGCGTTAGCTAATACGGACACTTTCCGCAGTTTGCGCGGTTAATGCGGACACTTTCAGCACAAGCGGTCAGTTAAATCGGACACTTTCTTGGAAGAAGTTGCAAATAATCTGGACACTTCCCGTCAAAAAGTGTCCTGAGTGCAAATTGGAATGCTGGAGGTCTTGAATCTCGGGGCTTGCGGGGAGTGTCCACGATTCGCAAAGGTCACACAAGCGCCCAGCGTTTGCGTGGGCAGAGCTTGCTCGGGAACCAATGTCCCAGTGGAAGGCCTGTGGACATCTCCAGCAACGCCACCCGCGACAGCAGACGAACCGCCTTGGCGATCCGGTAGGCCGCAGGCTCCAGGTCTACATCGAACAGGGCGTGACCACTAAGGGTGACGCTGAACGCTGCCATCTCCAGGTCGAGATCATATTCGTGCCCCTCCACTATCCGATCTGCCCACTGCGCGGCAAGACGGCGTACATCACTGGCCTCGGGCGCAACAAGGTGTGGGCGTACTGCCTTGCGC